>Ga0316611_1000002_pt1 | contig 317914 bp, 288 predicted proteins | sample MIS2016202_MG_FD_207675 | JGI IMG/M metagenome (GOLD analysis project Ga0316611, IMG submission 207675) | Microbial mat bacterial communities from Middle Island sinkhole, Lake Huron, Michigan, United States - MIS.2016.202 | ecosystem: Environmental > Aquatic > Freshwater > Lake > Sediment... | reverse complement strand
CATTGGGCATTTTGCCGTGTTTGTGGGTTTTGGGATGACCGCAGAGCCGACATTCCATAGCTTTAGTGCAGTTGTAACTATTCCTCTACTTTATCAAACCCACATTATTTTGACGCACTACCAAATACTGCTGGTAATGGTGGGGGAATCTTCACCTTTGGCGGGGGTACAGTGGTGAATTCAACCATTGTCTACAATCGCGTCACCACTGGGAATGGTGGCGGCATCTTCCGAGGAGGGACTGGCACATTTTCCATCCAAAACAGCATCATTGCCAATAACACCGATCAAGGGGGACAGGCTCCCGATTTGGGGGGCGATTGGGCAGGTAGCACAATTAACTACAGCATCCTAGGCAGCACTGCCGGGCCGACGAACCTCATCCTAGGGACGGGCAATATTGTCACCACCGATCCGGGTTTGTTTCCCTTGGGCAACTATGGCGGCCCCACCCAAACCCATGCCCTCAAACCCACTAGCGTTGCCCTCAACAGCGGCAATAATGCCGTTGCCCCCACCACCGATCAGCGAGGGGCGGCGCGGATTGTAGACGGCACGGTGGATATGGGGGCCTATGAATCAAGGGGGTTTAATTTAACCGTTGTCAATGGCAACAATCAAACCGCCGTCACCAATACCGCGTTTCCTCAACCCCTACAGGTGCAAGTCACCGAGGCCGCCTTTAACCGACCCTTAGCGGGTGTTCCCATCACATTCACGCTCCCTGCTACTGGCCCCTCTGCGGTGGCAACACAGGTTACAGTTTTGACCGATGCCCAAGGGATTGCGACGTTGAATATTGCGGCGAATGAATTGGTGGGGAATTATGGTGCGATCGCCGCCCTCAACACTACCCTATCCACCCAATTCACCCTCTCAAATGTCCCCCCCACAACAACCACAACAACCACCTTCCCCACTAATTTAGCCCCCATTCTCCACACCATTGATCGCGAGTCCGTATCACGATCCATGAATGTTGACGTGACCGAGAATTTTTTCGTGGAAGCGGTGGAATCAACCTTGATGAATATGTTTACTGATTATTTCGGAGGTGGTAGCCAAACGACATCTACCGTTGGTCAGTCTAGCACCGGAATATCCAGCACATCCGGGAGCAATAGTTTTGGAGGTAATACATCCGGGAGTAATAGTTTCGGGGGTAATACATCCGGGAGTAATAGTTTCGGGGGTAATACATCCGGGAGTAATAGTTTTGGGGGTAATACCTCTGGAAATAGCAGTTCTGGAAATAGCAGTTCTGGAAATAGCAGTTCTGGAGGGGGTACATTTGGCGGGGCTGGATCGACGGCTGACGCTAAGGAACGCCAAGGTGTGCGAGTGGGTAACACTGGGGGACGTACAGGACAAACCATGTCCATTGAGGAGGCGAAAAAACGACTCCTCGCCGCAGAGCAAGCCACCAGAGCGCGGACTGCGGTGCTTTATGCCTTCTTTCGCCCAGCGGGGGAAATTACGATCGCCACCGATGGCACAATCCGCGATTTTGATGAGGGTTTGAGCGCCAATCGTCGCCAGTTGATCGCCTCGGCTTTGCGGGAGGGCGATCCCACCGATGAGCTAGAACTGGTGTTGATCACCGCTGAAGGAGCCTTGATCCAGCGGCGTATTTCCACCGCAACCCGTGCCGAAGTCCTCAATCAGGTGAATCGTATGCGGCGGGGCATGGCCAATTCCCAAGGTAATACCCATCTTGCCCCCGCCCAAACCCTCTACCGTTGGCTTGTGGCTCCCTTAGAAGCGGAGTTACAAATTCAGGGCATTGATCATTTAGCGTTTATTGTCGATGCGGGGTTGCGATCGCTCCCCCTCGCGGCCCTCCATGATGGCAATGGCTATGTGATTGAACGGTACAGCGTGGGCCTGATGCCCAGCCTTTCCCTCACCGATCTCGACTACCGCAGCCTAGAGGGGGCAACGGTTTTAGCCATGGGAGCTGATACTTTTACCGATCAAGAAGCCTTACCCGCTGTGCCGGTGGAGTTAGAAGCCATTGCTAACCAACTGTGGATCGGTGATAGTTTGCTCAATGCAGACTTCACGATCGCCAATCTCATGGCCAATCGGGATCTGGAACCCTTCCGGATCATTCACCTCGCCACCCATGGCGAATTCCAACCCGGCACGCCCGATCGCTCCTATATCCAATTTTGGAATGAGCGGTTAGGGTTGGATCAGTTGCGGGGATTGGGGTTTGGCGATCCTCAAGTGGATTTGTTGGTGTTGAGTGCTTGTCGGAGTGCGTTAGGCGATCGCGAGGCTGAAATGGGGTTTGCGGGGCTAGCCGTGGCGGCGGGGGCGAAAACTGCCCTAGGGAGTTTGTGGTATGTGAGCGATGCGGGAACGCTCGCGTTAATGAGCAATTTTTACCACCAGTTGGATCAAGTCCCCACCAAATCAGAAGCCCTCCGCCTGGCCCAATTAGCCATGGCTTCAGGCAATGTGCAAGTGGTCGGCAATGAGCTGGTGACAGCCACAATGCGCCTACCGCTTCCTGCTAGTTTTTCCGCATCGGAAGATTTCACACATCCTTATTTTTGGAGCGCCTTTACCCTGATCGGTAATCCTTGGTAGGGTTGTCTTAGTTCGCCCTCTATGGAGGGGGGCGAAAAATTTTTCGCCCCTACGCCCATCCAGTTTACAAATGGAGTCTGGATAACGACTTTAGGCGTTATGTGTCACTATCCTAGGGCATTGTGTAGGGTGGGCATTGCCCACCAGGAGAGGATTTCAGATTTTTGAATTGTCCTCACAATATTGACTATTGCTATAAATTCAAGACAGATATAAGCCTGTTTTTTGTCTAAGTACCATTATGTGTCAATATCCTAGGTTGAGGGAGCGGACTGAAGTCTGCACTACGAACTTTTTAAGTAAGAAGGATTTTTTAAGATAAATCATGATGATTAAAGGATTAGGCTTGGGGGCGAGTTTGGTGGTTTTGACAGCAATGCCGGGATGGGGGCAAACGGGATTATTTTTGACCTATCCCCCCGATGGCCATGAGACGACAGCCAGCCAAATTTTTCTGATTGGCACGGGATCGGGGCCGGTGACGATTAATGGCCAGGCCATTCGCCAAAGTCCCGCCGGCCATTTTGCCCCCAACTTTCCCCTCCAATTAGGCCCCAATCGCTTTACCCTCCGCCAAGGCTCCCAAGAGCAAACCGTGACCATTACGCGACAACCGGCAGAAACGCCTTTAACGGGGGTGAGTTTCGGGGCCTTGGAGCCAGCCCCAAATATGACGATTAGCCGTCAACCAGGGGAATTGATTTGTTTAGAGGCTGTTGCCCCTCCTAACGCCACCGTTACCGCTCGCTTAGGGGGCCAAACGCTATCTTTAACCCCTCAACCTCCTACGGTATCCCTCCCGCCCAATAACGCCATCCTCACGGCTCAAAACGCCCCCAATCCAGAACGCCACAGCCGCTATCAGGGCTGTTTCACAGCTACAGAACCGGGGGATTTAGGCACACCGACGTTTACCTTAAGTTTGGGAAGGGAGCGGGTAGAAGCCCAAGGGGGGAAGATTGCGATTCTTTCCCCCCAAGCGTTTGAAGTGATCGAAGTGACTGCACCCCAAGGGGTTGCCCGCACCGGCCCCAGTACGAACCATTCTCGCCTCACCCCCCTACCGAGGGGAACCCGCGCCACAGTGACGGGCCGGGAAGGGGATTGGTTGCGCCTGGACTATGGGGCTTGGATTAATGGGGCAGAAACGCGATCGCTACCGGGGGCTGTGCCACCATCTGCCCGGATTCGCAGTGTCAGCGGTCGCCCTGGCCCCAATGGCATTGAAATGGCCTTTCCCCTCACGGTTCCTGTGCCGGTGACGATCGCCCAAGAGGATGAGCAATTGATCTTGACGTTCCATGGGGCGATCGCCGAAACCGATACGATTCGCCTGGATGATGACCCCCTGATCCGTCGCCTCGACTGGCAACAGGTCAACCCCCACACCCTCACCTACACCTTCCACCTCAAAACCCCCCACCAATGGGGCTATGATTTCCGCTACGATGGCACAACTTTGCGGTTACTATTGCGTTATTCCCCCAATATTCAGGGGCAATTAAATGGTTTACGGGTGGTACTTGATCCCGGCCATGGGGGGGCAGAATTAGGGGCGAGAGGCCCTAACGGTTTCCCGGAAAAAGAGATTAATTTAATCCTTTCTCAAAAGTTGCGGCGGGAGTTGGAGCGACGGGGGGCGCAGGTTTATTTAACGCGGGAAACGGATGTGGATTTAGGCTTACGGGAGCGGATGGATTTTATTGCCCAAGTGCAGCCCCATGTGGCTTTATCGGTGCATTATAATGCGTTGCCCGATAGCGGCAATGCCGAGGAAACGGCGGGGATTGGGATGTTTTGGTATCATCCCCAAGCCCATGATCTAGCAGTGTTTTTACAAGACTATTTAGTAACAAACTTGGAGCGCCCCCATTACGGCGTATTTTGGAACAATTTAGCCCTCACCCGCCCCTATGCAGCCCCGACGGTGTTAATGGAATTAGGATTTATGATCAATCCTTGGGAGTTTGAATGGATCATGGATGAGGCGGCGCAGGATCAATTGGCGGGGGCGATCGCCTCTGCCCTCGTCCAATGGGTACAAACCCGCCAAGCAACCCCCTAAGGTTCTGGCTAAAGATTCCCAAACTTGCCATAATAGAAAGGTCGGATCCCGTTCACCATTGCTCACCATGGGTAAATCAAAAGTTATTTCTACCTCCGTTCCGCCAGAATTAGCCGAACAAATCGATCAAGTTGCTGAAATAACGAATCAGTCTCGTGCGGCTGTGATTCGATCATCAATTGAATTGATCGCAGCTTTACCCCTTAATGTTTTGTGGGGTTTTTTGAAATTTTATCAAGAAGGGACAGAAGCAGATCGAGAAATTTTGCAACATGATATTACTCGTGTTTTTCTAAATTATCAATATCGTTTAGGACACAGAGCTTTAGCGAAAACCATTGATCAGAAATTTCTAGATACGCTAGAAACAGAAGAGGATATCATCAATGCAGCAATTTTATTAACGAAGAAGACAAAGAAAAGTGTCTAAAACTTTACGATTGTGTTTGGATTTAAATATTTGGTGTTGTGATATTTTAGCGGATCAAAAAGGCCGTGAGCGTACAGGATGCCAAACATTAGTAGAATCTGTCAGGGACGGCAAATTTTATGATCTACCGATTCGCCTAATTGTATCCTGGGGGATGCTCAACCACCTGAACACCATTTTACAAGACCCTCCGTTTTTGATGAATGTTGAGGAGACAAAGTGCTACATTGATGGGATTTTAGGCTATGCAACCATTGGGCCAACTTTAACCTTAGGAGGAACGGGATTAGTTCCCATTCAAGATGAAGAAGATCGGCACGTTTTGGAAACAGCGATCGCCGGTAGGGCTAATATCTTAGCAACATTCAATTATAGTGATTTTTTGACCACCAAAAGTTTAGAAATTATTCCCAATCAATACAGTATTCATGAAGCACCGGATCATCGTTTAAAAATTGTGCATCCTTTTTTACTACTGGATTGGCTCAGACAAGATTCACATTTGCTCAATGCTGAATTGTTTTAATTGTAATGAGGAAAACTTCCCTATGATTGCAACCTTACCGCCTTGGCTTTTACTCGATCCCCTCTTGACCCAATGGTTGCAGGAGGATGTGGGGCGGGGCGATCGCACCACCGCCGCCCTTTTTCCTCCCCAAGGAGAACCGGCCCAAGCCCATTGGGTGGCGAAAGCTGACGGGGTGATCGCCGGGTTAACCCTAGCGGCCCGTGTGTTTTATCTCCTCGATCCCCACAGTAGGAGCACACCCCAGATCAGCGAGGGGGACACTTGCACAGCAGGGCAAACCCTGATCACGTTCACCGCTAGCCCCGCCGCATTACTCACGGGGGAGCGGGTGGCGTTGAATTTGGCAATGCGGTTGAGTGGGATTGCGACGGCAACGGCGGCCTATGTGGCGGCGATCGCCCCTTTCCCCACCCAATTCGTCGATACCCGCAAAACCACGCCGGGATTGCGGTTGTTGGAAAAATACGCCACCCAAGTCGGGGGCGGCCTCAATCACCGTATGGGCCTCGATGATGCGGTGATGCTCAAGGATAACCACATCCAAGCAGCGGGGGGCATTGGCCCCGCCATTGCCCAAGTGCGGCGGGCGATCCCCTACCCTTTAGCGGTGGAGGTGGAAACGAGCAACTTAGCAGAAGTGGAGGAGGCGATCGCCCATGGGGCCGAAATCATCATGCTCGATAATATGGCCCCGCCCCTGATGGCGGAAGCCGTCGCCTTAATCCGGGCTGCCAATGACCGGATTAAAATCGAAGCCTCCGGCAATATCACGTTAAACACGATCGGCACTGTAGCCGCAACCGGCGTAGATTATATTTCCAGCAGTGCAACAATTACGCGATCGCCCTGGCTAGATATCAGTATGCGTTGGGGATCATGACCAACGTAGGGGCGTTGGCGTAAGCCTGCCGGAGGCATAAAAATTTGGGGCGAAAGATTTTTCGCCCCTACGGTTGCATCTGCCTCAATTGGCTTTTAACTCCAGTTCATGGAGATTCCAAAATGCGCCCCCTAAGGCCGTGAATTTGATATTTTCAATGCGATCGCGCACCGCTTCCAAAGATAAAGCATTCACCAAATAAATAAACGGTACTTGCTCCGCCACAATTTGCTGAAACTCTCCATAAATCTCCTTACGTTTCTCCTCATCCAACTCCCCAACCCCGGCAATAAATAAAGCATCAATTTCTTTCTCCCAATCCGAAACTTGCCAATTTTGAATCGGCTCCTCCCCTGGCATCGGCCCCTGATTAAACTGATGCAACGAGCCGCCACTATACCAAATATTAAACCCACCATGGGGTTCGATTGTTCCCCCTCCAAAACCGCCCACATACACCTGCCAATCGCGATCTTGTAACTTCTGTAATACTGTATTAAAATTCACCACCTGTAAATCTGCCTGAATCCCAATCGCCTCAAGATCCTGCTGTACTTGCACCGCTGCATCAACTCGCACCTTCTCCTCAGACTTCACCAACATCTGAAACCGGACTAAATTACCCTTTTCATCCTCTAAACGGTTATTGGCGTTATAGCGAAAGCCATTGGCTAATAACAATGATTTTGCCCGTTCCGGATCATATTCATAGGTGCGTAATCCCTCCTCCGGTGAACGATAAAAAGGATTATTAACCGCAATGGCAGAATGCTGTACTTCTCCCAAACCGCGATAGATATTGTTTTTCATCTTTTCCCGGTCTAAGGCATGGGCGATCGCCTGGCGAAACCCTTGGCGCTGAAACCAACTGGAAACTAAAGGATCAACAAAGGGTTTTCCCGCTGCATTGGTGGCAGTGGAAAGATTAAACCCGACAAACCGACTATCTGGAGCAGGGCCGCCATTGTAGATCGTATAACCTCCTCGTTCTTCTTCCCGTTTGAGGAGGCTAAACACCTCCGGCTGCACACCCAAACTATCTAATTCTCCCGAACGAAAAGCGACGGATTGGGTTTCATCGGATTCAATGGTGCGGGTGACAATGCTTTCAATATAGGGCTGGGGATTGCCTGCTTGATCTTTTTTCCAATAGTAGGGATTGCGCTCAAAAATTACCCGTTGACCGGGAACATAGCGCACCATTCGGTAAGGGCCAGCCCCGACAATTTCGCGGGGGTCGGTATTCGTGCTCCAGGTGGAGAGGAAAAGGAGATCGCCGCTGCTATTGGTGGTGTTAATCGATTCCTCCAGGGCGTGTTTGGGAAGGATCGAGATGCCTCCGGCGTAGCGCAGGAAGGGGGCGAAGGGTTGGGGGACGGAAAATTCCACCCGACGGGGATCTAATACTCGCACGTCGGGGAAACTATCACCAACTCGGAGAATGTCTTTAATGCCGGTGGGGACTTTGGGGTTTAAGTAAACATCTTTGTAGCTGAAGACGACATCTTCGGCGGTGATCGGTTCGCCATCCGACCAACGCAATCCTTCCCGGAGCGTGAATGTGATTCGCAAATTGTCGTCAGAAATATCCCAGGATTCAGCGAGGGCGGGTTCGAGTGCGGCGGTTTCGCCGTTTTGGGTGATTAAGCCTTCATTGATCAGGCCAAAAACGCTGTAGGCGGAGGTGTTGAGGGGATAGTTAAAGGTGGCGGGATCGCTGGGGCTGGCAAAGACGAGTTGGGGCTGACTGGCAGTGTAGGCGGCGATGATTGCGCGGCAACCAGTGAGGGCGATCGCCCCTACAAATAACAGCCCTAAAATCAGGGGACGAATTTTCAAGAATTGACCCATTTTCTTTTGTTGTTTGACCATGATCCCAACTCTAATCTTTGAATTTTGGGGAGGGCAAAAGGTTTTTTGCCCCTACGGTTTTGGGGAGGGCAAAAGGTTTTTTGCCCCTACGGTTAGGGGGCGTAGACCTGGAAATATTTCTCCAAGACAGAGGCGATCGCCTGTGAGCGTCGCAGTTGATCCCCATAGACGCATTCCCATTCCGTCACCGGCCGATGTTCCCGCGCACAGATCCCTAAAAGACCAGAGGCGCGGTTGTAGCCCCGCTCAATATCGAGGGCATTGTTTTCGTTGAGGTAAAAGGAGGCGGTTCGCGCCCAAGCCATTGCTTCTACCCCTTGCAATCCCCCTCGGTAGGCCATACGCAGGGCTTGGGGGAAGACGCGGGAATGGACGGGGCTGGCTTGGTTATACAGATCAGCAGTATTGATCACCGCTTCAATATCCTCATCGGGGTGAATACCGGCATTGTGGAGGTCTTGGAGGTTGGTGGGGAGGCGATCGCGCGATCGTTCTAAACACATTTCTTCCGCAACTGCCATATTTCCCCCACTGCGCCCCTGATCACTACAGGGGCCATAATTCGTCACCCGTTCCCCCCAAGACAAATTACCGGGGTCAATATGGCCAAAATACAAGGGGGTTTGCTCCACATAAAGATTGCTCCCCTCCACAAACACGCGATAATTCCCCTCCGCTACACCAATGGCCAACATCCCTAAAGAAACCGGCGTATCAAAGAGGCGGCGAAGGCGGTTAATACTTTGGGTCAAATTAAAGGGGGGCATGACCGCCGTCGTGCTTGCGGCTACGACCGGCGATCCGCTGGGGGGCTGAGGGGCTGCACTGGCCGGGGGGAGATTGGGGGGAGTGGCATCGCGATCGGGGGGCAGATCGGGAATTGCTTTATTTTCCTCCGGTGTGAGCAGGGGTGTCACCCGACTACTGGGAATGGCGGGTAAATTGATCCGCTCACTGGCGGCCAGGTATTGCTGACTCGCCCCATAATCCGAGGGCAGAAAATATTCTGGATCAAAAGGAACCAGTTGGGCTTGGGATAGGAAGGGGTCGCTGGCTTGAGGAGTTTTAGGTTGAAATTCGGTGCGGAGCAAAAACCCCACAGATACAGAGCCAATCAAACCGAATAACGCCATGCGCCCCAGCCAAGCCCAGTATGATGACATAAATCTTAACAAAGTGCGAACGTTACCAACTAGCCATACTATCTTACCGATGCAGAATCCGGTAGAGTGTTCCCCCTGAGACCTCAGGGGGAACGAGTCAGCTAGTCGATATTGATGCTGTGGGGGGTATCCTGGCTAAAGTCCGTTGTGCCGCTGCTCAGGGGTTGGCGATAGTCGGCATAGAGGCGATCGCGCCAGGTGAAAAAGCGTTCATAGGCGGGGTTATCCGCCAAGCCCGGAATGCCATTGCCCTTCAATTGGGCTGGCACATCGAGATAATTGCCCGTGGGGTATTTGAGGATAATACTTAAACCCGCCACAGCGAAATCCGCCAACGTCGGCGTATCTCCCAATAGATAAGGGGAATCACTGAGCATTAAACAGAGGGCTTCTAAATCCTGCTTGAGGCTGGCTTCTGCCGCCTTCACCGCATCGCCCCCCATCCCCACACCGGAGCCTAAAATATCCAACACATTGCCGGGAACTGCGCCGACCAAAGTTTTCACTACATCGGGGGTATTGTTAGGGAGAAACGAGGTGCGAAAATTTTGGTTTTTATTGAGCGCACCGATCAGGGCCTTACGGCCTTTGGTAGCAATGGATTCATCGGCCCACTCTTCGAGGGCTAAACAAAAACCTTTCTTTTTGGGGGTGGTGGGTAGAATCGGTTTTTCAGGATACTTGCGTTCGAGGTAGAGGGCAATTTCCGTTGAATCAGGAATATAAGTATCCCCATCCTTCAATACGGGAACTTGTCGCTGGCCGGATTTTTGGAATAAATCCCATTGCCCCATGCCGGGGGTAACTTCCACTTTGCGATATTCCAGACCCTTATAGTCCAGGATAAACCGGACTTTTTCACAATATTGGGAGATTTCAAATTGATAGAGTTCCAGCATGGACAAGCCTCCTAAGGGTTCAGCCTCTCACTCTAGCAAGTTTGTTGCAGTCCCTGAAAGTCACCCCTCCCAACGTCTCCTAAAATTGCCCGCCCTTGGAGGGGTGAGAGTTGACATCCTCCCCGACCTAAAGGCGCGGGGATTCCCAGTCTGCCTACATTAAGTAGACTCCTGATGGGTAGACAGACAAGCAACTGCCCCAGATCGGGGTCTAACACTGCTTAACGCCTGTCCATTCAGGTCGGCTTGCCCAGCCGCCAAAACATTAAGTTTTAATGACGCAATCATACCATAGACAGGAAAAACTGGATCAATAAATTGGACGAGAAAAGCCGCCCTAAAAGGGCGGGGCTTCAGACCCATTAATTTTGGTGAAGCCTGACGGTGGGTTTCGCTACAATCCCCCGGAGCGATTGATTTACAATTTGCTCAACGCCTTACTCACTGCCCTATGCTCGTCACCAAACAGCCCGTTTTCCGTAACTTTTGGTATCCCGTCGCTCCCCTGGCCAAGTTGAGCGATCCGCAAGAGCGCACCCATCGCCCCTATGGTTTCACGCTCCTAGAGGAAAAAATCGTTCTCTGGCTCGATGCCGAGGGTAAACCCGCCGCCGCCCAAGACCGCTGTTGTCACCGCTCCGCCCAACTTTCCCTCGGTACGGTCAAAAATGGCTGCATTACCTGCCCCTACCACGGTTGGCAGTTTGACGAGGCGGGCCAATGCTGCAATGTTCCCCAACTGGCGGATCAAGCCCTGATTCCCAAAACCTATCAAATTCAGAGCTATCGCTGTGAGGCTCGCTATGGCTACGCTTGGGTTTGTTTGGGGGAGCCGCTGCAACCGATTCCCCACATTCCCGAAGCGAGTGATCCGGGTTATCGCCTCATCCATGAGTTTTATGAACCTTGGAATTGTGCCGGTTTGCGGGTGATGGAAAATGAACTGGATTTAGCCCATCCCACCTTTGTTCATACCACGACGTTCGGCAGTGAGGAGCATCCCATTCCTGATCATTTGGAAACTGAAGAAACGGATTATGGCTTAAAAATTCGTGCCACATTGGGGGTGGTGAATCCCGAATTACAGCAAAAGAATTTAAATATGGCAGAAACCGAAACCCAGCGCCTTCTCGATATGGATTGGTTTATGCCCTTTACCTGCTGTTTACGGATTAATTACCCCAATGGTTTAACCCATATGATTGTGAATACGATGACCCCGATTACGGATGGGCGATCGCAAATGGTGCAGTTTTGTCTGCGCAATGACACGGAAGCGGAGCTTAAGGCCATTGATGCGATCGCCTTTGATCGACAAGTCACCCTTGAAGATAAAACCATTTTAGAAAGCACCGATTACGATGTACCCCTAGAGGCAAAATATGAGCAACACATGATGACCGATAAACCCGGTTTATTAATCCGTCGTCGCGTCGCGGCCCTGCTCAAAGCCCACGGCGAAACAGAACAAACCCATACCACAGCAAAACCGTAGGGGCGAAAGATTTTTCACCCCTACACCATTCGTGATTCCATCCCAGCAGCCCCGAAACCGATTAACTCTGATCTTCCCCCTTCGGAAGTTGGGGATAATCGGGGCTATTGATGGAGGGGCGATCAGTACGCTCTCGCGAATCATGCAACTCCTCCGGCGGCGTAATCTGCTCCTCCATATAGGTGACGCGATGGGAAGCCATCGGCGGCAATATTGGGGGTGATTCTTCCCCTAAAAACTGATCCTCCGTCCGCTTAATCACATCCTTCGCCAGCCGCTCACTAAACCCCACCACAAACGCCAAAGAACAAAAGAAAAACTCCGCCCCCCGTGCGGTTGTCGGCGGCACAATTTGCACCGAAATAATCCCAGAGCTAAACATCGCATAGACCAAAAGCCCAAAGGAGGAGCCAATAATCGGCTTAAATGCCCCGGTGAAAATCGGCACAATTGGATCTATGGCATCCTGCTTTTCAAAATCATTGATCCGGATCAAAATACTAATCGCACTCCCCAATGTGCCGGAAGAAACCACCAACACAATCAAGAATAAAATCGAAGCATCTTGCTGTTCCTGCTCCCGCAACTTCTCCAACGTATTGAGGCGTAACCGTTTCGTGCGGTATTCCCGCGCCAATTCTAAATGATTATCACTGGTGATTGCTTGACCAATGGCACTCCCCAAAGAATTAGAGCCATTGTTAGAATTGAGGGCATTAGGGGTTAAGGGAATTAATTCCCCATTTTCATTAATTGTCACCCCATCTTCTTCTAGAATTGCCTTAATCGTAAATAAACGCTCCTGAACTTCCAACAGTTCCGCCCCACTTTTCTGCTGTAAAGAAATGCCAATCAGCCCCCCAAAAAACAGCAGGGCAGAGATCGAGGAGGTAAAGGCTAATCCACAGACTACCTTAAGGGGATCCGATTCCGAACGGTAAACGTCCATAAAGCGATTGATAATCACCCCCATCAACGGATGTTGATAACAATTTACCGTCCGCTCAATATCAATGCGGATTTTTCGCGCCACTAATACACTGGGATGCTCATGACTAAGCACCTCAATGGCCATTTCAATATATTCAAACAACATCGTTAATTCCTGTTGCTTAGAACTCATGCGCAGGAATTTTGCGAAACGATGGAGTGAACTCGATTCCAGTTGAATGAGTAATTTTTCAATGCGAGGAAAAAGCACAACGAGAGCCGCAATTTCTCCCTGAATGGCAATCAAGTTTTCCTGCGTATGGTGATTGCTTTGCCCGCGTTGACTGCGCAGGTTGAGGTTGTGGCTGATCTTACGGAGATTTTCTTTAATTTGCTTGAGCCTTTGGCTAAATAGAGATAAAGAAGAGCCGTTAGGAGCAAAAGACATGGATGGGGACATAGCTAACCCAATGAACGATCCTGATGATTGCACAGGGATTCTAGACGATTACTTCAAAGGCAAGTGCCGAAATTCAGGGATCTTCTCAAGTTTTCCAGTCATTTGGCTCATGATTTTTTCGGTTTTCAGTCGATTCTCTCAGGGAAACTGCGTCATGGGCAGGCTGCTACGGTCAAGGCTCGCCCTGCTGCCGCTAAAATGAGGGGAATAAGTTTGCTGCTGTTTTTTGATCCCATGAATGATAAGCCCGGCCTGACGGCTCCCCCTTCCTCTAAAGTACAACAGATCTCTGCTGATTTAAAGTTTGCGGGCCGGATTGGCTTTTGGGTGCAGTTGGTGCTGGGGGTGATTTCGGTGGTGACGGTGCTGTTTTCCAGTACGAGCTTTTTCAGTGCGGGGAGCCGGGAAACCCAAGGCACAGAATTTGGTGTGTTTTGCGCGGTGGGGGGGTTGATTGCCCTTTCGGTGGGGATTTATTTTTCTTGGCGGTATATGGCGATCGCCGACCTCCTCCAAACCCAAGGCCCCGCCCAACGCCCCAACCGCGCCGACACGATCCGGGTGATCCGTTTGGGGTTAATTGTCAATATGATCGGGATGCTGTTAACGATTATTGGGGCAGAGGCGATCGTTGGGATTGTCTTGGCGAAATCCCTTGCCAACCCGCCGGGGGCATTGGCCAATCAAGACCCCGCCAAATTGGTCAATTCCATTGATCTTTTAGTGATCCAAGCCAACACGAACACGATCGCCGCCCATTTTGCCGGGATCGTTTCCTCGTTGCTGCTCCTCAATCGCATCACCCGTTAGTTCCCCCTATGCCGGTGGCTCAAACTTGACCCGCTGATATAGAGTTTGCAAAGGCAGTTCCACCCCAACCGTCGCAAAACTCAAGAGGGCATCCGGCCCTACCAGATCCGTTAACACCCATTGGTCTTGGTCGTTTTTAACAAACTGCTTCACATAGTAGCGGTATTGATCCACCAGAATATATTCCCGCAAACTGGGGAGCGATCGATAGGCATCGAACCTATCCCCTTGGTCATAGGCGCGAGTGGATGCCGATAAAACCTCAATGATTAAACAGGGATTTTCCACGGTATCCCGCCGGTTTTCGGGGTAGCAGATCTCACCGGCAATCATCATCACATCGGGGTAAGTGTAAAAGTTAGCGGCGGCAATCCACAGTTTCACATCCCCGACAAAGATTTCTAACGCTTCATCCATCGCCCCAGCAAGGGCAGTATAGAGGGCCAAGACTAAACGGTTGTGGTTTGTCGTTCCCCCTGTCATCGCGACAATTTCCCCATTGTGGTATTCATGGCGTAGCTCTGCTTGCGTTTCCCAATCCAGGTAAGCCTTGGGGGTCTGATTTGGCGGTTTTGTTTCTAGTTGAACCATAGGAGATCACAACCTAAGCGGCGGATTCGTTGCTGAGTTTGGCCCGGATTAAATAGCCGCAACGGTGTTCCCCATCGTTGATCCACTGGGTTCGCTCCACGGTACAATCGGGCAAAATCGCCTCAAACATTTCCAATTCATGGCCGCAGACCGAGGGGAAAGACTCCGCTACCTCGGAGATCGCACAATTATGTTCGGCAAAAATGTATTGCTCTGGCTCACTACTGCGGCGGGGTTCTGGGGGATGAAGTTCCGCCATGTAGCCCTCGGTTTGGCGCATTTGCACGAGGCGTTCAATGCGATCGCGCAAACTGCCCACCCCGATGCGATCGCGGTACTCCCTCGCCTTCCGTTCCCATTGTTTACGCAACACCATCCCCACCTGTTCCCGGCCCACCGTTTCCACCAACGTATCAATCAGCGACACGGTAAACTCACCATAGCGGTGGGGGAACTGCTCCCGGCCTTCCCGACTGAGGGAATACTGGTGCTGGGGTCGCCCCATCCCCACCTGAATGGATTCATACTCAATCAGACCACAATCAGCCAAATCCTTGAGATGGCGGCGCACCGCCTGGGGACTGATCGTGAGGGATTCCGCAAGCTCTTGGGCGGTGGCTTGCCCCTGCCGGAGCAGATGTTGCAGAATATCTTGCTTAGTGGAAGCTTGCTGCGTCGTCGCCATTGTGTAAAATTCCCTGTGGACTTTGACAACATCTCTGTTGTTAATGTAGCCTATGATCAGTAAAACAGCCAAATTGTTGTTTAAACTGTGAGTCAAGGTTGTGGGGCGATCCGCGCTAGCGTACCCATCACCCCCCGATCCAGCCCCTGACCGCCACAATGGAACGTTTCAACAAGGACATAAGCTTACCCTAAGCCCAAGGGCTCGGTGAAGCCCAAACCTTAAGGAAAATTTCCCCCCCCATACCAGAGCACCCCTGTCCACCCCGATTTAGCTGCGGAGAACCCTGAGTTTCATGAGTGCAACTTCGGTCAAAACCCTCGTCAACCAACCCTACAAATACGGGTTCATCACCGATATTGAAGCCGATACCCTGCCCCCCGGCCTCAGCGAAGATGTCGTGCGGCTCATTTCTGCCAAGAAAAATGAGCCAGAATTCATGCTGGAATTTCGCCTCAAGGCCTATCGGCAATGGCTAACGATGAGCGAACCCAACTGGGCCCATGTCGGCTATCCCCCCATTGATTACCAAAATATCATCTACTACTCCGCTCCCAAAAAGAAGGATGGCGAAAAGTTAGCCAGTTTGGATGAAGTGGATCCGGCTTTGCTGGAAACCTTTGAAAAGTTGGGCATCCCCCTTTCTGAACAAAAACGCCTCAGCAATGTAGCTGTTGATGCCATCTTTGATAGTGTTTCCATTGCCACAACGTTTAAGGGAAAACTCGCTGAAGCCGGGGTAATTTTCTGCTCCATTTCCGAAGCACTCCAAGAACACCCGGAACTGGTGGAGAAATATATCGGAACCGTTGTGCCCATTGGTGACAACTATTTCGCCGCCCTCAATTCCGCTGTCTTTAGTGATGGCTCCTTTGTCTATATTCCCAAGGGTGTCACCTGCCCCATGGAACTCTCCACCTATTTTCGGATCAATAACGGCGATACGGGGCAGTTTGAGCGGACGCTGATTGTGGCGGAAGAAGGGGCTTCGGTGAGCTATTTGGAAGGCTGCACTGCTCCCATGTACGATAGCAATCAACTCCATGCGGCTATTGTCGAATTGGTGGCTTTGGATAATGCAGAAATTAAATATTCGACGGTGCAAAACTGGTATGCCGGAGATGAAAATGGCAAGGGGGGGATTTATAACTTTGTGACGAAGCGGGGCCTCTGTAAGGGGGTTAATTCCAAAATCTCCTGGACGCAGGTGGAAACGGGTTCGGCTATCACTTGGAAATACCCCAGTTGCGTCCTGGTGGGGGATAATTCCGTGGGTGAATTTTATTCCATTGCCTTGACGAACAATTGCCAGCAGGCGGATACCGGCACAAAAATGGTGCATATTGGCCGCAATACCCGGAGCCGGATTATTTCTAAGGGGATTTCTGCGGGTCAATCGAAAAATAGTTATCGGGGTTTGGTGAAGATGGGGCCGAAGGCGAAGGGGGCGCGGAATTATTCCCAATGTGATTCGATGTTGATTGGCGATCGCGCCCAGGCCAACACATTCCCCTATATTCAGGTGGACAACCAAACCGCTAAGGTGGAGCATGAAGCCTCGACTTCTAAAATTGGCGAGGATCAACTTTTTTACTTTGCCCAGCGGGGCATCAGTGCCGAAGATGCGATCTCGATGCTGATTAGCGGTTTCTGTAAGGATGTGTTTAATCAGTTGCCGATGGAGTTTGCCGCTGAAGCGGATAAACTGCTCAGTCTCAAGTTAGAGGGAACCGTGGGTTAATCCTGTAGGGGCGAAAAATTTTTCGCCCCTACCCCTGGCCTAGACTAAAGTCCTTACGCTGTCTGTATAGCAGTAGTCGGTATTGTTAGGACGATTTAGGAATCGGAAAACCGCTCCTGGTGGGCATTGCCCACCCTACGTGATGTCCTAAGTGCAAGAGCGGCCTGAAGTCCTCACTACAAACGTTTTAGAAAGGGGACTGAAGTCCTCACACGGTTTACCTTTAGTTGTTATCAATTTTGATACTTTATTGACCATGATCAACCCCAACAGCAACGTTATTTTATCGGTTAAAAATCTCACTGCTAACGTGGATGGAACCCCTATCCTTAAAGGGCTTAACCTAGAAGTGAAAGCGGGGGAAATTCATGCGATTATGGGCCGCAATGGCTCCGGGAAAAGTACGTTTTCTAAGGTACTCGCGGGCCATCCTGACTATGAAGTGACCGGCGGCGAAATCCTTTACTATGGCGAAAATATTCTCGACCTTGAACCCGATGAACGGGCATTAAAGGGGATCTTTTTAGCGTTTCAATACCCCTTAGAAATTCCAGGGGTGAGTAATTTGGATTTCCTGCGGGTGGCCTATAATTCTCGCCAAAAAGCCCTTGGGTTAGCAGAATTGGACACCTTTGATTTTGAGGATTTGGTGATTGAAAAGCTGGGCGTGGTGCAGATGGATGCCAAGTTTTTAGACCGCAGCGTCAATGAGGGATTTTCCGGTGGCGAGAAAAAGCGCAATGAAATTTTACAAATGGCCCTCCTTGAGCCAAAAGTAGCCATCCTTGACGAAACGGATTCGGGCTTAGATATCGACGCACTACGGATTGTGGCCGGTGGCGTGAATCAATTGGCCAATGCCGACAACGCGACCATCTTGATCACCCACTATCAACGGCTCCTAGACTACATTGAGCCGGATTATGTCCATGTGATGCAGGCGGGGCAGATTGTCATGAGTGGCGGTAAAGAATTAGCGCTGAAACTCGAAGCGGAAGGTTATGAGTTCTTAGAGGCTGAGGTCACGGCATAATGGTAGTATCTGCTGACCTTTTAAACGCTATGCTCCAAACTGACGCTTATCTCAGTGACCTCCTCAAACAAAGTCAAACCCAGACGATCCGTGTCCGATCTGAAATTTCCGGATGGTTACAGGAGTTACGTCAGAAGGCGGCCTATGAGGTGGCCCATCAACAACTCCCCACCCGCCGCGATGAGGAATGGCAGTTTACTGATTTGCGCGAGTTGAAGGCGATCGCCTTTCAAAATCCCCCCGCTGTCAACGTTGACCGGGAAACCCTCGCCAGCTTCACCCTCCCGGAAGCCCGCCATAGCCAAGTGGTGTTTGTTAATGGCGTGTTTGCCCCGGAATTGTCAGATCTGACGGGCCTGCCCCCTGGGGTATTTGTGGGCAACTTGATGGGTTTGCCCCTAGAGGCGAATTACGACGCGATCAAATATATTGCTCACCAAGATGATGCCACTGAGGTGTTCACCGCCCTCAATAGCACCGGGTTCCCGGATGTGGCGGTGATTTGGGCCGAAACCAATGTTACGGTAGAAATGCCGATTCATCTGTTGTGGTTGACGGTTCCCACCCCGAACCCGGCTTTGATTCAACCCCGGGGCCTGGTGATTGCTGATCCGGGGTCAAGCCTGACGGTGATTGAGCAGTATGGGGTGGCGATCGCCGCCTGTGCCGATTTCACCAACACGCCCCCCTATTTGAACAATGCGGTGTTGGAGGTGTTTACCCGTGACAATGCCCGGGTCAACCATACCCGCTACCAACGGGAATCCGGCAGTGGATTCCACATCGGTAAAACCGTGGTTGTGCAGGATCGCGACAGCCACTACACGACCCAAAGCATTAACTTTGGGGCAAAACTTTCCCGCCACCATCTCAACATTTGGCAAAAGGGGCCGAACACCGAAACCTATCTCAATGGTTTAACGCTGGTGGATCATGCCCAAGTATCTGATACCCATAGCCTGATTGCCCTCAACCATTCCCACGGAATTACCGATCAACTCCATAAATGTATTGTCGATGCCCAAGCCCACGCCATTTTTAGTGGTAAAGTTTTTGTGCCCCAAGCGGCCCAACAAACCCAGGCGGCGCAGTTGAATCGCAATCTCCTGCTTTCGCCCCAAGCGAGGGTGAACACTCAACCCCAGTTACAAATTACGGCGGATAACGTCAAATGTACCCATGGGGCGACGGTGAGCCAGATTGATGCGGATGAGTTGTTTTATCTGCAAAGTCGGGGGATTAATGCGGAGCAAGCCAGGGATTTACTCCTGGATGCTTTTGCGGCTGAGGTGTTGGATCGGATTCCGTTACCTTCCCTGCGGCAACGGTTGAGCCAATGTGTGGCTTGTCGGACTGAAGAGTTATTTGTTTAATGTTTAAGGGGCGATCGCCATGGTATTTCTACAACATTCTTCCCTCGCCGCTGAACGGCGTTCAGACTTTCCAATCCTCAACCAACGGGTTCACGATCGCCCCCTGATCTATCTCGACAGCGCGGCTACGTCTCAAAAACCCCAGGCGGTGCTGGATGCCCTCGATCACTACTACCAACGGGATAACGCCAACGTCCATCGGGGGGCTCATGCCCTCAGTGCGCGGGCAACGACGGCCTATGAGGGGGCGCGGGATAAGGTAGCGGCCTTTATTGGTGCGGCTTCTCGCAATGAGATTGTGTTTACTCGCAATGCTAGCGAGGCGATCAACCTCGTAGCCTATAGCTGGGGGATGAGTACACTTCAGCCGGGGGATGAAATTATCCTTTCGGTGATGGAGCATCATAGTAATCTTGTCCCCTGGCAGATGGTGGCGCAAAAAACCGGGGCGGTATTAAAGCACGTCCCCTTAACGGCAACGGAGCAGTTTGATCTTGATGCCTTTCGGGAATTATTGAGCGATCGCACCCGTTTAGTTGCCGTCGTCCATGTTTCCAATACCCTCGGCTGTGTGAATCCCGTTGCTGAAATCATCCAACAAGCCCATGGCGTGGGGGCAAAGGTACTCATTGATGCCTGCCAAAGTGCGCCCCATCTGCCCTTAGATGTGCAAACCCTCGATTGTGATTGGTTGGTGGCTTCAGGTCATAAGATGTGCGGCCCCACCGGCAGCGGTTTTCTTTATGGCAAGTTGGAGCTTTTAGAAGCCATGCCCCCCTTTTTAGGGGGTGGGGAAATGATCCAGGATGTATTTTTAGATCATTCCACCTATGCAGGCTTGCCCCATAAGTTTGAAGCGGGAACGCCCGCTATTGGGGAGGCGATCGCCCTCGGTGCGGCCATTGATTACCTGATGGCGATCGGCATGGATCGCATCCATGATTATGAGCAGGAACTCACCCAATATCTGTTTAAAAAACTGAGCAAAGTGGAAGGATTGCGGATCTATGGCCCCACCCCGGAGCAGGGCGATCGCGCCGCCCTAGCCGCCTTTAATGTAGCGGGGTTCAATGCCAGCGATCTGGCCACATTATTAGACCATGACGGCGTAGCGATTCGTTCCGGCCACCATTGCACCCAACCGTTGCATCGTATTTTAGGGATTACCGGCAGTGGGCGGGCCAGTTTGTATTTTTACAATACCCATGCAGAGATTGATCAGTTCGTCACCGCCTTAGAAGGGGCGATCGCCTTCTTCCGGGACATGGGCACAGCCTAGGAGCCTCTGGCGGCAGAGCCACCTCAAGATCATGCCATGGCAGAGCCATGGCACGAGAAAAACGGAGCATGGCATGGGGGGATGGTGCGTCAATTCGGTTGTGGAACCGATGGGTGTGGGGGCGAAAGATTTTTGTGCCTCCGGCAGGCTTACGCCAACGCCCCTACTCACTTCCCACTTCCCACTTCCTACTTCCCACTCCCCATCTACCATATAAGCGACGCTAAAGTATGATTTTGTGAACATTTTTTAAAAGGTGTTAGGATTGCAACGTTCTCTCTCACACACAACAAAGAACGTTTGTCTATGCTGAATCTGATTGGTTTAAGACCCATGAGTATCTTGGGGTTGGCCCTGGTGGTGATGACAACCGCGCAACCGGCCCAAGCCGAATCCATCCCCCAACCCCTGCTACTCTCCCAAACGGCTGCCGCCAATTCCCAAGAATTACGGGATCTCCTGCGCCGTGGGCGAGAATTTTCCGATGCGGGTAACTATGCCGCCGCCGTGGCCATCTATGAACAAGCCGCCCGCCTCGATGCCAACAATGCCCGCATCTATTCCGGGATTGGCTACCTCCAAGCCAGTCAAGGCAACTATCCAGAGGCGATCGCCGCCTATCAGCAGGCCATCCGCCTTGAGGGGAACAACGCCAGCTTTTTCTATGGCCTCGGCTATAGCCAAGCCAAAGCCGGCCAATACCCCGCCGCAGCCCAATCCTACGAAAGAGCGATCGCCCTCGACCCCAACGATAGCCTCAGCCATCAGGGGTTAGCCGCCGTACAACTCCGTTTAGGTCGCTACGATGCCGCCATGGCGATCTATAACCGGCTGCTGGCCAATAATCCGGGCGATCGTCCCCAAATCTACGCCATGATGGGCACATTGCTGATCGAGCAAAACCAACTGGCGGAAGCGATTCGCCTCCTGGAGCAAGCCATTCAAACTTCCCCCAACGAAGTTAAACTTTATCTGCCCCTCGCCGTCGCCTACCTACAAATGGGCAACTACGACGCAGGCATTAAAGCCCTCCAAACCGTCAACCGCCTCGATCCCAACAATGCCGAAGTTCACCTCCAACTGGGCAAAATCTACCAATATCAACAACGGTGGGAAGATGCTGATGCAGCAATCCGCCGAGCGGTAGACTTGGCTCCTCGGGTTGCGGAAATTCGTTTAGCCCTTGCGGAACTCAACCTCCGCCAAGAGCGGTATCTCGAAGCCACCGCCACCTATCGTTTTGTCACCGAACTCGATCCCCAAAATCCCCTCGGTTTCTTGGGTTTAGGAGAATCCCTCCTTGCCCGTAACCGCAAGCGGGAAGCCCAAGCCCCCCTAGAAATGGCCCGCCAACTCTATCAACAGCAAAATAATACTGTTGGGGTTGAACGGGTTAATCAATTGCTGCGGGGTTTGTAATCTTAAACCCTAGCATTTACCACACCGCCCATTCTGAGGGGGTGAGATTCAAGGGTAGGGTGCGTCAGAGCGGTTAATCTATGAGGCAAAAGAGCAGCGTCACGGCTGACGCACCATTGATTGAGCAACCTGCGGAATGTCGGTTGTAACATTAAACCCTAGAGTTTTTAAGCTACTCCTCCGTTTAGAAAACGGCGGATTTACGCTTCAATCTCGTAACACCGCCCATTCTGAGGGGGTGAGGGGCTGTGCCGGGAAGGGACAGCCCCAATTTGTTTGGGCCGCTTGGTGGAGAGCAGTAATGATTGCCGGAATTGTCGGCATCGGGGAGGGGGGGGCAACGGCCTCCCCAAATACCCTTAAAAATAATCCCGGCTCAGGATTTAGACGCATCGAACCCTGTTGCAAAATGCCGCCGCCTCGGTGCAGTTGAGCGCTGCCGATCAGTTTATAACCGGCGGAAGTGACTAAATCCGCAGCGGTGGCGGTGCTGAAACAACTGGGGTGATGGATATAGCCCCGTTGCCCCGCCCCAAAGGTGAGTGTCATTCCCAAGCTTTGCCAACCGAGCCGCAAAAATTGACAGCACTGCTCATACACCTCTCGCCGCGTTCCCGGAAAGTGAGGCAGGAGCAAGCTATAGCAAAGATCCCCTTGATGGAGTACCGCCCGCCCTCCCGTGGGGCGACGCACCAATGCCACGTTTACGCCTTGGTGGGTTAAATGTTCCCAATGGGCAGGATAGCTCCGTTGGTGGTAGCCGAGGGAGATAGCCACCGGCTCCCAGGTGTAGAACCGGAGGATGGGGCCGAATTGATCTAGCCCTGCCAGCAAGGCCCGGTCGAGGGCCATTTGTGCCTCCCCTGGGGCTTGCCAAAGGGGGAGGAGCCGCCCCCTCTTAAGCGTCAAAGGCGGCTTGGAGTGCTTCGTCATTGTCATCGGCGATGGTGGCCACGAGGGTGACAGCGCGGGAAATTTCCCCAGCGGAAAGATCGGCAACGGTGCGCTGGGATAATACCACCACCTGATCATTGCAAATGCCAAAACAGGTTTCAAAGGTTTCTGACCAGTTCATTGCCATCAGTTTCCGCAATAACCCCAATTCATCTCCGACGGGTAGCGTGATGACTGGCGACCAGACGGTGAGCAAATCCTCCTCTTTTTCGCCGGTTAATTGGACAAAAACCTCGACGCTGCCGTATTGAAATTTCCAGAGCGTGCCATTGTCGCCATGATTGACCATGGCGCTATCGTTTTGCTCCAAACTGGAAATGACCGTTTCAATCAGGTCGTAGTGACTGGTAGGGGCTTCTGTGTCTTGGGTCAGGGTTTCTAAATTATCCATCGTCAAATTCCTCTCGGCTTTAGTTCTCAGCCTAGCTTAAGCTTCTCCGGTTTCTCCACAGTAGACAATTAAATCAATTTCCACATTGCCCTTGCCTGCCAAACCCATCACGCCTACCGTCGTGCGACAGGGGAGTTTTTCGGCTGCAAAATAGGCACTATAGACCCTGTTCATGGCCTCGAAATCCCGTAGATCGGTGATAAAAACCCGGGCCATGACGGCGCGATCAAAGGAAGTCCCTGCTGCCGTTAGCACGATCTGAAGATTTTCCATCACTCGCCTGGTCTGGTCTTCGATGGGGCCAAGTTCCATTGCGCCGGTTTCGGGGTCTTCGGAGAGTTGCCCGGTGACGAAGAGCAAGTCTCCGGCGCGGATGGCATGGGGAAAGGGGCCAAAGAGGGGCAATCGCCCATCGGGGATGACAATGCGTTCAAACATACTTTAATTGTTGGTGGTTAACGGTTGGGGCGGGTGGATTGCCCGGATTCACCTTAAAAGTTTTTGGCCAAGGCGGGGGTGAGGTTAACAATTGATTAATTTTTTGATGCATTTTTGGTAATGGGGCGATCGCCCTCGTTAGGCTAGAAGCATTGTTATCTCAAAAACTTACCGATCATGAGTTTAGTGAATGCCCTCCTGGGGGCGATCCAGAATCCCAACGCCCAAGCCAACGCCAACCAACTGGGGACGATTGTCCAAACCGTCCAACAGTTGAGCCAAGCCAACCAAGCCAATCCCGACACGATGCAAATGGCCCTAGGGATTGTTGGTAAATATGTCCGCTCTGGGTTACAGGAAACCGCTAACCAACAGGGGGGAGAGGCGGCAGCACAACAGATTGTTAATCAGTACAGTGGCACAAACCCCAATGCTCAGGTGGTCAATCTCCTGCTCAATGGCTCCCAAGTCCAGCAATTGGTGGCAGAGGTGACGGAAAAAACGGGCCTCCCCGCTGGCACAATTGAGGGGTTATTGCCGACGCTCGTGCCTTTGGTGCTGCAATTACTCCAAGGGGGAGCGGAAACAGAAAACGCCAATAATTCCGTACTGCATTCCTTCCTGGATAGTGATGGAGATGGTTCGGTTGATCTTACCGATGCCCTGAACCTGGCCAGCCGCTACCTTTAGGGGGCAGCTTTGACGGTGAGGTAAAGGTTGTAATTGACGGTTTGGGGGGCGTTGCTGACGATCGCGATCGCATAGTGCCCCGTTTGGGGGACTGTACCCGACCAACTGCGCTCGTTGCTGTTAGCCAGGAGCGATCGCCCGCTGGGGTCATAAATCCCCACCACCGTGGGATAGTCGCTGACACCATTGGCGGTTAAGGTTTGGCCGGCTTCGAGGGCGACGGTGAACACTTTACCCTGCCAAGGGGCAAGACTACCAGACTGGCGTAACTCTGTACCGATGGTGGGGTTGAGAGGGATCAAGGTTTCCCCCACCTCCAAATCCCGAATGTAATCAAAGGCGATCGCACTCCACACTTGAGCCAACGGTTCCTGATCCGGTTCATCCTGGGGAAAATAAAGGGCAAACACTGTATTGGTGAGCAATTCCACCGGCCCCAGGGTTAAATTCTGCTTTTGGAGCCGTTGTTCCCATTGATGGCGATCATCGCGGTTATAGGCCCCCAAACGGCGGCGGGCTTCCCCTGATAATTCCCCTAGTTGATCCAACATCTGTTGGGCGATCACATCGCGGCGATCGCGCCACACCTGATCCTCAGGCTCCGAGGTTAGGGCAATCCCCCGCCGCTCAGGATTTTCCCGGCTATAGCGATCGTCCACCAAAGCCTTAAAAAAATCATAATCAATGGCCAACTCCCGCCGCTGACGGCGTAGCTCCAGCTTGCGATCGCGCTCCCCCTTTGGCAAATCCGCCGCAGGCTCCGGCTCACTGTCATCGGTGGGGGGAAAACTGAGGGCCGCCGATTCCGTCGGCAAGGGGGCCACCTCCGGCACAAGCTGTAAATCCGGCTCCAACTCACGCCCGGAGGGGGAGGCCATTCTCACTTGATAATCCAGCCAGGCTTGGCCAATCCACCAGCCCCCCACCCCAGCAGCAGCAGCAAAGGCGATCGCCACCCCCCCCCGCCACAGCCAACCCCCTAAGCTCCGCAACCACAGCCCCCGCTCCACCACGACGGGCGGCGCAACAAATTCAGAGGGATTCGTGGTCGAAGGGGAAGGGGTCGGCATTTCTTGCAAAGCACGGCGGAGGGTTTGTAAAACACTCTGGGCGCTATGGGGACGGTCGTTAATTTTTAACGCCAACATCCCTTGCAAAATCGTCAGCAGCACCGGATATTCCACTTCCACCTCCTGCCACCGCCATTGCCCCTGCTCCAGATCAAACAGCGAGATGGGTTCCTGTCCCGTCAAGGCCATCAGCACCGTTGCCCCCAACGCATAGAGGTCGGTATAGGTGTAAACAATCCCCTTTTGAATCTGTTCCGGCGGTGCATAGCCCACCTGTCCCGCCCGGGGCAGATCCGCCGCTGTCCCTAAGGTGGTGACATCCTGCCGCTCTGTCCAGAGCGTCGTCATCACCTGGAGCAACCCGCCAAACTCAATTAACACCAAACGGGCATCCTGTCGCCGCCAAAGAATCGTATCCGGGGAAAGATTGCGATGGATCACCCCTTGGTTATGGAGATAATCCAACACCGGCAGCAGTTGTTGAAGTAGGCGTATTGCTTCGAGGGCGCTGAGGGGGCGATTTTCCGCTTGGCGACGTTCCAACACCTGACGCAGGCTCACGCCTTCAATGAACGTGCGCACCACGCAAAAGCTAACGGATTGATCCCGCTGGAGTTCAAAAAAATCGTGAAATTGGGGAATCTGGGGATGATGGAGCCGTTTTAAAAACTCTACCTCCGGTGTAAGCAGTTCCCGCGCCCGGTTGATCAGGCGGGGATCTTGGCTGGGGAGCTTAAGTTCTTGAAGAATGCGGGATTGATGATCTTGACTGAGATCTTCCACGAGGGCGGTGGAGCCAAAGGCATTTTGGCGCAAAACGCGCATGATGCGATAGCGATCGCCAAGAATTTCATCCAACTGAACAGAACTCACCATAAATCTCAGGCAGGCTTTTTCTTGATTTTGACGCAAGCTCAATCCGCTCTAGCCGCTGAGGCTCAGACTGAGCAGCTTGCGGTTTTGCTCCCGCAAGGACATTTCAGATTTGCTTTATGATAGATGGGGCCAAGTAGTATGGAGACCAAATGGCTGACCGTGACGTTCAGGTAGATGTCTGGCTCAAGGACAACCTTACGCCCTGGGATGTCTATGACCATGGCATTAGCCGTATCTTATTACATCAACACACCGCCTTTCAGGAAATGCTGTTGGTGGAAACCGGAGCCTATGGCAAAGCGTTGATTTTAGATGGAAAATGGCAATCCTGTACTGGGGATGAATTTTTATACCACGAGCCGCTGGTGCAACCGGCGTTAATTTGTCATCAAACCCCGAAAAATGTTCTCGTTTTAGGGGGGGGCGAAGGGGCAACGGTGCGGGAAATCCTGCGGTGGCATACGGTGGAGCGGGTGGTGATGGTGGATATTGATGGGGAGGTGGTGGCGGCCTGCCGGGAGTGGTTGCCGGAGATGCACGGCGGGGCTTTTGATGATCCGCGCCTGGAGTTGGTGATTGGTGATGCCTTGGATTATGTGGCGGCCGCCCAACGGCAATGGGATGTAATTATCTCGGATCTTTCCGATCCCATTGAAGCGGGGCCGTCCTTTGCGTTGTTTACCCAGGAATTTTTTCGGGATTTGCAAAATTTGCTCTCCCCTGGGGGGCTGTTGGTGGTGCAGGCCGGGTCGGTGGCGATCGCCGCCCTCACGCTCCATGCTCGTTTGGCCAAAACGCTGCAAACCCTGTTCCCCCATGTGGTTTCCTACTGCTCGACGATTCCCACCTTTGGGGAACCTTGGGGTTTTCTCCTCTGTGGGGATCAGCCTATTGAGCATCACCCCGATCCGGCAGCGGTGGATCAGCTTTTAGCGGAACGGACTAGGGGCGGGTTGCGGGCCATTGATGGGATGACGCTGTTGGGAATGTTGCAAACGCCGCGCTATATGCGTGAGGCGATCGCCCACGAACAGCAAATCTACACCCTCGCCCACCCGCCCCAAATTTGAGCCGCCTAATCCAGCAGGGAACGGGTGGGGAGGGGCGCAGCGGGCGATCGCATCGCAAAGGAATAAAGTTTATGACCAGCAAAACTCAACAGGGAAACCGCCGCCGCACTGATCAACCGACCCACCACCGGATTGAGGGCGAGATCATTAAGCAACAACTTGAGCAGTCCCATATTCGCCAATAAACCATTTAACGCCACAATCGAGAAAATCCCATATTGCAGCGGCCAATTACCCCAAAAAACCTTAAACACAAACTGACGACTGAGAGTAAAATTCACCGTCATCCCCACCAAATAACTGAGGGTTAAAGCCGCCACATTCCACCACCCCATTTGAATTAACAGGGCAAACAGTAAAACATCAAAAACCGTTGCGGTTCCCCCAGTGAGAAAATACCGGCCAAACTGTTGTACCCATTCAATAAGCTGACGGCGGCGGGATTTGCGGTGTTCGGCGGCGGTGGTGGCGGCATCGGCTTTGGCTTCTTCCACATATTCCCGATCAGAATTAACATCCCAAAGATCATGGCGGCCCGGCGCAAAGACATTTTCAGCGGCGAGGATGCCCATTAATAAACTATGGTCTTGGTTGTTGTATTTAAACGAACCATAACGGCCAATCAGTTGCAGATTTTCGATTCCCTGGGTATAGGTTTGAATCGCCCCTAATGCGGCTTGATAATTACCGGCATAAATGGGATAGGTACGGGGTAATTTGATCACAAAACCGCTGGCAATGGGTTCTTGTTTCAATAAACCAATGTGCCGTAAATCTTGCTCGGCCATGGCGATCAATTCATCCTCTGGTGCAGTCCAAAGGCGATCGCCTAAATCCGCCCAATATTCGCAACATAAAGGGGTTTGCTGATGATTAGCCAGCATATCTTGAGACCAATTGGCGAAATTGGTTACTCGCCCCAGTTGTACCCCCGGCTCATTGATATAGAGCCAGTTATCGGGGAAAAGGCGATCGCCCTCCACCATTAAATACACCAGAACAGTATTGCGAAATTTGAGAGCGCGGGCATAATCCTGCACCGGCTCCGGGGGGGCAGGATGGATCATTTTCGTCAGCAGCAGCGTCAGGGGAATCGAAGAAATTACACCCCCACAATCCGCCACTGATTCCTCCCCTGTCAGGCAATTTCTTAGCACCACCTGCTTTGCCTGATTGCCCTCAAGCTCCACCCCCACCACCTCCGTATTCACCAGCACCGGGCAATCCCAAGCCTCAAGGCGATCGCGCATCCGCTCATACAACTGTCCCGACCCCAAACGGGGAAATTGGAACTGATTAATCATGTTCTTCACCTTGCCATCATTGCCCAACAGCGCCGTTTTCATCGCCTTGAGCAAAGAAAGGCTTTTAATCCGTTGAGCAGCCCAATCTGCGCTAATTTCTGTACAAGGAATGCCCCATAATTTTTCCGTATAAGCCTCAAAGAAAATCTCATACAATCGCTTACCAAAATGGGTTTCCATCCATTCCGCAAAATTCTCCGGATGGCGATTGGGAAATAAACGACTCTGAAAATAGGAAAAAATAATCCGAAAACTTTCCACCAATCCCAAGGTTTTCAGTGTTTCCACCGCCTGAATGGGATAATTAAAATATTTCCGTTGATAATAAATCCGCGTGAGGCGATCCACCGTCACCTGTTCCGTCCCTAAGACCTCATCCCACAACCGCAGCACGGGGGCAAGCTTGGTATAAAACCGATGGGGGCCATAATCGAGGATAAACCCTTGATACTCAATGCTTTTGGCTAATCCCCCCACCCGTTGATCCCGTTCAACGACAACAACGGGTTGCCCCCCCTTGGCGAGGGTATAGGCAGCAGCAAAGCCAGCGGGCCCTGCGCCCAGGATATAAATGGGGAGGGGAGAGACTGGTTGATTCATAATCAAAAAAAGTGATACTAGATACTGCCGATTTTTTTGTTAAGCTTCCTTAATGATAACCAAGGTTTTGCCGAAAACAAGGCTCTGCTCTAAAAACTGAAGTATTTTTTTCTGATTGTATAGTTACTGATTCCTGATTGTTCAACCCTATGGAACCCTGGCAACTCAAGACACCCGTCGCGCTGATTCTGTTTAATCGCCCCGAAACCACCGGAAAAGTGTTTGAGGCGATTCGCCAAGCCCGTCCCCCGGTTTTATTTTTAATTGCCGATGGCCCCCGCCCCGGCCATCCCACCGATGGCGATCGCTGTGCTGCTGCGCGTCAAATGGTGGAAACCATCGATTGGGATTGTCAGGTGCATCGCCGTTATCAAGATGGAAATTTAGGCTGTGGCCAGGGGCCTGCCACGGGGATTGATTGGGTCTTTGCCACCGTACCAGAGGCGATTATTTTAGAGGATGATTGCTTGCCTGATCCGACATTTTTCCGCTATTGCGAGGAATTACTGGCCTATTATCGTGATGATCAACGGGTGATGACGATTGGGGGGTTAAATATTCAATTTGGCCGCCATATTCCCGAAGCGAGCTATTATTTTTCCCGCTATAATCACTGTTGGGGTTGGGCCAGTTGGCGGCGGGCTTGGCAATATTTTGACTATGATTTAAAGCAATGGCCTCAGGTGCGAGATGGGGGGCTATTGCAGGATATTTTAGGGGATGATTATGCGGTAAAAATTTGGACGAGTGCCTTTGATAATGCCTACAATAAAACCCTGGATTGTTGGGATTTTCAATGGATTTTTGCCAATTTTGTCCACCATGGTTTAGCGACGATTCCCCGCGATAATTTAATCCGCTATATTGGCTATACCGACGATGCCACCCACACCACCAATGGTTTAAGTCGCTACAACCAGTTAACGACGCAACCATTAGCATTCCCCCTCCATCACCCGGATTTGATGATCCGGCATCGGGCCGCTGATCACTACACCGATCACACCTATTTCGACTATTTCCCCAGTTTGTGGAAGCGATCGCAGCGCAAGGTTCGGAAATTACTCGGTTTGCCCTTGGATCAAAGTTGGTAAATTGAACTGTTGAATATTGGCTTATTGAGTTGAGAGTGAAGAAATTGCCTCTCCTGCGGCTTGCCAACCCACAAAACTAGGTGGAAAACTTTGGACATTTTCATAGCCCAACAAATGGAGTGTCATGACCCCCATTGCTGATCGATAACCAGAGGAGCAATACAACACCACCGGGCGATCATGGGGAACCTGATCTAGATTCTGCGCCAAGGTTCGGAGCGGAATATTGATAGCGTTAGGGATATGTCCTAACCGATACTCAGAAAATTCTCGCACATCCACCAACAGGGTTTGAGGATTGTCCAACTGCTTTTTTAACCCTGCAATGTTATCAATTTTATAATAGTTTGATGGAATCGATGTGAGATAGCGATCAATCCCTGATGCGAGATCGAGGGGTTCATCTACAGTTTGTTGCCTTTCTTGGGGTATTGCCTCCGTGAGAGTTGCGGCCCGCACCGAGTTTTGTTCAACAGTCACCGCAAGACAAATCCAAATAGCAAAGCTGAACAACAAGGTTTGAATGATTTTTGTTAACTTCATGAATATTTCCTGAAATAACTTCAATTTTATGGGTCTTCAAAGTTTAAGGTAATATAGCCGATATTCCGCAGGTTGCTCAGTAAATGGTGTGTCAGCCGTTGCGCTGCTTTTTTGGATCATAGATTAATCATTCTGACGCACCCTACAATTGAATTGTAGGGTGCGTCAGACCAGATCAATGATGATCTTGATGGCTGAATTGTGTCTGACGCACCGTTCACTAGCATCATTGGTCTTAACCTGCGAAATGTGAGCTGTTAAAGTTGCTCATGGGTCTGGTTAGTATGAATTCCCAGGAGGCGATAAAGACCACAAAAGCCGATCACCGCCGTCACCAGCAAGATGCTACCGGCAATGATCAATCCAACGCCTAATCCTGTGCCACTGTAAAGGAACAGCCCCAGATAAAACAACACTGAAGCCAGAGATAGGCGAACAATGCGATCAATTGAACCAACATTCGTTTTCATCACCGATAATCTCCAATTGATTTTTACTCTTCTTTGATTATACCTTCCTCAATAGTGAACTGCTTCTACAGCTTGTACTGACAAGATTCAGGACAGCCCCCTGCCGTCACCTTACTTAGGGAGCGGACTACAGTTCTCAATGAGAACAATTACTCTACTTTATGCTTAAGGCAAAGGCTGTAACTCACATTCCGCAGGTTAAGACTCATTATGCTAGTGAACGGTGCGTCAGACACAATTCAGCCATCAAGATCATCATTGGTTCGTTCTGACGCACCCTACAATTGGATTGTAGGGTGCGTCAGAACGGTTAATCTCTGATGCCAAAAAGCAGCGTCACGCTGACGCACCATTTACTAAGCAACCTGCGAAATGTCGGCTGTAATGTAAAGATTCATAGGTTTCTAGGACAATTCATGCAAGTAATACAGCATTCAAACATGAGATCAAACAACAGGTTGTTAAGGTGACAGCAGAAGCTAAGGTAATTAATTTACTTCAGCAGTCATCCCATTTTATTGAAGGAGTATGCGATCAGGCTGAGAGAGCATCAAACCAACCACTAAAAAGACAGAAAAATATAAGGGACTATGATCATGAGTAATCAAAAAGATTCAAAAGATTCGATCTCACAATATGACGCGCATATCATTCCGGCTGAATCTGTTGCACGTCAGGAGCGAGAAGGTCAAGATTTTGGGCATACCTCTCATGAAGAAGCTGATGGAACATTGAGTTCAGCAACATCAGGCTACACCGTAGATAAAGAGGGCTTGCTAAATAACTATGCTATTGAGCCGGAGATGTATATTGATGTTCCTGGAGATTTGCATGATCAAATTGTCGAGGAAGCGGCAGAGCATATCCATAAGATACATGAGTTAGCTGAGGATGAGGATGGTAAATTGACCAAAGAACATGATTGGCGGCATCAAGGGCCTGGCTTGATTTAGCCCATATTTAAAGTCACTGTGTTCAGTGATTTATAGTTGGGTCATAACGATCAATTGATCAATTCAAAGTTCATAGCAATACTTAAGGAATCATCATCATGAATTTAGACAGCCTAGCGGCACTGAAACCCTACCTCAGCTTTTTTCATCCTGTCACCATGTGGATTTTGCTGGCCCTAGCGATCTACACCCTATACCTAGGAGTGCAGGTGCGGCGGACAAGACTGGCAGAGGGTGAGCCTAAAAAAGAACTGATTAAGGGTCGATTTGCGATTCAACATCATCAAATTGGCTCAATATTTTTGGCGCTGATCATCATGGGGGCGATCGGTGGAATCACCGTGACCTATATCAACAGCGGCAAGATTGTCATTGGCCCTCACCTGTTTGCCGGTTTGGCTATAGTTGGATTGGTTTCTATTGCTGTGGCGTTAGTGCCTTTTATGCAAAAGCACACTTGGGTTCGTAGCGTTCACGTTTCGTTGAACCTGGTCGTGCTGGGGCTATTTGGCTGGCAGGCGATTACAGGTGTGCAAATTGTGCAAAAAATTGTCAGTCAGATGACGGCAAATAGTGCTGGATAAATCGCCTTAACCGATATAGCGGTTTCTTAGTCCATGAGGTACATTCTGAAGCCCATCGCTCTCTTTGAGAGGGGGTTTTGGGATGAGGGGTTATACCTCATGGGTGCCGAAAACGCTATAGTTAACTTAACTTTACACTAAAGGCAAAGGAAGAAATAGTGGCAACACAATATCAAGTAATCAGCGACTGGTTATGTTTAACAACCAGACAAAAATCCAGGAAAATTGAACACCATCTGAATCACTGTTCTGCTGAAGGATGGGAGTTTGTTGCCCTTAATGCCGTGATGTTTTTTGGAAATGATGTGGGATTTTACCTGATCCTCAAAAAAATATCCTCAGAAAATTCGACACCTTGATACAGCTAGGAATGTAGCCAATGAAATATAGGATTTTAGCGCTAGGATTATCACTCTTTCTGTACGGCATAGGACTTGCAATACCTTGCCTTTTATTTAATGTAGTGCCAATAAACCCTATTGGGATGATGCCCTCTGACCCTAATGATGTTTATGCTATGAAGGGGATTGAACTCACTTTCTTTGGCATTATTGGACTATTTTTTTTACAAATCCCCGCAATTGGTTGGTTAGCTAACCCCATCTACTGGGCTTGTTGCACCACTTTTATGATGCAGCGTTATAGACGTTCAATTATAGCTGGAATAGCCGCCATTCTAATTGGCTTTGGTGGAACATTTTTAGCCTTTTGGTTTAACTTGCCTGCGGATAGTGGGGGTGTTGCTGAATTTACGCTGAACCGATTCTTGTTGGGTTTCTGGCTCTGGTTAGCGGCTCCCGGTTTAATAGCCTTAGCCTCGATTATTAGTCTATGTAAAAAAGCCAGCCTGATTAACCGCTAGATTTTAGAGCAGTCCAAAGTGATACATCAAAAATCTAACTTTTATCCGCGCCTGTTGGCATTTTTTGCCTTGACATTTGCTTGGTCTTGGGGCTGCTGGCTGCTGTCTTCGATGCTTAGAACTCAATGGCCCACTGTCGGGATGGTGCTGTTTATTCTGGGGGGTTTTGGCCCTGGTATCGCAGCGATCGCCCTAGTGAGCTATGCCAGTGGACGGGATGGGCTGCGTCGTTGGCTCAGGCGATCGCTCCAATGGCGGGTTGGCGGTTGTTGGTTGGCCCTCTCGTTTTTCTTGCCCCTAGCGGTCATGGCCTTGGCCGCCGCTGGACACATGGTATTGGGCGGTACGATCACCCCATCCCCCGCATCTAGGCATTTGCTTCTAGCAATGGTGAATTTTGGGTTGGTGCTGCTGCTGGGTGGCCCGTTGGGCGAAGAATTTGGCTGGCGGGGCTATGCCTTGCCTGTTTTGCAAGAGCATTATAGTTGGCGCGTTGCTAGTCTCATTTTGGGTGGGGTATGGGGTGTATGGCATTTACCGCTGTTTTATATAGCCAATACAGCGCAAAGCCACATTCCTATGGGGCTATTTATGGTGAGCACAATCGCCCTATCGGTGTTGTTTACATGGCTGTTTAATCACACTAAGGAGAGTGTGCTGCCGGCCCTTGTTCTGCATACTACGATTAATAGTTGGGCTTGGGTTATACCCGTCATGGTGATGCCGGATGGGAGTAATCTACGACTCTATGGGATGGCATTAGGATTGCTCATGTTGATTGCCCTTGGTTTATTGTACAAGATGGATGGATCATGAGGCGATCGCCTTCCAGGTTCGGAAATTACTCGGTTTGCCCTTGGATCAGAGTTGGTAAATTGAGAGAGTAGGCTTTTTGACCCTGGAGGTTGCAATGGTGGAATTTTTGGTTACTTGGTTGGTGTCAGCCTTGGCGGTGTTGCTGACGGCTTGGGTTGTGCCGGGGTTGGCGATCGCCAACTTCACAACAGCCCTGATTGCTGCCCCCATTTTCGGCATGGTTAACGCCGTGGTCAAGCCGATCCTCGTCCTGTTCACACTGCCACTGACAATTTTGTCCCTGGGGTTATTTTTATTGGTGGTGAATGCGATCGCCTTTGGGCTAGTGGGCTACCTCACCCCCGGCTTCACCGTTTCCGGTTTTTTCCCCGCCCTGTTTGGCTCCTTTGTGCTGTCGATTGTGTCCAGCCTGTTAAACAACTTCCTCAAGGGTGAGGATAAAAATTCCATTGTTTAAGCCCAAATCCAGTGAGGAGTGAGGAGTGAGAAGTGAGGAGTGAGAAGTGAGAAGTGAGGGAGAACGTTAAACGCTGCTCTATCCTCTCTTCTCTATTCTCTTTTCTTCCGCATTAGGACAGGGTTTGCAAGGTCAACCGGAGCGTATAGTCAAAATCCTTCGGTTGACCGCCATCAATGGTGGGGTTAAACTCCCAAGTTTCAATAATGCGTTTAGCCAGTTGTCCCGCCTGGGCTGGTGTGAGCGGCCCTGCCAATACTCGCGTTTGTTCGGCTAAGACCTCCGGTTTGCCGGTGGCATCGATAATCACCACGGCTTCTAAAATCGTCTGATCTTGGAGGGAAACCCCCAAGGGGATCAGGTATTGGGCGATCGCCAAGCGTTTTTGGGCGGTGCGCACTGTTGCCAATTGATCCGGAATATCCCGCTGCACCGTTTGGCCATAGGCATCGGTAAAGTTGGGAATTGTGGGATTAGCCAGGATAGCGACAAATTCCCCAGTCGCCGGAGGATTGGGGTTCGGTTGAGGCGTTGCCTGAGGATTTGGCCGAGGTTGCGGGGTGGGATTCGGTTGAGGATTGGGGTTCGGTTGGGGCGTTGCCTGAGGATTCGGTTGGGGAGTTGCTTGAGGATTGGGATTTGGCCGAGGTTGAGGCATTGCTTGAGGATTGGGATTTGGCCGAGGTTGAGGCGTTGCTTGAGGATTGGGATTTGGCCGAGGTTGAGGAGTTGCTTGAGGATTGGGGTTCGGTTGAGGAGGGGCGATCGGTTCGTTATTAGCGATCGCCATCGGTGCTGAGGGTGCAGGATCTGACTCCTCCGGAGTTGGCTCCACCGGAATCGTCGCTAGGGGGGGCGGCGTGGGAACCGCAGTTTCCTGCAACGTCACCGGCAACCAATCCGGCATTCCCCCCCCCGCAGGCATCGCTAGGCGCACCGTTGCCACCGGCAACAGCAACAACAACAGTAGATGACTCCCACCAGAGAGGATCGCTAAAATCCACCAGAGGCCGGGGGGGTCTTGATGGGTGGGGCGATCGCACATCGGAACCTCCAAAGTTGCCAAGGGGAACAGAACATTTTGCGAGGGGGAAATGGAGAGGGCGAAAGATTTTTCGCCCCTACCAACACCCTAGGCGATCGCCAAACCAGAGCGCCGCAACAACATCCCATAATTACGCCAAACCCCAACTAAAATCCCTTGGACTTCCACAGCATCCGCCTTTGCATAGATGGGATCATAGGCAAGATTAGAAGGCTTGAGGGTGACATCTTCCCCGGATTGGTAATAGCGTTTCAGCGTCGTCCCTTCCCCATCCACCCGTACCGCCACAATCGCCCCATCCTTAGGCACTTCATCGGCAGCAGGGCGGCGCAACAGCACATAATCCCCTTCCATAATCATGTCACCCAGCATACTATCGCCAATCACCCGCAGGGCAAAGCAATTGGGCTGCTCTAGGACGCGGTGCAAGTCTAACTGCTCTTGGTCTTGAATATCGGTATAGGGTTCAACAAGGCCGCCAGCGGCGATCGCCCCCATGATTTGAATACCGGGGCGATCGGGCGCATAGGTAATCCGGATCGTGCGAGCCTTGCCCTCATCCCAACTGATATAGCCCTTTTTCCGCAGCCGTTCCAGACGACTCTGGATCGGCGCAGGGGATTTGAGATTCATCGCCTTCATCATTTGACGGATGGAGGGGGCGTGTTGAGAGTTCCGGATGTAGTCAACAAGCCAGTCGTAGAGTTCCTGTTGGGCTTTAGTTAAAGATTCCATAGTGATTGTTGGGGCAGTGAATGAACCAAATTTTCTCGGTTAAAATGATTGTACATCTATTCTAGAACCGGTGTACTCTGATAATACAGAAAATCTAGTAACTTAGTTGCCATCAGCATTTAACAATCATGATTCCTGAACATTCCGCCTCCCTTCCCCCAAACTCCGATCGCCAGGGCGGAGATTGTTAATCTAATCTTCATGTCTCCATGACCCCGTTTTGGTGTATACCTGTGCTTATAAGCACTAATTGTGATATTTATGCTGTCGCTCGATATACCAAAGAGCCGCACAACCCCAGAATTTACCACCACTACCCGTGTTCTGGTTGTTGAGGACGAAGACTTGATTCGAGAGATGGTTAGCCTTGCGCTTCAGGAGCAGGGCTACCACGTCGTGACGGCAACGGATGGGCGCGTCGCTCTGAACTTGCTCAAAGAATCGCAAATGAGCTTGCAACTGGCCTTTGATTTAATCATCCTGGATTTGATGTTGCCCCAGGTGAATGGTTTAGATCTCTGTCGGTTGCTGCGTTATCAGGGGGATACGATCCCGATTTTGATTCTCAGTGCCAAGGCCAGCGAAACCGATCGCGTCTTAGGGCTAGAGGTGGGGGCGGATGATTACCTCACCAAACCCTTTAGTATGCGAGAACTGATTGCCCGCTGTCGCGCCCTATTGCGCCGCCAAAGTTTTTCCACGGCTCCGGTTGCCTCGGTGTTGCAGTTTGAAGGGATTACGCTTTTCCCGGAAGAATGCCGCGTTACGGTAGATGGGGCTGAAATTAACCTTTCTCCCAAGGAGTTCCGTCTTTTAGAACTCTTCATGAGTTCGCCGCGCCGGGTTTGGTCACGGGAACAATTGATCGAGCAAATCTGGGGCATGGATTTCCTCGGTGACACCAAAACCGTCGATGTGCATATCCGTTGGCTCCGGGAAAAGTTGGAAACTGACCCCAGTAAACCCAAGTACCTGATCACGGTGCGGGGCTTCGGCTATCGCTTCGGTTAGCGTCAATTTCGTGCCATGGCTCTGCCATGGCATGGCCCCTCAGCGGCTCCGCCGCCCGTTGCCCTGGGGAATCTAGTTGTAGAATCGATAGACATAGGGGGCGAAAAATTTTTCGCCCCTACATGATTGAACTATGGCGATCGCATCACCCTAGAACCGGGCAAACGCAGCGGTAAACCCTGTATTCGTGGTATGCGAATCACGGTTTTTGACACTCTCAGGTCTAAAGACACTGAGATTCTGCTGACAGAGTCGATTTTAATGTTGGCCAAAATCTGACTCTCGCTACGGCCGTCAAACACCGTCTACCCAGTTGGCTAAGTTCTAAGCCTAGCTTTCTGGCTACTTTTTTAAGATATGCCGCACCATTAATTGCTTAAGGTTCTAGGCATATCCCTTGGAGCGGACTGACTACATAACAGCCGCTGATGGATGTAAGTCTATCATCAGGAAGACCACGGCGAATAAATTCGCCGAGTCGCTTTCCTCTCATGGCTCAAGCCGCTGAGTTTCCCGCTTACCGCTATATTTTTTATGATGTCCTTGCTTATTTAGCCTCTGGCATGACTTACCAAGAAATCTTGGATGATTTTCCCTATCTTACCCAAGATGATATCTTGGCTTGTCTGAGCTATGCTGCCGAGCGCGAACACCAAACCTTATTGGTGCAGGCATGAAAATACTTGATCCTCTAATCACCCAACATCATGATTCTACCACCGTAAATTCTTCACATTCAAACCACTGAAAATTATCTAAAAATCATCATCCTCATCATCCATAACAATTGGCATTGAGACAATCTCTTCCCACAGCTTAATAACCGCATCCCCGACATTGGCGGCCTGTAACTGTGCTGATATAATGCCGGACTTCATTTTTAAATGGGGAAACGTTAACAGCAACAGGGCAAGATCTCGCCAATCTGTCCCCGCCTTGGGTTTTCCCCGTCGCTGATAGTAGGCGATCATTTTACTCGCCACTAACACCTCAGGAGCCATGACCAACAACCCTGCCATCAAACGACTTTCTGGTAAGGCTTCAACTTGCCGAATATCCACTAAATGACGATTACCGTTTTTTTGGACTTGATATAAGCGATAGCCCACACCTTCTTTAACTTGCTTGACTCGTATTGCAATGTAGAAGCGATCGCTCAAATGCGATCGCAACTCCTCCGCCAAGGCTGCGCCCTGTAGTGCCATCAGGTCGATATCCTGGGTCATTCGAGGCTGTCCGGCATAGGCATTGACAGCTTGCGCCCCAAAAATAACCACATCTTGGCGATCGCGCAAAAACTCAAAAATAGCACCATGTAAAGTCGCCAGGGGCAAAGATTCACGATTCATAAATTCTTGCAAACTGAGTGCATCTGCACTTAACATCATTCTCAACCGTAGGTGAAGTTTGTCGGAGCATCGCCTGTTAACAATTTAATCTAGAATTCAATATTAATCTAGACCGCGATAGAGTTGTTCGATGGAAAATTCCAGGTTAAGACTGGTGAACGTGGGGCGATCGCCCTCCCCATAGATTACCGTTTCCCAAGTTTGGGCGGCTGTGCGACGACGGCATTCAACCCGCTGGCCATCTTGGGAGATCAGCACATACTCTTCAAGACTTTCCAGGTTTTGATAATCGGTAAATTTGAGGTCGCGGTCGAAGGCTTGGGTGCTTTCGGAGAGGACTTCTGCGATGAATTTGGGATGCCGTTTAATGTAGCGGTCTTGGCGATCTCTGGGATCGCAGGTCACAAAGGCATCGGGGTAGTAATAAAACTCATCTTGGTAATTCACTTTAACATCGCCGTTGTAGAGGCGGCAGGGGGTATTGTCAAGGTGAGGATTGAGCAAGCTTAAGAGATTGACGGCAATGCGGGAATGGCGATCGCTCCCCCCTGCCATGGCATAGACCAAACCACCACGGTATTCATGGCGAATCGGGTTTTGGCGATCGAGGGCTAAATATTCAGCAGGACTGAGATAATGGGGGATAGCAATCATGGGATTTACGGGTTGATGTCGGGGCGAAAATTACGGGTTGATGTCGGGGCGAAAAGTTTAAATTTTGCGCCCCTAGGAAACCCTGGCCCGTTCTGGGGGTTCGAGTTCCCGAATGAGGGGCAAAACGCTTTCGCCGGTAATCAATCGCGCCCCTCGGCCACGGGTGAAATAATTCCAACCCCATTGGAACATCACCACTAATTTATTATCAAATTCAATCAAGTAGTAAATATGGGCAAAAACCCAAATTAACCAAGCAATAAAACCGGAAAATTGCACAATGCCTAAATCCACCACAGCGGCATTTTGACCAATCACGGCTAATTTACCCAAGTCTAGATAGTGGAAATTACCGGTGGTTTTTCCTGCTAAACGGGCGGGAATGAGTTGCGCCATATATTGCCCCTGCTGCATGGCCACCGGAGCAATACCAGGGAGAGGGCGATCCCCTTGATGCCCATAATGGGCTAAATCCCCAATCACGAAAATATCGGGGTATTGAGCCAAACTGAGATCCGGCTCCACCATGACCCGACCGGCCCGATCCAATTCAGCCCCAGCGTGATCGCGCAACACTGCCCCCAAACGGGAAGCCTTCACCCCTGCGGCCCATAAAACGGTGCGCGTTTCGAGGGTTAAGGCCGTTTCGCCCTGGCGAATTTGCACATAGCTCGGCTCTACCGCCGTCACCATCGATTGAGTTTGCACCGTGACCCCTAATTTTTCCAGGGATTTTTGGGCTTTGGCGGAAAGTTCCGGGGGATAGGGGGGGAGGATGCGATCCAGCCCTTCAATGAGCAAAATTTGGGTTTGGGTCGTGTCAATGGTGCGGAAATCCTGTTTAAGGGCGCTGTGGGCAATTTCGGCGATCGCCCCCGCCAATTCCACCCCCGTTGGCCCACCCCCGACAATCACAAACGTCAACCAAGCCCGCCGCTTCACCGGATCACTCTCCTTTTCCGCCGCCTCAAAAGCCAAAAAGATCCGCCTGCGAATTTCTAACGCATCCTCCACCGTTTTTAAGCCCGGCGCATGGCTGGCCCATTGCTCATTACCGAAATAGTGATGACTCACCCCCGTTGCGACGATCAAACTGTCGTAATTGAGATCGCCATCTTTGAGATGGACGGTTTTCGCGTCGGGGTTGATGTCTGTCACCTCATCAAGGATCACCTGCACATTTTTTTGCTGTTTCAACACGAGCCGCAGGGGGGAGGAGATATCGGCAGGGGAAACTGTGCCGGTAGCCACTTGGTATAAAAGCGGTTGAAATAGGTGAAAGTTGCGCTTATCGATGAGCGTGACCCGGACAGGTGCTCTGCCTAGGGCTTTGGCGGCGTAGAGGCCACCGAAGCCGCCGCCCACAATCACGACATGGTGGGCAAAATCCGAAGCATGGGGATTTGTGATCATCAGGTTGGCGCAGGATTTGTTGAGAATTTCAACAATATTATGGCAAATTCACCCAAATATGATAGATGTCTGAAGATTTTTGGCAGGGGCGGGTTAAATTTTGAAGGTTTTCGCTTAGGATGTAGGGTGATCTTGCCCGGTTAAAATTGCTATGGAATTTATTGGTGGTTTAGTGTTTGGTGTTGCGGCAACGGCGGTTGTTTATACATGGCGGAATCGGACGGGGTTAGAGCGGTTAGAAAACCTCCATCGCCAGGAACTCAACAGCCTCCGGCAAACCATGGCCCAGGATTATGAATTGCAAATTAAAACCGCTGTGGAATCGGTGAAGGCGGGCCAGCAATCCCATCTTGCCAGTGAGTTAAAGGCATTAAGCCAAGAACATCAAGGGGCGATCGCCCAACTCCAACGGGAACATCAAACCGCCTTAGCTGCCCTCGAAAGTCGCCATCGGGAGGCCCTAGCCGCTTTTCAGCCGGTGATCACCGCCCCCATTGATGCACAACCCACACCCATGGCATCCCCCCCGGTGGAAGCGATCGCCCTGGCCTCTGACCCCATTCAACCCACCCCCCTGCCCATCCGAACCCCATCCCCTGCTCCGGCAACCTTTGCCCCTGGGGATCTCAACGCCGCCCTCGCCCAAAGCGCTCCCCAAGGGCGGATCGCCGTCGCCACCTATTTAGGGGAACTGGCCGCCGCTGCTCCCCATCGGGCTGGCTCGGAACCTTGGCTCAATCACCTCGGTTGCCTGAGTCAAGATCAAGATCCCCAGGTACGCCAAACGGCATTATTGGGATTAAGCCAGGTGAAGAGCGATCGCGTCATTCCTTGGTTAACCCAAAGCCTCAAGGATCAAGATCTCGCCGTCGTCCAAACCGCCGCCGCCGCCCTCAACCAGTTCAAATTCTACACCCCGGTTAAAAACCGCCCCCTCCCTAAAAATGCCGCGCCCCAAGACTAGGGATTGCTAGAATCAGAACCGTTGACTCTCTTTGGTTGCCCATGGCTGCTTCCCTCCCCCCTGCTTTAGAAAAAATTGTCCAACGGTTCCAACGTCGCCCTGACCCGAAACAACGCTATCAACAGTTACTTTGGTATGCCAATAAATTGGATGCCATGGACGAGGCGGCCAAAACCCCAGAAAACCGCGTCCATGGCTGTGTTTCCCAGGTCTATATCACCGCTGATTTTGACGGCGAAACAGTTACCTATCAGGGGGATGCTGATGCCCAACTGGTGAAGGGGTTGGTGGCGTTACTCATTGAGGGGCTGAACGAACTCACCCCAGCGGAAATTCTCGCCGTCCAACCGGATTTTATTGAAACCATGGGGCTAAATGTCAGCCTCACCCCTTCCCGGGCCAATGGCTTTTACAACATTTTTCAAACGATGAAAAAGAAGGCCATGGGCTTCCAACTGGCCACCACTGCATCGGAAGGTTAAATTTTTGATCGGGAATCCGTTTGTAAAATTGATTCGGTGTGGGGGCGAAAGGTTTAACTGTTGCGCCCCTACGCAATAGATTTCATTTCATGCCTCTGTGGCGGGCATTGCTTGCCCTACCACCAACTACCACCAACAATCTAGTCGTAGGGTGGGCATCGCCCACCTCACCAACAATGCGCTTGCCTGCCCTTTCCCTGATTTTGCTGTGGTTGATCTATGCGGTGTTTGGCTGGAATTTTGCCAGCACGACATCGCGGTTGTTGTTTTGGGCTTTGGCAGCCTGCTGCATTATTTTGGTGGCTTTGGTGTTTACGGCTCCTAGTAGTATGGTGCGGCGGGTGGTGATGGGGGTGATTCGTTCCGATTCGCGGGCTTTGATGTCGGTAATTATTCTGGCCTTTGCGGTGGTGGTGGCGGGGACTTGGTTCGCTTATTTTACGCGGGTGTTGGTGCTGCTGGCGGCGGGGGCGTTGACGCGCATTGAGTTGCAGCGGTTGGATTATGGGGAATGGCCGGCCTTTGCGGTGATTGGGGTGGTGAGCCTCTGGGGTTTTGCGATGGGGTTAGGGTTGTATCACTATTTTATGGTGGTGGCTGCGTCGGCCGGGGTTGGGGCGATCGCTTAAGATAAAAACTGGGGTAGCCTAATTGCTAAGGTTACTCGGTGTTTTTTCCCAAACCTATGAGTCAAGATCGCAGCATTGTGCAACGAGTGTTAATTATCCTCTCTGGGGTGGCTTTCCTGGGGGGGACAGTGGTGATGGGTATTTCGGTGATGACCAGTCTCCCCTCTTCCTCCTCGGCTCCGGCGGAGGAAGCAGCCCCAGCGGAAGATGCTCAAAAGACTTATCTCGAGTCCCAAGAGGCGGGCTATGTGGCGGTGCTAGAGCGGGAGCCGGAAAATCCTGTCGCTTTGGAGGGGTTGGTGCAAACCCGGATTGAATTGGGCAAGTTGAAGGAGGCCCTTGCGCCTCTGGAACAGTTGAGTGCCATGCAACCGGATAATCAGGAATATATCAAGGCGATCGCCGCTATCTATATTCAAACGGAAGATTATGCGGGGGCGATCGCTCCCTTTGAAAAATTGATCGAACTCAACCCCAATGATCAGGAATTAAAAGATCAACTCAATACCCTGAGGGCGGCTTTAGAAAACGGTACGGTGGAAACCCCTGATGAGTAGTGTCTCGCCGCGAATTCTCCTTGCCAGTCCTGACCCTGGTGTGGGGGGGGTGGCGCAATATAATCATGCGCTTTTGGGGGGATTGCTCCAAGCCGGATTTCATGTCACCTATGGCCAATATGGGGAGCCGTTGGATACAGATTTGATCGGCGATCGCTATCCCCAGGTGGAAATAATGCTGATCAATGATCAGGATGTGGAGGGTTTACGGCAATGGTTAAGGGTGAGCAAACCGGATTTAATTCTCTGTAGCAATACTAACCCCTTTGCGAACTTCACCCTCAAGGCGATCGCCCTTGAGCAAAACATTCCCTACCTGATCATTGAGGGGTTAGTCGAACCCCATTTAGCAGAAATCAACGCCGCCTATCTTGACACCTTGGGCTACCACTACACCCACGCCCAAAGGGTGATCGCCGTTTCTCAGGATAATTTAGAGCTTTTGCGGCAGTTTTTTCGCCTTGCTCCCGGTCGCGGCCAGGTGATCCACTATGGCCGACCGCCGGAATATTTTACGCCCATGGATCGACAGCGGCGATCGCACCTCCGGGCCGAGCAAAATATTCCTGAAAATGCCGTAGTTTGCTTCACTGCCGCCCGCATTGAAACCCGCAAAGGCTATCAATTCCAACTCGAAGCCATCCGCCAACTTTGCACCCATCCCCTATGGGAAAATCTTTATTTTGTTTGGGCCGGGGGGAGCTTTTTTGAACCCCAATTAGAACTCGATTTAAAAGCAGCTTTAGCCACATTGGGAGTCACCGATCACGTTAAATTTTTAGGGCAAATCCCTGCGGTAGAAAGAAGTGAGCAAAGAGGAGAGAGAAAAGAGTTATCTCACTCCTCACTCCTCACTCCTCACTCCTTCCCCACCGTAGCTGATTGGCTCAACGCCGCTGATATTTTCGTTTTTCCCTCCCAATTAGAAGGGATGCCCATTGGTGTGATGGAAGCCATGGCCAAGGGTTTGCCGGTGGTGGCTACGGCGGTGAGTGGCATTCCGGAACAGTTAGGGGATACGGGAAAACTTTTAGCCGATCCCAAACAGAACCCCGCTCAAACCATTGCGGATTTAGTGCAAACCCTGATCACTTGGGCTGAAAACCCCAGTTTACGGGCTGAAATTGGCCAAGCCTGCCAAAGCCGCGCCCAAGCCTATTTTACCGAAGCTCGGATGTTACAGGAGACGATTACCGTGATTCAACAAACCCTCAAAATCCCCCACGATTACGTTTCACCGGGTTTAAAACCCGTCCATCCCGATGCCGCTTTTCCGAATATGATCATCGGTGATCCGAAAACCTGTAATTGGCCCTATTTGCGGCGAGAAATTCCCCATCATTGGTATGTGGATGGCCGTCAGCCGACCATTGGTTTTTTGAGTCGGGATGAGGCCCATATTCTTTACAATTTAGCCCTGCAATTTGCTGGGAAACGGGCGTTAGAAATTGGCTGTTGGATGGGGTGGTCTGCCTGTCATTTGGCCTTGGCGGGGGTGGAGTTGGATGTGATTGATCCGATTTTGGCCGAATCCGCTGGGATGGGGTCGGTGTCCCAATCTTTAGCAGCGGCAGGGGTTTTAGAACGGGTGAATTTAATCCCTGGTTTTAGCCCCCAAGCGGTGGAGGAACTGGCCCAACGGGAACAACGCCGTTGGTCGTTACTGTTCATCGATGGGGATCATGAAGCACCGGGGCCGCTCAAGGATGCGATCGCCTGTGAACCCTTTGCTGAACCCGATGCGCTGATTGTCTTCCATGATCTCGCCTCGCCAGCGGTAGCCGAGGGGTTACATTATTTGCGCGATCGCGGTTGGCAAACGCTGATTTATCAAACCATGCAAATCATGGGCATTGCTTGGCGGGGGAATGTTCAACCTGTAGATCATCAACCGGATCCCGCCATTGATTGGCTCCTGCCTGAACACCTCCAAGACTACACCGTCAGCGGCATGGCCACCCCGAAGCTAGCCACCCCAACCCCAATCATTGGCACACAACTGGCCGAAATCATGGCTCAGATCCGCGTGATCATGGCCACCCCCTCCCAAGATCTCACTGCCGAACAACAGCAAAACAGTGCGGGCCAGGTGTTAGCCATGTTCCAGCAGCTTGACGCTTGGGATGCCCAAGGCGTGAACCTGCCAGGACTACACCTCTCCCGCTCCGTCTGTCTCTGCCTCCTGGCCCGCCATCGGGAAGCCCTCGCAGCGGCCCAAATCGAACTAGAACGCTACCCCGAAAGCACCGAAGCCCAACTTCAGGTAGCCAATTTACAGGGAATGCTCGGTGAAATCCTCGGGTTTCGCCCCCTCCCCACGCTGCAACGGCCTTGGTATACAGCCCTCCCCTCCACCATCCTCCATTCCATTCAAACCGCCTCCCACAACTACGCTTATCGGGACATCCCGATGATCAAAAATCCCTTTGATTTTGCCCTATATCCTCGCTTAATTTGGCAGGTTAAACCCCGCACCATTATTGAAATTGGCTCTAAGGATGGCGGGAGTGCGGTGTGGTTGGGGGATTTGTTGGAAAATTTCGGCATTGATGGCCATATTTATTCACTGGATATTGTCAAGGTGACGAAATATGAACATCCCAAAGTAACGTTTTTAGAGGGCAATGGGCGACAATTGGAAGGGTCATTTACTGCGGAATTTTTTGCTGACTTACCCCGGCCACTGTTGGTGATTGAAGATGCAGATCATGTTTATGAAACCAGTTATGCGGTTTTAAATTTCTTTGATCAATACTTGGAGCCGGAGGAATATATTGTCATTGAAGATGGGATCATTTCTGACCTCGTTGCCGATCCATCTTATAACAGTGGCCCCCACCGGGCGCTGAAGCAGTTTCTCGAAGAAAATGATCATTACGAAATTGATCATCATTTTTGTGATTTCTTTGGCTATAACCTTACTTGGTGTAGTAATGGCTTTTTAAAGAAAGTGGCTCCCTCCCCCCGCCCAACGATTCCCCCGGCGGATCTGCAATCTTCCATTGCTGAACCAGAGGCTCCCTTTTTAGTCATTGATGGCATCTTTTTTCAATATTATCAGACGGGGATTGCGCGGGTGTGGCGATCGCTCCTCACCGCTTGGGTGAAAAGTGGCTTTGCTCAGTCGATTTTATTGTTAGACCGGGGAGGAACGGCCCCAAAAATTGACGGGATTCAATCCCAAATCATCCCCCTCCATGATTATCAAAATTTGCAACAAGACCGGGCCATGTTGCAAGCTATTTGTGATCAGGTTGGTGCATCTTTATTCATCTCCACCTACTACACCACCCCGATTAATACGCCTTCTGTGTTCATGGCCTACGACATGATCCCGGAAATGCTGGGGGCGAATTTTGCCGAACCCATGTGGCAGGATAAACACCACGGTATTGCCCAAGCTCAAGCCTTTATCAGTATTTCGCAAAATACCCTAAATGATTTGGTGCAATGCTTCCCTGATACAGCAGCCAAGCCTCGCACCGTCGCCTATTGCGGCGTTGATGAAATTTTTTCCCCCGCTACCCCCCCAGAATTGGAACGGTTCCGCCAAAAATATGGCATCCATCGCCCCTATTTCCTCCTCTGTGGGCCAGGAACCGGCTATAAAAATGCTCAGTTATTTTTCCGGGCTTTTGCTGAGTTGCCGAGCCGGTTAGGGTTTGATGTTGTTTGCACCGGGAATCAAGGGTTATTAGAAGCAGGATTAAGATCCCTCGTTCCCGGCACAACAATCCACACGTTGCAATTGAGTGATGCAGACTTGCGTTTGGCCATGGGGGGGGCGATCGCCCTCGTTTATCCCTCCCGTTATGAAGGGTTTGGCCTCCCTGTTTTAGAAGCCTTAGCCTGTGGTTGTCCCATTATTACCTCACCCACCGCATCCATTCCTGAAGTAGCCGGTGAAGCCGCAATTTATGTCAATCCTGATGATGAAGTAGCAATGGTTGCGGCGCTTTGTGATGTGCAAAATCCGCGATTACGTCAATCCCTCCGCTTAACCGGACTCCAGCAAGCCCAAAAATTCTCCTGGCAACAAATGGCAACAACGGTGGAAAATGCCCTAGTGATGGCGAGTTTACCCGTGGGGGACTTGCAACCAACGACCTATGTATTGGCTCCGGATTGGGGGCAGGATGAGGCAGTTTTAATAGAAAGTTTAAGTGCGGTATTGGCGGAGTTAGCCAGTCAAAATCAGCCGATGACGTTGCTGTTTTATAGTGCTAGTTTGAGTGCTGAGGATATTGCTGCATTTTTAGCGGGGATTGCCCTCAATTTGCTGATGGAAGGGGTAGATTTGGAAGAGCATATCGATGTAGCCGTGATTCCGCCTTTACATCCCTTACAATGGCAGATATTGTTACCGCAAATAACGGGACGCATTGCGTTAGTTATCGAGGATACTGAAGCCATGACCATGACACAATTACAACAATTGGAGGCTATTCAATTGTGAGGCCACAACGGATTTTTTGTTGGGGAGAACCACCCGCCCCGTGGAGAGTCTTCATCGCAGGATTGCGGGATTTGGGGGTGGAATGTTATGGGATCGCGGGGGATGGTTGCGAATTGCCACCCGTGACGGCGGATGATTGCGATGGGGTGATTTGGCTGGGGGATAGTTTGAAACCCCGACCCGCCCATTTGTTTTTTAGCGATCGCCCCTACCTCACGGTTTACCTAGGAACCAGTACAGCCCCCTGGACAAGCCAGTTTGATATCCTCTGGCGAGAGCCAGGGAATCCAGCGGGGCTAATCGCAGCCATGACCCAATTTCGGGAAAACTTGCCCCCCCTGACGTTGCCCCATGCCCCGCCGGCCTTTTTGCCTCTCCCTCCCTCGATTAACCTGCTCCTCGTCCCCGATTGGCAGAGCGATCCCGAAACCCTAGCGGCGGATCTGGCGGCGATCTGCCTGACCTTAGCCAGGGATCCAAAACGGAATCATGTGCATTTGTGGATTTTTACCCCCGATGCATGGATGCAAACCGCCATGATGTTACTCTCAACGGTGGTGGTGAATCTTACCCTCGAGCAGGATGTGACGATTACCGATGCGATCGCCATTGAACTGGTGGATCATTTAACCGATGATCAAGGGCAACAGATCCATGCATTGTTAGATTTTCCCCACGCTGCCCCCTTCACGCCCCCCATCCCCTTAGCGACGCTCACCGTTGACCAATTTGCCCCGTTAACATCGGTGATGATCTGGCAAATTTTGGGCAATAAACATCACCAATTGGGCCATACAGTGGCGATGATTCAACAATATCAATGGGTGATTGATCAAGAAATACCAGAAGCGGAAATTTATCAGCGGATGGTGCAGGGCTATTTCCAGCTAGGGCGGCCCCATTCCCGACGGTATTACTTGCAATTAGCAGTACAAGCTTATCCAGAAGACCCGCGTTTTTGGTTTGATTTAATTTTTGATGCCCTCCATGATCATCGCTTTACTGAAGCGCAAACTTGGGCAGAACAAGCGGCGGCAATGTTGCCCGATGATTACACTTTTCGGATTTTAAAACATCTGCTTGTTCCGATGCTTTATGATCACATTACTGAAATTGAACGCCATCATCAACGGTATCAACAGGGATTAAATCAACTGATTGCTGAGACAGGTTTAGAAACCCCTGAGCAATGTCAGGCGGCTTTAGCGGGGATTAGTCGGGTAACGCCGTTTTATCTTGCCTATCAAGCGGTAAATGTGCGGGATTTGCAAACCCAATACGGGGATTTACTGCATCGCATTGTAGCAGCGAATTTTTCTCAATGGGTGCAACCGTTGTACGCTCATGAGCATACAAATCAGCGGATCAAGGTTGGCTATGTTTCCACCTATTTCTATGCCTACAGTGGTACACTTTGGCTCAAGGGTTGGCTCCAACAGCATGATCATGACCAGTTGGAAATCTATGGTTATGATTTGGGTCATGCTGAGGATGACATGGCGCAAACTTGCCAAGCTTGTTGTGATCATTGGCATATTTTTAACGGAAATTGGATTGATGCAGCGGCACAAATTTATGCTGATCAATTAGATATTTTGGTGTTTCCAGAAATTGGCATGGATGGCCCCACATTGGTATTGGGGGCGATGCGTTTAGCTCCGGTGCAAGCTGTGGCTTGGGGGCATCCGGTAACGACGGGTTTACCCACCATTGATTATTTTTTATCCAGCGTATTGATGGAGGGGGAAAATGCTCAAGATCACTATCGGGAGCAGTTAATTCAGTTACCCAATATTGGCGTGGCCTATCCACGGCCGGTCATTCCAGATTTAGACCCTCACCCCCCAGCCCCCTCTCCCAGAAGGGGAGAGGGGGAGGAAGATCAAAGTCCCTCTCCCTCCTTGGGAGAGGGATTTAGGGTGAGGGTCATCCAGTCCATGCCTGCCAATACCGTTTTATACCTCTGTACCCAAGCACCTTTTAAATATTTGCCCCAATATGATTGGGTTTTTCCAGCTATTGCCCGCGCTGTTCCTCGCGCCAAGTTTCTATTTTTACGCGGGGAATTGATTCGCCAAAGATTAATTCTGGCTTTTGAGCGGGAAGGTTTGGCCATTGAGCAATATTGTGATTTTTTGCGGGTGGGCGATCGCCTCAATTATTTAGCCCTTCATCAAGTTTGTGATATTTATTTAGATACCTTTGATTGGTCGGGGGGCAATACGGGGTTAGAGGCGATCGCCTGTGGAATTCCCATCGTCACCTGTCCAGGGGAATTTATGCGCGGTCGCCACACCGATAGTTTTTTAAAAATGATTGGTATGACTGAAACCATTGCCGCCAATCCTCAAGAATATGTGGAAATTGCGATCCGTTTGGGCCATGATTCCCAATGGCGGCAGGCAATCAAACAAGAGTTAAAGGCAAAACGGGGGAAACTGTATGATGATCCCGATGGTGTGCGGGGGTTGGAGGTGTTTTATCGGGGTGTGGCGCGTGGGGTGTAGGAAGTGGGGGAATTTTGGTAGGGGCGAAAAATTTTTCGCCCTCTTTTGACTCTGGTAGGGGCGAAAAATCTTTCGCCCTCTATGCCGGTGGCCAATCTACTAACAATTGGGCAAAGGCCCGGCCGCGATGGCTGATGGCATCTTTTTGGGCTGGGGCCATCTCTGCAAAGGTGAGGCCGATTTCAGGAACATAGAAAATGGGGTCATAACCAAACCCTCCTGTACCTTGGGGAGCCATGAGAATTTCCCCTGGACAGTAACCTTCTGCGGTGCGGGCAATGGAGCCGTCGGGCCGGGCGATGGCTAAGGCACAGATAAACGCCGCTTCCCGGTGGGGATTATCCCCCAATGCCTGTAACAGTCGGGCAATGCGATCGCCATCATTGGCCCCATAGCGGGCGGAATAAATCCCCGGTGCGCCCCCCAAAGCCGCCACCGCCAAGCCGGAATCATCAGCAATCGCCCAAGCTTTGAGGGCGATCGCCACCTGGGCCGCCTTCAGTTCGGCATTTTTGAGAAACGTTGTGCCGGTTTCCTTAATTTCCAACTCCGGCGGCTTTAGGGCTAACTCCATCGCCATCCCTTCAAAATACACCGCCATTTCAGGAATTTTCCCCGGATTTCCCGTCGCTACCACTAATCGCTCCATCGTTAATCTTGCATCCGCCGGATTTCAGAATAAAACGCTGTCTGGGCTACGGTTTCCCCTTGGGCCACGGTCAATGTCCGAAACCGTAGATTTTCACTGGCAAACCAAATCCGCTCCTCATAGGTATTGCCCCCCTGGGCCACAGTAAGCACCAAAGACTCATCCGCTGCGAGGGTATAGGTTCCCACCCCTAGACCAGCCCGCAAGAGTTGACCCTGGGGCGCGTGGGGCGTGGGGGCGGCTAAGGCCAGCACCGTGCTGCCTTTTTGGGGCGGTTGCCCCCAATCCACATGATTATCCCAATGAATCGCCAAGCCAGCCCAAACCTGATCCGGCGTAAAGTTCCCCTCAGCACAAAGGGTTAGTACCGGAGCAGCATCCGGGGCCAGCCTTTCAATCACCAATTCTGATTTATTACTTTCCGATTGATTGGCAATCAATTGATAGGTGGTGCGTTGGGCAAACCACTTACCCACACATTGCTTTAAAAAGGTTTGAATATCCATGCCGGGCGGAAAATGAGGATAACAGCTTTCTCATCTTAAGGGGAAACGGGATTTCCATCTACCAATTCCAAAAAAGTTTGGTAGGATAGAGGATCAGCTTTCTTCCTCACTCTCCCTATGCCGATGCTGATCGACCCCCGCCGTGAAAAACAACTCCGCACACTGATGGAACGCTTCGGGTTAGCGGCGAATGCTCCGGTGAATTTGCAATTACTCAACCTCGCTCTGACCCATCCCAGCATTGATCGCCATGATAACTATGAGCAGTTGGAGTTTGTGGGCGATGCAGTAGTACGGTTGATTGCGTCAGATGTTTTGTTGGAAACCTATCCTGATGCGCCGGTTGGGGAATTTGCAGCGGTGCGATCGGTATTGGTGAGCGATCGCGTTTTAGCAGAATTGGGAGCAGAATACGGCCTTGAGCGCTACCTCCTCACCAGTAGTAACCGTTTTGCCTCCGGGCGTGGGGGGCAACAGATCCGCCTTGCGGATGTGTTTGAAGCCGTTCTCGGCGCGTTTTACCGCAGCACAATGGATATGAGCCTGATCCGCTTTTGGTTTGACCCCATTTTACGGGAGCGATCCATTGATGTGCGGGCCGATCCGGCGTTTTATAACTATAAAGATGCGCTCCAAGAATGGACGCAGGGCAAATACAAAAAACTCCCCCAATATCGTGTCGAGGAAACCCCCGCCCCTGCTCCTCGCCAAGAGCGATTTTATGCCGAAGTGTGGCTCAACGAGGATCGCTTAGGCGCAGGCAAGGGGCCTTCTAAAAAAGCCGCCGAGCAAGCCGCCGCTAAAGAAGCATTTTTCGCCGTCAGCGGCCATAAACAAGGGCAAGAGCAAGCTGTTGGTCTAGAGGTGGGTTAAAGCGGGAAGTGGGAAGTGGGAAGTGGGAAGTGGGAAGTGGGAAGTGGGAAGTGGGAAGTGGGAAGTGGGAAGTAGGAAGTGGGAAGTAGGGAATTATTTCTTCCTACTCCCTACTCTCTACTTCCTACTCTCTCCTCTCTCCTATTGCGGCCTTTGCAACCGGCCATCGGGCGTAATCACTAAAGGCGTTTGGGGGAAATCGCTGGCGGTTAGACGGCGGATCAGGGCGATGCTTTCGCTGCGGGTGGAGCGTTGGGGAATGCCGCCCCGCGCAATCAAGACGGGGTAAATTTGGCCCCGCTGGAAATTACCCTGATCATCTAACTCTGCCTCTAATACGAGGGAATAGGCTAAAGCTCCTTGGGTGGAAAGGGTACGATAACCCACAAAGTTGCCCAAAGAATAGGCGATTAACCGGCCTTGATAGAGTTCCATGGCGCGGGGAATATGGGGGCCATGGCCCAGGACTAAATCCGCCCCAGCCGCCACCATTTGCCGGGAAAATGCCACCAGATTACCCCGGTTTTCCCCAAAGAAATATTCTGTCTGGTTGCGGGTGTGGGCGGCTCCGGTTCCTTCTGCGCCACCATGGAAAGAGACAACGACAATATCCGCATTGGCTTCGGCTTGCCGCACCAAAGAGGCCGCACTGCCGAGGGCAAGGATTGAGTTTTGGTTAGGGCTGGTGCTAAAGCCGATCCAACCAATGCGAACCCCTTTCACTTCTGTATAGGCTACCTTGTCTTTCACCCCGACGGCGGTCATACCCGCCGCTTCAATATTGGCGACGGTATCGATAAAGCCTTGCTGACCAAAATCATAGGCGTGGTTATTAGCCACACTCAGAACATCAAACCCCATTTGTTGTAACAGTGGGGCATATTCGGGGGGATTGCGGAAGGCAAAAACGTTGGGGCGACGAACATCTTTGGCGGCGGCATTGCTGCGGGTCATGGTGCTTTCAAAGTTGCCAAATAAGATGTCTCCCCCTTCTAAAAAGGGTTGGATGGCGGTAAAGAGTTCTCTGGGGTTGGGGTGGAGGTGGTTGTTGGGGTAGTTACTGCCGGGGACGATATCGCCCACGGCACGGATCCGGATCGTGACGGGTTCGGGGGGGGGTTCCGGGGCGGGGGGTTCCTCTGGAGTGGGTTCCAAATATTCTGGAGAGGGTTCTGGATTGGTTGGGGGGGGGTCTGTTGATGTTGTCGGTGAGTCTGGGGTGAGTTCTGGGGATGGGGGAGTCTCTGACCATTCCGGTTCTACGTTGGCGATGACCGTTGGGGCCGTGAGGGCGAATTCTAACCGGGTGGCGAGATTCACCAGTTGTAATCCGTTGCCTACTTCCGCTTTAGCGGTGCTGAGGGGTTCAAGGCTAACGGGGAATTCTTGGCGATCGCCATACCCCACCCCCACCACAAAACTCGCGGTACAAATCAGCAACCGCAACAGAATACGATTGCCCACCGTCAATTCTGCCGATAGGGTTTGGAAACCCCGCCAACATTTTTGGCTCTGATGAACCAAGGTTATGATCACAGACCGATTAATAAACACAGTGCCTCACACCACAAACGTAAATAATGCCGTTGAGTAAGGAGTGAGTCGTGAGAAGTGAGTCGTGAGGGGTCAAAATGCTCTCTCTCCTCTCTCCTCTTTTCTCTCTCCTCAAATGAGTGAGCAGTGAGAAGTGAGTCGTGAGGGGTCAAAATGCTCTCTCTCCTCTCTCCTCTTTTCTCTCTCTTCAAAAATGTAACAGGATGTAACCCTAATCGAGCAATCGCTTTAGCGGGTAAGCTAATTCCCGATAACCATCCAATGGGGTTCACTGATTTTCCGGAGAAATTTGGCTCAGGTTTCGAGATCGAGTAAGTTGAGGGCCAGTTGATAGATGTCGCGGCGGGGTTGGCCGGTGATTTGGGCGAGGTGGCGGCTGGCGGCGGAGCGGCTCATGCCTTGCTGCATTAGGGTTGCAAGTTGCTCTTTTAGATCGGTTTCGTCGGGAGCAGCGGGGGGGGTGGCTCCGGCGAGGATGAGCGTGAATTCGCCTTTGGGGGGATGGGCGGTGTAATGGGCGATCCGCGTTAGCGCACCGATCGCCTCCCCTACGGTTCCCCGCCAAAATTCTTCATGGAGTTTGGTGAGTTCCCGCGCAATGGTGAGGGGGCGATCTGCCCCTATCACCGCCGCCAGATCCGTTAACATCGCGATTAAGCGATGGGGGGATTCATAGAAAATCAGCGTCCGGGGTTCTGTGGTCAGGGATTGGAGGCGATCGCATCTGGCCTTCGTTTTACTGGGTAAAAATCCCTCAAACACAAACCGATCCGTCGGCAATCCCGACCCCACCAACGCCGTCATCGCCGCTGTCACCCCCGGAATCGGTACGATCGCAATCCCCGCCGCAATACAAGCCTGCACCAACTCCACCCCCGGATCAGAAATCCCCGGCATCCCCGCATCACTAACCAGGGCAATATTTTCCCCTTGGCTGAGACGGGCCACTAATTCCGGTGTGCGCTCCTGGCGGTTGTGGTCGTGGTAGCTGATTTGGGGGGTAGTGATTTGGAAATATTTCAATAATTTCCCTGTGTGGCGGGTATCCTCAGCAGCAATCAGATCCACCGATTGGAGCGTTTTAATCGCCCTAGTCGTGATGTCTTCAAGATTACCGATGGGCGTTCCCACGAGGTAGAGCGTGCCGGTCATAGTGGGAAGAAGAGAGGAAAGAGTATTGAGAAAAGAGTAACTCACTTCTCACTTCTCACTTCTCACTTCTCACTTCTCACTTCTCACTCCTCACTTCTCACTCCTCACTTCTCACTCCTCACTTCTCACTTCTCACTCCTCACTTCTCACTCCTCACCGCCCAGTCCCCCCTGCTGCTTCGGCGATCGCCTTCATCACCGCCTCAATATTTTCCTGTACCTGAACGTTATCGGGATTGAGTTCTAAAGCCTTTTGCAGGGCCGCTAGGGCTTCCGGCTGTTTCCCCAACCTGCGCCAAGTCATCCCCAGGCCCGCCCAAGCATTGGCATCGGTGGGGTTGAGTTCGAGGGCGGTTTCATAGGCTTCAACCGCAGCGGTATATTGCCCACTACTCATCAGGTTGAGGGCTTTGTTGTACCAGGCCAGGAATAATTCAGGATCAAGGGCGATCGCCTCATTGGCCGCATTAATCGCTTCCCCATAGCGACCCAACCGCCACAACACCGCACTCAGGTTCACCCAAATATCTTCCGCCGCCGGTTGTCCCCCGAGGGTGACATCCCCCCCTAAAGCATTGCGATAAGCTTGGGCTGCCTCTCCAAAGGAACCGAGGGAGACTAAGATCCGCCCCTGGTTATACCAAGCCCGTGAGGAATTGGGATTGAGCCGGACGGCGTAATGAATGGAATCCAGGGCTTGGTCATAGCGTTGTAGGAGCCACAACACCACCGCCCGATTGATCCAAGCTTCGTCATAATCTGATTTAAGGGAAATGGCGCGGTTAATCGAGGCTAACCCCTCCTCATAGCGGGCCAACCCCGCGAGACCATTGCCCCGCTGTGTCCAAGCTAAAGCAGGGCCGATTTCATTCCAACGGTTATCGCCGGTTTGTAGGGCCTTGTCGCAGGCGGCGATCGCCTCCTCATATTGCCCCAAACGGTTGAGCGTCATACATTGATTCGCCAAAGCGTAGGCGTAGTTTTCCTTAATCCCCACCGCCCAAGTATGGGAGGCCAGGGCCTCGGTTTGGCGACCCATCCGCCCCAACACTACCCCCTGCTCCGTCCAAGCCCGCTCATTGCCGGGATCAAGGGCAAGGGCATCGTTATAGGCATCTAAGGCCCCTTGGTATTGCCCCGCCAAAGCCAACACCTGGCCCCGCCGCAACCAACCGAGGGCGCGGCTTTCCTGGCCCCATTGATTGGCTTGGAGGGCGCGATCGCAATCCGCCAGCGCCGATTCTAACCGGGCCATCTGCCCCAAGGCTAAACACCGCCCCGCTAAAGCCGGGGAATAATTGGGATCGGTGCGAATCGCCCAATCATAGGATTCCAACGCCTCCGCCGGTTTTCCCGATTGGATCAAGGCTTCGCCGCGATTGTACCAGGCGATCGCCGCATTTTCCCCCCGCCAATCCCCATCCACCGCTAACCCCTCCTCACAGGCGGTAATCGCATCCTCCAAGCGATTCAGGGCCGTCAGCATCGCGCAGCGTTTGGACAAAATCAGCGAATCTTGGGGAACCTGTCGCAACGCCATCTCATAGGAAATCAAGGCTTCTGCCGGACGACTCAACGCCACCAACACATCGCCCCGATTGTGCCAAGCTTCTGGATCAGCGGGAAACATCCCCACCGCCTGATCACAAGCCTCTAAAGCCTTCTCATAGTCCTGAGCCGACTGCAACGTTTGACACAAACTCGCCCAATAGTCAAAATCCACCAACTTTTCCTGACTCCAGGCGGGACAACCCCAAAGGGTGGCGATCGCCGCCATCAGCGGAACGCCCCACCATCGACGCATTCCGGCTCTCCTGTTGGGTGAACCCTGTTGCTCCTGTTGTTTGATCACGTCATCCCCTCCTGACTGACTTCTAGTAAAAAGTAGGAAGTAGGAAGTAGGAAGACAAATTTCCACTGTCCACTGTCCACATCCCAATTCTCAATTCTCACCCCCCACTCCCCACTTCCTACTCCCCACTTCCTACTCCCCACTTCCTACTCCCCACTCCCCCCACTCGGAATCGTCAACGTGCGATACTCACACCTCGTTTTTACCCCATCGGGTAACGTGGTTTGACAAACAAACGTGTTATTTAAAATCGCCCCTGCCCAATCCGCCCCCGTTAAATCCGCATCCCCTAAACGGGCATTGGTGAAATCCACCCCCTGCAAATTTGCCCCCCGCAGGTTTGCCCCACTTAAGACTGCATCGCGAAAACTCAAACCCGCTAAATCCGCCATTGCAAGATCGGCATTTTGCAAACTCCGGCCCGCCGCCCCCCGATTCACCACATCCGCCACCAATTGCCATTTTGCATCTACCAACGTCCCCGCCTCAAACGTCACCCCCCGCAAATTCACTAACCCTAAATCCGTTCCCCGCAGATCCGTCTGGCCAAACCGGACATTGGCAAAACTCGCCCCCCGCAAATTCGCCCCCCGCAGATCAGAATTGCGAATATCTGCCCCGGTAAAATTGGCTGCGGTTAAATCGCTCTGGTTGAAATCCACATACTGCAATGCCGCTTCTCCCCATTGGGATTCCGGCAGGATCGCCCCTTGAAAATTGACAATAAAGAGATAGGCCCCAGAAAAATCCACCCGGGTTAAATCCGACCCCACAAAATTCACCCCTTCAAACCGCCCCCCGCTCAAATCCACCCCCACCAAATCCCGTCCTAAGAGGCGATCGTTCACCACCTCCCAAATCAACAACGCTTTACTATCTAAAACGGTTTCGCTGCTGATTTGCGTGCCTTTTAAATTGGTGCGAAAAAGATTTGCTTGGCCCAAGTGAGTGCCTTGGAGATTGGCATTTTTGAGCGTCGTCTGGCTCAAATTCGCTTCCACCAAATTTGCGCCGGTTAAATTGGCCGTTTCTAAATTGGCGTTGGTGAAGTTGGCAAGGGGAAAGTTAGCGCGGGTCAGGTTTGCGCCTTTGAGGGTGGCGTTTGTCCAGTTAGTCTCCGGTGCTTCTAGTTCCCGCAGGTTGCCGCCCGTAAGATTGACTCGTTCTAAGGAGGCTCCGACTACATTGGCATTTTCCAGATCAGCACGATACATATAAACCCCTGGTAACAGGGCCTGACGGAGGTCAGTGCCTTTTAAATTCGCGGCTCCTAAATTAGCATTGCGAAAATCGGCTTGCTGAAGATTCGCCCCCAAAAAATTAGCCCCTTCGAGTTTGGCCCCCTTAAAATCTGCTTGCCGCAATTCGGCATCTTCCATATCCCCCCCCCGCAAATCTCGCCCCCCCAAGGGAGCGCCCCGCAAATCGCAGGCAATACAAACTTTGGTTTCAATCAATTGCGCTAAGTGGCGACGGCTATAGGCGTGGCTGGGGTTGGGGGTGAGTGTGAGGATGAGCAGGGCAGAGAGGAGGGTGAGGGCGAGGTAACGCATGGGAAGTGGGAAGTGGGAAGTGGGAAGTGGGAAGTGGGAGGTGATGCCAGATCTGGCAATTGAAGGGGAGATTTTGGGATGAGGGGTGAGTTTAAGGAATCAAGGTGAGCAATGCCTCTCTACTCTTGACTCTCTACTCTTTACTCTCTACTTCAATACAACGTGGGCGGCAATTCCGAGGGCGGCGGAGTATTGCGACCGGGGGGGACGGGGGAACTGCTGGGGGGGCTGGGGAGGGGTGGGGCTTTGTCGGTGGGAGGTGCGGCGGGTGCGGCGGGTGCGGCGCTGGGGGCCGGGGCTGCTCCGGGGGCCGGGGCTACGCCGGGGGCCGGTGCGGCGCTGGGGGCGGGTGCGCCATTGGTGGCTTCGGGGAGTCGTAGGACTTTTTCGATCGCCACCGTCCGACTGACGGTATTACCAGCACTATCCCGCGCTTGGAGCGTAATCACATCCACCCCTGGCTCCCGACTGAGGGGATAGGAGATCGCCCCCACAGCGGCAACAGTGCCGGGGGAAGGCAACAATTCCACAATCAGATCCTCACTGCCGATCACCTCCCAAGCAATGGTGAGTAAACTGGGCATCCCCCCCTCCAAAACCAAGACATACTTGGGCAGAGCGTCCTGATCATTAATCGTCAACGAGACAATTTCAATCGGGGCGGCAATGATTTTGATCGGATCGGTGACGGTGGGTTTTGGGGGATCGGTGAGGGGTTGGGTGGGAATGACGGTGAGTTCAAAGGTGTAGGTTCCTGGGGTGCGGAGATTGGTAGGGATGGCATTGCATACCAATTCCGGTGTGGGGGGTGGGCCATCGGGTTCCTGATGGGTACGGGGGCGGTTCGGGCTGGTAAAGCCGCAATAGTCCCGGAGTTCGAGGGGGATGCCTTCCCGGAAGTTGTACACGACAACATCGGTAACGGGTAGCCCTTCGGTATCCCGCCCCACTAAACGCAGTTCTTGAATATGGCGGGGAGAGGCGATCGCCCAATCCAACAAAATCCCCTCAAAGGGTTCCGGCTCTGGGGGCCGGTCAGGGTTGAGCACCTCCGGATTAATCACAACACGGGGGTCGCCATCTTCCTCTGCCGGGGGTTGGAGGCTAAACACGGGGGCATTAAAGGCTAAAGGCGGGGGCGCGTTCTCCTGTGCCTCGCGGGGTTGCTCTCCTCTCCTCTCTCCTCCCTGCTCTCTCCTCCCTTCCCCCTCCGGCGCAGGATTAGCCAGAGCATTGTAAGTGCTTTGGGTGGCAGCAAACTGACGCACCGTGGGGATAGGAATGCCAGTAATCCGAACGACGTTGGTTTCTTGGCGGGCGACTTGGAGCGTCGTGCGCCAAATCCGTCGCAACAGGCCGCGATGATTGGAGGGGATGGGGGTCGTGATTAATTCAAAACGATAGTCCCCCGGTTGCCGGGCATCGGTGGGGACATTGACACACCGCAACACCGCTTCTAATGTGCAGTAGGGATCAAGACCTTCAGGAATCCCTTCGTTAAATTCGTAAATGACGGGCCGACTGAGGACAAGACCTTCGGGGGATATCCCTTGGACTTGAATCGTCATTAACCGCTCTGGGTAGGCGATTTGCCAACTGAGGCGGACGGCTTGATTGTCTTCCTCGTTGTAGTAATGGCGTTGGGGGTAGAATTCGACAATTTCCGGCGATCGCGGCGGTCGGGGCAGCAGCAACCAAAGGGTAAACAGCAGCGTCCCAATCAACCCCAACGCCGTTAAAATCAACAGCAAAAATTGCCACCAAGGCCGCCCATCCCACACCATCGAACCGGGAAACCGCCGCACCAACAGCGGTAAATCCTCTAAATCTGTCAGTTCGAGGGCAAACTCAATCACCCGGCCATAGAAAGGCTGTTTCCAGCGCTGTTTCGGCTCCACTTCGAGGGCGATCGCCGCTGTCCCCTTGGGGGGCAAAAACACCTGCTCCGGTGTGAGCGTGAACGTACAAACATCCCCATCTTTGGCACTACTGACCTCCGCTTTGACGGTGCGATCGGTGTTGCCCTCATTACTGAGAAACAAAGTGTATTGACCATTCACCTTGCTGATATTGCCCACAATCACGACCAATTCTGTAGTGAGCAAATACAGGGGCAACACCCGCAGATACACCACATCCAGCAAAGCCAGATCGGGGTTATTGGCGGAACGGAGGTAGATCGTCGGCTGGTAAACCCCGGCTTTGGTGTTGAGGGGAGGCGCAATGATCAGGCGAATTTCCCCCTGATCCCCTGGGTTGAGTTCGAGGCTGTGTTCTGGGGCGAGGATTCCCCCCGCCGCAAAACCCTCAGGATACAAAATCCTCACCCAGTTCGGCTCTAAATCGGGACAGGCGAGGCGGAACCGATCCACCCGCTCGGAGCGGTTATAGACATGAACCACCAATTCCAAAGACTGACCCGGTTGCAGCGGGGCCGGTTGGGGGGCGGTGGTGGCGGGGGCGAGGACAAAGGTAGGATCGCTGGCGAGATGGCTGTCTTGAACGTAGGGCTGTACCTGAAATTGGCCATCGATCAGGATGGGCGTATCTTCGGGGTAATGATCTGGCGCATCAATCACCAGCGTATAGGGGTAATACCCCGGCGCAGTATTGAGGGGCAGTTGAAAGTTAAAGACCACCTCATTACTTTGGTTTTCTGCGAGGGCAAGGCGCTGATCGGGATTGCTACACCATTGGCGCACCGGCTGCGATCGCTCATCGAGCATCACATTCACCAAAGGGGTGCGATCGCCCTGGTTAATAATCGTGATCGCTAACCTGCAACCACTGCCCGCCATCGCCAAAAGATCGCCAGCGGGGTTGAGAATAATCCCAAAGGGGCCGCCGATGTAGTTGACGTGATTCCGCCTCGTTGTCGAAGATTCTTCTCGGTTCATCATGGGTTTTGGGGGGAGGGATGACAACCCACCCCCGGGGGGTGAGTGATTTCATCCACCCGAACCTGAGTGTCTTCAGCACCACTGGCAATGATCAATTGATTGCGAATCGATTTGACAGCCACGCTGCGGATCGGTGGATTAATTTTCGGCCCCCAGAGGGGATTTCCTTGGCGATAGCTGTTGGTGTGGGCAACGGCTACACCATCGGGATAGCGACTCGCCCTGGTGCCATTGGCGTTGAGGGGCCAAAGTTTGACCTGCCCATCATTGCCACCGCTGACCAAATAACAACCATCATGGCTCAGGGCTAGACTTTGTACCGGTTCGCCACCGTGACCTTCGGGCCATTGATCGATAATCTCACAATCTCGCCCCCCACTGCGACCGGCGACCAGATCCGGTAAGCAGGTGGTGAGATCCCAGATCGTGATCCAGCCTTGGTTATCGCCAGTGGCGAGGATGTGCGATCGCCATTCTGGGCTGGTAACGGTAAAAATGTAGTCATCTTTCCCCCCGGCTCGATAGGGGAGGAGGGTGCGATCGCCGGTCTCCAAGTTCCAAAACACCAATTGGTTATAGCGACCGGCTACCGCTAACAGCGTTTCATCCCGATCGACAAAATCAAGGCTATAAACGGCAAAATCAAAGGATTGCGATCGCACCGGCTCCCGAAACCCCGGCTCTAACCGGGCTAAATCATCAAAATCATAGTCCACATCCCACTCCAAAACTAAACCGCTACCGTGGCCACTGTAGAGGCGACGGGCATCTTGGCGGTATTGCAGGGCTAACACGCGGTCATCTTTACGATAGAAAAAACTATCCAAAAGCTGACGATCCAGGAGCAGATCCCAAATTTGAATATCGCCATTTTCCAAGCCCGCCACCACTTGGTTATTATCCACCGGGCGATAGGCCACCGCCCGCACCGATTTGCCCGCTTTGCCCACAACCCCCATATCCTGACGGAGCCAAGCAATATTAAAGGCTTCTACCCGCCAGAGCCGCAGGTTTTGATCGGTGGAGCCGCTGATCATCTTGGTGGCCAAGCCATCAAGGGCGACGGAATTGACTACATCTTGATGGCCATAGTTGGCATTATCGGGATTGAACCAGGAGATGGCCCAGAGGAAATAGAGCAGCAAGGGAATCGCCCCCAATGCCGTCCAGAGGGGCAAGATCGGCGCAACCCGGAGCTTAAGCAGATGCTGGCCGGGGTTGGCATTGCCGAGGCGTTGATCGGAAAGCACTGCACCCATTTCGAGATTGGGCGATCGCCCCCCCAGCAGCGGCCGCCGCCCCTGAATCCTGAGGCTGATCTGCTCCGTTGCACCGGGTCTCAGGTCGAGGCTTTCTGGGGTCATCTGACTGCTAATCCCCTTACTTTCTTGGGGATTGCGCCATTCAACTTGCAAGGTTTGGGGCAAATTACTGCGGTTCTCAAAACTGAGTTGATATTCCACCGGAGGCCCATACCACCCCGGCAACCAGGCCCATTTGTAAGGAATCTGGTGCTGTTTGGGGGTGGCTTGGAAATTGATGCGGCCAGCGGGACTGATATCTAAACTGCCATGGGCTTCCGTTGGAGGGCCTTGGCTATGGGTGGCGATAATCGTGAAGGGATATCGTTGGCTAATGGTTTGGGTGATGTCTGGGAGTTGGCAGACAAAGGCGACATCGATTTCCTGGCCGGGGCCAATATCAAGACGGCGTTCACTGCCCTGGAGCAGCCAACTGGCATTAAATCCCTGGAGTCGTAATTGGGCGGTGGTGGAGAGTTGACTGGGGTTGTAGACGTTGATGGGAATTTCTAAGGCCTCACCGGGAGCAGCGCGAAATTCGGTAATCGGCAGGCGCAGTTGGAGCGGGATAGGGATTTGCCCCTGCTCCACTTGGACTTGAATCATTTCCCGGTCTTCATCCGCCAGTTCTAGGGAGAAGACCCGCACCGTCATGTTCATCAGCCCCACAAACCCAGGCACAGGGCTATCTAACAACTGCACTTGAAATTGAGTGCCATCGCCAGGGGGGATTTTGGCGCTCACTTCGGGGGCGATCGCATACCAATCTCGTTGCCGCATCGGGTTGGCCCCGGCGGCCTGAACTTCTACCTGGAACCCCGCAAAGTGATCGCTGAGGTTGACCACCACCACCTCAAACCCGACTGGGGAGCCACCGGGCTTAAAGGTAATTTCTTTGGGAATAATCTGGGTATCAATGAGGTTTTCAGCCATAGGTGGGAAGTGGGAAGTGGGAAGTGGGAAGTGGGAAGTGGGAAGTGGGGAGTGGGAAGTGGGAAGTGAGAGAAAATAATCAACTTGACTCTATCCTCTTTTCTCTCTCCTCTTTCCTCCCTATCCCTTACGGGCCAAATAATTGACTCATTCGCCCGCGAATCCATTGCAGGGGATTTTCACTGAATCGCTGGGCTTCCGCCTCGTCAGCCATTAACAAATCTTTGCGGGATTCTAGTTCGGCTTGGTGGACATGGAGGGCTTGGGCGATATGTTCGCCAATGTCTTGATGTTGTTGGAGGAGAAAGCGTAACCCTTCTTGATCGAGGACAAAAAAGGTGGTTTCTGTTGTGGTGCGCACGGTGGCGGTGCGAGCAATCCCCAGGAGCAGGGAGAGTTCACCAAAAAACGTGCCGGATTTCAATGTGGTGAGAAATTTATCAATTTTTTCCACATAGATTTCTACTTCACCACTGAGGATCACAAAGAATGAATCTCCTGGCTCTTCCTCTCGAAAGACGATGGTTTGAGCGGGGAATGTGCGGCGGTAGCCCCGCTGAATCAGGGCGTGGAGATCCTGCTCGTCAAGGTTTTGGAAATAGGGGATTGTGCGCAGCAGGGAGGGGAGGTCGATGGCGCTGTTTTCGGTGATCATCGCCCGCAAGGAGCGCGATCGCCCCACCAATTCCTGAATCATCGTCACCGTATAACCGCCTTTTTGGGCCTGGCTTTGACGTTTGGCCTGGGCCATTTCCGCCTCCAGTTGCCCCATCTGTTCCTTTAAACTAGCTTGACTGGTGGAAATCACCGCCCCCATGCGTTGAAAGACTTGGGTGAGGGTTCCTAATTCGTCCTGCCGTTGGGCAATACTGTCGAGGGTGAAGGCTTGGAAACGGTTATTTTCGATGGCGATCGCCGCATTATTCAAGCTTTCAATGGGGCGCACAATCCAGCGGGCCACCCCTAAACCCATGCCAATGGCGGCGATCGCCAACACCAACCCCACCCAAGCCGTTGAGCGAATATTCGCCAAAATAATATTCTGAAAATCCGTTTCCGGAATCGCCACCACCAAGACCCAATCTAAGCCATAGGGATCTTGAAACGCCTCCACCCCCACAAACCGCCGCACCCCATCCACATCCAGAGTGAGAAAATCTTCCTGACCGACATTTTCCCAACTGCCTTCGTAATGGTCGAGGAGGTGAGTCATTAACGCACTATGGGCGGGGTTTTCCAGGTCAGCGGCCATCACCCGCCCCAACCCATCACCCTGGGGAACCGCCATCGGTTCATCGGTGGAAGTGGCGACGATCGCCCCATCCCGCTCCAAAATAAACGCATCCCCGGAAGGACTCACCTCTAGCTCCTGAAGGAATTTTTGCAAATCCGTGAGGGCGACATCAATACCAAACACGGCAAACAGGGAACCATCGGGGCGATAGAGGCCCTCAGCGGCGGTAATCCCCAATTCCTGAGTTAAGGCGTAGGGATAAACCGCACTCCAGGTACTATTGGGCTGATCTAATGCCACCACTTTTTGATACCAAGGCCGCTCGCGGGGATCATAAGGGCCACTGCGCAGGAGTTTCTCCGGTTGTCCTTGGGCATTGAGGGCATAGATCATCCGCAGCGGCGCAGTGGTTTGATCTCGAATTTGGAGGGTAGGCTGCCCATCAACCTCAAGAATGCCGAGAAAAGTCCCTGCTGGTGTGCCGAAATAGCTATTCTTCATCAGACCGGACTTTTGAGTCAGTTGCCAGAGGAATAACTGCATGGCGGGGATATCGGCTAAATCCTGTTCTTCATAGCCAACGACAAAGGAGCGTAACTGCATTTGTGGCCGAGCTAGCACTGCCCCGACATACTGGTGAATAGAGCGGGTGGCCCCTTTGCTAATATCTTCAGCAAGGGCTTGAACAGAGCGACGGCCATTGTTATAGGAAAAGAAACCACTAAAAACGACGGTGGCCAGAATGGGGGTGACAATTAAAACCGGTAGCGTGTGACGGATGGAAAAAGAGGGCATAAACGGAGAGGGGGGGTTTGGGGAGAGCAAACAATGGAGTAGGGAGTAGGGAGTAGGGAGTAGGGAGTAGGGAATTTTCTCACTCCTCACTTCCCACTCCTCACTCCTCACCGTGACTGCATCAGTTGTTCGCGTTGCCCGGCAAAATGGAGCAAATTCACCCCTAATTCTTGGGCGGCGCGGAGGGTGGTTGTGCCTAAGGGAAAGGGGCGATCGCCCAGCCAAGCCGAACTTAACTGCCCAAAAATCACCACCAGCCCTCCCGCTACGGCGATAAACACCGCTTCACTTTCGATCATCGGTAGCAGTGCGAGGCTAAAGGGGGCGCGGCGCAGGGGGTGGGGGCTGTGGGGAATGGCGACAAAGTTGGCTCCAAACTGTTCAGCCAAGGCCATCAGATCGGGGTTGGTGTGGGGGATTTGGCCAATGATTTGCGTTTGGATGGCGCGAAATTCTGAAGCTAAGTCACTGCGAACCGTGGCCAGCTTGGGATCCTGTTCGGCGGCGATCATCGCCCGCTGCAAATCTCGATAAATCTCCAACAATTCCGTCAAGGCTATCCCAGGGGTGGTAATTTCTACAGCAATCGTGCCCCCTGCCTCCCAATGACGCGCCAAGGCTCCGAGGGTGACTTCGCTCCAAGGGGGGGGATTCTGGTAATAGAGTAGATCGTAGCCTGTTAGCGCTTCCCCCTCACTGTCTACACCCAAGGCCGTTGCCTCAACTTCCAGATGGGAATCGAGGCCCGGCAGGATCGTGATTAAATCTTGCCAGGCGGTGAGGAGATCGGGATTTTCCCCCCAACAGCCTGTGAGCAGAAGATGTTGAGGGCGCGATCGCACCCCCTGACGGTGGAGTAAATTCGGCTCCCCCACCCCCGGATGAAAAACATCCAACGCATTATGCAATTCCACGGGCTGACCCATGGGGGGCAGCAAAATCCGGCAGAGTTCGAGATCCAGCCCTTGGGGGAGGGTGTTCTTCTCATCAATGCGGAAAGTTTCCTGAATCACCGGCAGGTCAGACCGACGGCTGAGGGTATCAGGATCCACATGGCGAATCACGAGATAAATCCACAGGGGTTCCCGGCTAAAATTTTCTGAAGCCAACCGGAATGACATCGGCTCAGTGACAACAATAAAATTGCCCTGGGGATCAATGGCCATCCCCGGCTGAATTTCCACCCAGCGACCATCCTGATATTGCGATCGCACCGCCGCCGGAGGCGGAATCACCCGCACGCCCAAGCCCTGGACAATGCCCCCACTATAGAGGGCTTGATACTGAAAACCTTGGCGTTGACGGTGGTATTGGTGCGCCAATTGCCACCGCTCCGCATTCATGAGCAAGCCATCGGTGACTTGTAACCGCTGAAAAGGCTTTAAGGGAGGAGGAGACCAATGAGACATCACGCCATCATCCCCTTAACATCTTGGTCACATCGCGCCATTTCCACTAATAGACCCATGTTCATCCGTAATCTCATTTATGTATAACTCATAACTACAAAATGCTGGTTTTTCTCGGTCGATCACCTGACGCACTAAACCAGGATCAACTGTAAAATCATCAGGCGGCCGCAGTTGCACTAAAAAATGGTAAGCCTGTCCACCGCCAACAATTGCCTCTCGGCCTAAGCGGGTTTCTCCCAAAACCAACCCTCTCCCTCCCAATTCAGTAATTTCAATGGCGGGGCGATCTCCTTCCTCTAGTGGTAAATCGGTAAATAAATGAATGGCATAACGGAGTCCTCGCTTTGTACCCCGCCAACGATAGAGTTGGAGAGCGCCAGCAATCAGTCGGCGTTGCCTCGCTAAACTCAAGCTCGAGGTCAGCGGCCAGCCTACCCAATGGGCTAAAAACGGTAACAGTGTATCCGGAGCGGTGCGGGGATCAAGATAGGCCCACAAATTATTTAGCATTTGAACGTTCGGTTCAAATGCTTGTTCAAAAATCTTTAAGAATCGCCCGACAAAATCCACATCCCGATAGAGGCTGGGGACAAAATTCAGATAGAGGCTGCGGGGACGCACCAACAGTTCAAACTCAGCGGTTTGCTCATAGGTTTGGGTCGTTGTTGTTGTGCTGTAGCTGACGGTAAATTGACCCCGATAGTCCAATTGCAACGGTTCCCCCAGCCTGCGCCCTTGGGATGATTCAAAAAAATCCGCTGCAATCTGGAAATACAACACCAATTCCAACTGGCCATGACCCGGCAGTTGATGCCCTTCTCCCCCCACCTGACACCATTGGGGCGGGAAGTCGCCCCGGGTTTGCCATTCAATGGTGATCGGGTCAGCGGTTTGGTTTTCCAGCCGCACCAGGAGTTCACTGGGTTCGCCTGGGTAGATGGCGAGAATGCAACCTTGGCGGGTGAGGGAGGAGGGGGCCTCGCCCATCAGGGCCACCGCTGTTTTACTTTGCCCAATGCGCTGATGGCGACCCTCTGGCAGGCTCATGGCTGTCAGTTGAATCTGAATCGGGAAGGTGTCGCGGGTTTGGGTCATGGTGGCTCACCAGAAGTTAGGGGAGTGAGGAGTGGGGAGTGAGGAGTGAGAAGTAAGAAGTGAGAAGTAAGAAGTGGGGAGTGGGGAGTGGGGAGTGAGCAGGAAGTTGCTCTTTGCTCACTGCTCTTTTCTCTCTTCTCTTAAATGATGTTAATCACATGGCTAGAGCGGAGGCTATCATCGCGCCAGGAGCAAATTAACCCTAGGGGGCCGGGATCGATTTGGGGGTCTTGGGGGAGGGTGCGGAGCCATTGGCCATCGCGACGTTCCAGTTTAAACAGTTGTAATGTGCCGAGATACCTTACTCCTTCTTGACCCTGAAAGCGGGTAATGATGTCTGAGGCATAGACGGGCCGGCCAAATTCCCAGCCCTGCCCTGATTGGCCGCCGGTAATCGGGTTGAGGAATTCATAGAGTTGGGTTTCGAGGCGTTGGCGGATTTGCTGGCGGGCGATGGGGTCGCGGTATTCGGGTTCGAGGGCGACTTCGATCTGCACCCCTACGCCGACATAATTGGGTTCACAACAACGGACTTCTACGCCGATTAACCGCCGCTCATCGAGGTAGCCCAGCACCGATTCAATCAGGAAGGGGGAGAGGCTGAGTTGTTCGGGGGTGGTTCCGGATGAGGCGATCGCCCCTGCGTCAATATTCGGCACAAGCACTAATTGCACAGTTCCGGCATCTTCTTTGCGGATCGTGGGTAAACAGCGGGCGCGGGCGATCGCCCCTTGCCCCCCTTGCAAGGCGAGGGTTTCAAAATCTTCGGTGGTGACAGCGCGATCGCGGGTGCGTAATAACTTCGGCACACGCAACACCGCCCCCTCCAACGTCTCCCCATCGGCCCCATCGCGGGCCGCCGTATGGTTTGTCACCTGCGCCACATAGGGAACTGCTGATTTAACAATCCGGATCGTCTCCCGCTTGACATTGCCCCGTTGGCCGCCGCCGGTACGGTAGGCCACCATCGTCAGCATTGCGCCCCGGGGAGGAACTGCGCCATATTGCTGTTCCCCTTGGCGGGGGCCGGCGGCTAGGGCAGTTCCCGCAGCGGCGGCCAGGGCCGGCGGTTGTCGCCATTGTGCCGTTTGGGCCAGGAGTTGCCCCGGTTCTTGGATCAGGGGGCCAAATTGAATTTCGCCGGTACGGGAATCGAGGGTGTAATGGAGATCCCCCGGCCCCGAATCGGCAAAATCCGCCACTTCCTGCCAAACTTGGGGCAAGCTTCCCGGCGGACTGACCCGCAGGTATTCCCCGGCATGGCGGGGCAAGATCGGCGCACCCATCAGGGTAAATTTCTGCCCCGGTGTGCCGTCACTTTCCCCCAAAATTTCATGGGTAATGCGGGCGGATTGGGTGGCGGTGGTGGTTCCGCCGAGGGAACGGCAGGCCAGGCCGACAATCCGGGGGGAATTGAGATAGCCGGGCTGTTGGGCGGCTTGGCGTTCATAGACGCAGCGCACCCACCGCCCTTGATAAGTGCCGAAGGTTTCCACGGGCCAGGCTTGGGGACAATGGAGGATGATATCTTCCCCTTGGAGGGGGTTGCCGCCGTTGCGGGTGACATCACTAAAGCTGAACCCTTCGGTGTGGTCGTCGGCTTCCCGGAGCAGGATGGGAACCCAGCGGCTGCCTGTCCAGGCTTGCCAATGGCGGGGGGGCTGTTCGGGGTTGATGCCGGTGGCGGTGGCAGCTTCCCCTCGGAAGGTGACGGCGATGACATTACCGGCGATCGCCCCCTCTCCTTCAAAGACCAAATAAAAGCAATTCCCCTCCTCCGGCTGTGGTTCATAGAGGCTGAGTTCCAACCCTTCCCAATCCCCCGTTGGTAGCATTGTCCAAGTGCCACTGAGGCGATCGCGCAAAATTTGCGGCCGGTCTTCAACGATCGGGGTCGTGAGTAAATGGCGCAAACGAGGCACACCTACGGTTAAGGGTTCATCGGTACTAAAGACCACCGCTTCCTCGCTTTCCGTGCGCACCGTCGCCACCTCCACCCCAGCGGCGATCGTATAGGGTTCCGGTAAAGAGGCACTGAGATAAAACGTCACATCGGTTTGGGCCGGGCGGGGGGGCTGTAAGCGAATCCCCAATAACTCTAAAAATGTGATGTAGTGACGCTCCGGCACGCGGTTAAACCGCATCAACATCTGATCCGTGAGCCAGGCAAACAACTCCACCATTGTGATCCCCGGATCACTGGGGTTTAAGTTCGTCCATTCGGGGCAGTAGCGGGGAATCCGCAACAGGCACTCTTGCACCAAATCCTCAAAGGTGCGGTCATCGAGGTTCGATTTAGGGAGATTGGGGAGAAAATCAAATTCCATGGCGGGGGCGGGGCCTTAGTTGGGGGGCAGGAGATAGAAGGGATAGACTAGGCTGCGAGAATCATGGCTCTCTTTCAGATGGTATTGGATCGTAATATCGAGGCGGCCTCGTACCGGATCTGGCTCCGTGAATATCCCATCAAGTTCAATGCGGGGTTCCCACTGGCGCACCGCCTCCTCCACATAGAGCCGCGTTAATAATAGGGTTTGGCTGTTCATCGGCGCGAACACTAACTCTGACAGCCGTGAGCCAAAGTTGGGACGATAAACCCGCTCCCCCAACCGGGTTGTCAGGATCAGATAGATCGATTCGGTAATGTTGTGGTGTTGATCGCTGAGTTGTAAACTGCCCTGGACATTGCAGTGCAGGGGAAAAGCGGGGCTAGAACCTACAGGGTTTAGGGAATTAGGCATGGGTCACGGGCGGGGAGAGCCTTCACTGTAGCGAAGGGTGGGGGATTTCTCTACTCGCCAAAAGTCGAGTTTTTGCTCCAAAAGGGGGCGATCGCTCCCAAAGTGTTACAGAATTTGAAGCTTCTTGACTATTTTTCAAGACTGATAAAGAGCTAAGGTACACTATGCCTTGAGTCACAGGCAGAAATAGCCTGGGGTACTGTCTGAGCTAGCCGCTTCTGGCAGTGGGCGAGAACGCCGCTCTTCCCTTTCCGGTGACAGGATCGGGAACCGGCCGCTGAAGGTTCAGGCTTAAGGCGATCGGTTGCGTTCAGTCAACATAAAACCATAACAAACAGAACACTCGCTAAGGAGTCGATCCCTTAATGTCTCATAGCGTAAAAATTTACGACACCTGCATCGGCTGCACCCAGTGTGTCCGTGCCTGCCCCCTAGACGTACTCGAAATGGTGCCTTGGGACGGCTGCAAAGCCTCCCAAATCGCATCATCCCCGCGTACCGAGGATTGTATCGGTTGCAAACGTTGCGAAACGGCTTGCCCCACGGACTTCCTCAGCGTTCGAGTCTATCTAGGAGCCGAAACGACCCGCAGTATGGGCTTGGCCTACTAAGCCCCTGTCATCCAGGTTTCCAAATTTTAAGGGTAGGAATCGCGTTTTTATGAGCGTGATTGCTACCCTTCGTTGATCTGTTCAGTCCGCCGCATTTTGTACCGTCGGGGCGAAAAATTTTTCACCAAAACTAATGGGTCTGAAGCCCCGCCCCTTCGGCAAGCTCAGGACAAGCCTTCCAGGGCGGCTTTTTTGTCGGAGTCTATCGCCCCAATCCTCTCTATCTTTGGTATCCTAGCACCATGAAAAGCCGATATCAGTACAGAATCTATCCCACCCCAGGTCAGCAAACCGAGTTAGCCAAGCTGTTCGGATGTTGTCGTGTGGTGTGGAACGATGCCCTGGCTCTGATTAAGGCGATTCCCCATGGTGAAAAATGGCCCAGCAATGCTGAGTTGCAACGCCTGGTCATTACCCAAGCAAAGCAAGACCCGTCCCGAAGCTGGCTGTCGGGTGTATCGGTTGTACCCTTGCAGCAATCGGTGACTAACTTGGGGACAGCCTTCAAAAACTTTTTCGAGTCCCGTAGCGGTAAGCGAAAGGGAGCGAAGGCTGGCTTTCCTCGATTCAAAAAGAAGCTCAACCGTCAATCGGCCCGCTTTACCCAGCGGGGATTCTCCATCAAGGGGGAGAAGGTCTATCTCGCCAAGATTGGCAAGGTCAAAACGAAGTGGTCAAGACCGTTACCTTCTGAACCCAGTTCAGTTACAGTGATCAAGGACTGTTCAGGTCGGTATTTTTTTAGCTTTGTGGTAGAGGTGGAGCCTGTCACCGTCGAACCCAAAAACCAAGGGGTCGGCGTAGATCTGGGCATTGAAACTCTCGCCACATTAAGCACGGGTGAAAAGGTCAAGGTGAGGGACACCCGTGCCTTAGACAGGAAGATCCGTAAAGGTAAACGCAAATTAGCCAGGGCTACGAAAGGGTCAAGGCGGCGTGAGTCGTTGCGGATGGCGATCGCCCGGACGGAAGCAAAGCAATGGGATATCCGTAAGGATACCAACCAAAAGCTGACGAGCCGTTTGGTGCGAGAAAACAGTGTGGTCGTACTGGAGGATCTCAACGTTGCCGGGATGGTGAAGAATCGGTGTCTAGCCAGGGCGATTAGTCGGGCTGGGTGGCGAGACATCAGAACAATGTGTGAAGCCAAGGCAACCCTGATCCAAAATCGAGAAGTGAGGGTGATCAGCCGATGGGAACCCACTTCTCAGGTTTGCTCCTGCTGTGGTTATCGGTGGGGGAAGTTGGATCTGTCTGTCCGGTCGGTACTGTGCCTCAACTGTGGTGCAGAACAAGACCGGGATGTGAATGCCAGTGTAAATATTATGGCGGCAGGGCTTGCCGACCTGAATGGACAGGCGTTAAGCAGTGTTAGACCCCAATCCGGGGCAGTTGCTTGTCTGTCTACCCATCAGGAGTCCACTTAATGTGGACAGACTGGGAATCCCCGTGCCTTTAGGCCGGGGAGGATGTCAACCCCAAGCCCAGGAATTCCACAACCGGATTCTGGATGATGCCACCAAGGACGATCCGCGATCGCGCACCGATCGCCCCCTTCCTGGCCAATCGTTAAATCTCTCAGTACAATATTTCTTACAGTTTCACCCGCTAAACCCACCATCGATACGATCCACGGCAACATCCAAGGCCTCAAACCCAACCAACTCAAGCAACTGGGGCGACTCTATCAGCAGCGGCTCCCCCAAGACCGCCTCACCACAGCAGAGTTTGCCCAACGGCTCGCGGCCATCAGCACCGATCTGAACCAACCCCTCTGTACCTATATCAACCGCCGGGGCCAGGTGATTCGTGTTGGCATTGGCTTTCCCCATCAAACCCAGATCCCGCCCCTGGAATTGCCCCGCTATGGGGCAAAACGCCTCTGTGGGATTCGCTGCCTTGCCACCAATGGCCCCGGCACATTTCCCAGTGAGGCCCACCTCACTGCCATGGTGTTACAGCGGTTGGATGCTTTGATGATGCTGACCTTGACGGGGCAAGGCTTTGAACGGCGCGGTGGGGGGGCGACGGGTTATGTGGATGTTGCCTATTTGGCTCATTTGCTCCCCCAAGGCGCGGAGACTCCCTGGTCTTTATCCCCGGCTATGGGGTTGGATGCCGTTGTTGAGCAGGATTTTCTCGCCCTGGTTGAGGGGTTAGAAACGGAGTTTGAGCGAGATTTCATCGGCCAACAGGTAGATCAGGATCACGATCGCATTATCCTGATCGGCCTCGATACCGGAGAGCAAAAGGGGCAAGGGATGGGGGAGCGCCTCCAAGAATTGAGCCGTCTGGTCGATACCGCTGGGGGGGAGGTGTTGGAGACGGTGATTCAGAAGCGATCGCGCCCCCATCCGCAAACGGTGGTCGGTGCGGGGAAGGTGCAGGATATTGCCATGGCGGCCCAAACCTTGGGGGCAAATCTGATCGTCTTTGATCGGGATCTGTCCCCCGCCCAAACCCGCAATTTAGAGCAGCGCATTGGCATCCGGGTGGTCGATCGCACCGAAGTGATCCTCGATATTTTCGCCCAGCGGGCCCAATCCCAAGCGGGGAAACTGCAAGTCGAGTTAGCCCAATTGGCCTACCAACTGCCCCGGCTCACGGGGCGGGGTCAAGCCATGTCCCGCCTGGGGGGGGGGATCGGCACGCGGGGGCCAGGGGAAACGAAGCTGGAAACGGAACGGCGCACCATCCAACGCCGCCTTACCCGTTTGCAAAAAGAAGTGAATCAATTGCAATCCCATCGCTCCCGGATGCGTCAACAGCGGCAAAAGCAGGAAGTGCCGACGGTGGCGATCGTCGGTTACACGAACGCCGGAAAATCGACGCTGATCAACGCCCTCACCAACGCCACCGTCTACACCGCCGATCAACTCTTTGCCACCCTTGACCCCACCACCCGCCGCCTCGTCATCGACAACGAAGACGGCACGCGGTCAATGCTCCTACTCACGGATACCGTCGGGTTTATCCATGAATTACCCCCAGCATTAATTGATGCCTTTCGGGCCACATTGGAGGAGGTGACAGAAGCTGATGGTTTGCTCCATGTGGTGGATTTGTCCCATCCCGCTTGGCAGAGTCAGATTAAAGCGGTGGAGGGAATTATTGGGGAAATGGAAATCACACCGGGGCCGACGTTGTTAGCGTTTAATAAATTGGATCAGGTCAATAGTGAAACGCTGGAATTGGCAAAATCCCTTTATCCCGATGCGGTCTATGTGGCGGCACGGGAACGCATCGGCCTTGAAACGCTCCGCCAACGGTTGTTAGCGTTGGTGTAGTGTGAAGGATTACCCCGATAACGCACATTCCGCAGGTTAAGACGAATGATGCTGAACGGTGCGTCAGACACAATTCAACCATCAACATCATCATTGATTCGTTCTGACGCACCCTACGATTTTACGATGCAATTGTAGGGTGCGTCAGATTGATAACCTAGGATACAAAAGAGTAGCTTAAAGGCTGACGCACCATTGATTGAACAGCCTGCGGAATGTTGGCTATAAGTAGGGTTAGTGAACGGTGCGTCAGAAACAATTCAACCATCAACATCATCATTGATTCGTTCTGACGCACCCTACGATTTTACGATGCAATTGTAGGGTGCGTCAGATTGATAACCTAGGACGGCAAAAGAGTAGCTTAAGGGCTGACGCACCATTGATTGAGCAACCTGCGGAATGTTGGCTATAAGTAGGGTTAGTGAACGGTGCGTCAGAAACAATTCAACCATCAACATCATCATTGATTCGTTCTGACGCACCCTACGATTTTACGATGCAATTGTAGGGTGCGTCAGATTGATAACCTAGGACGGCAAAAGAGTAGCTTAAGGGCTGACGCACCATTGATTGAGCAACCTGCGGAATGTTGGCTATAAGTAGGGGGTTGGGGAGCGGACTGAAGTCCGCACGAGGAACTGAGTTTATTCATTGTTTAGCAACTTGGCGAGATCATGGACTAACTCATCGACGGGATACTTTTCATCATTGGACAATGCAATGATGGTGAGGGGTATTTTCGTATAATGGCGATAAAAAGTGCTAGTGCCGTACCAACTGCCACTATGCTCTACATAGCCCTTGTTCACTTCCCAACCCAAACCATAGGGAAAGGTTTCCCCATCATCCAAAGTCCCCGGCGTAAAGGCTAATTCTAGGGTTTCCGGCTCCACGAGATCGCCATTGCGTAAGGCTTGATCATAACGGGCTAATTCGATCACTGAACTAAAAATATTGCCATCCCCGACAATGACTGAAGGCAATGTCGATTGCGTTACCTTCCCTTTTTTGGAAACGATATAACCCTCGGCCTGATTGGGGATCCGTTGCCCTAACTCTGTAAACACGATTGTATTACTCATCCCTAAAGGGATAAAAATCTGATCTGCCATGAAATCTGCAAAGGATTGCCCCGAAACCCGTTCAATGATTAAAGCTAACAGCGCATAACCACTGTTGTTATATTCAAATTCAACACCGCGATCGCCCACTGCTTCCTGCTCATTTAACCATTGCAAATGATCCTCAACGGTTAAACGGGCAAACTCCTCGTCTGTTCCCTGCCAAGCCTCCCCGGTATAGTCGGCTAAACCGGAGGTATGATAGAGCAAATCGGTGATTAAAATCGGGTCATCGGGGTTGGGATCGACAAAATCCGGGAGATGATCCCTAACCGGATCGGTTAATGCTAATTCTCCCGCTTCCATGAGGATCAAAATCCCCATTGCGGTCATTTGTTTGGATACCGAAGCCAAATCAAACAGGGTATCCGGTAGGATGGGCCGCCGCTCCAAGACATTGCTAAAACCATAGCCCTTTTGCCAGATTTCCCCATCGTTAAGAATCAAGACGGCAACACCGGGGCCATTGTCCCAAAGATGATCGGTAACGAGGCGATCAATGGCCGTTGTCGTCTCACTTTCAAGGGTAAGCTCCGCTAAACTCACTACTTCAGCCTCCGATGCCCGAAGCGGTGGGGAGGCACAACTGGGTAAGAGTAAACTGCTGAATAAACAAAGTTGGGTTATGAATAGGGGGGCGATCGGTGCGCGATCGCGGATCGCTCTTGGTTTCAGGTTCATCGCTTTTTGTGGGTGGGAAGTGGGGAGTGGATAATCTCAATTATGCCCGGTTTTTTTCGGTAAGCTAAAGACGACCTGCTCCAAGGGAATCCATCCATGACCTGGCAACGCTCCGACCACCGTGCCGATACTGAATTACGGCCCATTCAATTTGATCTCAACTTTACCCAATTTGCTGCCGGTTCTGTCCGCATTCATTGCGGCCAAACCCAAGTCCTTTGTACGGCTAGCGTTAGCCCTGGTGTGCCGAAATTTTTAGAAGGGACGGGTCAAGGTTGGCTCACCGCTGAATACCGGATGCTTCCTAGTGCTACCCCTGAGCGGCAATCCCGCGAATGGGTGAAACTCAGTGGCCGCACCCAGGAAATTCAACGGCTGATCGGCCGGAGCCTCCGGGCTGCTGTCGATCTTGAGCAGTTAGGCCCCTATACGATTACTGTCGATAGTGATGTGTTGCAGGCGGATGCGGGTACGCGCACGGCTTCAATTACCGGCGGTTATGTGGCGTTGGTGTTGGCTTTGCGCCAAATGCAGGAACGGGGGGAATTGGCACAATTGCCGATTCGCTATCCGGTGGCGGCGGTATCGGTGGGGTTGATGGGCGATCGCACCCTCTTAGATTTGAACTATCCCGAAGATGTAGCCGCCGATATTGATTGTAATGTGGTGATGACGGGGAATTTGGATCTGATTGAAATTCAAGGCACAGCGGAATCGGGGAGTTTTAGCCGGGATCAACTCGATCGCCTCCTGGATGTTGCCCAAGGGGGGATTCAAACCCTACTGATTGCCCAACAGGAAGCCCTTAAATCGCTGTGAAGTAGGGGCGAAAAATCTTTCGCCCCTCCCGGTAGCACAATCATGAGGATCAGCTTGCCTATCCTTTAATGTGCAAGATCCGGCTCAATCCCCAGAGCGCGTAATTGTGCGGTTAATCGCTCCACTCGTTGCCGTTCAGCCTCGGCCCGTTGGCGTTCAGCCTCAGCCCGTTGACGTTCGGCTTCAGCCCGTTGGTGTTCAGCTTCGGCGCATTGGCGTTCAGCTTCAGCCCGTTGGTGTTCAGCTTCAGCCCGTTGGTGTTCAGTCTCAGCCCGTTGCCGTTCAGCCTCAGCCCGTTGCCTTTCCGTGGTGGCTACTGCTTGAGCAGTGGCGGCGGCTTCCTGGGCGGCGGCTCGTTGTGCCGCTAGTTCAATCGTGGTGAGGAATTTTTCCCCATCGGGGCGGTAAAGGGTCAGGGCTTCGGGGGTGAACTCAAAATGAATACCTAAACGGGGGCTTGTCCATTGGTCGATGTCCTCAAGATCCTTGAGTTCTGTACCTTGGCGTTGTAGGACGTTGAAATGATGGCGATCGGGGTCGTAGATGTAGTATTCCTCCACACCGTAGCGTTCATAAAATCGCTGTTTATTGGCCATTTCCTGGATACGATTCCCCGGTGAAAGGATTTCAAACACCACTTGAGGGGCAATCTGGCCTTCTTCCCATTGCCGATAGGAGCCGCGATCGCCCTTGGGCCGGCCAAAGACCACAAATACATCGGGGGCAACGCGAATCTTTGGCTCTCCCTCCACGGGATACCAGAGCAGATCCCCGGCAACGAAAACCTCCGGCTGCTCCACAAAGCAACATTCGAGATTTTCTTTAATCAGAACGATCCATTGGAATTGGCGGGTATTGTCTGCCATCGGTTGGCCATCGGAATCAGGGTAGAGGATGGGGCGCTCAACGGAGATAGTCATAGTACAGGAGTTGTTGTGACTGCATCCATTATGGCAAGTTTTTGGGCAGGCGATGCGCGATCGCCCACCCCTCGCCCCCTCTATTCCTCAACTTCCTTAATAGGATTGGGAATAACTACCAAAGCGCAACTGTCCCCCCGATTCATAGAACTGATAGCGCGTACCTTGGGTGAGGCTTTCCTGCTTCATCGTGCCATCGGGTTGTTGGTATTGCACTCTCAGAAAGTTTTCGGTGATGTTGGTGTAGGAGCCGGGGAAAAGTTGGGTCATGCGGTTATTGATGGAAAAATTGATCACTTGGCCGGTACGGTTATGGATGGCGGTGATCACGTTGAGATTGTTGGGAAAGAGATGGGTTTCGAGGACACGATTGGGGCAGGCCAGTTGTTCGCGATCGCGAATATCAGCACAGACCCCCAAGGAAACACTACTGTTGGCACAGACGCGATCGCGCTTCCATTCCGCATTCCGTTCTACTTGACGGAGGTTGCGCTGAATCGTCGCGGTAAACTGCCCCGTAGCCACGGGCCGACGACGTTCTAAAATTTCATACTCAAACTGGTTTTCACCAGGGAGGACATGAAAAAACCGGCCGCTGTGTTCTGTGCCAAAGCGCATCACCGTCACCTCTGAAGCCCGTCCCGTATCGTATTCCCGATTGGTAAAGGGGGCGGGGTTACTGTCTACGCCACGGGTAATATTGCGAACAATCACCCGATGGCGGGGCGCAGGGGGATTTTGCTCAGAGGTAAAACTGGCGCGAATGCTGCCCTCTTCTGTGCCGGGGCATTGGCCCGTATATTCAATTTCTTCAATGGTGGCAGCGTTGAGGGTGCGGCTACCGATGAATTCCCAGCCGATCGCCGGGGCGGGGGGTTCGGGTTCGAGGATTTCCGATGTTGGGGGGGCCTCCGGAATGGGCAAATCTTGGGCAATGGCTCCCATGCCCCCACTCACCATCACCACCGTTAAACACCCCAGCACGAATAAACTGAAACGTTGAAACAATTTGAATCCCATGGAAAATCACACAAAGCAAAGTTTGTTTTGCAATCATAACCGCTAAAATTTTGCCCCCGATAGGGCAATGTGCAGATCGCTCAATTAGCCTAGGGCCGACCCCAACAACGGGACATTTCGCCGGTTGCTCAATCAACGGTGCGTCAGCCGTTAAGCTACTCTTTTGCGTCCTGGGTGATCTGGTCTGACGCACCCTACGCATCGATTGTAGGGTGCGTCAGACCAGATCAATGATGATGTTGGCGGGGATTGTGTCTGACGCACCATCCCCTAGCATCATGGGTCTTAACCGGCGGAATTGAGCCACGACCCAAGAGTGTTCAATCCGTTTCAGCCGGTTGCCGTCCATCCCCAAGGGGCCAATTCCCCAGACCTTCGCAAACAACTGTTAAGATCAAGAGCAATATTTATTCCTGTTGATCTGGGTCTGAAGCGCGTATGGTTGCCACCGTTGTTGTTGAAAAAGAGAAACTCGCCAAACCTCCCCTAGACCTCCATTATTTGGGGGAGCGGGTCTTACGCCAACCCGCCAAGCGGATTACGAAAGTGGATGAGGGCATCCGCCAACTGGCGCGGGAAATGTTGCAAACCATGTACAGTTCCGATGGTATTGGCTTGGCGGCTCCTCAGGTGGGGATTCATAAACAGTTAATTGTGATTGATTGTGAACCCAATAATCCCGAAAATCTCCCAATGGTGTTGATTAACCCGAAAATCGTTGGTAGTAGCCCTGAAGTTTGCGATGCAGAAGAGGGCTGCTTGAGTATTCCGGGGGTTTATCTCGATGTCACCCGTCCTCAACAGGTGGAGGTGACATTTAAAGATGAACAGGGCCGCCCCCAACGGATTCAAGCTCAGGGGCTGCTGGCGCGGGTGATTCAGCATGAGATGGATCATCTCAATGGGGTGCTGTTTGTCGATCGCGTTGAGAATAGTTTAGTCTTAGCCACAGAATTAAAGAAAAATAATTTCGCCATTAGTGCTGTACAACCTGTAAAGGCAGGGTAGGAGAATAATCCCATGGGTATGACCCCGAAAGGTGGGCTATATTTAGCCCTTTGTTGTGTGAGTGCGATCGCCGCTGTGGGTTCGGTGTTTGAGTTGGGCTATGGCAACCCTACCTACGGCACGACGGTGACGGCGGCGATTCTGGTGTTGAGTATCCCGATTACGGGGCTACTGTTTTGGGCAGCGGTGCAGGATACGAAGGCCAATCAAAAGTAAAGATCTTTGGGCTTAGAGGGGGTGTGATCCCCCCTGCCCCCCTTAAAAAGGGGGGTTCTGAAATTAACCCCTTCTGAAATCAACCCCCTTATTAAGGGGGTCGGCGTAGCCGGGGGGATTACAGCCTCAGATCAAGATTGATCCCGTGTTGACGTTTAATTTGGTAGCTTTCCATGGTTCCTCGCTTGACTCCTCTCCTCGTTTTATTCGCTACGGTTGGGTTCCCGTTCCCCAGTTTTGCCCAGGCCGATCCGGCCTGCTTGCCGCCGGTATTGGAACGGTTGCAAACCCATCGGACGCAAGCCGGTGAAACCCTGGCCAGCGTTGCCCAACGCTATCGCCTCCTCCCCCAAACCCTGATCAATTTCAATTACAATCTTCGTCCTGGGCCGATTCCGGCGGGGCAACAATTAACGATTCCCCCCTTTAATGGTTTTCCTGTCACGGTTCCCCCAGGGGCAACTTGGCAGGATTTAGCGATCGCCCATGGGACGCGGGCGGATCTGTTGTTTGAGATTAATGGTTGCGTGGCTCCGGGGCGATCGGCGTTTATTCCGGGGCAACGGGGGGATGTGGGGCGAAGTGCGATCGAAACCTATACGGGTCTCCCCTTTTATCCCTTACCTCAGCGGGGGGCGATGGGCCTCGCCTATGGTTGGTATCAGGCTACGCCAGTAGCGGAGCAGCCGACGTTCCATAGTGGTGCGGATCTTTTGGCCGCAGTAGGAACAACGGTGTTAGCGGCGGATAGCGGGGTGGTAGCGTTTGCGGGTCAAGAGGGGGCCTATGGCAATGTGGTGATTCTTAACCATGGCCAGGGCCGGCAGACCCGTTATGCTCATGTAGCGGAAATTTTGGTAACAGTGGGGCAAACGGTGCGGGGGGGAGAGGCGATCGCCACCGTCGGCCAAACCGGCCGCCCGGATATCGCTGCGTCCCATCTCCATTTTGAAGTCCGTCAAGAGGCCCCCATCGGCTGGGTCGCTCAAGACCCTCTCATTCACATTCGCCCTTTGGAGTAGCCCGATGGGAGGAGAGAGGAAAGAGGAGAGAGCTTTAATCTGCTTTCTCACTTCTCACTTCTCACTTCTCACTTCTCACTTCCCACTTCCCACTTCCCACTTCCCACTTCTCACTTCCCACTTCCCACTTCCCACTTCCCACTTCCCACTTCTCACTTCCCACTTCCCACTTCCCACTTCCCACTTCCCACTCATCAACCAACGGGGTTAATTTCCGGCCCCCCATAGGTGCGCGTCGGGGCGGGGAAACCGCAGGCAGTGCCATCGGTATGCACCACCTGATCTTCCCAGGGTAAGCGATAGGCCCCCTTCACCAAATCCTGCATATAGGTGTAGGGGCAATCCTGCGCCCCCCCTTTGACGGCTACATAACCGCGATGACCCAATTGGTAGAGATTATTCTCAACCCCCCAATGGCGGCGGGCTTCTCGCACCAGATCGGGGCGGACTTCGGCGGTGATGATTTCATTGGGGCGATCGCTCCCCATCACCAACGGTGTACCGTCAAAATTAACAATCATCCCCTCTCCCATCGAATCAAACGTACCATCACTGCCACACATACAGACCGAAGCGGTGTACATCAGGTTACAAAAAGCGTTGGCTTGGTTGGTAATCCGCCAACTGTGGCGAATCGGGGCAGTATAGCCCGCCGTGCGAATCATAATTTCCGCCCCTTGATAGGCACATTCCCGCGCCATTTCCGGGAACATCCCATCATGACAAATAATCAATGCCAACTTACTACCATTAGGCCCCTCACAAACCGGAATCCCCACGTTCCCCGGCTCCCAAGGCTCCACCGGAATCCAAGGATGCAGTTTGCGGTAATAAAGCTTAATTTCTCCTTGATCATCAATAATCATGCCGCTGTTATAGGGGTTGCCTTGGGGGTTATATTCCATAATTGAAAAGCAACCCCAGATCCGATGTTCCCGACAAGCGGCTTGAAACGCCGCCACTTCTGGGCCATCCATGCGGCACATAATCGCCGGGTTCGTATCCATTGATAAACCATGGAGGGCATATTCAGGGAAAACCACAAGATCCATCGCGGGGAGATTGCGCCGCGCCTTACCCACCAATGCACAGATCCGTTCGGTTTGGTGGTGGAGATCTTCAGGGGTGGCAACGTTGGGGAGTTGCAGTTGTACCATACCCAAAACAACACCATTAGGGCTTTTATTCAGGCCGCCTAGTCCGCTCATGATGCTTGCTCCTTTTTGTAGATGATCAACCGCTGGGTTCTTTGGAAAATATGGTGAAATTGGCTCAATTGGATACCGAATCTCTGTAGGGGCGTTGGCGTAAGCCTGCCGGAGGCACAAAAATTTTTCGCCCCTATAGTAAGGCTTCCATTTTGAATCAATTTAGCTTATCACCTTAAACTTTGAAGACCCACCGCTGGAAAACTTTCTGGCCAAAACCAAAAAACAGTCTAGAACAATGGGGGCGTTCTAGACTGACGGTTTGGGTATAAACGGAGAGGGAGGGATTCGAACCCTCGGTACGGTCTTGCGATTCGTACAACGGATTAGCAATCCGCCGCTTTCGACCACTCAGCCACCTCTCCAGATGACTACCGAATTGTAATTATAGACAAATGCTTTGCTAAATGCAAGACTGGAGGGCGAAAAATTTTTCGTCCCGACATAACCTCCCCGTTCCCCCCTTGAACATCCCCCTCTACACCTACCCCCCCCTCCTCCCTGGTCGCCTCCTCAAACGCTACAAGCGGTTTTTTGCCGATATTGAACTGGATTCGGGGGAGGTGATTACGGCCCATTGCCCGAATACGGGGCCGATGACGGGGGTTTGTACGGTGGGGCAGCCGGTGCAGGTTTCCGAGAGTGATAACCCGAAGCGGAAGCTCCGCTATACCTGGGAGTTGATCCAAGTGCCGGAGCAGGGGGGGACTTGGGTGGGGGTCAATACGGGGTTGCCAAATCGGATTATTAAGGGGGCTTTGTTGGCGCAGCAGTTGCCGGAGTTGGCGGGGCGTTATTGCCAGGTGCGGCCGGAGGTGGCCTATGGGACGGGGGGGAAAAGTCGCATTGATTTTTTACTCACTGATGAGCGGGGGGAAAATCCGATCTATGTGGAGGTGAAAAATACGACTTGGACGGCGGGGCGGACGGCGGTTTTCCCCGATACGGTGACGACGCGGGGCCAGAAGCATTTGCGGGAGTTGATGGCCTTGGGGGCGCAGGCGAGGGCGGTGATGATTTATTTGATTAATCGGGGGGATTGTCTGGATTTTGCGCCGGGCGATCGCGCTGATCCGGTGTATGGAGAATTATTTCGGGAGGCGATCGCCTCCGGTGTAGAAATTCTCCCCTACCGCATGGGGGTTTCTCCTCAAGGGGTTAATTTGCAAGGGTTAGCCCCGATTTTGTTGCATCAGCCGGGGGATTGAGATGGGGGGAAATTTGAAAATTGGTGAGGTGGCGGCCCGCAGTGGTCTTTCGGTGAAGACGATTCGTTTTTATGCCGAGTCGGGATTGTTGGAGCCGGTGATGGGGCGATCGCCCAGTGGTTATCGGCTGTTTACGGAAGCGGTGTTTAATCGTTTGGCCTTTATGCGGCGATCGCAATCCTTAGGGTTAAGTTTGCAAGAGATTCAGGAATTACTCACCGTCCATGATCGGGGAAGTCTACCCTGTGGGGCAATCAAGGCGCGGTTAGAGGCCAAATTAGCCGATATTCAGGCCCAAATTGCTGCCCTCGCCATTCTCCAAGCGGAGTTAGAGGGGATTCTCTCCGGTTGGCAGGATCAACCGCCGGCCCACCTGATCAGCCAAACCATTTGCCCCAATTTGCAGCAACCGACAGCAGGGGTGAGGGAAAAATCAATGTAGGGGCGAAAAATTTTTTGCCCCCCACATCTACCTACAGGCCCGGCTAATTTCAAATTCCCATCGCTCCAAGCCCTAAAATACAAACAACCACGCCTGTTATTTTGAGCTTTTCATGAATTATCTGATTGCCGTATTCCCCGATCGCATCACCGCTGAAGCCGCCTATACTGCCCTCGAAGGGGCCAATCTGCCCATGGAGCAGGTGACAATTCTCGGCCGAGGCTATAAAACCGCCGATGAATTTGGCCTGATCGACCCCAACCAAAAAGCAAGGGAACAGGCCAAGCTCATGGCCTTCTGGCTCGTCCCCTTTGGGTTTGTGGCCGGGTTTACGTTTAATGCGATTACCCACATTAATTTATTCAGTTGGACGAATGAACTGGGTAATCACCTTCTGGGGGGCCTGTTTGGGGCGATCGGCGGCGGCATGGGCAGCGTTTTTGTCGGGGGCGGTGTGGGAATTTCCTCCGGCAGTGGGGATGCACTCCCCTACCGGAATCGTTTAAATGCGGGGAAATATTTGGTAGCGGTGAAAGGCTCTAAAGCGATTCAACAACGGGCAACGGCGATTCTTGAAACCTGTCAGCCGGAGCATCTCCAAGGCTATTTTGAACTCACCTAGGAGGTTAGGATGGATCAGTTTTCCGACAATCCGACGGCTTGGCTGGATCAGTTGGCGATGGTGGGTTATTTGGGGTTTGCGGCGTTTATTGCTTGGCAAGTGATGGTGCGATCTAAATAGTAGGGGCGAAATAGTAGGGGTGAAAAAAATTTCGCCCCTACGCCGCTGCGACTCCTCTCTGCCCTCTCCTCCAACCCAAGGAGGGCGGGAAGGCAACAATGCAAAGAGGGTGAGCAATGCTCACCCTCACCAAAAAAAATCAATGGGCAATCAAGTCTAGAGCCACTGGCGAGAGGCGAACTTCTCGATTTGGGCTTGGGTGTCGTGGAGTAGCTGACTGCGGCTATCTTGGAGACTGCCGTCTTGGGTCAGAGAAGGGACAAGATTGCGGGCTTGTAACGTCATGTGAAGCTGGAGTTGAGCCACATACTCACAGATATCTTCGCGACCTAGGTCTGTTTCGGTGGGCAATGGGGTCATCAAAACGAATCTCCTCCTGAAAAAAATGACGGTCGATCAACACCCCTAGACGGTATCACGATCGCCCCAGTCTGGAAAAACTCACCCCGAGCTTTGCAATATAACTTAATAATCACTCTGATTAGTAATTCTAGGGTAACGAGGGACAGAACTGATCCCCAAATGAGAAGAATTCCTTTACATTAAAGGTTGGCCTGTTGAGGAAACCTTCCCCCATGTCCATTTTAGAAGCTTATATCTTTGGAACCCTGCTTATAGGGTTTTTCGGAATCATTTTTAAAAAGAACCTGATGATGAAGATCATCGCCATGGATGTGATGAGTACCGGCGTGATCGCCTACTACGTCCTCATTGCTGCGAGGGGTGGCTTTTATACCCCCATTGCTGCCGGAGCTACGCCAGGGCCTTATGCCGATCCTGTTCCTCAAGCGGTGATCTTAACGGCTATTGTGATTGGCTTTTCGATCCAAGCCTTGATGTTAGTGGGGGTTATGAAATTAGCCCGCAATAACCCCACCTTAGAAACTGACCAGATCGAAACCAATAACACACCATGAATCCTTTAATTGCCGAGATTCCCGGGGTGATTCCTTGGATTGCCCTTCCCTTTTTCATTGGGTTTAGTATTAACCTTTTCCCTAAACTGAGTCGCCTCCTGGCCGTAGTGGTTGCCCTCTCATCAATGATCTATGGTGCGGTGCAACTGTTGCGGCCCTTGCCCCAAACCCTAGAATTGCTGGATCATTTTGGGGTGACATTACAAATCGATGGGTTGAGTGGCGCGTTGATTCTCACCAATGGGATTGTGACGTTGGCGGTGTTGCTCTACTGCTGGCAAACGGGAAAATCGACATTTTTCTATACCCAGTTGGTGATTCTTCACGGTAGCGTTAACGCCGTTTTTGTCTGTGCTGATTTTATTAGCCTCTATGTCGCGGTGGAGGTGATTGGCATTGCGGCATTTTTGTTGATGACCTATACCCGGAGCGATCGCGTTTTGTGGGTGGGGTTGCGTTACCTCTTTGTCAGCAATACCGCCATGCTCTTTTATCTCGTTGGGGCGTTGCTGGTGTATCAGTCTCAGCATTCCTTTGCCTTTGCGGGGTTGGGGGCGGCTCCGCCGGAGGCGATCGCCCTGATCATCCTCGGTCTGCTCACCAAAGGCGGGGTTTTTATCTCCGGCCTGTGGCTCCCTTTAACCCATTCCGAAGCAGATACGCCGGTTTCGGCGCTGTTATCGGGGGTGGTGATTAAGGCGGGGATCTTCCCGTTGGTACGCTGTGCGCTGATTGTGCCGGAGGTGGGGGAGATTTTAGCGCTGTTGGGCATGGCTACTGCGCTGTTGGGGGTGGTTTATGCCATTTGGGAAACGGATACGAAACGGCTCCTGGCTTTGAGCAGTGTTTCGCAAGTGGGGTTTATGCTCGTGGCTCCTCCCATCGCGGGATTTTATGCCCTCGCCCATGGTTGTAGTAAGGCGGCTTTATTTTTAATTTCTGGCAATCTGCCCAGTCGGGAGTTTGCCCAATTGGCCAAGGTTCCCATCCCCCCTGTGTTGAGGGGAGGGATGGCGATCGCCGCCCTTTCCATTGCCGGTTTACCGGGTTTAGGGGGGTTTGCGGCCAAAGCCCTTGCGGTGAAGGATCTCCTCCCTTGGCAGGCTACGGTGTTAAATATTGCGGCGGTGGGAACGGCGATCGCCATGGCTAAATTTATCCTCATCCCCTTCCCCTCCACCCCTGCCCCCCCACCCACTCAAGGTTTATCCCTAGCTCTCTTGCTCCTGGTGGGGGCGATCTTCGCTGCCAATGGCCTAGGCCCTACTGCCTACACCGTCGCGAATGCCCTGAAAGCCTTGGGCATCATTGCCTTGGGGGGTTTAATCTATGGTTTCATCCTGCAACGCTGGAGCATCAAGCTACCCCGTGGCGGAGAACGACTTGAGCACCTAATCGGCATGATGACATTAATGCTCACTGCACTATTTTGGATGGTGGTAACATGACCGTTTATCTGAGTATTTTATTGCGGTTAATCATCTGGTTTTTGTTGACATCAGATTTAAGTCTGGTGAATATCGTGATTGGGGTGGCGATCGCTATCCTCCTCCCCCATGATGCGCCGCGCTGGCCAGTTTTAAAAGATTGGATCCGGGTGTTCTGGGAAATCATCATTGCTGTACCAGTGGCTTATATTGAAGCCATCCAGATGATGATTCTACCCCATAAAAAAGAGGCATTTTTACGGCGGCGAGTCAGGCCGAATCGGACACCAGGCTTAATCTTTCTCGATATTTTCCTGATCACATTTACGCCGAAAACGATTGTTGTCAGTTATCAAGAGGATGGTTGGTATAAAATTCATAGTGTGGAGCGGGATCAGCAATCATGAACGGTATTATTATCGCCATGCTTTTGGCATTACTAATTCCCATTTACGAAGCCTATCGTGATAACCACATCTGGCAAAAAATGCTCGCCTTTGCCAGCATTGCCACCAAAACCTCAATGATGATTCTCGTCGTTTCGGTGTTGCGGGATGATTGGATGATTGGCGTGGTGGGGGTTTTGATTTTAAGTGTGGGCAATGCGGCATTAATGCTCTTAGCCCATGTGATTAAACGTGCCGATCAAGCAGGAGTGTATGAACCATGATTGATTTCTTAAGTTATGGCTTGATGATTGTGGGTTTAATTTTTTGGTTTTGGGGAACGTTGCCCCTGGTGGGCGATCGCTCCGTATTGTTTAAACTTCATAGCCTCTCGGTTTCTGACACCTTGGGGTCAATGAGTATGATCACCGGGCTGTTGTTGAAAATTCCGCGAGAATGGCCCCTGTTGATTTTGGCCTTAATTTCCCTGGCGATCTGGAATACTGTCCTGGGTTACGTTCTCGCCTATTGCTCCTATCGGGATGAGTGATGATGATTGATCTCTTGAGCCAAGAGTATTTTTATATTGTGGCGATCGCCGCCTTGTTACCCTTGACCGCCGGATTGGTGATTGTCCAGGTTAACCCCTACCACGCCCTCGTGATGCGGGGGATTTTGGGAGCGGTAGCGGCCATGGTCTATGCCCTATTTGGGGCGGCGGATGTGGCCCTAACTGAAGCATTGGTGGGGACAATGCTGTCAATTACGTTGTATGCGATCGCTGTGCGATCTTCGCTGATTATGCGCCTAGGGATTATCGAGCCAGATTTACCCCCGGAGGATCTGCTCAATACCCTACGCCAACCCCTGCGCCCCTATCATCTGCGTTTGGAGTTAGTCCCTTACCCAGATCACCAGTCCTTAGCCGCAGCATTACAGGAAAAAGAAGTCCATGGTATTTGCTTTACACCCACTGCGGCAAAAACCCCCGTCCCCTACGAAATTCAAACCCGTGTCCCCCGTCTGTATCAAATTCTCAGCGGTCATCTGCCCCTAGAGCAAATGGCCACCCTCAACCCTGCCCCTGAATTCACCCCCGTGAGCCAACCATGAAATGGATTTACCTTGCCGCTGGCATTGCCTTGTACTTAAAAATGTTGGTGTTCCCCAATGTGGTGATTGCCGGTGAAGAATTGGCGATGGTTGCCCCCATTGTGGAAGAAACGGGTGTACCTAATGCCGTATCGGGAATTATTTTTCGCAATCGGCTCTATGACACAATTTTTGAAGTGGTGGTGTTTACGATCGCCATCATGGGGGTGAAATTCCTCCTCGCGGATGAGCAACCGCCAACAACAGTCCATCAATTCACGGATCACCCCTCCATTGTCCTTGCCCGTTTAGGGGCCACCATCGCCGCCTTAATTGGCATTGAGCTAGCGATTCGGGGCCATCTCAGCCCAGGGGGAGGGTTTGCCGCTGGCGTTGCCGGGGGAACGGCGATCGGGTTAGTGGCGATTACCGCCGCCGCCGATTGGATGGAGGCCCTTTATAAACGGTGGCACGCCGCTACCGCTGAAAAGGTGACGGTATTGATCTTTATCATCGCCGCTGTCTTACTACTGGTGGGGATTGAGTTGCCCCTTGGGGAATATGGCAGTTTAATCAGTGGTGGTTGGATTCCGATTCTCAATGTCCTCGTTGCCGTGAAAGTTGCTTTAGGATCTTGGGCCGCAATTTTGCTGTTTATCCGTCATCGGGGTTTGTTATAGGAAGGAAAAGGGAAAAGGGAAAAGGGAAATTTAAACTTTCCCACTGCCCACTTTGGACGGGTCTTCAAAAATAGGGTGAAGTTGGCTCGATTGGATCCCGAATTCGCGTAGGGGCGAAAAAATTTTCCCCCCTACAGGGTTTCAATTTTATTCAATTGAGCTGATCACCTTAAATTGTAAAGCCGACATTCTATAGGTTGCTCAATGAATGGTGCGTCAGCCGTTAAGCTACTCTTTTGCGTCCTAGGTTATCAATCTGACGCACCCTACAATTGAATCGTAGGGTGCGTCAGACCGGATCAATGATGATGTTGATGGTTGAATTGTGCCTGACGCACCGTTCACTGATCACCTTAAATTGTAAAGCCGACATTCCATAGGTTGCTCAATAAATGGTGCGTCAGCCGTTAAGCTACTCTTTTGCGTCCTAGGTTATCAATCTGACGCACCCTACAATTGAATCGTAGGGTGCGTCAGACCGGATCAATGATGATGTTGATGGTTGAATTGTGCCTGACGCACCGTTCACTGATCACCTTAAATTGTAAAGCCGACATTCCATAGGTTGCTCAATAAATGGTGCGTCAGCCGTTAAGCTACTCTTTTGCGTCCTAGGTTATCAATCTGACGCACCCTACAATTGAATCGTAGGGTGCGTCAGACCGGATCAATAATGATGTTGATGGTTGAATTGTGCCTGACGCACCGTTCACTAGCATCATTGGCCTTAACCTGCGGAATGTGAGCTTTAACCAAAAGGAAGTAGGTTCTTTTTCAAAGCTCTGAAAGCTCGATCGGTAACGGCGGAATAGCTCAATTCACCACAGAGGATCTGGCTCATTAATCGGGTGGCAAGGGGTTGTTTTACACCGATTTTGTAGGCGAGTTTGGTGAATTTATAGAACAGGCCCGCTAAACGTTGGGCGAGGGCCATGTCATGGCCCCAGAGGGTTTGCATTGTCTCGCTATAGCGGGCGAGGGCCTGGGCATCGCCGCCATGGGCAGCGGCGATCGCCTCAGCCGCCTTCACACCACTGAGCAACGCCGGACGAATCCCTTCCGCTAAAAAGGGATCCGCTAAACCGGCACTATCCCCCACCAGCAAGCAATTTTGCCCATGTAAGGGCCGCTGCTGATGCCAGAGGTTCATCGGGATCGCTGTTACCGTTGCCCCATTGCCGAGATATTGGCGTAATTGTTGGGCTAACTCTGCCGGTTTGCCGTTGCCTTCCATGACTGCGGCACTCACAACGGAGCCATCGCCCTGGGGAAACTGCCAAATAAAGCCATTTTTTACCGACCCAAAATCAAACTGGGCTTGGTGGGGGAATTTCGGGGGTTCAACAAGGGAAGCGACGGCGGCGATCGCCCCCTTCCCCATCCCTTTTAAACCCAACCAAGCAGCACAAGGCCCCCCGGCTCCATCGGCGGCAATGACATAGGGGGCGGTGAGCAGTCCCTGATGCGTAGCCACCTGCCAAGCTTGACCATCAAAGCTTAACCCCGTTACTGCCGTGGCCATTTGTACCTTGGCCCCGGCGGTTTCGGCTTGATTGAGCAGGAATTGATCAAAGGTGGGCCGTTGCACCATCCACATCGGTTGGGTTTGCAATTGGGCTTCGACAGGATCGCCCTGTTGCCAGGTAAAGCGGACTTGATCAACAGTGGTGGCGATCGCCGGGGCAAAATCAAAGTCAAACCAAGCCGCCACAGCGGGAGAAACCCCACCGCCACAGGGTTTGTGCCCCAAGGTTTCGCCCTTTTCGAGGATTAACACATTCAGGCCGCGCCGAGCGAGGTGGTAGGCGGCGGCAGTACCGGCGGGGCCGGCTCCAATAATAATGCAATCGGTCATTAAATTTTGAGGGGTAGGTGGGGAAGGATCCCCCCTGCCCCCCTTTTTAAGGGGGGTTCTGAATTTAACCCCCTTTTTAAGGGGGTCGGCGTAGCTGGGGGGATCTTTGAGGTTGGCAGGCTTACATCTTTTGGATGAAGCGGGTGGTGACGTAACGGCCGGGGGCAATTTGCGCCCAGCCATTGCTTTGACCGATGACATTGATCACCGTGCCATGGGCTAAAGTGGTGGCTACGGAATATTGCTCACCGGGGCCGGTGCGGACGTTGAGGGGACGGGTTTGGGTGTTGATGCGGTATTGCCCTTGGGAGCCGGATGCGGTAGCGGCGGCGACGCGGGCCGGAGCGGGGGCCGTGCCACCCCGGAGGGCGGCAAAGGTTTGAGGGCCGGCAATGCCATCAATGCTAATCCCGGCATCCCGTTGGAACTTGCGCACGGCTTCAATTGTGCTGTCGTTGTAAACACCCCGGCCACTGCCATCGGCTCCGTAGGAAATGCTGTAGCCCTTGTTGCGGAGCAGGGTTTGCAGTTCCGCGACTTGATCGCCTCTGGAGTTACGGCCGAGCATTCGGGCATTGCTGCTAGGACGAGCGGGGGAGGGGCCGCCTGTACCATTGCCGCCCCCCCGCAATCGGCTCAGGGTTTGGGGGCCAACCACGCCATCAGGGGTTAAACCGGCCCGTTGCTGGAAATTACGCACAGCGGCTTCGGTTTGGGGGCCAAAGCGACCGCGGCCGGCTCCATTGGCTCCGTAAGCAATGGGAAAACCCTGATTGCGGAGGAGGGTTTGCACTTCGGCAACGGCTTCGCCGTTCATGCCACTGCGGAGAGTTTGGGCGGTGGCGGGGTTAGCGATCGCCACTGTTCCCGCGATTAACCCTAGGGAGAGGGTGGTTAAAAATAAGCCTTGGGAGAGCGATCGCCAAGGGGTAGATTGCCAGAGATTGATCTCGCTAAAGTCGTAGGTAATACCAGCTTCAGCTTCATGGGCTGCATAACCGTGGGTGTAGGCCAGAATATCCATAAATTTCGTTGGATTTGTTGAGGTAACTCGCTAATATTGCCCATCCTAATCTGAAATTTGAGGGAATGCTAAGATTCTGCTGGCTGTGGGGATGGGGGGTGAGGCGATCGCCGATGGTGGCTAAATCGGTCTGGGCATCCCCTTGGCCCGCCACAGGGTTAAAAATTAAACACATTTTTGGCAACATCGGCAGTTTCTTCAATCCAGATCAGATCGGGATTATCGCTAAAAAATACCTTCGATGTAGTCATAGATCGCGAATTGCTGGGTGATTTCTTGAGGGGTTAGATCAGGTTTGATCTGGCCTTGATAATGCACGAGGGCGAGATCAAACCGACAGGGCCAGGTGCTGTAATGGGGAAATTTCCCTAAAAAACAGGCGGCGGTTTCGCTGAGTTTCGTTTGTTTTTGGGGCGTGATGGCGGTGAGGCCTTCGTGATCCCAGGAGTGATAGGTGCGCTGTCGCGGATCGCTCCTGGTTTTCACTTCAATAAACACCAAGGCGGGCGGGCCAGTGGGTTGGGCGATCAGATCCAATTCCCCCCAAGGGCATCGCCACCGTTGCGCGAGGATTTGCCACCCCTGAGCCTCTAACCACAGTTGCACCCGTTTTTCTCCAAAGGTTCCGACCCAATGATCCTGTTGTTTTTTGGGTTTGGCCATGGGAGTGGGGAGTGGGAAGTGGGGAGTGGGGAGTGGGAAGTGGGGAGTATTGGGGACAGGGGGTTAGGGTTTGGCTTCTAGTTTGGCGAGGCGACTTTTAAGGTCTTGGTTATCTTTTTTCAATTGCTCCAGTTCTTCCCGCAGTTGGGTGAGGGCTTGATCTGAACCCAAGTTTTTTTGGACTCGTTTGATCGCTTCTTCCGCCATGCGCCGGACGCGGCCGTCGGGGGTTTGATCCCCTAGGGCGGTGAGGATGGCGATCGCCTCTGGGGTTTGCATTTGCCCCAAGGCTCCGCTGGCGGCAACTTGGGTGAGGAAAAAGGATTCTTGGGCGATCGCCTCTAATTCTTGGGCGATTTGCTCCACTTGATCGGGGGTTTGGCCCGTGGAGACGGCTCCGAGGGCGCGGATGGCGGCCAAGCGCAGGGCTTGGGGTGTGCCGGGTTGGGTGTATTCGAGGATTAACGCCACGGCTTCGGGATTGGTTTTTAATTGGCTCAGGCCGCCAATGGCTCCGGAGCGCACCACCTCATTCCAACCGCTGCGGGTTGCTAAAACGGAACGAAAGAGGGCGATCGCCTCCTCTTGTTTCGTTTTCAAAATCCCCGTCACCATGCCGCCCAAACTCCGCAATGCTGCGGCCTCTGCCCCATAGCTGGCATCCCCATCCCGCGCTACCGCGAGGACTAACTCGTAACTTTGCGGGGTTTTAATTTTCGCCAAACTTTCAACCACGGCCCGCCGTACCCGCGCATCTTGATCCCCTAAGCCCGTGCTGAGGGCATCCACGGATTGATCTAATTTAATTTTGCTCAACTGTTTCGCCACTTCCAAACGCACACCCCAGAAGCGATCCGTGGTTAAGGCAGTTTGGAGGGCGGCGATCGCCTCTAATCCGCCCTTTTTGCCTAAAGCAATGGCTGCATAGATGCGCGAAACCGGGTCGGGATCGTATTTAAGCTGTTGTTTGAGGGCTGCTACAGGATAATCCAGACTGACGGTTTTGAGAAAACTATTGCAGACATCGAAGCTAAAAAAGTCCGGTTTTTGGGTGAGGGGGAAATAAAACGTCTGTTCCGGTTGATTGAGGCGGACGGTTAAGGATTGGAAAGAAACCTGTTCCTGATCATTAACAGAACCAAAGGCAATGGGAATCTCTAAATCAAATAGTTGGCTATCACTGCCGGTGGAATCCGTTTTCGCCTGAGTTTGTTTCACCGTTACTTTGGCTAACTTCGTCTCATTATCCCAGCTATAACTCACCTTAAAATCAGGATGGCCACCCCGGAATACATACTGATCAAATAAGAAAGCCAGATTGCGCCCCGTGGCCTGCTCAATGGCTCGGAGCAAATCAATCGTTTCTACGGTTTTATGGGCATTGTCATTAATAAAGCGATGGATCGCCCGATTAAAGAGTTCATCACCCAAAATCCCCCGGATCATGTGGTAAACACAGGCCCCTTTTTCGTAGAGGTGGCGATCATAGAGTTCAATGGCTTCACGGTAAATATGGGTGACAATGGGGCGACGATAGCGGGAACTATCCTCACTGAGATAGCTGCGGGCTTCGTTGAGCAAATAATAAGCCCCTGCTTCCGGGCCATATTCATGCTCTGTCCAAATCACCTCAGAATAGGAAGCGGCCCCTTCTTTCAGCCAAGCATGAGACCAATGCTTAATCACTACCAAATCCCCAAACCATTGATGCGCCAATTCATGGACGACTAAGCTTTCCGTGCGCTCATTATCGAGCATTGCCCGTTCATCGAGTAGGCAACGATCTGTTAATAAGGTTGTGGAAGTGTTTTCCATCCCCCCAAAAATGAAGTCGGCAACGCAAACCTGAGCATATTTGGGATAGGGATAGGGGTAGCCGTATTTTTCACTTAAGAAAGCGATCATTTTAGGCGTTTTGCCCATGCTTAAACGGGCGGATTGTTCTTGGCCCTTTTCCACATAGTAAGTGACGGGAATACCTTGCCATTGGTCGGCAATTTCGGCAAAATCTCCCACAGCGAGGGTCATTAAATAGGTAGGATGGATCTGTTTTTGATGCCAATGGTAACGGGTTGTATTGCCCAGATTTTCCGTTCCCACCAATTCCCCATTGGAAATGGCCCGCAGGGGTTGAGGCACTTCGACGCGGATTTCTGAGGTGGCCAGTTGACCGGGATAATCAAAACAGGGGAACCAATAGCGGGAATCTTCATCTTCCCCCTGTGTCCAAACTTGGAGGGGCTTATCGGGATAATGGTCATCAGGGCCGATGAAGTAGAGGCCGCGCTGGGGCTGGTGGGCGGCGTAGTCGATGCTGACATTAAAGGGATCGGAGCCGGTGGGCTGAAGCAGTTCAATGGCTAACCGTTCGCCGTTGTAGTCGAAGGGTTGGGCGATCGCCCCCACCTTCACCCCCCGAATCTCCAAATCCACCGCATCAAGGGTGAGGTGCGTAATCCCATTGCGGATCGGGCGGATCGTGATTGTGCAAGTACCGCTGAAGGATTTTTGCGGAATATCTAAGATGAGATCGAGGGCAATATGCTCCACTTGGCCGGGGCGATCGGGGTTGTAGTGGGGTTTGGCTCCTGGCAGTTCAAAGGAGTTATGGCGATCGCCCTCGTCATCAAAGGAGAAAAATTGCGTGATCATGGAATTCTTGCATCAATACATCTGCAATCCATTTTAGGCCCCCATGGGTGGGGAGAGGAGAGAGAAGTGAGAAGTGAGAAAAGAGGATCACCCTCTCACTTCCCACTTCCTACTCTCCACTTCCTACTTCCTTACCAGCCTTTGCTGGCTTGATCCAGAACGTAGGATGCCACATTCTCAATTTGTTCAGCGTTGAACTTAGCGCCAAAGCCGGGCATCGCGCCTTTACCGCTGATCACTTGGTTTTTAATTGCGGCAACACTGGCCATATCCCATTTTTCCAAATCCGCTTGTTTCAAGGTTTTGGCTCCATTGACCACATTGCCGCCTCCCATATGGCAAGCTGCACAATTAGCTTTAAAAACCGCTTCCCCAGCCCCCAAGTCCGCCGCTTGGGCCGGCATCAGCCAGAGCAAGGGCAGAAACAACACCGTCAAAGCCAGAGTTACTAAAAGTTTACGCATCGTGTGTTCTCCAAAAATCAGGAATGGTCTGATCTTGAAAGGGGGCGATCGCTTGAGTCAAGCGACAGGCTGTCGAAAATGGGGAAAAGGGAATGGGGAAAAGGCAATGGGGAACAGGATTCTGATCTCATTGGGGCATCTGGTTGCGGAATAGGTGGGTTTGGGGGCGAAAAATTTATTGATGGGCGTGGGGGCGAAAGATTTTTGTGCCTCCGGCAGGCTTACGCCAACGCCCCTACATTAACTCACTAGCCCCGCCAATGCTGTTGCTACATCCTGCGTCAATTGTTTAGAGGCTCTTTTCATGGATAGCTGAGGGTATTGATTGACGGCGATCGCCTCCCCGATTTTCACCGTTACCTGACTGCCTCGGCGGGGGATTTTTTCGGAATACTGCAAACTGACGGGGACAATCTGCACGGGGCGATCGCATCCCCGCGCCTCCCGTTCGGCCTGGGCTTGCAGGGCAACCATCGCCACGCCCCGTTTAATCGGCTGTATCCCCGCTTCCCGAAAAATATCCCCCTCTGGGAAAATGACGACCATTTCCCCTTGGTGTAAGAGGTTGACCGTATGATCCAAACTGGCTAACTTGCGATGATGGGCGTGGGTATCCACGGGGAACCCCCCTAAACGCCGAATAAACCACCCTTGCACCCCCCGCATTTCACTATCAGAAACCATGAATCGCAGGTAACGGCCTGTGACAGTTTTACCAGTGGTATGGGCGACGATCAACGCATCCCAGCGGGAGCGATGGGTGGGGGCAAGAATCACCGGGCCGGTTTTGGGGATATTTTCCTGGCCAATGACCCTGATTTGGCTGAAGTAATAGGGCAGGATAACTTGATTACCCAAGGGATAGGCGATCGCACTGATCAGGGGAGAAATGCGGGAGGATACGGGAATTTTTGAGGACATCATCACAAGCTCACAGGCTGAGTTTCACTTGCCTTCACCTTACTGAGGGGGGGGATCACCCCTAGGGGCGATCGTGCCAGTTTCGTGAATGTAACGGGAAGTAGGGGCGTTGGCGTAAGCCTGCCGGAGGCACAAAAATTTTTCGCCCCCACGCCCATTAATTGAACAACCGGATTCCAAATCAGGATCTCAATCCTGATCCTGATCCCCACTTCTCACTTCTCACTTCTCACTTCTCACTTCTCACTTCTCACTTCCCACTTCCCACTCCCCACTCCCCACTCCCCACTCCCCACTCCCCACTCCCCACTCCCCACTCCCCACTTCCCACTTCCCACTTCCCACTCCCCACTCCCCACTTCCCACTTCTCACTTCTCACTTCCCACTCCTCCCCCCAGTGTGAAGAAAGAAAACATTATATGAAGTTAGGGGCGATCGCCTTGGACTTTCTGAGAGAATGAAAAGCCGGTAGCTGAAGGAACTTCAATCTTTCCCTAGTATTTTTACTTAGCCCTGGAGGTTAATCGTCGATGAAATTGGCTTATTGGATGTATGCAGGCCCCGCCCATATTGGCACGCTGCGGGTTGCCAGTTCCTTTAAAAATGTTCATGCGATTATGCACGCTCCCTTAGGGGATGATTATTTTAATGTGATGCGATCGATGTTGGAGCGGGAACGGAATTTTACGCCCGTGACGGCTAGCGTCGTGGATCGCAATGTGTTGGCGCGGGGTTCTCAGGAAAAGGTGGTGGATAATATCACCCGCAAGGATAAAGAAGAACACCCGGATTTAATTGTCCTCACCCCCACCTGCACATCCAGCATTTTGCAAGAGGATCTACAAAATTTTGTTGATCGCGCCCAGATGGATGCTCAATGTGATGTGATGCTGGCGGATGTCAATCACTACCGGGTTAATGAGTTGCAGGCGAGCGATCGCACCCTCCAACAAATCGTTGAATATTACATTGCTAAAGCCCGCAAACAAGGGGATCTCGATACCACAAAAACCGAGCAACCTTCGGTGAATATTTTAGGGATGACGACCCTCGGTTTCCATAATCGCCACGACTGTACGGAATTAAAACGGTTGATGGCGGATTTGGGAATTATCGTCAATACTGTTGTGCCGGAAGGGGCAATGGTGGAGGAGTTGAAAAAGCTACCGAAAGCTTGGTTTAATCTCGTTCCCTATCGGGAAGTGGGGGGGATGGCGGCGCAATATTTGGCCAAGGAATTTGGTACGCCGATGGTGGATATTACGCCGATGGGGGTGGTGGAAACGGCCCGCTGTATTCGGCAAATTCAAACTGTCCTCAATAACCAAGGGGCGAATGTCGATTATGAGGCGTTTATTAAAGAACAAACCCTCTACGTTTCTCAAGCGGCTTGGTTTTCCCGCTCCATTGATTGCCAGAATTTAACGGGTAAAAAAGCGGTGGTGTTTGGGGATAATACCCATGCGGCGGCGATGACGAAAATTCTCACCCGTGAGATGGGGATTCATGTGGTTTTGGCGGGAACTTATTGCAAGTATGATGCGGATTGGTTCCGGACTGAAGTGAGTGAATATTGCGATGAGGTGTTAATTAGTGAGGATAATGCGGAAATTGGGGATGCGATCGCCCGTTTAGAACCGGCGGCAATTTTCGGCACACAAATGGAGCGCCATGTGGGTAAACGGCTCAATATTCCCTGTGGTGTGATTGCCGCCCCGATCCATATCCAAGATTTCCCCATTGGTTATCGTCCGTTCTTGGGTTATGAAGGCACAAATCAACTGGCGGATTTGGTTTACAATTCCTTCACGTTGGGCATGGAAGATCACCTGTTGGAAATCTTTGGCGGTCACGATACGAAAGAGGTGATTACGAAAGGGATTTCTGCGGGTTCTGATTTAAATTGGACGAAGGAAGCCCAAGGAGAATTAAATAAAGTTCCCGGTTTTGTGCGGGGTAAGGTGAAGCGGAATACGGAGAAATTCGCCCGCGATCGCCAACTGACTGAAATCAGCCTAGAGGTGATGTACGCCGCCAAGGAATCTGTAGGGGCTTAGTTTTCAGCCTGTGTGCGTCAGAACAATTTTGCTTCTCAGGAACATCATTGCCCTGATCTGACGCACCCTACAGACTGGGATCTATGCCCTCACCCTAAATCCCTCTCCCAGAACGGGAGAGGGACTTTGAGATCATTTTGTTTAACTGATCAAAAAGCTGTATCACCATATTTTCTGAAAAACCGCAATTACCAAAGGGGATCGGTATAGAGATTAATTGTCACCACCGGCTGACCGGCAGGAATTGAGGAAATACAGGCACAAATCGACCTCCCATCGGCTAATTCCACCTCACAAGCATGGCAAGACCCCATTAAGCAGCCCGTGGGAATCGTAATGCCGGCCCGCGCTGCTACAGCTAATATCGGTTCACCGGGTTCGGCTTCAGTGGTGACACCATCGGGGAGAAATTCAACTTGTACCATAGAGCGTTAAAGGGCGAGTTTCTTGCTTGGATCATAGCAGTTTGAGGGGGTGAATTTTGGGAGCGATCGCATCGGTAGCGGGGTTAATTTTGGCGGGGGGAAAGAGTTCCCGCATGGGGTCGGATAAGGCCCTCAAACGGTGGCAGGGGGTTCCCTTGATTTTTCGGGTTTATGAGGCGATCGCCCCGGTGGTGACACAAGTTTCCATCCTCACCCCTTGGCCAGAGCGATATCGGGACATTTTGCCCCCTGATTGCCACGGGTTGCGAGAGGCGCAACCCCACCAAGGGCCAGCTTTTGCTTTAGCGCAGGGATTCGCACAAATGCAATCCCCTTGGCTGTTGGTGGTGGCTTGCGATTTGCCTTGTTTAGATCCCACAATGTTGAGCCGTTGGCGAGGGGAATTGGCGGATTTATCCCCCAAGATTCAAGCCATGATTCCCCGTTGGGGGGAACGGTGGGAACCCTTATGTGGTTTTTATCGGGGCGATTTGGGGCCAAAATTAGCGGGGTATTTAGATCAGGGGGGGCGATCGCTCCAGGGGTTTTTAAATCAACTTGAGGTGAAAGCGTTACCGGTGGGGGAGGGCGATCTGCCCCATTTCCACAACTGCAACACCCCCGCCGATTTGGAAAGGTAGAATAAAATCAAGCGTTGTTCTCCAACCTACAATGACTCTTTCCGCTGAACGCAGTCTGATTTACCCTGATTGTGATGGCCAACCCATGGCAGACAATACCCGCCAATTTCAATGGATCGTTTTCCTCAAAGAAAATTTAGAACGCTGGTTTGCCCCCAATGCTCAGGTATTTGTAGCCGGTGATCTGCTTTGGTATCCCGTGGAAGGACGGCCAGATCTGCGGGTTGCGCCGGATGTTTTGGTGGTTTTTGGCCGGCCTAAGGGGCATCGCGGCTCCTATCAGCAATGGCGGGAGGGAAATATTGCCCCCCAAGTCGTTTTTGAAATCCTCTCACCGGGGAACCGTTTGCAGGAAATGGCCAAAAAACAGGAATTTTACAATACCTATGGGGTTGAGGAATATTATCTCTATGATCCCGACGAGAATGATCTCTGTGGCTTTATCCGGGTGAATGGCAGATTAACTGCCGTTGATCAGATTGCCGATTGGACTAGCCCTTGTTTAGGCATCCGTTTTGAGTTAGGAGAGGACACCCTCACCCTCTACCGTCCCGATGGCGAAAAATTCCTCACCACGTTGGAGCTAGAAGCAGCCATGGAAGCCCAGCGGCAACGGGCGGAAACGGAATATCAACGGGCGGAACGGTTAGCGGCCCAGTTACGGGCCTTGGGAATCGAACCAAAGGAGTAGGGGCGAAGGTTTAAATTAAATTTCTCGCCCCTACAAGCAGATTTCCCCTTAATACTCGTCGTATTCGGGGCGTTTTTCGGGGATGTTGACCGGCGGGGCTTGATAGGGTTCAGGCTCATCATCCCAAACATCCTTATCAATGGGATCATAGGCAGGTTCCCGATCAAGGGCGGCCCGTTGGGGGGGGCGACGGGGTTCGCTCCAGTTGGATTCCCCTTCGTAATCATCTTCATAGCGCACCGCTTTGGCTTGGCGTTTGGGGAGCGATCGCGGCTGCGATTCGGCCCATTCATCCTCATCCCAAGCCGGTTCATAGGGCCGCTCTAAGGGGGGAGCCACAGGCCGCGCATTCACCGGAATGCCTGTGCCTAATTGATTTTCGGGCCGGGCCGTGGGGGTGTAGTAGGGGTCTTCTTGATCCCGTTCCCAAGGGGCGCGGCCAATCCCCACCCGCTCCAATAGGCCAACGGTGATCTGCTTTAACCGTTCTTCAGACCCTTCAAAAACAATGATTCGATTGGGGCCGGTGCTGACAATTTCCTCTACGGGTAACTCATAGGTACTCAAGACCTGCTCCGGAATCATCGGCAGGCCAATGGAGGCAATAATCAGCGATACCACTTGGCCATCTTCGACACTAAATTGAAAATCCCGCACCCGCCCCAGAAGTTCCCCCACCTCGGTAATTACTTCGCAGTTCACTAAATTGCTGTAGGCCTCTGCATCCACCTCTTCAATCACATCCTCATTGGGAACGAGAAGCACATCCCCCGCCCGCTCAATGCTGCTCAGGTACATATATTTAGGCATCCCTGTCATGGCCAGCAGGTTATCCCGTAGACCCAATGCCACCACTTCCCGGCGATCGATGTCCACCAACAGGTTTTTGACGACCCCCAACTGCCGAGCCGAGTCGTTGGTGATTACCTTAGTGTTGATGAATTCAGAGCGAAGACGAATGGTGTCGGTTGTCATTGTGTTTTGTGGTGCCGTGGATGGTACGCAAGGAAATGATGCAATTCTTAACAGTGTACCCCTGCTAATTCAGAAAATATTACCGCAAGCGTCACAGTTTGATCCCCAAAACCTGGGTATAGGCTCCTCTAGCTTGGGTTACGCCGATGGTACGCTGGGCAGATTCAATCATGGGACGGCGTAAACTGACGACGATGAACTGGGCTTGCTCCGCCTGACTTTTAATCATTCTAGCTAATCGCTCCACGTTTGCCCCATCAAGGAACATATCCACCTCATCAAAGGCGTAGAAGGGGGAAGGGCGGTAGCGTTGGAGGGCAAAAATAAAGCTGAGGGCGGTGAGGGATTTTTCGCCCCCGGACATGGAACTGAGACGCTGAACGGGCTTGCCCTTGGGATGGGCGACGAGGTTTAAGCCGCCGCTGAAGGGGTCGCTGGCATTTTCCAGTTTAAGGTAGCCGTCGCCTTCGGAAAGGGTGGCGAAAATGGTTTGAAAGTTGGTATTGACGGCATCGAAGGATTCTTGAAAGGCTCGCAGGCGTAGCGTCGTAAAGGTTTCAATTCTTAAGAGCAGTTCGGTGCGTTCGGCGGCGAGGGTGGTGAGTTTTTCGGAAAGTTCTGTTAACCGGGCTTCGGTTTGCTCATACTCCACTAAGGCCAACATATTCACCGGCTCCATGGCTTCTAAACGACGTTGGGCGGTGTGGATTTGGGTTTGGAGGTGGGCCAGTTGGTCGCCGTAGGTGGCAAAGGTGACGGTTTGATCCCCTTCATGGCTGACGAGATCGGGAACTTCCGGGAGGGGATCGGGAAGGGGATGGGCGGCGATTTCCTGGTGGAGTTGGGCGATCGCCCCCTCCCTTTCCCCCTGTTGGCTGGCTAATTTTTCCTGCTCCCAACTGAGGGATTGTTGCCGTTTTTGGAGAGTTTGGAGACGGGCCAGGGTGCGATCTCGCTCCCCCTTGACCCTGCCCAATTGTTGATCTAAAGCCGCCAACGCCGCCGTCGTTTCTGCAATCGCATGGGTTAACTGCCCTTGCTGCTGCTGAACTTGAAGTAATTGCGCTTCAGCGCTGGCCTGCGCTGCCTGCGCCTGGTGATAACGGTCTTGGGCCGTTTCCCGCCGCTCCTGCAACCGCAACGCCTCAGTTTCCAGGGCCAACAGTTGCGATTCGGTGTCGCGGATAGCGGTTTGAGCTTGGCTGACGCGGGTTTCAGTATTGCGGATTTGTTGTTGAATATCCTGCCAAGCTTGGGCGGTTTGGGCGGTTTCCAGTTGGGCTAGTTGCCCCTGCAATGCTTGCAATTGCGCCTCGGTTCCGGGCAAGGTTTGGGCCAATGCCGCTAAACGGGTGGCAGCTTCCCCCTGGGCGGCTTCGGTTTGGCTGATTTGTCGGGTTAACTGCTGCTGTTGCTGATGGAGGCGATCGCCCTCCCGTTGCCATTGTTCTAAGCGGAGTTGCGCCGTTGCCAAGGCTTGGCGGGCTGTGTTTAATTCTTGGCCCCATTGAGCGAGGCGATCGCGCTTCTGGGTTAACGTCCGCTCACAACCCTGCAACACATCCTCAAGTTCTGCCAACCGTTGCCGCAACTGTTGCCATTCTGCTGATTCCCCTGTGGCCACCGTGCCGAACTGAAGCGTTCCCCGACTGGCCCGACTTCCCCCGGACAAAGCCCCACTGCTTTCCAGCAATTCCCCCTCTAGGGTGACAATGCGGCTCCGGCCCAAGAAAGGCCGGGCAGTTTGCAAGTTTTCAAAAACGGCAGTATTGCCAAAAACATAGGCGAAAATGGGGCGGTAGCGGGGTTCGCAACTCACCAATTTAAGGGCATAGTCCACAAAACCGGGCGCAACGCGAAGGTTGCCGAGGCCTTGGATACTGGGGGGGCGAATTTTATTGAGGGGGAGGAATGTGGCCCGGCCAGCTTTCTCTCGTTTGAGCAGTTCAATCCCTTGGGCCGCCACCTGATCATCCTCAACAACGATATTGCCCAACCGGCCCCCCGCTGCGGTTTCGAGGGCAACATGGTAGGCGGGTTCTACCTGGCCCAATTGGGCAACAAGGCCACAGACACCGGGCAAATTAGCCCCAAGGATCACCTGGCTGGCATAGGTTCCTTGGGCCTCTTTTTGGGCGTTGGCCTTGGCTTCGAGTTTGTCCAGTTGGCGGGTGCGATCGCGCTGTTCGTTCTGTAATCGGGTTTGCGTCTCTTCAGTGAGTTTCAATTCTGCTTCGGTTTGGGCATAGTGGCCCGCCAGTTCTTGAATGCGGGCTTCCAGGGGAGCGAGATCGGGGGGAGATGCCCCCAATGCGTTCAATTCAGCAACAATGGCGAGGCGTTGGGCTTCCTGTTCCCCTGCGGTTTGTTGGGCGCGGGCGAGGCGTTCGCTGAGTTGGGCCTGTTCAGTGCGTTGGGGATTGAGGATTTCTTGCAGGGCGGTGATCTGTTGAGTAAGGGCGGTTTGTTGCTGTACCCAAGCTTGGGATTGGGCGGCGATCGCCTCACCCCTGGCCCGCAATTGGTTCAGTTCATCCTGAGCGATGGTGAGGGCCTGTTGCTGCTGTTGTAGGGGTTCCCCTTCAAGGTGGGCCTGGGTTTGGTTGATTTCGGCAAACCGCTGTTGCAATTCGGCAATTTCGAGGCTCAGTTGTTGCTCCTCCTGGCGGCTGGCGGTGAGGTTTTGGGTGAGTTGGGCAGCCTGTTGGTCAGCCTGTTGGGCTTGGAGGCGTTGGGTGGTGAGTTGGCTATTGAGGGCAATGTGTTGATCTTCCCCTAGGGCCTGAACTTGCTGTTGGAGGCGATCGCCTTCCCGCTGGGTAGTTGCCAAATCCGCCGCTAATGTGGCTAACTGCTCCTCCCCTTGGGCCAATTGGGCAACCCCCCGTTGATAGTCTTGGGCTTGGGTTTGCAATTGTTGCTGAAGGGAGCGGGCGGTTAGTACCTGTTCCCACTGTTGCCATTCCTGAATCTGTTGGCGCAGGGCTTGGTATTGTTCAGCTTTGCGGCGATCGCCCGCCAATTTTGCCAAACCCCGCTGCAATTCCGTTTCAATCAGTCGAAACCGCTCCTCCTGCTCCCGCACCTCCTCCAACGTGGAGCGTACTTGCTCAATCTTGCGATCGAATTCAGCCACCCCGGCCAATTCGTCAATAATTTGCCGCCGCTCCCGGCCATTCATCGTAATAATCCGGGTCACATCCCCTTGCAGCACAATGTTGTACCCTTCGGGATAGATGCGCAACCGCCGCAATTGCTCATGCAAATCCGTAGCGTTACAGGGTTCGTCGTTGATGAAATATTGAGAGGAATAGCTACCGCTTTTCGTCACCCGGAGCCGCCGCGTCACCGTCCATTCTGGGGTTAAATCCCCCAACGCCGCCGCCGTCTCGGCCTTTTCTGCTGCTGTTTCCGCCTCACCAAAATGATCCGGATCTTGCCAATCCCCAAGGTCAAACGTCACGGCAACGCTCACCTCAGTAGTGGTCTTGCTATTTTGCTGATTATGGTTCACCAAATCCGGTAGCCTTTCCGCCCGCATCCCCTTAGAACTGGCCAACCCCAAACAAAACAGCAGCGCATCGAGAATATTCGACTTCCCCGACCCATTGGGGCCAGAGATGACGGTAAACCCATTCAAAAAAGGCACAGAGGTCGTGCCGCCAAAGGATTTGAAGTGGGACAGTTCAACGCGTTTGATGTGAACCATAGACAGAAGGGGTTTAGATGTATCGTTATATCACAAACGACCGCCTTCGTAGGGCCAAGGTTCACGCTTCGGGCTTTAAGGCATCGGGATGGCAAGGTGATGCCCTCTTCTCGCTCCACCGATCCTAGGGTTAACGCTGATCCAGGGGGGCTGGTTTTCTGTAGTACAGAATTGCTCAGAAGTGCTGTACAATACTGATCAAGCTAGTTTATAAAATATTTTTATGTCTGATGAAAAAATCATTATTCACAATTTTGCTGGTATAAAACACCTGGAAATTGATGTCAAAAAAATCAATATTTTTATTGGCCCGCAAGCAAGCGGAAAAAGTGTCATTGCCAAACTTTTATTTTATTGTAAGCAACTTATCGAAGAAGTTTTAAAACAAGGAATAAACCTTAAGCATAAACGAGATTTAGATCGAGAATTAATCAATAAATTTGAAACTTATTTTCCGCGCAATTCATGGGGAAGTTATGATTTTTCAATCAAGTATTTCATTGGAAATGAATCAATTGAAATCAGCAATAGTAATGAGGAAAAATCTAGAAATCAAAAGCTGAAAATTAAGTACTCTGATTTTTATATTAAGCACTTGGCAAGAGTTAGGAAAATCGCAAACCAATCCCCTGAATTAATTTACAGTCAATCAGTACTTTCCCAATTCAAAGTTATGCATGATATTCGTCAAAGATTTTTAAATGATGTTGTCGATCAGTTGGGTTCAGTTCCTTCATTTTGGCAATTATTTATTCCCGCAGGACGGTCATTTTTTGCAACGCTTAGAAATAGTATTTTTGGTTTTTTATCGGAAAACAACAACATTGATCCTTTTTTGATTGAGTTTGGCGTTTATTATGAAAAATTAAAAAGTTCCCATCCAACTACGAGAACAATTGACATCAAAGAATTATCCCAAAAAAACAATTCTGAGTTCAAAAGAGTGTCAGCAGTTAATGCGATTAAGAAAAGAGTTTTACAGGGTGAATATTTTAAAGATCGTGACACAAATATTGATTATATTCAAATGAATGATGGTCGTAGGGTACAGCTAACCCATTGTTCATCGGGTCAACAGGAAGCCCTCCCTTTAACACTAATTTTGGAAAGTTTGCCATTTTTGCAAAGAGGATTAACGGGACGATCTATCTATATTGAAGAACCTGAAGCCCATTTATTTCCCAGTTCTCAGCGAGATATCGTCAATTTAATAGCTACGGTCTATAATTTTGATAGATCAAGGTTACAGTTTGTGATTACAACCCATAGCCCTTATATTTTAACAGCATTCAATAATTTATTACAGGCGGGCATTTTAGCTCAAGGGGCTTCTCATGAAAGGTTAGCAAAAATCACCCAATTGATACCAGAGTCGCAGTTTATTGATCCCCAAGAAATCGCTGTTTATCAAATTGCCAACGGTACAGCAAAATCAATTATTCTTGAAGATACAGGCTTGATTAATGCAGAAGTGATTGATGCTGTTTCCCAAGAGCTTGCAATTCAGTTTGATGGCTTACTAGAAATCGATTAATTATGGATTTTCCCCAATGCACTGAAGAAACCCAGAAGCGAAAAATTACCATTAAAGATCCACAATCTAAAAACTCCAAAAGTGAAGTCTTGCTTGAAAATCCCCAAGGCACAACGATCAAAATTATTCAGATTGATGGCTGTGTTATCAAGGGCAGTAAACAAATGCGGTGCGATCGCCTCGTCATTATCCCCAATCAAGAACTCATTTTCATTGAGCTAAAGGGGAAAAAGATCGACCAGGCATTTAAGCAACTTCTCGCAACCCTGACCTATATTTACCAAGCTTGCTCATCCACGCAAAATTATCGAATTACGGGGATTATCGCCTGTACACGCTGCCCCCTCGCTGCCACTGATATCCAAAACTTAAAAGCTAAATTTCGCAAACAATGTCACGGTAAACTCTTAATTCAATCTGGTTCAGTCCCCTACAGTTTGCAAGGCAATCTCTGAAATCCAGCCGGAGCGGACTGAAGTCTGCACTACAAACTGATTCCTCAATGAAAAAGATCTAAAAAATACTCTTTTTTCTCTCTCCCACTTCCCACTTCCCACTCCCTACTTATTCCTCATCCAACAGCCAAATCCCAGAAGCAATTTTCAGCGATGGTGCTTCTAAACTCATCCCCTGTTGTAGACCTAAAACCAATAATCCTAGGGCTTCTACCAATTTGGGATCAAATTGTTGGCCGGCTTGGGCTTGGCAATCTTTTAAGGCTTGGGCGAGGGGATTTTCGCCTTGGCTGTAGTGGTGGACGAGGTGCTGAAAGTGCGCCACAAGGCTGAGAATCCGCGATTCTAAGGGGATGGCATCATAGGCTAAACCGTCGGGGCGACCGGAACCGTCCCAGGCTTCGCTTTGATAGGAAACAATTTCCCCGATCGCCTGTAATTGGGGCATGACCCGCATCACTGATGCCTTAGGGAGGATCCCCTGCTTGGCGAGCATTTCCCGTTGGGTATCGGTTTGGAGGTCGGCCCATTGGGTGGCGTTGGTGAGGGGGGCGAGGCGATGGAGCAGGCCGGCGAGGCGGAGGCGTTTGATTTGCCAGGCGGGGAGGTCGAGGAGTTGCCCTAGGGTTTCGGCGAGGGTGGCGACTTCGCTGGCGGCGTTGGGGTTGGTGACATCGGCTTGATCGATGAGTTGGGCCATGCGCAGAAAAGCCTGCATTTCGTTAGAAAGCAGGTTATCGCTCAAGGGTTGATTTTTGTCGTGGCCTTGGCTGGCTTGGAGCGATCGCACCACGTTAATCACCACCGTATTGAGGTCATCCCGTTGGCATTGGCCAAAATGGGCCTGCATGGCGGTCAATTCCCCCATTAACCGCTCTGCGAGGGGAGCATCATAGCGGCGAATATGGTCAATGGTGAGCAAAACCGTTTCTTGGACTAATTCCGGCTCAAACGTCCAAAAACCGTAGAATTTTCGCTCTAGATCGTTCTGGGGTTGCCCGGTTTTGCCGTAGTCAGCGGCGGAAAGCTCTTGGCAGAGCACCATGGCGCTATAGCTGGGGGAAAGGATGATTAAGTGCCATTCCTCGGCAACGGGATCATCGGCGGTTAATTCTACAAGGGCGATATTGTCCTGAGCGAAAGCCTGCTGATCAAATCCGGCTCCGGCGGCGGCAAGAATGGCAATTTGGCGACTGCGTTGGGCGATCGCCCCATACCGTTCCGCTTCTTGGAGATACCATTTTCCCTGTTGAAAGGCAGCCAATAAGAGAGGGGGATGCTCAGATTCCAGCACAAAATCCTCTAGAGCATGGCAGAGGGCCACTAGGGTATTTTTGTAATAAACCCCTAAGTTAATGGGTTGAGCCGTATCGTGATGGGCGGTACAGAGTTTTTCCAGCAGAGAGCCAGGGCGCATGATAAAACCAGGGATTAAACGGATAGGAAATCAAAAAAAATAGATGATGAATGGGGCCATTGTGCCACCTTCTGGATCATGGCAATGGAGGCAAGCTGCCTTGCCTCCAGGGAAAATGTTCTGGCCCAGGGGGAACGGGGGCTTAGGTTAAGCCCAACCAGGCCAAGACCCCTTGACCGGTGAGGGCTTCAATGAGCAATGTTAGGGAAAAGCCAATCATGGCGGCGCGACCGTTGAGGCGTTCGGAGTAGTCGTTAAAGCCAAATTTGGGTTCTTGGGCGATGGGGCTGACGGAGGGTTGGGGTGTGGTCATGGCAATCTCAGGTTTGTTACATTTCTTAATTATTGTAACGGTTGCGTTACAAAATCGCTACAAAACTTCTAGCGATCGCCCCCCAAGAGGGCATCAATAATTTTGCCGTTGGCTTTGGGGAAAGGGTAATCCCGCAATGCCTCCAAGGCCACCCAGCGCACCTCTTGGGATTCTAGGGGTTGGGGTGTGCCGCTGAGATGGCGGCAATAATGGACGTTGAGGGTAATGCGGAAATGGGTATAGGCATGATCGAGGGTGATCAGGTGTTCGCCTACTTCGATTTCAATGCCCAATTCTTCGCGAATTTCCCGCACAATACAGGCTTGAACCGTTTCATCCCCTTCTAATTTGCCGCCGGGAAATTCCCAGAGACCGCCGAGGAGACCTTCATCTTTGCGACGGTCAATCAGGACTTGACCCTGATCATTTTGAATGACAGCAACACCGATATTTTTATGGGGGAGGGGGGCAGTGGCTTCACGCATGGGGAGTTGAGTTTGCAGGTTTTGGGTATGGGCAAGACAGGGCGATCGCCAAGGACAGATCAGGCAAAGGGGTTGCTTGGGGAGGCAGACGGTGGCCCCTAAATCCATAATCGCCTGATTAAAATCCCGGCTCTGGTTGGGATCGATTAATTGGCTGGAGAGTTCCCACAATGGCCCCATGGCGCGGGCGGGCGGGAGGGGTAGCGCGGTGAGTCGGGCTAACACCCGTTTAACATTGCCATCGAGAATGGCGAGGGGTTGATTGGCGATCGCACTTAAAATGCCCCCCGCTGTGGTGCTGCCAATGCCGGGCAACTTGAGGACAGCCTCTAAGGTGGTGGGGAATTGCCCCCCGTATTCGGTGACGATGATTTGGGCGGCTTGGTGGAGATGGCGACAGCGGGCATAGTAGCCCAATCCCTCCCAAAGTTTTAGCACCTGTTGGCGATCGGCTTGGGCGAGATCTGCCACGGTGGGAAATGCCGCCAACCAGTGGTGATAGTAGGGGATCACCGTTTTCACCTGGGTTTGTTGGAGCATAATCTCGGAAATCCAAACCCGGTAGGGGTCGGTTTCGCCGCGCCAAGGGAGGGTACGCCCTTGGGTGTGATACCAAGTGAGGAGCGATCGCCGCAGCATCGCAATGGGTAAGCCTTGGCAAGCCTGTTGCCACTGGCTCAAATCGCCATCTTTGGGCCTATTCGGTGATTTCTGGCTCACTGTGGATGCCATGGAGGGACATTTCAAAGTTGAGCCGCTGTTCGGCATTGCGGAGGAAGTAGCCGCTCATGATGGCCGAAGCGAGGAGCCGCCCTAAATGTTCACGGCTGGTGCTGATGTTGACATCAAAATGTTCGGAGGGCAGGGTTCCCAGGAGGCCGACTATATTGCGCTCCATTACGCCAAACACCTCAGAGGACTGGGGTTTGGAGAGTTGGGCAATCATTTCGGGGCTAAGGCTTTGGACATATTGCCAGAGCCGATTGGCTGCGTCATTGTCTAATGAAAAATCGGAACTCGGATTGAGGTGGTGATTCAAAAAAATCCTCCTAGCACTGGGCTAATCAACGAGCAGGGGGGGGATATCCCTCTTTCACTCTACTGTATTCGTTTGGTGAGGGAGAAGCTGGATGGGGGCGATCGCCTTTTGTCCCCAGATGATCGATGATGGCGTTGAGGGTGTGTTGACGATGTACCACGCTGTAGAGGAGTGCGGTGAGGAGGGCGCGATCGTTTTTGGAGAGGTCGGGGGTTTTGCCGAGGGTGCGATCGAGGGCAATATCGGTATAGGCTCCGTGGCGATCGATTTGTTGGAGAGTCATTAAGGCAAGTTGGTGCTGTTTCCCTAAATTGGTGGGAAGCTCTTAGGGTTCGGCATCGGGTTTTCTGGGTTATCCTGGAGGGTGGGGGTTTTTGATCATCGGTTATCTCAATGGCTAAACCTTAATGTAGGAGTTAGGAGTTGAGGCTACACACTTGGTTTTAGGGTGAGGCGTTATTGATGAGTGCGAAAGATATTTTTCATGATGCAGTTAAAATTGCTTTGGAAAAGGAGGGTTGGCAAATTACAGCAGATCCGCTGAGTTTAAAGTTTGGCGATGCTCAAATTTATATTGACTTGGGTGCAGAAAAAATACTAGCAGCGGAAAAAGGTGAACAAAAAATCGCGGTTGAGATCAAAACTTTTATCAATGATTCGGTAATGTTTGCTTTTCATCTTGCTATTGGGCAGTTCATCAATTATCAAGTCGCTCTGGAAAATCTACAACCCTTTCGGCTTCTTTATTTGGCAGTACCTCAGGAAGTTTATGAGACATTTTTTCAGTCTTTGCTGGCTAGAACAGTTCTACAAAAATATCAAATCAAATTGATTGTTTACGATCCAGAAAATGAGGTGATTTTAAAATGGCTAACCTAGATCAATATCGGAAATTTGTTCAAGAAATTATTATTGAATTGCACGGTTACAATCAAGGAAATCTCAATCAGGGGGTTGATTCACAAATGATTTTGGATACGGATCGGGATCATTACCTACTGCTTGATGTGGGTTGGCAGGACAAAAAATATGTTTATGCTGTTTTTGTCCATATTGATATTAAGGATGGCAAGATTTGGATACAGCGTAATAATACAGAAATTAATCTTGCGGAACGTTTACAAGTAAAGGGTGTCAGTTCATCGGATATTGTTCTGGGTTTACATTCGCCGTTTTTGCGGCAGTTTTCCGGGTATGCGATCGCCTAGCCTTTCTCAAAGCAGCGGAAAAGGGTTGAGAGCTTTGATCGCACTTTTACGAAATTTAATCTCCATGGCGTACCCAGTCGGTCATATCTAAGGTTTCCTCGCTTTGATAGTCTGTGGGGATACCGAACTGAGTTTCTATTGCTTTCATTTCATGATTGCTGACGCGGGGGAGCAGTGCGAGCCAGAGGGTTAGGCGTTCTTCTCTGAGGACGGTGCGAACGGTATCACGAACGCTATTGCGGATCAGGTCTTGAAGATCTTGCGTTTCCATGGGTTTGATTGCCGATTGCTTTCTGGCTGTATTTTAACAGCAACCCGGTTTTTCATCCCCAAGCCAGAAACCGGGTTGCGGGTCGTTGCTCGTTTTTGGCGGATGTTTTGACAAAAACCCGGTTTCTCAAAAAATAAAAAAAGGCGGTTCGCGCCAGGTAGAGGGAAAGAGGGAAAAAGGGGAGAGGGTTAAGGAGTTCTGGGGGCGACGACACGAAAACCGAGGTTGTTGTTCCTGTGGCCGCGGGTGCGGTAGTAGCGATAGGCAGAACGGCAGTGCTTCGGGTAGTTGTTCCAAGAACCACCACGCAGCAGCTTACGTGATGTTGATTCATTGTTCAATAACCCTTTTAACCAGCCTCTAGTATTTTGAGAATGATTATCATCATCTATCCAGGCTTTTCCATCTGTTGGCGCTCTCTCATAACTCCCATGCCAATCATCTAAACACCACTCATAGACATTTCCGTGCATATCATGGAGTCCCCAAGCATTGGGGGCGTTTAAACTCCCCACCGGGATTGTTTTCTCTCGATATTCCCCTGTTTTTCCCTGGCCATAGGTGGAGTTGCCGTCATAGTTCGCCACTTCGGTGGAGAGGGTGGGGCCGAAGTGAAAGGGGGTCGTTGTTCCCGCTCGACAGGCGTATTCCCATTCCGCTTCACTGGGGAGGCGGTACAGTTTCCCCGTAGCTTCGCTTAACCGTAGACAAAATTCGATACAGTCTTCCCAACTCACCTGTTCCACAGGGTTGTTTTTGCCTTTGAAACGAGCGGGATCAGCATTCAAAGATCGCACCACTTGGGGCAGTTGGGCGACAATTTGCCATTGGGCTTGGGTAATGGCAGTGCAACTCATCCAAAATTGAGGGACGCTTACCAGATGTTGGGGGCCTTCATCATCGTCTCGCTCTGCTTCATTTTCCGGCGATCCCATCATAAATTCCCCCGCCGAAATCCTCACCATTTCTAGGTTTAATACCTTGGTATTTTCCAGATAGCCGTGATTTTGTCCCTTTTGCCGCTGGAAAATTTCCCCTTCTTCATTGAGCGTGATGATTTCATAGTGATAGACACGCATCATCAAAAATTCTGGAGGAACATTGATCTTAACCCCGTTCCCCAAATGAACTTGATTATTTTTAACGGTTAATTGAATAACTTCCCCGCGACAATCCTCAAAACGCTTCCGGCAAAAATGCCCCATCGCCCGCGCAAAAATTCGCAACTGATCAAATTCCTCGATGGGCTGATGCAAAACCTCCGTCAACGACACCAACCGCATCAAATCCGCCGGATTCTCCCTATAGGCCCGCTCAAACTCCGCCGCCAAAGCTTTCACCGTTTTCACTGGCTCAAAATAAGCCCAAGCCGTCCATTGTTGCGACTCCTTAAACTCCTGATCCTTTAAATACAAATCATCCCGCTGCCCATCATTCCGCACATAAGCCAACAACAACCCCACCACCTGCCGTAAACGCCCCTCCCCAAAACGCGGATCATCCCGCAACCGCGCTAACAACGCTTGGCGCACATCCATCTTCATTTCATAGAGTTCATAACCCACCTCCTCACACAAACCCGACAAAATTAAATCCGAAACCGCAACCCAAGGAATATTTAAAGGTTGACCTTGGCGATCGCCCTGAAAATTCCCCCAAAGCTGATAAAGCAGATCCGGCGTAACCGCCAAAGGCACAGCCGCATGGCAAGCAAAATCCAGATGGGGCGATCCAAATCGCCTTTCAAACGCCGCAATCCGCTCTTGAGCAACATCCATGATCATCATTGCATCGCCTCCACTAGAGAACGTCCCTTTAAAATCTTCATCGCCCGCTGTAGCCCACGACGATCGCACCCCACCATCGGAACCCGCAGCGCGATCGCCGCCGCCGTTGTGCCTTGCCAGCGTTCCGGCGGCATCGGATTCACCCACACCACAGAATCCACCCGCGATCGCAACCGTTCCAAAAATACCGCCGTCATCTCCAACCGCTCCTCACTATCACCACCCCGCGCCGCCCCCCCATCACTAAAAATCACCACCGCCCCATGACGGGGGGAAAGACCCCGCAAAACCTGATCCAAGGGGGAATAATCCGTGAGCGTGCGATCGTGATAGAGGAAATCCAGGGGGCAATTGTGAAAATAATAGAGGTGCGATCGCCCCAAACGTCCCCCCCCGATTGCCGTTGACTGCAACCGCTCCCCCAACCGATGAAACGCCACCATTGACCCATCCACATCCAGCAACAGCGTCAACTCCACCCGATTCACCCGTGGCGCAACCAACACCGGATCAAGCAAAAACCCCCGTTGCGCAACCTGTACCACCGTCTGCTCCACATCCAACTCCGTCGCCGCCCCCTCCCGCAAAGGACGGCGTAAATATCGCCAAGTCTGTTTCATTTCCCGTTCACTCACCGGCAAATAATCCCTAAACCGAAACAAAGCCCCCGCTTTCTCCTCTAATTCCCGCTCCTTCGTCTTCTTCACCCGCACCTCATCAGGCATCTCTAAGGTGACATCTGAAGGAAAGTCTAAAGGCGTTGATTCTGAAGGTGTAGATTCTAAATCGGCTAATTCTGAAGGCGTTGGTTCTGAAGATGTGGATTCTACATCAGGTGATTCTGAAGGCGTTGGCGATGGTATTGGCTCAGAAATATCTGATGGTTCTACAGGTGATGGTGTAATCACCCTTGACTCTGGCCTGGATTCAGAAATGCAGTCATCAAAACAACGGTTAAAGAGAGGGCGATCGCCCTCAGACTTCACCCAAAGCGTTTCACACAACTGCTTTAAAGCCGCCTCAGGTTCCGTAGCCGATACCCCAAACCCCCCCATCAAGGCCCGCAACAGCAAATCATAATCATCCACCCCCAAAACAAAGCCCACACTACGCAGCTTTTCAAATAAATTCCGTAAGGGGAGATCCTTAACTTTCATCCCTAAACCTCACCCTTAAACCATTGAATATAGCGTTTATGATCATCCCGATTTTTCAACAAAACACTAAGATGAGGTGGTTGCTGCTCCGGGTCATTGAAAATTGTATCAGGATCTGTAGTTAAAGATTCCTCTTTCACGACCTCAAACCAATCAATTAACTCGCTCGTGCTGACCATCTTGCCTCTTTCGCCTTTATCCTGCTCCAAGACCTCTCGCATCTTCAAAAAACACTCCACTAACTTTTCAAGCCAAGGCAATCCCGAAGGAATTTCTAAAGAATCTGATTGACTATCCACGCCACAGTGACGAGCCAAGATAATGCGGATCAGGTCTTTACGTTCGGGAAACTCAATATAGTGAAATAAACAACGGCGCAAAAAAGCATCAGGCAAATCCCGCTCTTGATTACTGGTAATGAAAATAATCGGCGGATATTGAGCAGTAATTTCCTGCCCTGTTTCATCAATGGTAAAGCAATTGTTATCCAACTCTGAAAGCAAATCATTGGGGAAATCAATATCTGCCTTATCAATTTCATCAATCAGCACCACCGTCCGCTGTTCTCGATGATCAAAAGCTCTCCCCAACGGCCCCAGCTTCACATAGGATTCCGGATCAGTCATCCGCTCAATTTCCTGCTCCTGCTTCACCTGGTTTAGGCCAATCAGTTGAGCATCACGCAATCGCGCTAAATTGTCATAAGTATAAAGGCCATCCTGTGCTTTGCTGGTGGATTTAATCGTCCAAACCTCATAGGGCAACTGTAATTCATAGGCAACGGCTTGGGCCAGCCTCGTTTTACCGCAACCCGGTTCCCCCTGCAACAGCAAAGGCCGCTTGAGAAACATAGCGAGATTCACCGCATTGATCAATTCCGCACTAGGGAAATAGGGATAAATGGGCTTACCTTCGGGGTATTCCGCCCCTAGGGGAGGCTGAACTTTTCCAGTGTATTTTTGCATAATTTCCTCTAGTTTAATAATGGTTTTGCCATCGATCTTCTAAATCTGTCCACTTTAAACCATAACATTCCTCATAAACATATCTTAAAAGATCTTCCTGCCCTTGCGGATCTAAATTTCTCTCACGATTTAGCAGCATTAAAACCTTTTTGCTCTCTTCCTTTGGAACCATTGCCAATTCTAAGTTGCGCTTAAGCTGTTTAAGATTTTTTCTGACTTCATCACAAGATAGATGTTCAATTTTGGTTAACTCATAGAGTTCATGGGCAAACTGAGAACGTCTTAACTGTGAACTTTCCCCACAAGGAATTTTCCAACAATTTGAAACGCCATCTAGAGCAACAAAAATAAAAATCAATCTTGTTTCTGAATTTGAATCCTTACATCTTTCATTGTATAGATTAACCAATGGTTGCCAAAAATCCATCAGAAATCCATTAACAGCTTCAGACGTTGTTTCATGGACATCTTTAAGAACAAAAGCTACAGATTGTGTTTTAAGCTTCGTGATGATCTCATTTACAATGGTTTCAATTGAAGAATTTTCTTCAATTTTTAATTGACCACAAATCAGCTTTTTGAGGAGACTTCCCTGACTGTATTTACTACACTTAATTTGTTTCACTGGCATTGAAAGATCAAAATAATCGCTTTTGGTTAAGAGCCGATGAATGAGCCAAGGTTGTGCCGATTTTTCATGGCCACTAATTAAGCAAGCTCCGATAGGATTGGCTTCAATAAATTGCTCAAATTCCACTTGTTGAATCTGATAATCAAAATCCAGTAAGCAGTTGTAGATTTTATTGGGAAGTTTTTCAGCTAGCAATAAATCACGATTTTCTTTTATCATTTTTTTTGTCTCGTCTTGCCCTTCCTTCAGATCACGTTGCCCTTCTTTTAAATCACTTAAAGATGTTTGAATCTCGGTCAACTGTTGAGATAAGGCTTGAAAAAATGACCGTTGCTCTGCCTTGTCACCTCTCAAATGCCTTTCGACTGCTGCAAAATGCTTTAAAATGAGCCTAGTTTCATCGTGATGAGATTTTTGCAAATCGCTCAACTTTTTGCGCATTTCAGTTAATAAACTGAGACTTAAACCCGCAAAGGCCTCACCCTTTTCAGCAAAATCCCGTTTCAAAACTTCCCGTAATGCCTTGGGAAATAGGGTGTGGAGTTTCTTGGCAAGATTGAAAAACACCCTAGGCGATGGCGATATAGAGCGGCCCTCAGCAATGGGTTGATATAACTTCTCACAGATTTTGATCCAAAGCGGGACAGTCAAACAGGTTTCTTGGGTAAAGCGGTTTTCGGTGGGAGTGATGACATCGGCTAGATTCACCTCCTTTAATTCTGGGTAATCATCGAGGGCAAACTCCTCTTTAGCAAGACTAACCCACTGGTCTTCAGCCCGTTTAGCCAGCCGCATCAGTAACTTTTTGGTCTCGCTACCATAGGGCTGCTCCGCCTGTTTCTTGATGATGTGGGCGATCGCCTTCCCCACCGCCTTCGTTAAATGCCGATTCTCTAACAATCGTCCATCATCCACTGTTTGCGGAAAAAACCCCTCTAGGGCATTGGCGGCATTGCCACCGGCCACACTGGCGATCGCCCCCAACAACCCCTCAATGACTTGCTCATTGAGCAAAGTCCCTGCGATCGCCCCCGCAGGACACAAAGACGAAATCAACAGCGAACCCGCCGCCACCAAAAACCGACGTTCTATCCCCATACTTCCCAAAACAAGGTCAGAATTCCCTAGATTTTACCGCATTGGGAAACTGGTTTTCTTCCTTCCTTGCATTTTTTCACCACATCTTGACAGAAACCCAAATTCCCATACATACCAAGACCTGAGAGGATTTTTCTGTAATTCCGATAAGGGTAATTACCGGTGTTAATAACACCAAAACAACACCCTTGAACTTTCTTGTTGATACAGAAAAACTATGTATTATTGTTAAATTTTTATTATTAAATAATCTCTACAAAGGAAGGGCTTGATAGCATATATGCTAATAGCCTATATTGTGTTAGCTATAGATGGGGGTTAAGTGTTAAAAATACAGTTCTGGTTGATGTTGATGTCAACAGTGGCGATCGCCCCATTACTTGCGGCACAGGCAGTACAAGCGCAATCCCTAGATTCCCTCGAAGGAGATGCGGCAACGGTAGATGCACCCGAAAAGACGGCACAACCGGCCACACTCACCCTCACGATGGAGAAGCAGACCAAACCGGAGCCTACGCCACAGGTGAGCAAAGCCCCCATCGCTCCCGCTCCGATGGCAGTTCAAAAAACGCCAAAACCCGCCTGGGTTGCCATTAAACCCGTGGCAACACCTCCCCATTTTCAGGAAACGGCTCAGGTAGCTGCCGATCCCCCATTGCCCCTAGAAGTCATCTCTGAACCGCCTCCCAATGTGGCGACCATTCCCCAGACTCCAACTCACTTCACCCTTGAGCCGCTGGAAGATGGGACAACAACAACACCCCCACACAGGGAAACTGTTGAGCCAAAGGAGCAATCTGAGATCGGGACTCTACCTCCCTTAGCGATTGATCCCGCTCCATCGCCCCCCCTTCCCGCATCCCAACACCCCCCACAAAAACCACTCCCAACCCCTCCAACTTCCTCACCCTCGCAGTTACCCGCATCTGAGCCGGATTCTCCGCTCCCCCCAAACTTAGCTGAGTTCAATCCTGCGGCTATGCCCGCCCCCCCACCGCAACCATGGGAATTCCTGGACTCAGAGCCGATGGCTCAAATTACGCCGGTTTGGGCGTTGCGGGATGTGGAGCCGGGGAATTGGGCCTATGGGGCGTTGGCGGATTTAACAGGTCGGTATGACTGTTTGGCAGGGTATCCCGATGGGTCATTTCGGGGGAATCGCCCCCTCTCCCGCTACGAATTTGCAGCCGGAGCCAATGCCTGCCTTCAAACCATGGAGCGGATCATCACCGAAACAGAAACCAACCTGATCCCCCGCCAAGATCTCGAAATCTTGCAAAAAATCATGAATGAGTTTGGGAGTGAACTCTCCCAAGTGGGGCAACGCATCGATAATCTAGATAGTCGGGTGCAATTTCTCGCCGATAACCAATTTTCCACCACCACCAAACTCTACGGTCAAGTGGTCTTCGGATTGCAAGGACGCACCCAGGGCCGAGCCGATGTTACCAACGGCATCATCAATGGTGATGTGATTGGCCTCAACCGCGATCGCATTCCTGAAACCCCTGATCAGGCCAGCGATCTTACTTTGGGCTATAACGCTCAATTGACATTACTCACTCAATTTTCGCCCCGCCGTTTTCTCCTCACGGGTTTCCAAGCGGGCAATATTGATACGCGAGATTTTTCGCTGTTTGGATTTAATAATAATTTCCTGCGGTTGGGGTATGAATTGGATACCGATAACGACTTGATCCTGAGTGATGTCACCTATCGTGAATTGGTGACGGAGGATTTGGCGATTGTTGTTGGCCCGGTGGGGGTGAGTCCAACAAATGTATTTCGGGGGCCGTCGCGGGTGGAAAGTACGGGGTTTGGCCCGATTTCACGGTTTGCCCAGCGTAACCCGATTTTGCAAGTGGGGGCGGGGAATAGCGGCTTTGGCTTTGATTGGCAGGTGTCGGAGCGGGTTTCGGTGCAAGGGGTTTATGCTGCGACCTTTGGCGGCGATTCGACTCAGGGGTTGTTAGGGGGAGCCTATACGGTGGGGTTCCAAACATTGCTAACTCCCAAGCCATCCCTCGATATTGCCCTCCAGTATCTCCATGCCTATTCCGGATCTTTGGGGGGATTCTTAGGAACAGGGATCGGGGATGATCAGGTGGCGGTGGTGGATGGGGCGCGGTTATCGACCCATGCTTTCGGGGCGACGGTGAATTGGGAAGTCACCCCGGCTGTGAGTTTGGGGACTTGGTTCGGGTTTACCGATTCGCAACTGGTATCCCACAGTGGCCATGTGCAAACGGTGAACTGGATGATTTTCGCCCAGTTTCCCGATTTGGGGGGCGAGGGCAATTTCGGCGGCCTGTTCTTTGGGCAACCGCCCCGGATTACCGGGACAAATTTGCGATCAGAGGGTGTATTAACGGGGAATGTGCCGAGTTTGTTTGCGGGGACATTGGGGGAAAGGGCGGGAGGAAGAGAGGATCGCACCCTCCACCTTGAAGGCTTCTACCAAATGCGCATCACAGACCGCATTTCAATCACACCGGGTTTAGCGATCGTTTTTAACCCCAACCACAGTAGAGGGAGCGATCCGGTGGCGATCGCCTCCCTCCGCACCACCCTATCCTTCTAAGTTCACACCAAAATTGCCCCCTCTAGCCAACATCACCCCACAGCCAATCCCGCCATGAAACCGATCCTACTCACCGCCCTTGCCCTCACCGCTAGCGCCGCCCTCGTCGATAGCCTGATTACCGCCCCCCCCGCCGTTGCTCAAGCCTGCGGTGCGCCCGCCTGTGTTTATGATCCCATTACCCACACCTACATCCCCGATCCCAGTTATGTTCCCCCTGCCCCATCCGCCCCACCCAAGCCCTCCGTCGGTGGCGTGAATACCCCCGATGGCCCAACCCTCGGTTCCGATCCGACTTGCCCCACTTGCTCCAGCATCCCGAACCACTATTCTATTCCCCCCGTTCTGCCCGACGTTGCCCTCCCCGACCTTAGCCCCGAAACAGTCCCCCGTAACGCACCTCCCCCCCGTTCCGGTTCTAACGAACCCCTCCCCGACCTCAGCCCCGAAACCCAGCCCCGCACCGTACCCATCCCCAATCCCGATAACTCCCCTATTGCCCCGGAGTCAGCTTCCCCCCTCACCCCCCAACCGCAACAACCTCAACCGAACCGCAACAACCCAACCCCACCCCGACAACCTCGAAACAATCCCAGCAATCAACCGCGACAGAATAATAATGCCCCCACAGTTCGGGCTAACCAAGATACACCGGTTCCAACCCGTAACAATGCGGTTCAGACCAACCAAGGTACGCCCTCGGATGTCCCAACCCGCAACAATGCGGCCGCGCCCACCCAAAGCCTCACCACGCCAAACCCCACCCCCGCACCAACCATTCAGCCAACCCCAGCCCCCAGCCCCCGCGATCGCCAGGATATTTTAGAACCCCGATCATCTCTCACAGAAACGCTGACCCCAGATTCCACAACAGGGGGCATCGTTTCCCGATTTTGGTGGTGGGTTGTCGCGGCGGGCGGTGGGGTAGCGGCTTTGGGTGCAGGGGGCTATCAAGTCCACCGGCTACGCCAAAATCGCATCAAAACACAACAAGCCAATGCCGCCGCCGCCTTATCGAACCTCAGTTTTAATCTGTTTAGCAATCCACCCGCCGCCAAACAGGAGGTGAAAACCCCCGGCGCATTAACCCCAAACATCTCCATGGCGGTGCAGTTGCATCGAGATTCTGGACGGCAACGGTTGGAAGCACCAGGGGGTTTAGTGGACTTGGGGGGCATGGGTGCGTCAACCCAGAGCGCTGCCTTCAGTCCTGCTGCCTCACCTTTGCCGAACAAGGCCACATCCCTTAATGTCACCAGTGTTTAAGCAAGCCCTCACCCCAACCCCTCCCAAGGCGGGAGAGGGGAGGAAAACTGTTCATGAATCATTCAGGATTACTATCAGATCATGAGTCAAAATAAGACGTTAACCTTAAGTAGTTTTTTCGGTATCAAATCCGCCGTTAAAGAGAAAGCCAATGAATTTCTAGATAAGGACTTTCTCAAGCAATTTACTGCCCAAGTAGGAGAAGAGGTCAAGGGGATGAAGTTACCCCCTAGCTTTTATCAAGACCTGCTGAATTTGATCTTGGATAAGGTGGAAGAACTGGTGGATATTGACATACCGCGTGATATTTTTGCCAAGGCTTGGAGTATTCATAAATCCTTGCAGGAGTTTACGGATCTGGAAAAACATCCCCCGGATTCCCCGGAATTTTTACCGCTCCTTGAGCATCTCCTCAAGACGCAGCATGAACCGGCGATTCAACCGAAAATTTTCGGGCGGGCGTTGGGTCGGTTTGCTTTGCAAGCCAATGCAGATTTTGTGATTAATGGAGCGGTGCTCGAGATTGAAAATGCGAAGATCAAAAAGATTAGCCTCAGTGATGTCAAAGGTGATTTATCGTTAACGTTTTTTGGCAAGCCGTTGCTGAAAAAATCTTCTGAGTTAAAAATTCCGGGGGTGTTTGAGTTGGGGGATGGGGTTGTCATTAAGGAGCCAGCGGATCAGGCGGCTACAGATGATGATCCCGCAGTGGTTGGTCTTGATCCGGTCTTGCCAATGGCAGATGCCGCTGCCGAAACCCAAGGCGATTCACCCTGGGTGAACCCATCGCCTCCCGCTGTTTAACCCTTCCCTTGGATAGTTCTATGGTTTCTCGATTCTGGATATCTGGTAAAACTCCTGTTTTGCCCTTGCTCCTTGTGGTGATGGCGAGTTTGGGGCTGATGGATGTATCGACACCGGCTCAGGCTCAGGGGACTGCCCCAAATCCGGCCCAGTCGCCACCTCTCCCAACACCTCGTTTTCAGCATTCTCTGGCTACACAATCCTATACCTTCTCTTCCTTGGGGATGTTTACCGCCGCCCAAGACTATGATGAGGTGAAAGTTTGGCAGGGGGAGCGGTTAGCACCCTTTGCGATCGCCCCTGACCGCCAAGGGGCGATCGCTGACCTGAGTCAACCTGCCACCATTCCCAACCAAGGCGCATTAGTCTCAGCAACGGATACCCCGAAAATTATTCGCGTCATGCGCCAAGGGCGATCGCCTCGTATGACCCGCATTGTCCCCATGACGATTAACAATTATCGGGATTTTAATCTAGTTCAGTAGCGATAGCTTCTTCTGCCTGAGAACGTACCCTCACCCTAAATCCCCCAGAGCGGGAGAGGGACTTTAAAATCGTTTTTGGTCATGATTGAAAAGGCTGTATAGTGGTTTCTCAATCGATCCGGAAATTAATTTTTGCAAACGACCTATGCCCCGAGTTCACTGGCGAGATGAATACTGCATTGGTGATGATCGCATTGATCAAGAACACCAGGCCCTATTTACAATGGTTAATGAGCTAGATGAGGCGATCGCCACCGCTGCCCCCCCATCCCAGATTCAAGGGATGCTCACAACCCTAGCAACCCACACCATTGAGCATTTTGACCATGAAGAAGCGCTGATGGTAGCCTTCAGCTATCCCGGCTATCGTCGTCACAAACAGGTACATGATAATCTCCTGGCTAAAATAACCGCTTTACTTGAGCAATTTAATCAACCCAACGCCACGTTAGCCCAGGATCTAACCGCTTTCTTAGCGGAGTGGCTTTCCCATCACATTAAGGGCGAAGATCAAAGCATGATTCGCTTTTTCCAATCCCGGGCTAATACCCCTATGACTGCCCAAAGGTAACGGGAGCATCCCAAGTCCTGACTAGGAAGGAATTCCGGCGTTTCGTTCTGGTTATCTTGAGCGCATTCTTCGCCCTAACACAAACCGGATAAATAACTTCTCGAACTCCACCCATAAAAACAAGACGGTACTAAACAGCAAACAAACCCCTAATTCTTCCATCGTTAACAACGTTGTCCCAAAGAAATTGCGTAAAAAAGGTACATATATTAAGAGGAATTGTAACCCGCCGGTACTGAATACAGCCAAGAGTAACGCCGGGTTAGAAAATGGGTTCATTGCTAAGGCGGAACGAGTGTAGGAACGAGCGGCGATCGCATGGCCCATCTGCGCTAAACATAGCGTGGTAAATACCATCGTCCGCCAATGATCGGGATGGGTATCATAGGCCCACACCATCAAGGCGATGGAAAAGAAGGCAAACACCAAACCAATCCGGACAATATAAGACCCTAAACCCCGCGCAAAAATACTTTCATCGGGGCGAAAGGGGGGCTGATTCATCACATTCGGCTCCGCTGGCTCCACGGCTAACGCTAAGGCCGGTAAACCATCGGTGACTAAGTTCATCCAGAGGATTTGTAACGGTGTGAGGGGAACAGCCGATAAGCCCAAAATCGGGGCGGCGGCGATCGTGATCACTTCCCCGACATTGCTCCCTAAAATGTATTGGATAAAGCGGCGAATATTCGTATAAACCACCCGCCCCTCCTCCGTGGCCGCCACAATCGTTGCAAAATTATCATCCAACAACACCATATCACTGGCTTCTTTGCTGACATCCGTCCCCGTGATCCCCATGGCAATGCCAATATCCGCCTGTTTGAGGGCTGGGGCATCGTTGACCCCATCACCGGTCATGGCGACGAATTTACCCCGCCGTTGCAAGGCGCGGACAATCCGCAGCTTATGCTCCGGGGAAACCCGCGCATAGACGCTCACCCGCTCCACTTCAATTTCGAGATCCGCCTGGGACATTTTTTCTAGCTCTTGCCCCGTGAGACTGTGGCTCTGGGGTTCGGCAATGCCGAGACGCTGGGAGATCGCCATCGCCGTTAACTGATGATCCCCGGTAATCATAATCGGGCGAATCCCCGCCGCCCGACAACGACGCACCGCATCCGCCACCTCCATGCGAGGCGCATCCCACATCCCCACCATCCCCAACCACACCATCCCCTGTTCCGGGTCTTCCTCTGGTTGCGGTAAGTGATCCAGTAACTTATACGCCAACCCCAAGACCCGTAACCCTTGACTGGCCATTTCTTCATTGACGCGGATCACCGCCTGCCGTTCCTTGGGGGTGAGGCGGTGGGCATTGTCGCCAAATTGATAATGCTCGCAGCAGTTGAGCAGGAGTTCCGGGGAGCCTTTGCTAAACAAGGTGTAGGCCTTAGTGGGTTGCTCCGAGTCAGCGCCACAGATGACGCTCATCCGTTTGCGCTCCGAGGAAAAGGGGAGTTCTGCCACCCGTGGGAAAAGGGGGGTTAAACTTTGGGCCCATAACCCCGCCTTCGCTCCCAAGGTCAGTAATGCGCCCTCGGTGGGATCGCCCAAGATCAACCATTCTCCCCCATTGCCCTGTTGCAACGTGGCATCATTGCACAGCACTGCCGCCACCAATAGCCCTTGGATTTCGGGATAATCCGTTGTCCCCACCACTTGAGCCTCAGGGGCGAAAAATTTTCCCTCTGGGCCGTAGCCCTCCCCTGTGACCCGCAGTTGATTGCCGAGGGTCTGCACCGTTTGCACGACCATTTTATTTTGGGTGAGCGTGCCGGTTTTATCAGAGCAGATCGTGTTGACGCTGCCGAGGGTTTCCACAGCCGGGAGTTTGCGGATCAGGGCGTTGCGTTTGACCATGCGCTGGGTGCCGATCGCCAGCGTCACCGTAATCACGGCGGGTAGGCCTTCAGGAACCACTGCCACCGCCATACTCAAGGAAACTTCCACCAACTCCGGCAGGCTGCTAAATTTACCCCCCGAATGCAAGAAGCCATAGCTTACGACCAGAGCCACCAACACTAAGGAGCCGGTTACGAGCACATTGCCCAGTTGGGCCATGCGTTTTTGTAAGGGGGTGGCTTCTTCTTCCACCCCTTGGAGGAGTTCGGCAATTTTTCCCAATTCTGTCGCCATGCCCGTGGCGGTGACGATGACCACCCCCCGCCCTTGGAGTACTTCAGTGCCGGTAAAGACCATATTGCGGCGATCGCCTAAAGCCGTATCCGCTGCCAACACCAAACCCGCCTGCTTATTCACCGCCGTCGATTCCCCGGTTAGGGCCGCCTCACGAATTTGCAGCCCGTTGGCTTCCAGGAGTTGGCCATCAGCGGCTAACTGCACCCCGGCTTCAATGAGCATGATATCCCCCGGCACCAGTTCCGGCGCGGCAATCTCCTGGGGTCGGCCCTTCCGCAACACTCGCACCTGAGGGGAGGACATTTGTTTTAAGCTGGCGAGAGCCTGCTCTGCCCGCACCTCTTGCACATAGCCGAGAATGCCATTGAGGACGACAATGGCGAGGATGGCGATCGTGTCTTTAAAGGGCACATCCACCGCCTCCCCGTTGCGGAGGGAGATCAGATCTAAAATCCCCGAAACAAACGCAACACCAATCAACATCAGCAACATAATATTGCTGAATTGATCGAGGAGAATTTGCCAGCGGTTGCGCCCCTGGGCTTCGATAATTTCATTGAGGCCGTAATACTGTCGGCGTTGCTCCACCGCCTCATGGGTGAGGCCTTGGCGATCGCTTTTTAAACCCGTCAGCGTTTCCTCAATGGTCTGAGCATACCAGGGCTGGCTGAGGTTGGGGAGGGGGGAATCGGGATGAATCACGGGGTCGAGGGAGTAAGAGGGTAGGGAGGACAATTAATCGCCACTGGGATTAGACAACAGGGAGCGCACCACCATAAAGCCGCCCCCCAAAGCCACCAACATAATCACAATTATCGCGAACCATAGCACCCAATGGTTGATAGCGGGGGAGCGATTACGGCGTTGACGGGGATCACTACTATACCGTTCAGGGCTGACGGTTTCAATGGGTTCCTCCGGAGGCGTAAAGGTGGCGGGATAATCCGCTGTCCGGGGAGAAATGATCGCCGTTTCCTCAAATTGATCAGCATCAACCCGGATTTGGAGAGGGGCCAAATAGTCGGCAATTTGTTGTAGAGCGGTGGACATCTGGCGGTTTTGGGTCAAAAGGGCTTGATTTTCCGCCTGAAGATGGGCCGCTTGGGCTTGGAGGGCTTGGAATTCGTTAGCCAGTTGGCGGTACACCGTAATCGGGACGGCGGCTTGGCTTTGGGCTGGGGTAGCCGCTTTGGGTTGGGCGAGCTTAATCCCGCTCTTGGGTTGGGGATGGGGCTGATCTTGAAATTGGGGTGCATTGGCCATAACAGGTCAAATCCTCATGAACGATGTTGAACCACAAGCACGATTATCCCTGGCCCAGGAGGGGGAAGAAGTGGCCGACGGGGCCTGTGCCTTGGCCGATGGCGATCGCATGGTGGAGAGCTTTAGTGACATAGGCTTTCCCCCGTTGGATACTGGTTGGGAGATCTGCGCCGAGGGCAAGGTGAGCGGCGATCGCCGCTGATAGCGTGCAACCCGTGCCATGGGTGTGGGGGGTTTGGACTGTAGCTGTGGCTAACACCTCCACAGTTTGGCCGTCATACCAAACATCCGTCCCCTGGAGTTCCCCCCGCAACCCACCCCCCTTAATCAGTACCGGAATCCCGCTCTCGTCATAGATGCGCCGGGCCGCCAATTCCATAGTCTCTACATTGGTAATCTCCTGGCCGGTGAGGATTTCGGCTTCATAGCGATTGGGGGTGAGCAAAGTGGCCAGGGGAAAAAGATCTTGGCGCAGCACCGCCACCGCCTCCGCCGCCAACAACTGCGCCCCAGCGCGGGACACCATCACCGGATCCACCACCAAATGAGCGACGGGAAATTGCGCCAAATGGGCCGCCACCGCTGTAATAATTTCCCCATTGAGTAACATTCCCGTTTTCGCCGCCGTGATGCCAATATCCCCCTGCACCGCCGCAATTTGCGCCACCACCGCCTCCGGGGGCAGAGCATCCACCCGCAACACCCCCTGCGTATTTTGAGCCGTTACACAGGTAATCGCACTCATCCCATGGACACAATGCATCGCAAACGTGCGGAGGTCGGCTTGAATACCCGCCCCGCCGCCACTATCAGAACCGGCGATCGTTAAGACCCGCGCAATCGTCATCGCTGCCTACTGTCGGCGAAACCGCCGCCGCTGTAAAAACTCGGGAATATCCAAACCGCCGCCGCCAGGATTAGATCGAGGGGGCTTCGGCGCGGAGGGGGGAGCGGTTGGCGGCATGGGCGGCACTGGAGGCTGTTTGGGTAATGTCGCCCCAGTGGCCTGGGCCCGGCTCTTTACGGTCGTACTGCTTCGGTTACTATTGCCCCCCTGAGGCGCTTCGCCATTAAACCCAGTGGCAATCACCGTAATTTTCACTTCCCCTTGCATTGCCTCATCAATGACGGCTCCAAAAATAATATTGGCATTGGGATCAACGACTTCGTAGATCGTTTCTGCGGCGGTATTCACCTCATGGAGCGTCATATCTGGGCCACCAGTAATGTTAAACACGACTCCTTTCGCCCCCTCAATGGAAGATTCCAACAGGGGCGAAGAAATGGCCATCACTGCTGCTTCTCGAGCCCGAGATTTACCCGAACCCAAACCAATCCCCATTAATGCAGAACCTGCATCGGCCATGACTGCCCGGACATCGGCAAAATCAACATTCACCAACCCTGGAATGATAATAATATCGGAAATGCCCTGAACCCCTTGACGGAGGATATCATCAGCAAACTGGAACGCTTTTTGTACGGGCGTTTCGGGCGTAATCACTGATAACAGCTTGTTATTGGGAATGACAATCAGGGTATCGACGCGACTTTGTAGGGCTGCAATTCCTTCTTCTGCTTGGGTGGTGCGCCTTCTACCCTCGAAGGTAAAGGGGCGGGTGACAATGCCCACGGTCAAGCAACCCATTTCCTTGGCAACTTCTGCGACTATCGGTGATGCTCCGGTTCCGGTTCCTCCCCCCATCCCTGAGGTAATAAACACCAGATCCGTCCCTTCGAGGGCGTTGGCAATTTCATCACGGGATTCTTCCGCTGCCTTTTGACCAATGGCCGGGTTGCCTCCGGCTCCAAGGCCCCTGGTTAATTTCTGCCCAATCTGGAGGTATTGAGAAGCAGAGGTCATCTTAAGGGCTTGGGAATCGGTATTAATCGCCCAAAACTCAACGCCTGTGATGCCGCTGTCAATCATGCGGTTTACGCCATTACAGCCCCCGCCTCCGACCCCAATGACTTTAATCTTGGCAGCGTTGCTCGGCATAATTGTCTCCCGTGGTTTAGGTTCGGGCTGGGATGGTGGATATTCATTGGCGTGGGGCAGGGATAACCCCGGATTATTAAATGGTGTGTTACTAGCCACAGTCACAGGTGCGTATTGTTGAACAGGTTGGTTGTTTTGATTCTAATGCGATAGACAGGGTTTAGTTTACAACCAACCCTCAGTTTTGATCATCTCCATTTATCTTAAGCCTAAGCCTAGGGTTGCAACGCCTAACTGGCCGATAGGCTGAAATTTGACCTCAGCGGCGATCATCCTCTCTGGATTTAAACGCGATCGCTTTCCGTCGCTTGGGGTTCACAACGGAGAAAATCCCCATAGACCCACCCTTTGGGGTGTTGAATTTCCTGCCATTGGGCTTCGCTGTTGCCGGTGAGGTGCACAATGGTTCCGGCTTTGAGGCCATTGATGATTTTGCCGTTGGGGGTTGCCCGTACCCGCAGGGCGCTGTTGACATTGACCACTTCACAGCGTTGGGCGGGGGTTAACCAGGTATCAATCTGTGCTGTCCAACCGTTGACCTGCTCCACCCATTCCCCTACTTGACCCACCCAAGGCGGCAGGGTGAGGGCTTGGGCAACGGATTCTGAAACGGATTCGAGCCAAGTGTGGAGAGCAATGCCGCCGCCAATGCCGACGGAGAGGGCAAGACAGCCCCCGGCTATTTTCAAGCGGCGGCTCCAGTTGGCGCGGGGGCGAGGGGTGAGGGGGGCTGTGGGGTCTGGGGTGGGGTGTTGGGGGGCGACGGCGTAGGTAGCCATGGCGGAGAGGGGGTCGGGAGGGGGAAGTGGGGAGGGGGAAGTGGGAAGTGGGGAGTGGGGAGTAGGGAGTGGGGAGGGGGAAGTGGGGAGGGTGGCGAGGATTTGTTCTGCACTGGGGGGGCGATCGCGCCACAGATACCGGGTCATTTGGCTGACGATCGCCCCTAACTCTGGACTACAGCGGGAAGCATCCCATTCCAGTTCGTTAGTATCGAGGTTGTATTGAAATTGGTTCGGGGGAACGCCCGTGAGGGCTTGGATGGCAATCACCCCTAAACTGTAAAGATCACTGCTGAAGGTGGGGCGACCGTGGGCCTGTTCGCTGGCCATGTAGCCCGGTGTGCCGATCGCAATGGTGGGGTTAGATTGACTGCCGAAAAACGTGCTGTGGAGTTGGATTTGTTTCACGGCTCCGAAATCGACGAGGCAGAGGTGGCGATCGCTCCGTTGCCGTAAAATATTATCGGGCTTAATATCCCGATGAATCACCCCCTGGCTATGGACAAAAACCAACACCGTCAGGACTTCCCGCAACAGGTGCAAAACTTCCGCCTCAGGCCATTGTTGCCCTGGGATTAATTCCGTCGCCAGGGTGGGGCCATCAATAAAATCCTGGACGAGGTAGAATTCCTGCCCCGTTTCAAAATAGGCCAACAGCCGAGGAATTTGGGAATGATTGCCCAGTTTTTCGAGGATTTCCGCTTCCGTGGCAAACAAACGGCGGGCGGTGGGCAGCACATCGGGATCATTGCTGGCGGGGTGAAGGTGTTTCACCACACAGCGGGGCTGGCCAGGACGACGCAGGTCTTCCGCCAGGTAGGTTTGACCAAATCCCCCCGCGCCCAGCACCGACTGAATCAGATATCGACCATCGAGCACTTGCCCCAACATCTTCATCTATCCCTAAAAAAACCGCTTTCTTATTTTAGGCCAGTGGTTCGGCAGCCTGGAGACTTTCTCAGCATTCATGAGTTTTTCACGGTTTTAGTCCTAAATTGAAAAGAAGAGCCAAGCATCTCCCCTACTGGCCTTCCGCTCCGCTGCCACGCCTCAATTCGATCAACAACTACTCTTTGAAGTTCCGCCATGAAAGCACCTTTACCCACCAATGAAGCCCAACGCCTTGCTAAACTCCTTAGCTACGATGTCCTCGATACCGAGGCTGAAAGTGGTTATGATGACCTCACTGCATTGGCGGCTCAGATCTGCGGCACGCCGATTTCTTTGGTGAGTTTGGTGGATGGCGATCGCCAGTGGTTTAAATCCAAGGTGGGGGTTGATGCTACCGAAACCCATCGGGATCATGCCTTTTGCGCCCATGCCATTCTCCAAAAAGAGGTGATGGTCATCCCCAATGCCCCCGATGACCCTCGCTTTGCCGATAATCCCCTCGTCACCGCCCACCCTGAAATTCGTTTCTATGCCGGTGCGCCCCTGATTACTCAGGAGGGCTATGGGGTGGGAACCCTCTGTGTGATTGACTCGCAACCCCGCAACCTTTCCCCAGAACAGACTCAGGCGTTAAAAGCCCTCAGTCGTCAAGTCGTCAACCAATTGGAATTACGGCTCAAGGTAAAGGAATTGCAAGCGGAGGTGGAGGAACGCAAACAAATTGAGCGGGAATTGCGCCGCACCCAAGCCCAGATGATCCAACAGGAAAAGCTCTCCATTGTGGGGCAGTTGGTGGCAGGGGTGGCCCATGAAATTAACAATCCGATGACGTTTATCGAGGGCAATCTCCGCCATTTACAGGGTTATACTCAGGATTTACTGCAATTGGTGGCTCAGTATGAGCAGGATTTTCCCCAGGGTTCCGAGGCGATCGCCCAATTACTGAATGCCATCGATTTAGACTACCTCCGGGCAGACTATCCCCAATTGTTTCAATCAATGCAGTATGGCACTCAACGGGTTCGCCAAATTGTCAGCGCTCTGCGCACCTTTTCCCATCTCGATGAACAGGGGATCAAGCCGCTGGATTTGGGGGAAAATCTCGACAGTATTTTAATGATTTTGGCTTCATCCCTGGAGGAGCAGAGGATTCAATTGCGGCGGGATTATCAGGATTTACCCACCATTGAAGGGGATGCAGGGGCTTTAAACCAGGTGTTTTTGCAAATTCTCGAAAATTCCATGGATGCTTTGGCCCAGAAGGAAGGCGATCGCCGCATCCACATCCAAGCCCAAACGATGGGCGTTGGCGAAGCCTCTCCTCTGGAGAATCGCCTCCAACTGCAAATTCACGACAATGGCATTGGCATCACCCCCCAGATTCAAACCAAAGTGTTTGATCCCTTCTTCACCACCAAACCGGTAGGGAAAGGCACAGGGTTAGGACTATTCACCGCCCACGCGATCATCACCCAACAACATCACGGCGAGATCACCTGCGAGTCTGAACCGGGCCAAGGCACAACCATCACGATCACGCTACCCCTTCAGTCTGTCCCCATGCATCGGCGGAGCAGCGCCCCACCCCTTGCACCTCCTGCGCCTAACCCTAAGGGGTCAGCCGTCGCGCTGGATTGCATTCCAAGAGCAGATTTTGATCCTCCGGTGTAACCGGCTCAATGGGGTGATAACCCACCAACGCCAAGGTTGGTTTTGTCGTCTGGGTGCTGGCCACCAAGGTTTGCGCAACACGGGGAATGGCATAGGTAAAGCGATCATTGGTGGTGCGATCCACCATCAGCAGGGCCAGGTGATCCGGATGGACAGTGGCGGTAAAACAGTGATAGCTAGAATTCGGTTGATAGATCATGCCGTGGATTCCCCGTTGCTCCACCGCCAACAACAGGTAGGTTGCCCCCACTTGCTGACGATCCCTCGCTTCGCCGTAGTGGTAAAACCCCTCCGGTATTTGCCCCGGTTGGGCTGTGTTCTTGGGGTCTTTATCCAAGGAGGCGATCGCCTCCCCACCGCTGATGATGGCGGCCATCATCACTAAAACACCAACAATCCTAGAAAAAAGCAGAACCATGAGTCTACAAGATGAATGAAAAGCATTATTTCAATCTTCCACTCTTCCCAATATAATCCGTAATCCTACGGAAGATCTTTGTTTAACTCATTAAATTAAAGGGTAAACACGGATGCAAGCCAGATGATTGGGAGAGCGACACGCTGTTGGTCAGAACAACTCACAGACCATAGAGTTATTCTATCCTCTCCCTAGGGTAAACAAAATCTGCCCGGATTAACCACAGCCTATTGACGCAATCCTCTCCGTGTTAATACTTGTGCCTCGGCGATCCATTGGCGCACCGTGGTTAAGCTGGGACAGAGATCCCGCCGCTGCATTGTGGCCACATGGAGGCGGAGCAGTTGGCTGTGGAGGCGCGGGGCAGGGGTTTGGCTCAGTTGCACCACCGAGGCAATCCCCCCATGGAGCAGCAGGCCGCAATAGGTGCAGCCCACCGTGGGGACACGGGCGAGATCCGCCATGGCCAACCATTTGCGCAGTTCAGCAACGGCAAGATTAAGGCGGGGAGCCATTGCCCCCTGTTGGGCGGGGGTTGCCCCTTGGACTAATAGATCGGCGGTGGTGTGGATCCCCATCGCCGCCATGGTTGCCACTTGGGTCGCCGGTAGCCCCGGCAATTGCGCCACAGGCCAACTACGGGATCGCAGGGTTGAATGGACATCCATCGTTTTAAACTGTTTAAACCGTGAGCGGTTCTCGCAACTGAGAATCTAATTTTGGGTGATGAACTGATGATAGTCGGTCATTGGGCGATCGCCCTCCTCCCCCGATCAACCGCCATCGTCTGAGTCACCTGAGCCAACACCCTTCCCACTGCATAGGGGAGCGATCGCCGCGCAACTTTTCCCCAGTTCGTTTAGTCTGAATCTGAAAGCTGTTTGCGGAATGAGGAGGGGCAATGGCCTTGAAAAGAATCTGCTCCCTAGGGGGATTGATCCTCTGGTGGGCCTGGAGTGGGGCGATCGCCTTTGCCCAAACCTTCCCCAGCCCAACGGTAGAACCGGCTGGAGCTGTGAGTGAAGATTTTGGTGACTTTTTTCGTCAAGCCCTGCTCGGTTGCACCCTTGATCCAATTTTATTAACAGGGTTACAGAATCCCGCCGCCTTAGCCGACCAAGGCATTGGCTCGGCGGGCTGGATTTCCCAAACGGAAATGAGTCAGCCGAGTTTATGGTGGGCACGGGAGCAGTTATTTGGGCAGCGGCCGGCGGTGGTGGAAAATTGGCTGGTGTTACCGGAGCAGCAGCGGGTGGAATTAATCGTTAATCGTGCCCAATGGGCTCAGTTGGACAGTTTGGAGCAGTACCGGATTGTCAATCATTTTGGCCAAACGGCCCAGCGGGCGGGGTATCAACTGCGGGTCTTTAACGGGGCGGCTAAATGTGTGGCACTCTATACCTGTAGCCCAGAGGCGGAAGCCGTGAACCGTTGCACCATTGATCTGGAGCCGTCCCGCCGCGACCCCTTTAGCTTTGTGAATTTTTCCCAGAACATCCCTTGAGCTTTAATATTGACCGCTATGCTCATTTACGTTCCCCCCTACACCGTTGGGAACCTCGCGCTAAACTCATCGGTTTACTGGCGTTAATTTTTGCCTTTGGTTCGGTGCAAAATGTGCGGGTGTTGCCGGTGATGGGGACGATCGCCCTCTTCCTCTATGGGCGATCGCGCCTCCCCTGGCGGTTTGGGTTAGCCCAATTGCGCTATCCGGGCATCTTTATCGCCATGGTGGTGCTGTTAGTCCCCTTTGCTGGGGGGGAAACGGTGCTGTGGCAGTGGGGAATCTTGCGCCTTAGTCAGGAGGGTTTGCTCACCGTCCTGCGGGTGGGGGGGCGGTTTTTAGCGATTGTGACGCTGACGGTGATTCTCTTCGGCACAACCCCGTTAGCGCAAAATTTACGGGCGATGCGATCGCTCGGCCTACCCCCTTTATTAGTCGATATGGCCCTGCTCACCTACCGCTATCTACAGGAATTGGATGGCAACCGCCGCCGGATGCAGCAGGCTATGGCGTTGCGGGGGTTTCGCAGCGATCGCTTTTCCCGCCGCACCTTGCGCTGTTATGCCCAATTGGCCAGTAGCTTACTGATTCGCAGCTATGACCAGGCAACGCGGGTTTATCAGGCGATGATTCTCCGGGGCTATGGGGCGATCCATCAGCCCCAAGGTCATGAAAAGATTCCCCTAACAAGTTGGGGCGCAACGGCGATCGCTCTGATCGTCGCGGGGGGGGTGGCGATCGCCGGCCGCTAACCCAATCATCATCGTTCATATTGCGGACTTCAGTCTGCTCCCCTAACAGCGTCATCGGACTCTAGGGGTTGAAGGCGATCGCCAAAAACGGCCATTGCTTAACAATTTGCCCCAAAACCAACCACTATCACCCCATCCCCATGGCCAAAAAATGGCCAAAAAAAAGAGAGCCACCTGAGCGGCTCCCCCAATCATCAGGGTGCATCTACAGTTATTAATATAGCATCCTCAGTGAGGGGTGTCACCCCCCACCCCAGATTTTTTGAATGCGATGGCATCCCACCCGCAGGTTGAGGCTAATTAATGTTAGTGAATGGTGCGTCAGACACAAATCCATCGTCAACATGATGATTGATCCTGTCTGACGCACCCTACGCCTGGATTGTAGGGTGCGTCAGATCGATTAACCCAGGACGCAAACGAGGAACTTAACGGCTGACGCACCATTGATCAGCGTAGGGGCGAAAAATTTTTCGCCCCTACAGCACCGTTGCACAATCTGGCTCAATAGATGGCAGATTACCGAACCGCTAGGGCCGGCTCCTTGGTCGCTGAGGTTGTTGAAGGAGTTGCCCCCCGACGACAGAAAATTTCAGCAGAATTATTCGGACTTTCAATCAACTTCACCCGATCCAACACCACCCCCAACGCCCCTAAAGGCCCCTCCAAGGTTTGCGCCACATAGAGAGCAATATTTTCCGCCGTCGGCACAACTTCCCCAAAATAAGGAACATCTTTATTTAAAAACGTATGATCCATCGGCTCCACGATCAGATCATCCACCACCTTTTGCAATGCCACCAAATCCACAATCATCCCCGTGCGCGGGTCAATCTCCCCCGCCACACTCACCTCTAGGTGATAGTTGTGGCCGTGGCCGTTGGGGCGGGCGCATTTGCCGTAAATCGCCACATTTTGATCAAAATCAAGGCTATCGAGGGCGAGGCGGTGGGCAGCACTAAAATGAGTGCTAATCGTCAGTGTGGCTTCCATGGCATTTCCAGAGTAATCGGCCCAGAGTTCTGGGTGTTCAAAAAGTTGGATATTGACTAAAGGGAGGTGCGGCGCAAGGCGTTGCCAAATGACACGGGCGACATTTTCCGTCGTCGGCAGCGTTTGCTCAAACTCTGGCCAAGCGGTGTTCAGGTAGCTGAAATTGAGATCATTGATCACAGCGGTGCGAATCGCGTGCTTAACATCAGACAGATTTTGCACCATCCCATACTGATCTAAATCTCCCTCCAGGGACACATAGAGGGTGTAGTTATGGCCATGGCCGGGGAAACGGCTACAGCAGCCAAATTTTGCTAAGTTTTCCGCCTCACTCCATTCCGGTAGCCAATACCGATGGCTAGCCGCGAATTGGGCGCGACGGTGAATGATACATTTCATCAGGAGTAAAAGTTAAAGTTTTGTGAAGATGTACCCCTAGGATACCAATTTCAGCCTCCCTAGGGGAATCTGGCCATCCCTGTTGCTCCGAGGGAGAATGACTCAAGCTCCTGAATAATGTAGGGGCGAAAAATTTTTCGCCCCTATGCCCATCAAGGCAACAACCGGATCACCGATCATTGCAAGCATTTGTATTGATTTGTAGAGAAGGCTTCAGTCCTCTCTCCTCCGAAAGCGCACCCAAAAAGGCAAACTCACCGCCATCAGCCCCAAAACCCAACTCAACCAATCCCCCCATTGGCTGTAGAAGGTTTGGGTTTTTCGTCGTTCAATGGTGGCGCTGTGTAATTCATAGGTATTAATCCCCGAAATCCATAGGGTTTCACCGTGGGGCGTGACGATCGCCGAATAGCCGGTATTGGTAGCCCGCACCGCCCAACGATCCAGTTCGATCGCCCGCATCACATCAAGGGCATGGTGTTGGGCAGGCATGGCGGGGCTGTAGTGGGCATTATTCGACGCGGTGAGGATCAATTCCCCTCCGGCGGCGGCTTGGCGTTGGAGGTGGCGGGGAAAGGCGGATTCATAGCAAATACCGACGATCGCCCGTCCAAAGGGACTGTCAAAAATTTGCGTGGGGGAACCGGCGGCTAAATGGGCATCAAGGGGAGAAAGGCGGTTAATCACGCCCCCTAGGAGCGATTGAAACGGGATATATTCCCCCAAGGGAACCAGCTTCACCTTGTCATAACGGCTATAGAGTTCCCCCGCACCGGTAATCGTAAACAGGCTATTGGTGTAACTGGTTCCTGATTGCCCAAAGGCCCCCAACCACACCGGCACACCTTGACGCTGGACGGCTTGGTAAAAGGGATGGTGATTCTGCACTAATTCTTGCCAAGGGAAGGGCAAGGCGGTTTCAGGGGTGAGGATCACCTCTACCCCCTGTTGGGCAAGGGTTTCATAGCCCGTGGTATAACCGGCGATCGCCCGACTCCAACCCGTAGGATAAAGCTTAATTTCATTGGGGATATTGCCCTGAATGATCCCCACCTTTAAAGGTTCACCAGGGCTAAGGGGTTGCTGACTCCAAACGGCCCCAAGGGTATGGGTGAAGATCAGCAGCGCGATCGCTCCCCCAGTCCAGAAGCGGCGTTTAGGGGTAAGCAGGGCTTGAGCGATCGCCCCATTCACCACCATTAATAAAAATGTCACCGTCGTCGGCCCCGAAATCCGCCCCCAATGGAGCAGGGCGAGATTCCCCGGACTTTGGGTATAGGCCAAGGAAGACCACCACAGCGGCCCCCCTTGCCAAATCGCCTCCAGGCTACACCACAACGCCGCCCCAAATAGGAGATTTTGCCAACCTGTTTTTGGGGCCAATCGCCCCATCCCTTCCCCCCAAACCACCACAATGGCCGCCCCCCAAAGGGTAATCAACAGCCAACAGAGGAGGGCGATCGCCAAACTTGCCCCCCAAGGCACACCCATCCAAGTCATGGGATGAATTCCTGTAATCCAGGCCAGAGCCAAACCATGGAAACCACAACCCCAAGCGAGCGCAAGCCCCCACCGCCCCCTTTTTACCCCCATCACCCCCCACCACAACGGAGCCACCCCCACCCAAGCCAAGGGAAACGCCCCCACCGGAGCCGGACTGATCCCCACCAACGCACCGGCCCCCAAGCACAAAACCACCCATGGCCAACCCGTCCATCGCCCCAAATTCTGCACGTTCATCTTAATGTTGATCCTGATAAAACCATGGGGGCCCGGCTAGGGGGTGCGATCGCCACTCCCCTCTGCCACCATTTGATAAATATAAAATTGGCCAAACACCCCCAAAGTTTCAAATTCATAGCCACGGGGCAGGGGCGGGGAAGAAAAGCCCGTGCGGTAGATGCTGAACAGCAGGTAATTTTCCCGGCGGGTATTTTGGGCGATCAGGTTTTGCAATTGGGGACGAGCCGTATCCAGGAGCGTTGACCCCAAGGAGCGGCATTGCTCGGAAAATTGCCGCAATTGGGGGGGCAACTCCTGACAGATATTGTTCTGAAGATAGCGGGTTAATTGGTGGACGGCAAAATCTTCATAGGCCGCTGGCCCGGGGTTGGTCATGGCGAGGCCTGTCCCCAGGAGGGCGATCGCCCCCCCTGCAATACTCACGGTCGTTTGCCATAGCTTCATAAAAATCCTGTCCTTGCGGCTTGGCTGGCGGAGATCAACAATCTCCCCCCTTAAAATACGAGCATACCCTAGCTTTAGTTCCAAAATATCTGTTATACTGCTTAAGCGCAGCACGGCGAGCGTAGCCAAGTGGTTAAGGCAGTGGATTGTGGTTCCACCACTCGCGGGTTCGAGTCCCGTCGTTCGCCCTCAATAGTCTCCGTTAGACAAGCTAACTCCCTTTTGGCACAGTCAATCATCAATAGAGATATAGAAATAGCGAAACTTAATTCGCAAAATTTATTGATATAGATTGAGGGTCAGGTGTTCAACAGACAAAGGCGACAGGTTAAAGCCTGCCGCCCTGAGCGGGCCTTAATTGAAAGGTTGTCAGTTATCCGCAGATATTGTTGGTCATCGGCTGAACCTGAATCTCAACCTGCTCAACTCCCGCATCCGTCAGAATTTGTCTAACGAATTGCTCAGCATTTTCGTTGGCTCGGTCAAGAATACCATTAGCACAAGCAGTAGCACGTATTTCAGCAAGGGCATCGCGCTGGGCTTTACTTTGGAGACTAGGGTCAGCTCCTGGATTGAGAAAGTTCGTCCGACCTTCCATGATGATCTTAGATTTTTCAACATCCAAGTAAATCCCCGTGATTTCTGCCGACGGTAGCACAACCCTGATCGTGCCGTTATTAAAACGCTGGACGCTGATTTGATTCAGATTGAGACCGCCTTGAATCCTGGCTACTCCCTCATAAGCCAGGTCAGTGCTGCCAAGCGTGACCCAATTCCACAAAGTTTTGTTATCACGATGGACTACGACCGTTGCCTTATCAACGCTGCTCACAGTATCAAAGGTTTTCATATCCTGTAAACCGCCAACCACAATATTTTTGACTTCACTTACAGTCTGGGCAGGGGCGTGGGCATTAGCGAACCCATGTGAGAGATTATTGAAGAAACCTTGGATATTCCAAATAGGCAGCACAAAAACCAATAGACTCAGAATGATAATGATAGGAACTGTTTTGATCATTCCTGGTAAACTTTGCAATACTCTCAAAAATCTACCGAACGAGGACTGAACGCCGTTGACGGATTCTGACATAGTTTAACCTCAAAGTTTTAGATTGGAGGGAATAAGCAGCAATGCCGTGGGACAATCGTCAACGTGAATTTTGATGTATTGCCAACCACTCAACTAAGGAATACAGCTTTTACCGATAAGAATTGAGTTCTATTTATGATTTTATTGTCTTCTATTGAGCAATGCATCAGTATTTATACTTAGTGAGAAGCACCAAGCTTCAATTTTAAACCTGAAATCATAAAAAATATAGCGGTAAGCGGGAAGGTAAAGGCTGTATCCCTCCTCGTTACTTGGCTCTGCCAAGTAACGCCCTCCCGGGTGCTGCCGCCTCCCTCCCCCCAGCAGGCGGCAGAGCCGCTCAATACCGATTCCATGGCAGAACCATGGCACGAGGCGAAAAATTTTTCGCCCCTACGCAGATTTGGTATCCCATCGAGCTAATTTCATCATATTGCCTGAAGACCCTAGGGGTTTTCAAGATTTTTCTTTTACATTACTTGACAAAAGAAATTCTGGAGGATTGCTATCAGCTAACTGTTTTGTTAAATCAAAATTTGTGCCGCCAATAGCAGCTAAACTACCAATGATTGAAGTTAAACCATTACTGATTTTATCCAAGTAGTCTCGGCGAGCTTTCCATCGCTGCTTCATATAGTTCTCTTCTTTGCGTAGATCTTCACTAAATGCATGATAGGCTTCCTGAAGCATCGTCATCACCGTTTTAAACTCATCACTGCGGATATAATCCACTACCCGCTCTTGCACCGTTTTCATATGTTCTTGTGTTCTTTTTTCTTGGTGGGCTTGAATCAAGATTTGACGCAATAAGGTAGAAACCACAGGTAGTTCATGATAGCGGCATACAAAAACATCTTCAATTTGCCCAAAACTCTCCATGTTGTCAGGCATAGCAGTCGTCACAATAATTTTCAGATCTGCCTTTTCACTCACTGCATCTTGACGTAATTTTTGAATCCATTTATCTTGCCAATGCTTCGCTTTTTTAGACTCATAAATAATTTTGCCTGTTGCTACTCCAAAATCATTCACGACAATTTGTGTTAAATCTGCACCATAAGCACCAGTTTCAATTTCTTTAATTTGATCACGGGGGAACAAATTGCACAACGTTTCCTCAATGATAGATTCAAAGGCTTCCCCTTGAATTTGCATAGACCCTTGATCAGCGCGTTGTTTAAGTGTCTCAATTTGTTCTTTGAGTTGTTTCTCTTTTTCCTGCGCCTCAGCCAGTATGATATCTTTTTCCGCCATCGCAGTTTGTAGCTTCTGACTAAGCTGCTCTTGAAACTGTTGCTGTAGCGTTTGCTTAGTTTCTGCCACTGCTTGCTGTCGCACCTGGAGGATCTGCTCCTCCATTTCTGCTTTCACATCTTGCAGTTCAATCTTGGCTTTCAAGAGTTCTATTCTTTCCTTTCGTTGTGCTTCCACTTTTTCAGCAAGCAGTTGATTGTTCTCTCGTTCCTCCTTTAGCTCCTCAGCCACTTTAGCCGCTTCTACTTTCAATTTAGCCTGTATTTGCTCATTTTTTTTGACTAATTTTTCTTTTTCTGTTTGTAATTGGTCAGACAATTGCGCTTGTAAATCTTGCTCCATCATTTTTCTAGTCTGAGCGATCGCCTCCTGTCGTACTTGACTGATCTGCTGTTCCATCTGATCCTTCAGCTCATCAAGTTCGACTTTGGCTTTTAACAGGGTATTGCGTTCCTGACGTTGTTCTGCCAGTTTTTCCTCTAACACCTTCGCCCGTTCTCGTTCCTCTAGTAATTCTTGAGCAGTTTGTGCTGCTTCTGCATTCAACTTTGCCTGTAATTTTACTGTCGCTGTTTCCAGTTTTTCTTTCTCTTTTGCTAATTTTTCTGCAAGGTCTTTTTGGAAATCTTGCTTCATATCTGTAGTGAGGCGATCGCGGATTTCTACAGTCAGTTTTTGGCGTAAATCTTTTTCAATGGTTTCTCGCAAAACTGTTTCTACTTCAAACTCTGCCCCACATTCAGGACATTCAATTTGGCGACTTTCTGGCTGTTTTTTCATGAAAATATTTTCCTATTGTTAAAACTTGATTATCTCTGTTTTTGTGCTGCTGTGAATGTTTTCCTACAGGAATTCAAAACCGTGTTTGTTCACGGAAAATTATTAGGTTAAATCGGGGAAGATGGAGGCGTTGCTTTTGGGGGGTGTGGAGCCGTTGGGGGTCGTAGAGGGCGTAATGCTACTATTGAGGAATTTTTTATAGACCACTTCCCGGAATTGTGTCGTGTCTGTTTGCCAGAGACTCACCCGCTTACTGAGAAATTCGGCTTTGGGTTCGCTGATTTCGGGGGGGAGCGTGTAGTTAAAATTGCCTGTAAACAGGAGCGCGGACACAATACCATGGGGGGGCTGGTTTAACTGCACTTCACTGATATTGATACTTAAGGGGCAACGCTTGAGCGTGTAGTGGAGCGTCAAAGCTGCATGGAGGGGATCATTACCCATTTGTTGCCAACTGCCCGGAGCTAGAAGCTTTTGGGTCATAAATTGGTGGGGAACGTCAGCCTGTTCTGGGAAGCCGAGCAGGACTTTTGGGGCAATGGTGAGGCCCTGATAGTCAGCATGGGGAAATTTGTCGAGATAGGCTTGGGCGATCGCCGGCCCCTGAAGCGTTCCCCCTCCCCCCATTTGCTCCAAAAACATTAGCCTTTGGGGTTGTGCCACCAAGTTTAAACCATTGGTAAATGAGAGTTGCGCCGCATTTTGACCCTGAATTGGGTTTTGGGACAGTTCCCAATCCGCAGGAATAACACCACTCATTTTCAGAACGTCCAAACTCATCAGCCCAGGACGAAAATCCTGGGCGATAATTTGGATCGCCAGTTCCTGAAGTTCCAAAACGGAGGCTGAAGTTTTTGGCGCAGAAGTCATGGGGATGAGGGGCAAACAATAAGAAGGCGTGAGGAGCGAGGCGTGAGGAGTGAGGGAAAAAACGCATCTTCTCTTTTCTCAATCCTCTATCCTCTTTCCTCACCGTTAAGACAATGCTGAAGCCGCAGAGCGTCGCCGCCGTCGGGGAGAACTGCTATGGGTGGGCGGTGCGGCATCAACATCGGGGGTTTGCAACAGGAACACCACCGAAGGACGGCAGTTGAGTTCGCGGCGGATTAAGCGCATGATGCTACCCTCAATTTCCGTTTTTAAGCCTGTCCAATCGACTTCCGGGGGGCCGCCGTTGTTGGTGTTGCTGGTGAATTCAGAGCCGCGCTCACTTAACACCCGCGCCACATTGCGATTGACCATCTGACGGAACATTTCCGGATCGAGGGTACTGGCCACACCCCGGAAATGAATTTCGGGCCGAGCCAGCAGGTTTAATTGCCAATCGACGGCGGCGGCGATCGTAATTACGCCGTCTTCTGCTAACTGTTGCCGCTCCTTCATGACATGATCATGGACAATGCCGGAACCATCGACGAGTTTAATCCCGGAAGGCACTTGACCGGCAATGCGAATCCGTTCTGGGGTGAGTTCCACAATGTCGCCGTTGTTGATAATCACCATATTGTCGGCGGGGATGCCCATGCTTTGGGCCATTTTGGCGTGCTCCACGAGCATCCGGTATTGACCATGGACGGGCATGAAGAATTTTGGCCGGGTGAGGTTGAGCATCAGTTTATGATCCTCGCGGGAGCCATGGCCGGAAACGTGGATGCCTTGATTGCGGCCGTAGATGACATGGGCTCCCATCATGATCAGGCGATCGATGGTGTCAACGACGGCAAGGGTGTTGCCGGGGATCGGGTTGGCGGAAAAGACGACGGTATCTCCGGCTTTGATCCGGACTTGGCGGTGTTCACCTTTAGAAATGCGCGTCATGGCGGCGAGTTCTTCCCCTTGGGAGCCGGTGGTGAGGACTAAGACCTGTTCATCGGGGATGCTGGGCATCTGTTTGAGGGGGACAAAGAGACTATCGGGGCATTTGATATAACCCAGTTCTCGCGCATGGGCGATGACGTTGAGCATGGAGCGGCCGACGATCACAACTTTGCGGTTGTGTTTTTGGGCGAGGCTGAGGATGATGTTGACCCGATGGACGGAGGAGGCAAAGGTGGTGATAAAGATCCGTTTGGGGGCTTGGGCGATGACGCGATCCAAGTTGGGGCGGACGGATTCCTCGGAAGGGGTGTAGCCGGGGACTTCGGCGTTGGTGGAGTCACTGAGGAGGCAAAGTACGCCTTTTTCGCCATGTTCGGCGAGTTTTTGGAGGTCGAAGTGTTCGCCATCGACGGGGGTGTGGTCAATTTTGAAGTCGCCGGTATGGATGACGACACCGAGGGGGGTGTGGATGGCGACGCTGAAGCTGTCGGCCATGGAGTGGGTGTTACGGATGTATTCCGCGAGGAAGGCGGGGCTGATCCGTACCATGTCGCGGGGGCCGACGGTGTGGATTTTGGTGCGATCGCTCACCCCCGCTTCTGCCAATTTATCCCGCAACAGGGCCATGGCTAACCGGGGGCCGTAGATGTGGGGAATATCAAACTGCTTGAGGTGGTAGGCAATGCCGCCGATGTGGTCTTCGTGGCCATGGGTGACGATCATGCCTTTGATCTTGTGGCGATTTTCGAGGACGTAGGTCATGTCCGGCAGGACAACGTTAACCCCGTGCATCCCATCGGTGGGAAAGCCAATGCCCGCATCGAGCAGCACCATTTCATCTTGGTACTCAAAAATGCAAGTATTCTTACCGATTTCATGGAGGCCGCCGAGGGGAATAATTTTCAACGGAGCAGATTTAAGATTGGGTTTCGTCATAGGGATGAGGTTTATGGCTCAGGGGTTTGGGTTAATAGATCAAGCTGGATGAGAACGGTTTTAAGTTGTGCTTCTTGGTCTGGGGTAATGTCGCAAAGGGGCGATCGCACTGTCCCTACAGACCAGCCCTGAAGCGCGAGGGCGGCTTTAATCGGAATCGGATTGGTGGTACAAAATAACACTTTGAACAGTTCAAAGAGGCGGAGATGAATCCCTTGGGCGGTGCGCACTTCACCGGCTTGAAAGGCCCGAATCATCGCCTGAAGGTCATCGCCGACGAGATGACTAGCGACACTGACCACACCGGCTCCCCCAATGGCCAACAGGGGCAACGTCAGGGAATCATCTCCGGAATAGAGGGCAAAATCCGGCGGGGTGAGGGCGCGAATTTGGCTGGCAATATCTAAACTGCCGCTCGCTTCTTTAATCGCTACAATACTCTCAATTTCAGCCAAGCGGGCCACGGTTTCTGGCTGGAGGGCTTGCCCGGTGCGGCCGGGAATGTTGTAGAGCATCATCGGCAGATCGGGGCAGGCCCGGGCAATGGCCGCAAAATGCTGATAAAGACCGGCTTGGGGGGGTTTGTTGTAATAGGGTACGACCTGTAATGTGCCGTCAAGGCCCAGTTTAGCGGCCTTTTGGGTGGCGGCGATCGCCTCTTCGGTGGAATTCGACCCCGTGCCGGCCATCACCTTAGCGCGATCGCCCACCGCCTGCTTCACCACCCGAAACAGTTCAAACTCTTCCTCCCAAGAAAGGGTAGGGGACTCCCCCGTTGTGCCACAAACAAGGATGGTATCGGTGCCATGGGCAACGAGATGGGCCGCTAACTTCTCCGTGGTGGCGTAGTCTACCTGCCCCGCTACCGTGAACGGCGTAATCATTGCCGTTGCTACATTACCAAATTCACTCACACTGTCATCATCTCCTACAGAATTACACATCACGTTAACAAACGTTCTTAAGTTTGACCCGTTAGGGGGGAATGGGGAACGGGGAACGGGGAACGGGGGCTGTGATTGTTGATCCCCGTTATCCCTAACTCTTCTAATGGGTGGCAGCCAACCGGGCGGATTGGGGCTTGACCCAACCCCGCTCTAGCAACAATTCCGCAATTTGCACCGCATTGAGGGCCGCCCCTTTGCGGATCTGATCCCCACTCAACCACAATTCCAAACCTTGGGGGTGAGAAATATCCCGGCGAATCCGGCCCACTAACACCGCATCCTCACCGGAAGCTTCACTGGGCATCGGGAAATAATTCCGCTGCCAATCTTCTACGAGGCGCACCCCTGGGGCTTGGGCAATCAAGGCCCGCGCCTGCTCCACCGGGAAAGGCGCGTCAAACTCCAGGTTAACCGCTTCTGAATGCGCCCGCAGGACGGGAACCCGCACACAGGTAGCTGTAATCCGCAGATCCGGATCGCCAAAAATCTTGCGGGTCTCCTGCACCATCTTCATCTCCTCCTGACAATACCCCTGATCATTGAGGGGGGAATTGTGGGGGAAAAGATTAAAGGCGAGGGGGTAGGGGAGGATTTCCGCTTGGGGGGGTTCGCCGTTGAGAATCGCCTGGGCCTGTTGTTGCACCTCCGCCATCGCCCTTGCCCCGGCCCCGCTGGCGGATTGGTAGGTGGCGACGACAATGCGGCGAATCCGCTGCACTTGATGGAGGGGATAGATGGCCACCCCCATCAGGATTGTGGTGCAGTTGGGGTTGGCGATAATCCCCTCATGGTGGGCGGCGGCTTCCGGGTTAATTTCCGGCACGATGAGCGGCACGGTGGGATCCATCCGGAAGGCGCTGGAATTGTCAATATAGACCGCCCCCGCTGCTACCGCTGTCGCCGCCCAAGTTTGGGAAATACTCCCCCCTGCTGATGCCAACACCAGATCGACATCGTTAAAGGATTGCTCATTGACGGCCTCCACAGGGAGCGATCGCCCCCCAAAGGTTAAATGCTGCCCCGCTGAACGGGGGGAAGCCAGCAGCTTCAGCGATGACAAAGGAAACTGACGGGACTCCAACAGGTGAATCAACTCCGTCCCCACGGCTCCGGTTGCGCCCAAAATGGCAACCCGCAATGAATTGGTCAAATTAACAAACCTCCAGATCGTAGTGGAAACTCAAAACAAACATCATCAACACAATGAACACCAAAAAATCAGTGATGGGGGTTGACCCTCGCCCCAACGAGCAGCGGAACCGTTCCTCCGGCTTTTGTTAAACCCTAACCTCGGAAGCAGCAACGAGATAACCCTAGCATTGTACTATGATCTCAGAGTTGTCTAGATTTTCTAGGCAAACCTTGCCCCTGTTTGGAGGCAATAATGCGCATTGAGGAAGTTAACCTCTATCATAGGCAATCGGGCCATGTTATCGAGATCAACCTCAAGCAGCCGCCCCGATGAACCCGAAGGCTGGCTAGGGTGAGTCCATGATATCGGGCTGGCAATTACCCCATAGTTTACGGTTTGCAAAACGAGTCGTCCATGAAAGTATCCCAGGAAAAATCACCGAAAAGTCAAGTCACCCTTACCATTGAAATCCCCGCCGACAAATCCAAGCAGGCTTACGAAAAAGTCGTCAAAAACTTGGCCCAAACGGTGCGGATTCCTGGGTTTCGCAAGGGCAAAGTCCCCCGTCCCATTCTGCTGCAACGCCTTGGCCCCGAACGGATTCGGGCAGAGGCCCTCGAAAATTTGGTGCAGGATACGGTGATGCAAGCCGTCAAGGATCAAGAGATTGATGCCCTGGGCAACTACAAGATTGAGCCGGGGATTGATGAATTGCTCAATCGCTATCAACCGGGTGAAGTCCTCACCTTTGCCGCTTCGATGGATGTGCCGCCGGAGGTGGAAATGGGCGATTATCAAGCCCTCCATGTCAAGGCGGAAGAAACGGTCTACGACCCGGAACAGGTCGATCGCTTCCTCGCTGACCAGCAGGCCAAGGTGGCCACCTTAGTCCCAGTGGAAGGCCGGGCGGCCCAACGGGGGGATGTGGTGGTGGTCAACTATAGCGGTCGGCTGATTGTCGATGGTGAGGTGAGCGCCGAGGTGATTAGTGGTGCGGAAGCCACGGATTTTCAACTGGAGTTAGAGCCGGATAAATTCCTTGAAGATTTAATCACGGGGATCGAGGGCATGAATCCTGAGGAGGAAAAAGAGATTGTGGTGTCTTTCCCTGAGGACTATGCTCGCGAAGATCTCGCCGGTCAACAGTCCCAATTTTCCGTAAAATTGCTGGAAATTAAAGAGAAGGAACTGCCGGAACTCGATGATGATTTTGCTGATGAAGTGAGTCGCTTTGAAACCTTGGCGGAATTACGGGCGGATCTAGAAGCCCAGTATCAAAAGCAGGCGGAAAATGCCACTCAGGCCAGTATTGAGGAAGCGATCGCCACGGAACTCCTCAAAATCACCACCGTTGATCCCCCCGAAACCCTGATTCAGCAAGAGGTGGACATGACGATCCGCCAGACCGTTGCCGAAATGGAGCAATATGGTCTGGATATGAAAACGATCCTCAATGCCGACATGATGCCAACATTGCGGGAAAATGCCCGCCCAGAGGCGATCGAGCGGCTCAAAACCACGTTGGCCCTTGCAGAAGTGGCCCGCCGTGAGGCGATCGCCGCTGATCCTGAAGCGGTGCAAGCAAAAATCCAGGGAGTCCTCGAACAGTTGAGTGGTCAGAATATTGACCTCGAACGCCTGCGGGAATTTGTCACCAAAGAATTGGTCGAAACCCAGGTGTTGGCATGGCTACGGGAAAATGTCACCGTGGAATTAGTCCCCAAGGGGACGCTGAACCCGAAGGTAGATCCAGAAGCAACAGTGGATGAGGAAGCGGAGGCCATGGCGACCACCGCAACCGAGGCAGCCGTGGAGGAGACGAGCAGCGAAGAAGAATAATCACCAGCGAGATGGGATCAACGATGCCATCTCGCCAATCTATTTCAGCTCAATTCCCCACGTCTCCCAGCACATAAGGCATAATAGTGAACAAGTAGAAGAACGCTGCTTTCTCAATTCTGACCCTCAGCATGATCACATCCCAAGCCACCTCCATCTGCTTACCCAACGAATCCAGCTACAACTATCACGCCATGGGTCAAACCATCGTCCCCATGGTCGTTGAACAGTCCGGCATGGGAGAACGAGCCTTTGATATTTATTCACGGCTCCTCCGCGAACGGATTATTTTTTTAGGAACGGCGATCGACGATACCATCGCCGATTCTGTGGTGGCCCAACTGCTGTTTTTAGATGCTGAGGATCCAGAAAAAGATATTCAACTCTACATCAACTCCCCCGGTGGCTCCGTCTATGCGGGGATGGCCATCTACGACACCATGCAGCAAATTCGCCCCGATGTTGTCACCATTTGTTATGGCATCGCCGCCAGCATGGGAGCATTTCTCCTTTCCGGTGGAACGAAAGGCAAGCGGATGTCCTTACCCAGTTCCCGGATCATGATTCATCAACCCCTCGGTGGTGCTCAGGGGCAGGCAGTGGATATTGAAATTCAAGCCAAAGAAATCCTGTATATCAAACAGCAACTTAATGAACTGCTAGCAGATCATACCGGTCAGCCTTTAGAACGGCTGATTCAGGATACGGAGCGAGATTTTTATATGTCTTCCGTCGAAGCCCAAGCCTATGGGTTAATTGATCAGGTGATTAACGCCTCAGCCCTGCCGCAAATCAATATTGCTGCCACTGTTGCTGCACTTCAGTAAGAGGTCAAAATGCCGAAATACGACTCCCATCTCAAATGCTCCTTTTGTGGCAAGTCTCAAGAACAGGTGCGAAAGCTAATTGCTGGCCCCGGAGTCTATATCTGTGATGAATGTGTAGAGTTGTGCAATGAGATTTTGGATGAGGAATTGATTGATTCCTCTAGCCCTGCTACCCAACCCGTTCCCCACGCCGAAGAACATCCTCCCAAACGCCGTACACCTTCAGAGCGGTTGAATTTCAACCATATCCCCAAGCCTACGGATATTAAACGCTATCTTGACGAGCACGTGATTGGTCAGGATGAAGCGAAAAAAGTCCTCTCTGTGGCGGTGTACAACCATTACAAGCGCCTCAGTTTTCTCCAAACCAAGCCCACCACCGCCAAAGGGGGAGCCGAGGATGTGGTGGAGTTACAGAAATCTAATATTCTCCTGATTGGCCCCACTGGCTCCGGCAAAACGCTCCTGGCCCAAACTTTAGCGAAAATCCTGGATGTGCCTTTTGCGGTGGCGGATGCCACGACGCTAACAGAAGCGGGCTATGTGGGGGAGGATGTTGAAAATATTCTGCTGCGGCTGTTGCAGGTGGCGGATCTTGATGTGGAGGAGGCCCAGCGGGGGATTATCTACATTGATGAAATTGATAAGATTGCCCGTAAGAGTGAGAACCCTTCGATTACCCGCGATGTTTCTGGGGAAGGGGTGCAGCAGGCGTTATTAAAAATGCTGGAAGGGACGATCGCCAATGTTCCCCCCCAAGGGGGCCGGAAACATCCCTATCAAGATTGCATTCAAATTGATACGAGCAATATCCTGTTTATCTGTGGGGGGGCTTTTGTGGGCCTCGATAAAGTGGTGGAGCGGCGGGCGGGGAAAAAGTCCATGGGCTTTGTCCGTACTGGCGAAAACCAATCCAAGGAGCAGCGCACAGCGGATGTGCTCAAGCAGTTGGAGCCGGAGGATCTGGTTAAGTTTGGGTTAATTCCGGAGTTTATCGGTCGGGTTCCGGTGGCGGCGGTGCTTCATCCCCTCGATGAGGAGACGTTGGTGGCGATCTTGACGGAGCCGCGCAATGCGTTGGTGAAGCAGTATCAAAAATTGCTGTTGATGGATAATGTTCAACTGGAGTTTAAGCAGGAATCGATCCGGGCGATCGCCCAAGAAGCCTACCGCCGTAAAACCGGAGCGCGGGCATTGCGGGGCATTGTTGAAGAGTTAATGCTAGAGGTGATGTATGAATTGCCTTCGCGTCAGGATGTCCATTGTTGTGTGATTACGCCGGAAATGGTGGAAAAACGCTCAACGGCGGAATTATTGTTACATCCTTCGACGTTGCCGAAACCGGAGTCGGCTTAGGGGAAGTAGGAAGTGGGGAGTGGGAAGTGGGAAGTGATGGGGGAAATGGTGACGATTCGGGGGGTTCCCCATTATTACGAGTGGGTGCGGGGCGCAGGTTCTGAACCTAAACCCGTTTTGGTGTTTGTCCATGGTTGGGGGGGTTCGGCACGGTATTGGCAGACGACGGCGGCGGCCTTGAGCGATCGCTTTGATTGTCTCCTGTATGATTTGCGGGGTTTTGGCAGATCGCCCCAACCCTCCGCTGTGGATCTGCCCTACGGTTTAGCCGATTATGCTGAAGATTTACGCCTCTTGCTTGATCACCTCAAGTGCGATCGCATCTCCCTCAATGCCCATTCCTTGGGGGCCTCCATCGCCGCCGTCTTTGCCCAACAATACCCCCAACGGTTAGACCGCCTCATCCTCACCTGTAGCGGCATTTTTGAGTACAATCGCCTCACGTTCAGCCTTTTCCATTGGGCGAGTGAGTATGTGGTTAAATTCCGCTTTCCCTGGATGCTCAATGTCCCCCTCGCGGAACATTTATTTATGAGCCGCTTTCTCTATCACCCCCTCCCCAGTGCCATCAGCCGCACCTTTTTAGCCGATTACCTGATGGCGGATCAAAACGCCGCCATGGGGACGATTTACACCGCCGTCAGTGAACAGGCGGCCATCGAAATGCCCCAAGTTTTTCAATCCTTCCAAACCCCCACATTGTTAATCTCTGGCCAGCAGGATCAAATCATTCCCCCCCGCCTTGGCCGCAGTGCCGCCGCCCTCAATCCCCGCATCACCCATACAGAACTGGCTAAAACGGGTCATTTCCCGATGTTGGAAGTACCCGGAGCCTATTTACCTTTAGTACAGGGGTTTTTAGGCGATCGCACCTAGCAGAAAATTCCAAAAATCTGATAGCCTAGTCTGAATAGCTTCGGGAAGGGAAAAATAGCGCAGTGAGCATTCAAATTGGACGCGGCAAGACCGCACGACGGGCCTACGGTTTTGATGAAATTGCCCTAGTCCCCGGTCGATCAACCCTCGATCCTGCCCTAGCAGATACAAGATTCACCATCGGGGGGATTGAGTTAGCAATTCCCATCCTGGCCAGCGCCATGGATGGCGTGGTGGATGTGGCCATGGCCGCCCACCTCTCCAAACTAGGGGCCTTGGGTGTCCTCAACCTGGAAGGCATTCAAACCCGCTACGCCGATCCCAACCCCATCCTCGATAAAATTGCAGCGGTGGGCAAAGATGAATTTGTTGGCTTAATGCAGGAACTCTACGCCGCCCCCATTCAGCCGGAATTGATCCGCCAACGCATTACCGAAATTAAAGCCCAAGGCGGCAAAACTGCCGTCAGCCTCACCCCCGCCGGGGCCGCCAAATATGGCGCTGTGGTCGCAGAAGCCGGGGCCGACCTCTGCCTCATTCAAGCCACCGTCGTCTCCACCGCCCACCTCTCCCCGGAAGAGATTACCCCCCTCGACCTGGTGAAATTCTGCGCAGAAATGCCCATGCCCGTTGCCCTCGGTAACTGCGTCACCTACGAGGTGGCTTTGCAACTGATGCAAGCGGGAGCCGCAGCGGTATTGGTAGGCATTGGCCCAGGAGCCGCCTGCACTTCTCGCGGCGTGTTGGGCGTAGGCGTACCCCAAGCCACCGCCGTCGCCGACTGTGCCGCCGCCCGCGATGAATACCATCAGCAAACCGGCCACTATGTACCGATCATTGCTGATGGGGGGATTGTCACCGGGGGCGATATTTGTAAATGTATTGCCTGCGGAGCCGATGCGGTGATGATTGGCTCCCCCATTGCCCGGGCCGCTGAAGCCCCCGGTCGCGGCTATCACTGGGGTATGGCCACCCCTAGCCCCGTCCTACCGAGGGGAACCCGGATCAATGTGGGAACCACGGGAACGATCGCCCAAATCATGACCGGCCCCGCCAAGCTCGATGATGGCACTCACAACTTGTTAGGGGCCTTAAAAACCAGTATGGGAACCCTAGGGGCAAAAAACCTCAAGGAAATGCAGCAGGTGGAAGTGGTGATCGCCCCTTCATTACTTACAGAGGGCAAAGTTTACCAAAAAGCCCAACAGTTAGGCATGGGAAAATAAATCCCCCCCTCAATCCCTAAACAGCCAGGTGCAATACCCTGGCTGTTTTTTTATTAATTGGAAAGGGGGAGCGGGCAAGCGTTTTGTTCAGCCGTGGGGGCGATCGGTTCGCCATCGTGAATCACCCCAGTTTCACAGTCTAAAGACAGGGCCTGCTCGAGATGGACAATATTGGATTCCAACGTCGGCTCTAAGGTTGGCTCTAAGCTCGGAGCAGCGGCAAAGGGATGGGTTGCCAGACTACAGGCGGCCCAACATCCTTTGACGGGGACACCCAATTGTTGACATTGACCCCCCCGGCGGCCCTGAGGGTGATAGTAAGAACATAAACGGCAGCTTGATGCTGAAAAATTTTTGTTATACATGGAAGTGAGGGGGAGAAAAGGGGCACAGACAACACGAATACTTTCTATGATGCTTGTTAGCTTTAATGAAATTCTTCGTGTGCAATAAATAGATACAAAATAAATCAGCGAGGTTTTTTTCGTAACGTTTCGTTAATCTTCAAGGCTTGCTGTGTAAGTATTCACATCAGGGATCAAGAAGAACGAATGCAAAACGAGGAAAAACCGAGAAAATGTGAGGGAATCAACTGCATTTAGCGTAGTCGCTTTAAAACAAGGGTTTTGTTTTTTTAATAATTTCTTCATTATTTTTTCTGCCTCGTCCTGAGAAAATGTCCAGCCTTACCAATTATGAGTGATCACAGCTTGCTTCTATAGTTATCTAGATCACAATAAACAGCCCGGACAATTTTGAGTCCTAGTTCAAGCGAGACAGAGCGGCACGGGCTTGTTAAGGTAGGGCCATTTTTGGCAGGTTTACTGTACAAGGGTTTCAGTCAACGAAAAACCAGTGATCCAACCTGAAGAGACCAGTGCCGGAACCACAACCTATGGCATTAGTCAGTATTGTTAGGACGTTTCAGAAATCCGAAAACCTCTCCGGGTGGCAATGCCCACCCGATGCGATTCCTAACCGCCTTGGCTACTACGATGGAACCCTAGGGTTGATGTGCTATCGTGATTCCCCTGAGGATCTGTCTGGGCAAGCCGATGGTGTGAAGGGGGCTGAAGATGGAAAAACTCCCATCGCCATGGCGATGGGGGCTTGGGAGCATCAAAATTTTAGGGATTGACACTCTCAGGTCTAAAGCCTCTGAGTTTCCCGTTTACCGCTATATTTTTATGAATTAATCGATCTCAATGGTTTGGGGACTGCTTTGATCAGCATCGTTCTCTGCCGTGGTTTGGAGGCCTTGCTTTTCAAGCCAGGACTTGACGGGATCCTCTCCCAGGTTGAGGCGTAAAGCGCCAGCAAAAAACCCACCCAGGAAGGCTGTGGGGTTGCCGAGGATTTCCTGACCAAGGGGAGAGAGTTCGTCAAACAGTGGCATGATTTCGTTGCAAAGTGGAGGACTTTGCTGAGATTTTAACTCAAAATCTTCGCCCGATGTCACAAATCTTAACCTAAGATGGAAAACCAGCAATCTTTAACAACCCAGCCATCATGCGTTATTTCGTTGCCCTGATTTTCGGGCTAATTCTTGCTCTGGGCCTATGGGCCGCCCCTGCTCAAGCGGGGAGTTCTTCCCTGATCCGTGCCTATGATGATGTCAAAGTGGAAACAAAAGACTTCCACGGGGCGAAACTCCAAGAAGCGGAATTTGCCAATACGGCCCTGAATGGGGCGAATTTCAGCGATGCTGATTTGATTGGAGCTGTGTTTAATGGCTGTAGCCTGCGGGGGGCGAATTTTAAAAATGCCGATTTTCGCACTGGGATCGCCTACCTCAGCGATTTCAAGGGGGCAGACCTCACCAATGCTCGCATTAGTGAGGCGATGCTGCTGCGCTCCATCTTCACCGATGCGATGATTACCGGTGCAGATTTTAGCGATTCTGTTTTAGATCGGGATCAACTCAAAGCCCTGTGCGCGAGGGCTGAGGGGGTGAACCCAATCACGGGGATCAGCACCCGCGATTCACTCCAATGTTTTTAAGGGGGTGAGATCGAGATCGGGATAGGCCTGGAGGAAGGCTAATAGGCGGCGGCCAATGGTGGCCACCCCGCCTGTAAGATTCGTTTCGATATTTAAGGGCATGACGGGATCATGGAGGGAGAGGCGCAACAGAAACCAACCCTGTTCCCCTGAGCAAGCCACCCGCACCCCTTCGTAGTTTTGAGGGGCGATCGCCCAATCCTCCTGAGTTGCCGCAAAGGTTGTTAACGCTTCAATCACCTGCTGGCCATAGGCTTGAAATTCGGGGGTTTTAATTTGCAAACGAAACTCTTGGCTTTCCATGGGTTCCGTCAGGGAGGCGATTAAATCCGTGAGCGATCGCCCCTCCCCCTTCGCCCGGGCCAATTCCACCAATAACTTACTCACCAAGTAGGCCCCATCATCGAGGAAATAATTTTCCCGCATTGCCCCATGGCCAGAGGTTTCAATGGCTAACCAAGATGCTTGGCCCGTGGCATTGAGGCGGATCGCCTCGTTAATTACATTTTTATAGCCCCGTTTAAAGCGGTGGTGAACTCCCTTTAAATCCTGCTCAATAAATTGGGTCAAGCCATCGGAGGTAATCGAATCCGTCACCACCGTTGAGCCGGGATGTTCCCGCAATGTAATCGCCGCAATCAGGGCAATCAAGCGGTTGCGGTTCAATTCCTGCCCCGTGGCATCCACCGCCGCCCCCCGATCCACATCGGTATCAAAAATAATCCCAAAATCTGCCCCCTGCGTTAACACCGCATCGACAATGGCAGCCATGGCGGCGGCATTTTCCGGGTTGGGGACATGGTTGGGAAACATCCCGTCCGGCTCTAAAAATTGGCTGCCGGTGGTATCGGCTCCCAAGGGTTCTAAAACTTGACGCACATAAAACCCGCCGGCCCCATTGCCCGCATCGACGACAATTTTTAAGCCCTTGAGGGGATGATCGTAATCTTCAGGATCCTTCACCCCGGCGCGAATCATCGCCACCAATTGCCCGGCGTAGGTGGTCATAAAATCCTGGGGCGCGATCGTGCCCGGTGTGGCGGCGGGGGGAAAGGCGTTGGCGGCGGCTAAATCGAGGATGGTGCGAATATTTTGCTTTTCTAAGCCCCCCTGAGCCGTGAAAAATTTGCAACCGTTGCGATTAAAGGGCAAATGGCTGGCGGTGAGCATGATCCCACCATCACAGGGATTCAGATCCCCCTGAGGATCAGCGGGGGTGATGGTGGTCATAAATAGGGCGGGGGTGGAGGCGATGCCGAGATCGTAAACCTGCACGCCGAGGGAGGCTAAACCCGCCATCATGCTGGCCATCAGTTCGGGGCCAGAAAGGCGGCTATCACGACCGACGGCGATCGCCAATTCCCCCAATGGCCGCCCTCGTTGCTCACTAAGCCAATGGGCAAACCCCAGGGCAATGCGTTGGGCAATCTCTGGGGTGAGGTTAACGGGTTCATCGGGAACCCCAGGGATGGCAACGCCGCGAATATCGGAACCGTTTTGCAATTTGTGCCAATGGATCTCAGTCATGGTCGAGGATGCTAAAGGGGATGGGAGCGTGAGCAGGCCACGCCCTCCACAGCCTAGCTTGAATTCTTGGGGGCCTAGATGGGCCTTAAGGGTTTTTCAACTTAGGATACAGTTGGAAGGATTGAATTTTTTCCCTAGATTCATGACCCTCAAAGCCGTTTTATTTGATTTCAATGGCACGATCATCAATGATGAAGCCATTCATGCGACCCTGATCCAAGACCTGCTCTTGGCGGAAAATTTGCGCCCCGATGGGACGGATTATCAACATTGCTGCCTGGGCAGGAGCGATCGCGCCTGTTTACGGGATTTACTCCGCCAACGGGGCCGGATCGTCTCCGATCAATACCTCAACCAATTGCTAGAACGCAAACGCCAAGCCTACTTGGCGAAAATTTCAGCCCTAGACAAGTTGCCAATCTATCCCGGTGTAACGGAGTTTATCCACAAACTCCAGGGTGCATCGCTGCTGTTAGGGGTGGTGACGGGGGCAGGCCGGGAGGAAGTGGAGATGGTGCTAGGGCGATCGCAACTGGCCCCCGCGTTCAGCGTCATTGTCACGGGGGATGATATCCCCACGAGCAAACCCGATCCCCTGGGCTACCTCTTGGCGGTGGAGCGATTGCAGCGGCAATTTAGCGATCGCCCCATTGAACCCCACCATTGTTTAGCCATTGAGGATAGTTTAGTGGGGATTGAGGCGGCGAAAAATGCCGGGATGCAGGTGGTGGGGGTAGCGCAGACCTATCCCTTCCATATGTTGCAGCGTCAGGCCAATTGGACGGTGGATCGGTTCACCGAATTAGAACTAGAGCGTGTTGAAGCGGTGTTTGCGCGGCGGGATTTGGAGTCACCGGTTTAGGGGGGGGGTTGAAAAATTGGGATCATCGGTGCTAGGATCTACGATCTAGCGGGGAATTAGCTCAGTTGGTAGAGCGCTGCGATCGCACCGCAGAGGCCAGGAGTTCGAATCTCCTATTCTCCATATTTAAGGTTGGCCTTCCAAGTAATGGAGGAATTCCACCAGTTCGCCATCGGTGAGGAATTGGCGCGATCGCTTCCCGTAGGTTTCCATGATATAGGTGCGGCCCTGCTCGCTCGTCCAGCCTAACCGCTTCAGTTCTAAATTGGTCTTGGCGATAATATCAGAAAAATCAATGGGTTCCCCAGGATTAACGGGGGTGGGAGCAGGGGTGAAGGCTTCCGGCGGTGGGGGTTCCGGTTCTTCATCTGGGGGTAAGGGATCGTCAAAAATTGGGGGTTCTGGGCTGAGATCGGGGGTGATGGGTGTGCGATGGTCTTCGACTGGGCTTTGCCCATCGTGGATCGCCACAGTATTTTGAATCGGTTTTGCCGGGGGTAGGGGATCGCTCACTGCCGTAAACGAGGGAATCGTGATCTCTGGGGATGGGGCGGGTTGAGCAGGCGGGATCATGTCCTGAGGCGGGGGAGGTTGGGGGGCGATCGCCTCCCTGACCACCGGTTGAGGGACAACGGCGGCCCAAGTTTGAGGCGTAGATTGCCCTTGATAGGGAGCAACGGCGGCAAATTGGGCAAAAAGAGCAAGGGCGCGATCGCGGGCCTGTTCTTCCGCTGCTTCTACCGTGGGGGCAGCACTCAGGCCCGTGGCGATCGCCTCTCCCCCAACGGTCAAACAGCAGCGCACCACATATTGCCCCTGTTCATAAAGCACCAATTCAGAAAGAATGCCCCCATCGGGGTGCTGACGGCGAAATTGTTCAAGTCCCATACTTTGCTCTGATTCTGTAGCGTTGACGGCGTACCGCTCTCTTTTCCAGTGTAACGGGGGAATGGCCCAGATTAGTAAATTAGATCGGGATGTTAACCACGCTAGGCCCTGAAATCCTCAAAAGTTCGTACTCTCCCCAAAATGTCCCCTGACGTGATCGAGAAAGGCTGTACTTTGGTGATGTTATGGAGAAGGTTAAGAGCATGATCACTGTAAAACTTGGGTTCAGTTTAAAGATAGCGATCCGCACCAGCGCATTTATCGCCCTCCTGGTGTTGGGGGGATGTGGCAGCGGTGGGGGGGGTGGAGAAGAATTCGATGCGGCAGAAAGTGAACAGCGCAGCAACGAAATGAGTCAAAGTGAGGAGGCAGCAACTCCGGCGGAGACCACTGCCCCACTGGCAAAGCGAGCCTCAGAAGTGGAGGAAATGAACGCCAGCAGCTATCCAGAGATTGCCACGATTACCAGCCTGCAAGCGGGGGATTTGATGTGCTATGCCGAGATCATGGATGAATCTGGGCAGGTGTTTGAGGTGGGGGCAACTTTTGAAATTTGCGATCGCAGCGATGAACTTCTCAACCAAACCGTTGGGTTAACCTATCGTGAGGAAAGTGTAGCTGATTGCGAAAGTTCCGAACCCTGTGGCCGCAGTCGCACTGAAATGCTCATTTATGAAGCAGTGCTGTTAGGGGAGTATTGATGAGTGTTGAGTGCGGGATGAAAGAAATCGCTGCGAGTGAATCCTAAAGGGGCAAACATAACAAATCGTTACAAGCAGGGGCGATCGCCATCGGGGGTAGGGGCGATCGCCCTAAACTGTTTATTTTAAATGTCACGAAAATTTAAACCCTCCAAAATCTTTCCATGTTTCCCACCCATCGCCCCCGCCGTCTCCGCCAAACCGACCCCCTGCGCCGTATGGTGCGGGAAAACCAACTCACCCCCAATGATCTGATCTATCCCCTCTTTGCCGTTCCCGGTACAAGTGTGGCCAAAGAAGTCACCTCGATGCCAGGGGTTTATCAGTTGTCCATTGACAAAATCGTTGAAGAAGCCAAAGAAGTCCGGGATCTGGGGATTCCGGCGGTGATTCTCTTCGGGATTCCCAACGATAAAGACAACGATGCTACGGGCGCGTGGCATGATTGCGGCATTGTCCAAAAAGCTGCCACAGCGATTAAATCCGCTGTTTCTGATCTCGTCGTCATTGCCGATACCTGCTTGTGTGAATATACCACCCATGGCCATTGCGGCTATTTAGAAGTGGGCGACCTCACCGGCCGCGTCCTCAATGATCCGACGCTGGAATTGTTGAAAAAAACCGCCGTTTCCCAAGCCCAAGCCGGGGCCGATATCATCGCCCCCTCGGGGATGATGGACGGGTTTGTGAGCGCCATTCGTGAAGCCTTGGATGCCGCAGGCTTTACCGATACGCCGATCCTTTCCTATGCCGCTAAATATGCCTCCGCCTACTATGGCCCATTCCGGGATGCGGCGGAATCTGCCCCCCAATTTGGCGATCGCCGCACCTACCAAATGGATCCCGCCAATGGTCGCGAAGCCCTCAAAGAGGTGGAACTGGATATTCAAGAAGGAGCCGATATGCTCATGGTTAAGCCAGCCCTCGCCTATATGGATGTGATCTGGCGGGTTAAAGAAATGACCAACCTCCCCGTCGCCGCCTACAACGTTTCTGGGGAATACGCTATGGTAAAGGCCGCTGCCCTCAACGGTTGGGTGGATGAGGAACGCATTGTCCTCGAAACCCTCACCAGCTTTAAACGGGCCGGGGCAGACTTGATCCTCACCTACCATGCTAAAGATGCCGCCCGCTGGCTCTAGGCTGGGGGGGATGCCGTGATCACCCCTGGGGCGATCGCGGCGAGCCGGTCGAGAAATCCGCCCTGTTTGTCCATGCCCGACTCAAAGGAGAATCTATGCGTGCAGTGCTGATGGCCGGTGGTTCAGGAACTCGGTTGCGTCCTTTAACCTGTGACCTCCCGAAGCCGATGGTTCCCATCGTCAATCGGCCCATCGCTGAACATATCATCAATCTCCTCAAACGCAACGGCATCAACGAAGTGATCGCCACGCTCCATTATCTGCCGGATATCATGCGGGATTATTTCCAAGATGGCAGCGACTTTGGCGTACAGATGACCTATGCTATTGAAGAAGATCAACCCCTAGGGACGGCGGGCTGTGTCAAAAATATTGAGGAATTGCTCAATGATACGTTTTTGGTGATTAGTGGCGATTGTTTGACGGATTTTGATTTGCAGGAGGCGATCGCCTTCCACAAAGCCAACCAAGCCCAAGCCACGCTAATCCTCACCCGCGTTCCCAACCCCATAGAATTCGGGGTCGTGATCACCGACACCAACAACCGCATCACCCGCTTCCTCGAAAAACCCACCACCAGCGAAATCTTTTCGGATACTGTCAACACCGGCACGTATATCCTCGAACCGGAAGTCTTGCGCTACCTCCCCCCCAATGAAGAATCGGACTTTTCCAACGATCTGTTTCCTGAACTCCTCGAAGCCGGAGAACCGATCTACGGCTACATTGCCGAGGGCTATTGGTGCGATGTCGGCCACCTCGATGCCTACCGCGAAGCCCAATACGCCTGTTTAGAAAAACGCATTCACCTCGATTTTGCTTATCCCGAACAGTCCACCGGCCTCTGGATTGGCCACAATACCTATATCGACTCTTCCGCCCGCATCGAACGCCCCGCCCTGATTGGTAGCAACTGCCGCATTGGCCCTAGGGTACATATCGAAGCGGGCACAGTCATTGGCGATAACGTCACGATCGCCGCCGATGCTGATCTAAAACGACCCATCATTGCCAATGGTGCCATCATTGGCGAAGAAGCCCACCTCAGGGCCTGTGTGATTTCTCGAGGAACCCGCGTTGACCGTCGCGCTCATATTCTCGAGGGGGCAGTGGTTGGCTCATTATCCACCGTCGGAGAAGAAGCCCAAATCAGTCCAGGGGTGAGGGTGTGGCCCAGTAAGAAAATTGAGTCCGGAGCAATCTTAAATATCAATCTCATTTGGGGAAATATGGCGCAGCGTAATCTCTTTGGGCAGCAGGGGGTATCGGGTTTAGCCAACATCGATATTACCCCGGAATTTGCGGTGAAATTAGGGGCGGCCTATGGTTCCACGCTCAAACCCGGCGTGATGGTGACAGTCTCGCGGGATCAGCGGGCCATCTCCCGGATGGTGAGCCGATCGCTGATTGCGGGGATGATGTCGGCGGGGGTGGGGGTGATGAATTTAGAATCTACGGCCATTCCCTTAGCTCGCACGATCATTCCGACCCAAAATGTGGAAGGGGGTGTCCATGTCCGCCTCCATCCCGATCGCCCCGATTCGATTTTGATTGAATTTTTCGATCGCAAAGGCATCAATATTTCTAAAGCCAAAGAGAAAAAAATCGAGGGAACCTATTTTAAAGAAGACCTGCGGCGGGTGGCAATTTCCGAAATTGGCACGATGAGCTATGCCTCCCAGAAGTTTGAAGCCTATAGCCAAAGTTTTGAGCGGCAATTAAATGTCGAAGCGGTGCGGATGAGCCATGCCAAGGTGGTGATTGATTATGTTTATGCCGTCTCCGGGGCGATTTTGCCCCAGTTATTAGGAAAATTTGGCTGTGATGCGGTGGTGTTGAATGCCAGTTTGAATCAAACGGCGGTATCAAATCAGGAGCGGGAAGGGCTGCTGATGCAGTTGGGCCATGTGGTGGAGGCGGTGAAGGCCAATTTTGGTGTCCAGGTGTCCGCCAATGGGGAGCAGTTGATTTTAGTCGATGAGGGGGGGCTGCCGATTCGCGGCGAGTCGTTAACGGCGTTAATGGTGAATATGATTCTCACCGCCCATCCCCGCAGTACCATTGTTGTGCCGGTGCAGGTTTCCAGTGCGGTGGAGCAGATCGCCCGCCGCCATGATGCCCATGTGATCCGCACCAAAGCCACGCCGACGGCTCTGATGGAGGCTTGCCAGATGAATCAGGGGGTGGTGTTGGGGGGCAGTGCGGAAACGGGGTTTATTTTCCCGCAGTTGCATCCCGGTTTTGATGCGATGTTTTGTATTGCCAAGATGATTGAGATGTTGACGGTGCAGGAGCGATCGCTCGAACAGGTGCGGGCAGATTTGCCCCGGATTTGCTACAAATCCTATACAATGCGTTGCCCCTGGACGGTGAAAGGGGCGTTAATGCGGCATTTGGTGGAAACCCATGCGGCGGAAAATTTGGAGTTAATCGACGGCGTGAAAATTATTAACCGCCAAAATGATAACTGGGTGCTGATTCTCCCCGATGCGGAGGAGCCGATTGTCCATCTCTATGCCAACGGGGAAGATCGCGATTGGGTGGAGTTGACGATTAAGGAATATCGCCAACGGGTGCAGCAGTTTATCGATCAGGAACAGGGTACAGAAGTGATTCATGTTTAGTGCTTTTGTACCTTTTTACGTTAGGGGGTAAAATAGAGAAAATGTTTCGATCTGCCCTGCTCTTTCAACGGAAAAAATTATGAACAGTTGTGTTTTAATGGCGCACATTGTCCAAGCTCCTGAGTTGCGCTTTACCCAAGATAATCAACGGCCCGTCGCGCAAATGCTCGTCGAGTTTGCCGGTGCGCGGGACAATGACCCCCCCGGCCAGCTTAAGGTGGTGGGCTGGGGCAATTTGGCGACGGAAATTCAAGAAAATTATCAAGTGGGCGATCGCATCATCATCCACGGCTACCTCCGCATCAACACCATCGATCGCCCCGAAGGTTTCAAAGAAAAGCGAGCCGAACTCACCGCCAACCGCATCTATAAGGCAGAGGGCAACTTTGCCCCCGTGGGGGGAACCCCTCGACCCAGCAATGTCGTTTCGATGGAAAGCTACAGTCGTCCCATGGGCAATCCCCCCATGGAAAGCTATAATCGCCCCGTCAGTAGCCCCCCCGTAGAAAGCTACAATCGCCCCGTCAGTAGTCCCGCTACCCCCCTGCCCACCTCCTCAGAACCTGCCCCGATTGCCAACGAAGACCTCGATGATATTCCTTTCTAACTCACATTCCGCAGGTTAAGACCAATGATGCAACGGTGCGTCAGACACAATTCAACCATCAACATCATCATTGATCCGGTCTGACGCACCCTACGCTTGGGTTGTAGTTGTAGGGTGCGTCAGAGCGATTAATCTCTGATGCCAAAGAGCAACGTCACGGCTGACGCACCATTTATTGAGTTAAATCTTCCACTGGCTCCTGAGCCAAAATGTAACGGGCCATATCCCCCGTTTCGGGGGAATAAAAGGAGAACACACTTAAAAACAGTGGCTCAGATCGGTCGGGATGGGTAACTGCATAGATCCGCGTCCCTTGGTCATTGCCCAAATCTGACCGTAGTTGCATCTGATAGCCCTGAGCTTCAAGGCGATCGCGCAGGCTGTGCGTCACGCCCCGCAGGGTTTCCCCCGGTACAGCATAACAATCTTCCCGGTTTTGACAACCGGCAACAGCGCCCGCCACATGGGGAAAATCCGGGATTAAATCCGTAGATTCCGGTTCAAGTTCTGGTTCTGGATCGGGTTGAGGGGTAGGAGCCGGTGGGGGATTGGGTTGAGGGGTAACAACGGGGGCCGGCTTGGGATCGGGTTGAGCGACAGCAGCCGGTTGGGGATTGGGGGGCGGTGCTAAGGTTCGAGGCGGTTGGGGATTGGGGGGTGGGGTTGGTGATGGGGAAGGTTGAACTGTGGGCGCTGGGTTGGGTAGACGGGTAATAGGAATATTTTCCACCTGCTCCGGTTCCGGTTCCGGTGGCGGGGGATTGGGGGGCAGGGGAATCATTAAAATGCCCCCATGGATGAAGCTGGCCACCACCACCATTGCCCCAAAGAGAGCAGGCGATCGCCCCTCTTTTTGGGAATTTAGATGATCAGGAGAAGAGTACAGATCGGCAGACACAACAGCAGGGGGTTAAACAACAACATCGGGACGAAAAATGTTTCGCCCCCATCGCCAGGGTAAATATTAACGCCAACCCGCCCGATCCATGAGGCGAACCGCTTCCGCTTGGTTTTGGCCATACTTCACCGCCCCCGTTTCTAAGTCGGCTTTAAAGTCACCAAAACTAGCAACAACGGGATCAATGGGAACCCCTGACACCACCGGATATTCATTATTGCCGCTGGAAAAATAGCCCTGGGCTGCTGGGGTGGTGAGGTGTTCAAGGAAGGCGATCGCCGCCTCAGGGTTAGGCGCATGGCGCAAAACACCACCGCCACTGATATTGACATGAGTGCCGCGATTATTTTGGTTCGGGAAAAACAGCCCCACTTTCTCCACTACTTGCCGATCAGCGGGATTTTCAGACTTGGCTAAACGCGCATAATAGTAAGTATTCCCCAAAGCAATATCACCCCGACCCGCCGCACAATCTTGGATCTGTGATGTATCATTCCCCTCCGGTGGACGGGCAAAATTACGCACAAAGCCCCGCAACCATTCTTCAGTGCGGGCTGTGCCATGAACAGCAATTAAAGAAGCCACAAGGGACTTATTGTAAATATTGCTTGAAGAGCGCATCAGGATTTTACCCCGCCATTTTGACGTAGCGAGATCCTCATAGGTGGAGAGTTGAGAGGGGTTAACGCGATCGCGATTATAAAAAATCACCCGCGCCCGCGTTGAAAAACCAAACCACCGGCCTTGGGGGTGGCGCAATCCTTCAGGAATCCGGCTTTTGAGAACTTCAGAATTCACCGGCAATAAGAGATCTTCCTGCTCCGCCATCCAGAGATTCCCTGCATCCACCGTAATCAGCACATCCGCCGGACTATTGCGCCCCTCACTCTTAATCCGCGCTATTAACTCCTCAGCCGTGGCTTCGATCAAGTTGATTTCTGTCCCGGTACTACGGGTAAACCCATCAAAGAGAGCTTCATCCGTATCGTAGTGGCGGGAAGAGTAGAGATTCACCGATCGCCCTTGGGCTGCAATGGGGCTTGCCCCCCTTAAATCCCCTAAAACCAAGGCAGTAATTGCGGTTCCACCCGCTAAAAAAAGCCGTCGTGTGAGCATAGTTATCCTCAGTAATTGTTCTTCAGGCAAGGGAAAGAAAACCCCATTGCCTGGGGTTAAATGTTGAAAGTTATTGTCAAAAGCACTATAACACTACTGATATTGATTCTCAACTACCTCAAAAAATCTTGTCTCCTCGCCGCAGCGATCGCCCCCGATCTCCACAGTCCGGGGTTGAAAAATGCAGTAATGGGCAAAGTTCTTGGTAAACTGTAGTGATCATCGGGAGTCCTGTTGATTTGAGGTGGAGTGAAGAGGTGAATGCAAGTCATGGATGATGTGATGAGGCAAGCTCAACAGGGCAGCATGGCGGCGATCATTCAGATTCTTAATGAGGCATTGATTGAGCAAAGGGTGCGCACCCGTGCTGTCCTTGCAGATCGAGTCTTACAACTGCTGTGCGAAGCCAATACCGCCGAGCAGCTAGAACCCAGTACGATTATTCCCAAGATCCGCGCCACCCTCGAAAGCTTGGAACCCCCCAAAATTCACCGAGTCAAACTCTACGGCCGCATTGCCCAAGAGCAACAACTCCATTGGTTAGATGATGTCACCCGCAATCCGGAAAGCGAGCTGCTCTGGTCAGAGGAACTGGTGCTGCATCGTTCCCTTTGGATCCGGCGTTGGTTTCAACGCCTTCAAATTGCCCTCACCCCCGATCAAACCTTGCCAGCGGTGGAGTTGAATGTTCCTGTTCTCCGCCATGGCCTTCCCCCCATCCTCCGCAATACCTTGGGGTTAGCCCTGCTCTGCGGCGTTAGTTTTGTGACGGGCTGGGGTTATCACCATTGGCAATCACAAATGGAGGAGATCCCTCCCCCCCCCACCGAGACGGCAACCCCCGAACCCGCTCCCACCACCGTCGTACTCAATCCCAACGGTGTGCCGGTCACATCTGATGATCCCTTTGCCGATGCGGTGCGGTTAGCAGAACAAATGTCCGCAGCCGGCCAAACCGCTGAAACGGCGGCCCAATGGGCTACCCTCGCTGAACAATGGCAACAGGCGGCCAACCTGATGAAGGCGGTTCCCCAAACCCATCCCCGCTATGCCACGGCTCAGGAACGGGCTGTGACTTATACGGAATATAGTGAGGTGGCGCAACAAGAGGCGGATGCGCGTCGGGGGGAGTAGGGAGTGGGAAGTAGGGAGTGGGAAGTAGGGAGTGGGGAGTGGGGAGTAGGGAGTAGGGAGTAGGGAGTGGGGAGGCGATCGCAGATCACTTTTCGATTTGGGCTGTGGGCGTATAGTTGAAAAAACGGTTTTCACAGCGTAGGGGGTCGGGTATGTCTGGGTTGGCAATACAGGAAATTAATCAGCGCATCCTGCGACATCTTAATCGTTGCGAAAGGCCAGATGTGCAGTTGGGGGCGATCGCCCAAATCTTGGGAGAGGGCCTCAAAGCCCAAGCCTGTTCAATCCTCCCCTCTCTCCACATCCACCGCAATTTAGCAGGGTATTGGCAGGCGAAAGAGGGCAATGGGGAGGCGATCGCCGCTCGCCTCAAAGCTCGGTTATCGGCTCAATCCCCCCATCGCTCCACCCCTTCAGCCTTGGGCTATTATGAAATCCCCTTACACCAGGGGGGAACGCTGCGTTTTGGCCATTGCGATCCCCAGTGGCAACCGGTTTTGACCCCAAAAGAACAGGTTTATCTCTTAGATACGGTGGCGATCGCCCTTTCCCACATCGAACTCCAAACCCAACTCGATTGGCAAGCCGACGCACACAACCTCTTTGATCGACTGGGGGAAGCCATGCGCCAAGCCACCGACATTGATGATCTCTTTCAAGTCACCCTCAGCGAACTCAGCCCCTTCCTCCAGATGGAGCGCAGTTTCGTCACCCTGTTTAAATACAAAAACCCCCTCGCCCAACAGCCCTACAACTACGCCAAAGGAACCATTGTTAGCCGGTGGCAAGGGGACAACATTCCCCCCATCCCCGACATTGAAGCCTTTAGCTTACGAGATTGTCCCTATTGCCTCCAAGCCTGGCATCAGGCCCCCACCCCTGCCGTCTTTCACTGCAATGAACAGGATCCCGCTGTTGCCGCCAGCATGACCCTCTGGAATTGGCAGGAATTTCCCACCCTTTTACTCTTACCGTTAATGGGTTCCAACATCACCTATGGCCATCAAGAAACCCGCCTCGTCATTGGCTTTATTGGTTTACAACAAAATAGCCCCCAATCCTGGCCAAAAATTAATCTTGAAGCCCTCCGTTGGGTCAGTACCCAAGTCAGCACCGCCATTATTCACCACAACACGCTCAAACAAGTACAAATTCTTGTCGATAAACGCACCGCCCAACTCAAAGGCAGTTTAGATGTACAAGCCCGTCTGTTTGAAAAAACCCGTCAACAGGTAGATCAACTGCGCCATTTAATCGAACTCAAAGATGAGTTTCTCGATTCCGTTAGCCATGAATTGCGCACCCCATTAACCAGTATGAAGGTAGCAATTCAAATCCTCCGCCAGGCAGAACTTCCCCCCGACCGCAAGCAAAAATATTTAGATCTGCTCGAACAGGAATGGCAACGGGAATGCGACCTGATTCAAAACCTTTTGAAACTACAACAATCAGAATCACAATCTTTACTGTTATCCTGGCAAGATTTTGATCTAATTGAATTTATTGAACCATTGATCACCGCCTTTGAGCAGCGTTGGATGAATAAACATCTCACCGTTAAAGTGATCACATCCGCTACACCGTTTATTATTTGTTCCCACCCTGAGGGCCTAGAGCGCGTGATTAATGAATTGCTCACCAATGCGGGAAAATATTCCGCCGCTGATACGATTGTGGAGATTGAAATGGGATTCGCCCAAGAGCAGTTAGTGATTGAAGTACGCAATTATGGGGCGGGAATTTCACCGGAGGATCAGGAGCATATTTTTGATAAATTCATGCGGGGTCAGGGGGTGACACAGCAGGGAATTGCGGGGACGGGGTTGGGGTTGGCGTTGGTGAAGAATTTGGTGAAGCATTTGGGGGGCAGGGTAGAGGTGCGCAGTCAGTTAGAAACGGAGGAGGAGCTAGGGGAAACCGGTTTGACGCTCTATCTACCCATTAATCCGGCGGGGGTGATTGAGAAATAATTGCTGTAGGGGCGAAAAATGTTTCGCCCCTGTGGGATACACCCGGATGATGCAGGATTGCTATGATACAGATTGCTCACTTTTGCCGTTAATGTCCCATGTCTGCTCTTTCTCTCGCCCGCATTAGCCGTGTTTTACCCGATTCGATCGCGGCCGAAATTGGTTTTGAGCCGGGGGATGCGATCGCCACCATTAACGGCCTCCCTCTCCGGGATTTAATTGATTATCAATATCTTTGTGCTGATGAACTCCTCACCCTTGAGGTGATTGATCAGCGGGGGCAGCAGCATGAAATTGAAATTGAAAAAGACTACGATGAAGACCTAGGGTTAGAGTTTGAAACGGCTCTCTTTGATGGCTTAATTCAATGTAATAACCGCTGTCCTTTTTGCTTTATTGATCAACAGCCCCCGGGTAAGCGGGAAAGCCTTTATTACAAAGATGATGATTATCGCCTTAGTTTTCTCTATGGTAGCTATCTCACCCTTACCAATTTAACAACGCGAGAATGGGAGCGGATCGAGCAGATGCGCCTTTCCCCCCTCTATGTTTCCGTCCATGCTACGGATCCAGAAGTGCGATCGCACCTCTTAAAAAATCCCCGCGCCGGGCAAATTCTCGACCAACTCCGTTGGTTTCAAGCGCGGCAATTACAAATTCATGCCCAAGTGGTGGTCTGTCCAGGGATTAACGACGGCCCGCAATTGGAGCGTACCTTGCGGGATTTGGCCCAATTCCATCAGGGGGAAATCCCCACGGTACTTTCTGCCGCCGTCGTTCCCGTCGGTTTAACCCGGTTTCGCCCCGATCAGGATGAATTAACGCCGGTTACGGTAGCCAAAGCCCAGGAGGTGATTCCCCAAGTCCAGGCCCTCCAAGGGGAATTTCAACAAACCCTCGGCAGTACCTTTGCTTGGTTAGCCGATGAATGGTTTTTAATTGCCCAAAGGGAACTTCCCCCAGAATCCCACTATGAAGACTATCCGCAAATTGGCAACGGTGTGGGGTCGATTCGGCAATTTATCCGCGATTTTGAACAGGAATGCGATCGCCTCCTCCCCCCTGCTTTAGCTACGCCGCAATCCTGGCTCTGGGTGGTGGGCAATGCGGTCGAGCAAGCTTTCCAACCTCTCGTTCAGCGATTAAACCAAGTAGAAGGGTTAAGGGTGGAATTAGTGCCGTTGCGGAGTAATTATTGGGGGCAGGTGATCACGGTGACGGGATTATTAACGGGGCAGGATTTAATTGCGGGATTGGCGAACCATCCCAACCCTAGCCCAATTTTGTTGCCCTCGGTGATGCTCAAACACGATGAGACGCGGTTTTTAGATGATTTAACGGTGGCGGAGGTAGGCGATCGCCTCGGTCGTCCCATCTTCCCAGTCGCAGGGATTGAGGATCTGTTAAGGGAGGCGATCGCCCTTATCCCCCCGCCCCTTCTCCCAAAAGCAAAGGGGAGCCAGATTTAAAGTCCTTCCATGGGATTTATAGCAGTAGCGAAGGGGGTTAGGACATCGCGTAGGGTGGGCAATGCCCACCCGGAGAGGGTTTCCGATTTCTGAAACGTCCTAACAATACTGACTATTGCTGATGTTTATTGGCTAGAATTAGTAGAAAAGAACTTCTACCGCTATGGCCCCAGATACGGAACAGTTCACCCCCCTCCCTGACCACACCCAACTTCCCGCTGAAGATGGTACGTTTGTGAAAAATTTTCAGAAACACCCCCAACGTATTCTACTCACGGAATCGATTCGCCCCGTTTTGGATCAGGTGTATGGCGATCGCCTATCTCCAAACCCTGAAACGCTTGGGGGCGCAACTTTTGGGATTAAGAGATCGCACCTTGCAAACCCTAGAGGCGATCGCCTCAAATCCGATGAGTTGGAAACCCGTATCGTATCCGCCCCCATTCCTGAGAACTGAGGGCGCAAGCGTTGCGCCCCTACTGCAACCCTCAACTAATGTGCTGATAACGAAACCGAGCATCATTCAAATTAAAAAGCACAATATAACGCCTTTCTTCACTGATAAAATGCGCCACCTCCACCGGCAAAAGCGTCCCCAAATAACGCCCAATCAAAATCGCCAAAACAATAGGAACACAACAAACCAAGCGCATAACCCTCGGCGCATAACCCGCATTTAAATCCGTAATATACTGGCAAACCTCCTGAGCATATTGGATATACTCATCCGCCCCAATCCTCACAGAATCCTCAACACCTCGCACATAAAAACAACAATCAATATCCTCAAAATAATCCTGATAATTCGATAACTTCGGCACACCCGATAAATCCAAAGCCACCAACCACCGCCCCCCCTTTGACCCCTCCAGCACATCACCCATCACAACCCCTTGCGTCCGCCGCACCACCCCCGGAGCCAAAGCCACCCTTAAATGATCAGAAACCCCAACCCGCTCAGGATAGGAATCCTCCGTCCCCCGACTATGGGGCCAAAGCGCGATCGATTCCGTATGGGTCACAGCCCCCAACCAAAGGGCGATCGCCACCGGCCCAATATACACCAACTCCAAAATATGATCCCGTGGCGTTTGCTTCTGTAACCGCGTCAAATTATGCCGAATCACCGCCAGCATATCGTATAACTGACCAGGGTTATGAATATTAATCACATAGCTCAAAATCAGATCATCTCGCGTGATCATCAAATACCGTTCCAGTTCATCTAGATACTTCTCACTCACCCTCAACTTTTCCGCCAAAGCTTGCACAAAAATCTTCAAAGCATCCTGAGCATTGACCGGGTTTGCAATATTAACAACCGTCGGTAAATGAAGGCGACGGCGATTGTAAAATATAAACTTGCGCGTTTCATAAAAAACACCGATTAAATAAATTCCAACATAAAGAAATAACCCCAATAAATAGGCATCAAAATGAAAAGCGTAGCCCATAATCGTGAAAATATTGCCTCCAAAAATTGAAGCAAAATAATCCGCCGAAAATGCACAAACAATCGCCACAATCCCACCAATAGCAGCCCCCGGATTTTCAATAAAAATCGGTCGCCAATGTGTCCGGATTGTACTTTTTAGATCATTGATTTTTCGTAACATTGTTTTTAACCCCAGTGTTTAAAATTCAGCCAATCGTGAGAGCAATCACCTACCCCACATTAACCCATTCACAGTGAGCCACAAACAACATTACACCCAACCATCCGGGCGAAGATAAACAACTACCCGATAATAGCTTGCTCCCAACGATCGCCCACCACCACCGTATGACAAGCCCAAGCCGCCACAGATTCAGGGTAATCCCGCCGGAAATGACCCCCCCGGCTTTCCGTGCGAAACGCCGCACTTTTGAGAATCAGATGGGCCACATCCAATAAATTGCCCAACTCCACCACACCCCGCAATACCGCCAAATCTCCATCGCCAGAGACTAACCCCTGCCCCGGAACCAACCCCCGCCACTGCGCAACGATCGCCAACCGGCTAAACTCCCCTTGCCACTGCTCGACTTGGGCGATCGCCTCCTCTAACACCGCCGCCGTCCGACATATCCCCGCACTGTGCCACAAGAGCCGCTGCAACTCCTCCCGCCAAGCCGTAATCTGGGCAAAATCCACCGGAGCCAAGGGGAGAAAATCCCCCATCGGTGCAGGGGTGGGAGTTGTGGGGGGCAAAGGGAAATCCCGCAATTGGGCAGCGTAAACGATACATTCCAGCAGCGAATTACTCGCGAGGCGATTCGCACCGTGAACCCCCGTGCTGGCCACCTCACCAATGGCATAGAGGCCCGGCAACGTCGTTTCATTATTTAAATTCACCGCCACCCCTCCCATCCAATAGTGAGCCGCAGGCGTGACGGGGATCGGCTCATGAAAGAGATCAATGCCCCATTGTTGACAGACTTGGATGATATTGGGGAAACGGTACTGAATGCGATCGCGCTCAATATTGCTCAAATCCAAAAAGACCCGCCCTTGGGCCGGATCCGGTTCTGTCCGTTCGAGATAGTCAAAAATGGCCCGACTGACGCGATCGCGGGGGGCTAATTCCCCCTGGGGATGGTATTCAAAGGCAAAACGATAACCCTGGCGATCGACCAAATGCGCCCCTTCCCCCCGCACCGCCTCGGAAATTAAAAAGCGCGGCGCTCCGGGTTGGCTCAAGGCTGTGGGGTGAAATTGGAAAAACTCTAAATCCCGTACCATTGCCCCCGCCCGCCAAGCCAAGGCCACACCATCCCCCGTGCTAACCGTCGGGTTTGTGGTTTGGGCAAAGACTTGACCACCGCCCCCCGTAGCGAGAATCACCGCCTTAGCCCGCAACCAATGGACATGATGATCCACCCACAAACATAACCCCTGACAGCGGCCCCCCTCCTGCCAAACTTGCAAGGCGAGGGTTTGGGAAAAAACTTGAATATTGGGCCGTTGAAAAACCTGCTCGATCAGGATGGAAACGATCGCCTTGCCAGTGGTATCGGCGGCATGGAGAACGCGGGGCTGGGAATGGGCCGCCTCAAGGGTAAGGGCTAAATCCGGGCCGTGGCGGTCAAAGGCTACGCCATAATCCACCAACTGCTCAATGGCCGCCGCCGCATGGGTGACGAGGAATTCCACCGCTTGGGGATCACAGAGGCCCGCCCCGGCTTTGAGCGTGTCTGCTAAATGGCATTGAGGACTATCCTGGGACGACACCGCCGCCGCAATGCCCCCCTGGGCCCACTGGCTCGCCCCCGTTTGGAGGGTTTCTTTCGTGAGTAAACAGACGGAATAGTGAGCGGGCAAACAGAGGGCGGCATAGAGTCCCGCCGCCCCCGCGCCGACAACCACCACATCAACCGCCGTGGGCATTGTTCCGGGATCAGCCATGGTTCATTTTGGGGATCAAGATATGACGATCCATCCTAGGCGATCGCGGCCTAATTTGGTGAAAGTTACCATTATTATTTTTCCGCCTACCGGGTCGTTGGGGTTAATGTGCGCACATATCGCTCAAACCAAAGGCCGGCAACGATAATCCCCACACCACAAAGGAGGAAAACCAAGGCTTTGGCCACCAGCCCTGTATTGTATTCAAGCATCCGCGAAAAGATTTGCAAAACGAGGATTAAGATCCCCCACCAAAATCCTTGGCGTTGACCATTACCCAAGGCTTCACGGATGCAGGCGATCGCCATCAACACCAAAAGCGCATTCATGATGATTGGCCCAAAAACTGCCAAGGGGCCGAATTCGCCGTGATACCAAATCACGCCGCCAATGGTGGCCACAAAAGCCGCCACCGTCGTATCCAACAGCGTCAACCGCCACACCGGCCCCTGATTGCCCAATTGCCACCAGAGCCACAGGGCGATCGCCCCAAACACCGCCACCAAAATAAACCCCTGCATCATGTCAAGGGTAATCGTGAGGCTACTCCCCACCCGGAGGCGATCCTGCCAAACAGATTGGAACGAGGCTAGATAGCTATAGGTGCTGAGATAAAACACCGCCAACTGGGGGCTAAAGGCCGCCGGAGCATTGGGGAGCGTCGGCCGCCAGGGCCACAGGAGCAGGGGGATCAGGCAACTGGCAATGATCACCGCTGCCACAAACCCAAGACTTTTCGCGTTATAAAGGGTATCGAGCCATTGCAACAAGCGAAATTCTAGCGTCCAGGCGATTAAAACAGTTCCCAGGCCAAACAGCCAGGGGGAGCGGCAGGTACGGGCAAGGGGAAAATAAAGGGCGATCGCCACCAAAGGCATATAGTCAAACAGCAGCAGCCAACCCGCCCCCGTATAGGGATCGGGGTAAAACCAGAGGCTACTGATCACCACCAAAATCATCGACAAGATCCCCAACATCGCCAACCGCAAACTATAGGCCATCGCCAACACCGCCAACCCCCACACCAGGAACAACACCTGAACGGAGCCGGTTTGATGGAACATTTGGGAGAACAGGGCCATATTGGCCCCGATCAACAAACTCCCCAACAACAGCAACGCCTGACCCAACCGCCGCCAGTTAGTATTGCGCCACAGGTAAAACCCGCCGGTATTCACCCCGATAAATAAACTCAGGAGCAGAATCACCCGCGCCTCTCTGGGCCAGACTTGCCAATTCGCCGCTACAAACGTAATCGCCGCCAAACCGATTAAGATACTCCCCAAACCGAGGAGAATCATCACAAACTGATTGCGATTAACTTGATCGAGATTGTCAAATTGGTAGCGATCGCCCAATTGATCATAAAGTTCTGGGGGAATTAACCCTTGATCACGCCAGGCGATCGCCTCCTGGCGTAACTGAAACCGAAATTTTGTAGAAGCCATAGGGATGATCAGAAACAGATGCCCCCATTCTGGTCTTAAACGACAGCTTCAGCCATCCAAGCCTGTGCCAGTTGGCTAAAATTAACCCAGTTCCCTCGTTACTTGGCTCTGCCAAGTAACGCCATCCCGGAGGCTCTGCCTCCTCACAGGTGGCAGAGCCGCCTAGAAGACGTGCCACGGCAGAGCCATGGCACAAGATCGTTTAACTCTCTTTAGGGGAGGTCGCTGCTGCCCATGAGGAAGCGATCGCACGCTTGGGCCACCCCTCGCCCCTCATTAATCGCCCACACCACCGAACCTTTACCTCCACCCGGCAAACCTTTCTACCCAGGCGGAGGTAACTGGTGAGCTATAATTCCCAATAGATTTTTCTTTTCATGGTTGGGTAGTGCGAAAACAGGAAGCCCTTACATTACTGGCAAACCATCAAAACAGGCTAAAGGATTTTGGCGTGAAGTCTCTGGCCCTTTTTGGTTCAGTGGCAAGAGATGAAGCCCGAACAGACAGCGATGTTGATCTGCTCGTAGAGTTTGATCGTCCAGTCGGGTTATTTACGTTTGTGCGCTTGAAACGATATCTGGAGGAGATTTTAGAGAGTTCGGTTGATCTGGGTACGCCCGACTCCCTCAAACCTTATCTACGAGAACCCGTTTTCCGGGAGGCGATCCGTGCCTTCTAGAGATTGGCAATATAGAGTCAGAGACGTGCTAGATGCGATCGCAGAGATCCGAGAGTTTACAAACGAGATCACCTTTGATGAGTTTCAAGGCGATCGCAAAACCATCAGGGCAGTTTTGTATAACATTGCAGTGATTGGTGAAGCAGTTCGGGGTATTTCACCAGAGTTGCAGGCTTCACATCCTGAAATTCCCTGGGACGATGTGCGTGGAATGCGAAATATTGTGATTCACGAGTATTTTTAAGTGAATTTGTCCATCATTTGGCAAACAATTCAAGAAGATCTTGTTTCATTAGAAGTTTCTCTTCGCCAATTGATAAACCCTTGAGGAAAATGGGCAATAGCAGAAGCAACGGCAGAGTAGAACAACCCCAATGCAACCGACGACTGAGCGATTTAATGCCATGTATCCTGACACGCTTTGTAGAATTGAGGGGTGTAGGGGCGAAAAATTTAAACCTTTCGCCCCTACTGCACAATCTGATTAAACGGATTATAGCCCTAGGGGAGGTCGCTGCTGCCCATGAGGAAGCGATCGCAGGCTTGGGCTACCCCTCGCCCCTCGTTAATTGCCCAAACCACCAAGCTTTGACCCCGACGACAATCCCCAGCGGCAAACACATTGGGCAAACTGGTTTGATAATCGCCATGGTCTGCCTTGACATTGCTGCGGCCATCCCGCTCGACACCGAGGGCATCAAGCAAGGGCTGTTCTGGCCCTAAAAAGCCCATGGCCAAAAGCACTAATTGAGCGGGCAAAACCTTTTCCGTTCCGGCAACGTGTTGGGGAATAAACCGGCCTTGGTCATCTTTGGCCCAATTGACCTCAACAGTATGCACGGCTTTAACCTGGCCCTGCTCATCCCCTTCAAACTTCGTTGCAGTGCGCACATAGGCGCGGGGATCATCGCCAAACTTGGCCGCTGCTTCTTCTTGGCCATAGTCCATGCGGTAGATTTTCGGCCATTCGGGCCAAGGGTTATTGGCGGCGCGGGTTTCCGGTGGGCGGGGCATGATTTCCAACTGGGTGACACTGTTGCAACCATGGCGGATCGATGTGCCGACGCAATCGGTTCCGGTATCCCCCCCACCGATGATCACCACATCCTTACCCGCCGCTGAGATGAAATCAGCGGTATTTTCCCCCGCTAACACGGTGCGGGTGTTGCCGGTGAGAAATTCCATGGCGAAATGAATCCCCTTCAGATCCCGGCCTTCAATGGGCAGGTCGCGGGGTTTGGTGGCTCCAGTACAGAGAATCACCGCATCAAATTCATTAAGCAATTGCTCGGCGGGTAAATCCTTGCCCACCTCCGTATTGCAGACAAACGTGATCCCTTCCGCCTCCAACACATCGAGGCGGCGCATCACCACCCCCTGTTTATCCAGCTTCATATTGGGGATGCCATACATTAATAACCCACCGGGGCGATCGGCCCGTTCATAGACCGTCACCCAATGGCCCGCCCGGTTGAGTTGATCCGCCGCCGCTAAACCCGCCGGGCCGGAGCCAACGATCGCCACTTTTTTCCCCGTCCGCTGACTGGGGGGCGTGGGGGTAATCCAACCGGATTCCCAACCCTTTTCAGCAATGGCGTGTTCAATACTTTTAATCGTCACCGGGGGATTCGTAATCCCCAAAACACAGGCCCCCTCACAGGGTGCGGGGCAGACCCGGCCCGTGAATTCGGGGAAATTATTGGTTTTGTGGAGGCGATCGAGAGCTTCCGACCAGAGGCCGCGATACACCAGATCATTCCATTCTGGAATCAGGTTATTAATCGGGCAACCGCTAGCCATGCGGCTCAATTCAATCCCCGTATGACAAAAGGGCGTACCGCAATCCATACACCGCGCCCCCTGTTCCCGGAGCCGCTCCTCCGCCATGGGCAGATGAAATTCATCCCAATTGTGAATGCGATCGCTCGGAGCCACATCTTCGGCGACCTCGCGCAGATATTCCATAAAGCCAGTTGGTTTTCCCATGGGTTTTAAAAAGTAAAGAGTAGGAAGTGAGAAGTAGGAAGTGGGAAGAAAAGAGGATAGAGAAGAGAGGATAGAGTCAAGTTTAGGTTTCCCTCTCTCCTCACTCCTCACTTCTCACTCCTTCCTTGAGGGTCTTAACTCCCCCCAATCCGGGAAATATCGCGGGCATTTTCCTCAAAGGCCGCCGACAGCGCATCATCGCCGCTCAAGCCATTGGCCAAGGCGTTTTGGATATGTTGCAGAACCCGCTTGTAGTCGCGGGGCATCACCTTAATAAATGTGGGAATCATGCTTTCCCAGTTGGCCAAAACCTCCTGAGCTTTGTCACTGCCGGTATATTCCGCGTGTTTTTGGATCATTTCCCGCAAATCGCGAATTTCTTCCGGGTCTTCCAAGGCTTCAAGATCCACCATCTCCCGATTGCAACGGCTGGCAAAATCCCCCGCCTCATCAAGGATATAGGCCACGCCGCCACTCATCCCCGCTGCAAAGTTGCGGCCGGTACGACCGAGAATCACCACTTTACCGCCGGTCATGTATTCGCAACCGTGATCCCCCACGGCTTCCACCACCGCATGAACGCCGGAATTGCGCACACAGAACCGCTCACCGACAATGCCGCGAATATAGGCCTCACCACTGGTGGCTCCGTAGAACGCCACATTCCCCGCGATGATATTTTCTGCCGGGATAAATGTGGAATTTTTCGGGGGATAAAGGATGATCTTGCCGCCGCTCAAACCTTTACCCACATAATCATTGGCATCGCCTTCCAATTCCAGCGTCACCCCTTTGGGAACAAAGGCCCCAAAACTCTGCCCCGCTGTGCCTTGGAAATGGAGATGGATCGTTCCGTCCGGGAGGCCCTCCCAATGGCGTTTGCTGATTTCGTTGCCCAAAATTGTCCCCACCACACGGTTAATATTGCAGATGGGCAGCGTTGCCTTGACGGTTTCCCCCTGCTCAAGGGCTGGCCGGCAGAGATCCAATAGCGTCGTCATGTCTAAGGATTTCGCCAAACCGTGATCCTGGGGAATTTGGGCATACCGCCCCACTTCGGGGCCGGCTTCGGGCTGATGGAGGATCTTGCTCAGATCAATGCCCTTGGCTTTCCAGTGATCCACCGCTTGCTTTTGCTCCAGGGCATCGGTGCGGCCCACCATTTCATTGATCGTCCGGAATCCCAATTGCGCCATGATTTCCCGCAATTCCATGGCGATGAATGTCATGAAATTAACGGTGTGCTGGGGATCGCCGCTGAAATGTTTGCGGAGTTCCGGGTTTTGGGTGGCAACTCCGACGGGGCAGGTGTTTTTATGGCAGACCCGCATCATAATGCAACCCAACGTCACCAAGGGCGCGGTCGAAAAGCCGTATTCTTCTGCACCGAGGAGGGTGGCGATCGCCACATCCCGCCCCGTTTTCATTTGCCCATCGGTTTCGACGGCAATGCGACTGCGGAGGTTATTCAACACCAAGGTTTGATGGGTTTCGGCTAAACCTAATTCCCAGGGTAAACCGGCGTGTTTAATCGAGGTTTGGGGCGAGGCTCCCGTTCCCCCATCAAAACCAGAAATTAACACCACATCGGCATGGGCTTTGGCGACCCCAGCGGCGATCGTCCCCACACCCACCTCGGAAACCAGTTTGACACTGATCCGCGCTTCCCGGTTGGCGTTTTTGAGGTCGTGGATCAGTTCCGCGAGATCCTCAATGGAGTAAATATCATGGTGGGGCGGTGGGGAAATTAAGCCCACACCGGGGGTGGAATGGCGCACCTTGGCGATCCAGGGATACACCTTCAGGCCGGGCAATTGACCGCCTTCACCGGGTTTTGCCCCCTGGGCCATTTTGATCTGGATTTCCTTGGCTTGGGAAAGGTAGAGGCTCGTCACCCCAAAGCGACCGGAAGCCACCTGTTTAATGGCGCTATTTTTAGAATCCCCTTGCTCATTGCTCCAAGTGTACCGTTCGGGATCTTCACCCCCTTCTCCGGTGTTGGACTTGCCGCCGATGCGGTTCATGGCGATCGCCAGTGCCTCATGGGTTTCCTTGGAAATGGAGCCGTAGCTCATCGCCCCGGTTTTAAACCGCTTCATGATCGCCTCGATGGGTTCCACCTCCTCCAGGGGGATCGGTTCCCGCGCTTTAAAGGCCAACAGATCCCGCAACCGGAATTGCTTTTTCCCCTGATCATTCACCAGGGCGGCATATTGGCGATAAAGGTTGTAATCCCCTTCCCGTACCGCTTTTTGGAGCAGATGGATCGTTTCTGGTGAGAATAAATGTTCTTCACCCTCCTTGCGCCATTGGTATTCGCCCCCCACATCAAGGGTAGGACTCGCACCGGGGCGATCGCTAAACCCACTATGGTGGCGCAACAGAGCCTCAGCGGTAATCACGCCCAAATCCACCCCTTCCAGCCGGGAAGCCGTCCAGGAAAAATAAGTATCCACAACGCTGTGATGGAGGCCGATCGCCTCGAAAATTTGCGCCCCGCGATAGCTTTGGATCGTCGAGATGCCAATTTTGGAGCCGATTTTAATCACGCCCTTCGTAGCCGCTTTGACGTAGTTTTTCACCGCCGTCTTCACTTCCACACCCTTGAGCAATCCTTCCTGAATCAGGTTCTCAATACTGGCAAAGGCCACATAGGGGTTAATCGCCCCGCAACCATAGCCCAACAACACCGCAAAATGATGCACCTCGCGGGGTTCCCCGGATTCGAGGACGAGGCCAACGCGGGTGCGCGTACCGTTGCGGATCAGGTGGTGGTGGAGGCCCGCCACCGCTAACAGGGCGGGGATGGGGGCATGGGATTGATCCACACCGCGATCGCTCAAAATGAGGATATTTTTACCAGCGGCGATCGCCTCATCCGCCGCAGCAAACAGATTCCCTAACGCGGTCTGTAACCCCTCTACCCCTTGGGCCGCTGCAAACAAAATCGGCAGCGTTTCCGAGGCAAAACCCCGCAGGTTGACATTCTTTAACTGAGCCAGTTCCGCATTGGTGAGGATGGGGGTGGGGAGTTGGATCAGTTGGCAACTCTGGGGTTCGGGGTTGAGGAGGTTGCCCTCGGAGCCGATGGTTGTCACCGCTGAGGTGATGATCGCTTCCCGGATCGAGTCAATGGGGGGGTTCGTAACCTGGGCAAAGAGTTGTTGGAAATAGTCGTAGAGCAGTTTGGGGCGATCGGATAGGGCCGCCAAAGGGGTATCTGTCCCCATCGCCCCCACCGCTTCCACACCATTTTGAGCCATGGGACTCACCAGAATCCGCAATTCTTCAAACGTATAACCAAAGGCTTTTTGGTGGGCTAACAGTTCAGCCCCCAACGTGGGCGCGGGTTCCGCCGCCGGTAAATCCGCCAAATCCACCCGGTATTGATTCAACCAATCCCGGTAGGGGTGGGCGCTGGTGATTTCCTGCTTAATTTCTTCATCGGCTACAATCCGCCCCTGCTCCATATCGACGAGGAACATCCGCCCCGGCTCAAGGCGACCCTTAAAGGCTACCCGTTCCGGCTCAATGGGTAAGACCCCCGCTTCCGAAGCCATAATCACCAGATCATCATGGGTGACGTAGTAACGGGAGGGCCGTAAACCGTTGCGATCCAACACAGCCCCCATCATCGTGCCATCGGTAAAGGCAATGGAGGCGGGGCCATCCCAAGGCTCCATCAGGCAGGCGTGGTATTCATAAAACGCCTTACGCTCATCGCTCATCGATTCATGGGCGGCCCAGGGTTCCGGGATCATCATCATCATGGCGTGGGGCAAGGAGCGACCCGCCAACGTCATCAATTCCAATGTGTTATCAAAAATGGCGGAATCGCTGCCGTCCATATCGATAATCGGCTGCATCGCCTTGAGACTATCGCCAAACAGTTCCGAAGCAAAGAGGCTTTGGCGGGCGTGCATCCAGTTAATATTGCCCCGCAAGGTGTTGATTTCGCCATTGTGGGCGATGTAGTGGTAGGGGTGCGATCGCTCCCAACTGGGGAACGTATTCGTGCTGAAGCGGGAATGCACCAACCCCAACGCACTGGTAAACCGTGCATCGCTCAAATCGGGGAAATAGCTGCGCACTTGGGGGGGGGTGAGCATCCCTTTATAAACAATCGTGCGGCTGGAAACGCTGGTGGAATACCAATATTCATCAATACCGGCCCGCTGAATTTCGTGGTGCGATCGCTTGCCAATCACATACAACTTGCGCTCAAACCCCAAATCATCGGCAATATCCGGATTGCGGCCAATAAACACCTGTTGCATAAACGGCTCACTATCCCGCGCCGTCTGGCCTAAATCGCTGTGATCCGTCGGCACATCCCGCCAACCGAGGACGGTTTGCCCCTCTTCAGTGGCAATTTTTTCGAGAATCTCCCGGCCCCGCTGACGGATCGCGGGATCAGGGTTGGCAAAAAACATCCCTACGCCGTAATGGCCCGGAGCCGGGAGCGTCATCCCCAGTTCCTGCGCCGCCCCCTGGAGAAAGTCGTGGGGGAGTTGGGTGAGAATCCCCGCCCCATCGCCGGTATTGGGTTCAGCCCCGACAGCCCCCCGATGTTCGAGGTTGACCAGAATCGTCAGGGCTTGATCAACAATGTCGTGCGATCGCACTCCCTTCATCTGCACGATGAACCCAACCCCGCAGGCATCATGCTCTAGCTGTGGATCGTACAAGCCCTGTTGCTGTGGTCGTTTGATGTTAGTCATGGATGCAATTCGTGAAGGGAAACAGTGATTCGCACAAGCAGAGATACAGTCTGAGTTTTAGAATTGTCTCTCTAAAAGCTGGGAAAGGGGATTGTTCTTAATAAAATGATCAAATCAAGTTGGATGGATCTGTAATATTTCGTTGCAGAGTCCAGCCAAGCCGTCATTGTGAGCAAATGATGACATCAAACCCATACCCAGCTTGAGATTCTCGCATTTTGATTATCAGGAAAAATAGTTTTCTAACTGTAAAATTGGTCACAAAATCAGATCGATTTTGCTGCCACGATTGCCCCTCAAGAGCCTAGGATCACGATCCTTCCTGCCCCAGTAATCTTGCTCACGCCTAGGGTATTGGGGAAATGATCGGGGCCTGCACCCAGGGCAAAAAACGAGGAAAACCGCAGATTAACAGCGGTGTTTGCGAGGAATCGATTATGACAATGGCCATCTTGGGGGAAGGATTGCCACCGATAGCCCACTGATCTGGGGCAAATCTTGATTTAGACTGGGGTTAGCTGAGAATTTTTGTTAAGCAAAAAAAAAAATTTAAGTAAACGTTGATGAAGCGGGAGAAAAACATGACTGGCCAACCCTCTGTAAACCCCAGATCCGATACTGCTGCGACGGCTCCCCAACCGGAGCGGGAAGCGATGATCATCGCTGAGGATGTGGAAAAGTGGTATGCGAGCAATCAATTTCATGTGTTGCGGGGGGTGAGTCTGACGGTGCGCCGGGGGGAGGTGGTGGTGATTATGGGGCCGTCAGGATCGGGAAAATCGACGTTTATCCGCACGTTTAACGCCCTCGAACCTTACCAAAAGGGACGGATCACGATTGATGGCATTGAACTCTCCCACGATTTGAAAAATATTGATGCGATTCGGCGGGAAGTGGGGATGGTGTTTCAGCAGTTTAATCTGTTTCCCCATTTGAGCGTGTTGCAAAATGTCACCCTCGCGCCGATTTGGGTACGTCGTCGCAAAAAAGCAGAGGCGGAGGCGATCGCCCTCCAACTTCTTGAAAAAGTCGGCATCTTAGAACAAGCCCGCAAGTTTCCGGGGCAGCTTTCTGGGGGGCAACAGCAACGGGTGGCGATCGCCCGCGCCCTGGCAATGCAGCCGAAAATCATGCTTTTTGATGAACCCACCTCCGCCCTCGATCCGGAAATGGTGCGGGAAGTGCTCGATACAATGCGATCGCTGGCTAACGATGGCATGACGATGGTCTGTGTCACCCATGAAGTCGGGTTTGCACGGGAAGTCGCGGATCGCGTCGTCCTGATGGCCGATGGTGAACTGGTGGAAGAAGCCACACCCACGGAATTTTTCAGCAAACCCCAACACGACCGCACCAAACAATTCCTTTCCCAAATCCTCTAACCCTGGGGAGTGAAAAATCTGGGGGCGAAAATCTGGGGGCGAAAATCTGGGGGCGAAAAATTTTTCGCCCCTACCTGTTAATCCTGATCCTTCTAAAAAAAATGAGATAATGATGCTTAAGACCTCACCCTTTTTCACGCTGAGGTTAAGGAGTTTTCATTTATGTTGCCTAGATTATTGGCAGGATTACGGCGGCGCTCCGTGTTAGCGTACCCATCGCTGCTGCTTTTGTTGGGTTTAACTTGTTTTTCTGGTTTGGTCAGTTGCGGTGTTGAAGCGGAAAGCATGGCCGCAATTGATGATACTGGCGATCTTCATCTCAGTTATGAAAAAGCCAAAGGAGAAGATTTTAAGCGCATCCGTGCCGCGTTAGAAGAAACCGCCTTTTTTGATGATCTCGTTGATCAGTTAAATCAAAAACTGGCCTTTCCCAACGATATCAATATTGTTTTTACCACCTGTGGTGTTGCCAATGCCTTCTATAGCCCCAGTGATCTCCAAGTCACGATGTGCTATGAATTGATTGCTTACTATTTAGAAATTTTTGAGGAAAATATTGAAACGGAGGAGGATTATCAAGCCGAAGTGATTGATGCTACATCCTTCACGTTTTTCCATGAACTGGGTCATGCATTTGTGGATCAATATGAGTTACCGATTACCGGCAATGAAGAGGATGCAGCGGATAATTTCGCAACGATTATTCTGTTGGATGTTTACGGCGATGATCTGGGGGTGATTAGTGGAATGTTCCAATTTGATGCTGAAGCGATGGAGGAAATGGAAGACCCGGAAAACCTCGCCTATTGGGGGGAACATTCCTTAAGCACCCAACGGTATTACAACACCGCTTGTTTAATTTATGGTAGCGATCCTGAAAGCTTTAGCTTCATTGTTGAGGATGAATATTTACCAGAAGAGCGGGCCGAACGTTGTGAAGCAGAATATGAGCAAAAATCTGGGGCTTGGTGGACGTTGATGGAGCCGTTTTTAAAGGAGGAAATTTAACCTAAAATGATTCGCCTGTTGATTGTGGATGATCAATCGATTATTCGGGAGGGCTTGAAGAGTTTACTTCAGGCCCAACCGGATTTAGCGGTGGTGGGTTTGGCAGAGCAGGGTCAGGCGGGGGTGGAGCAGGCGATCGCCCTTCGCCCTGATGTTGTCCTCATGGATATCCGAATGCCGATTATGGATGGGGTGGCGGCAACCCGCGCTATCCTCGCAGAGGATCCGGAGATGAAAATCTTGATCCTCACGACCTTTGATGATGATCAATTGGTGAGTCAGGCGATCCGGGCGGGGGCCAAGGGTTATCTGCTCAAGGACACCCCCTCAGAAGAGTTAGCCGAGGCAATCCGGGCAGTACAGCGGGGCTATGGCCATTTGGGGCCGGGCTTGTTGGCGAAAATTGTGACTACACCGCCCCCTCCCCAGCCGGAACCGCCGCCGGAGTTGGCCCAACTGACTCCCCGTGAGTTAGAAGTGTTGAACCTATTGGGGGAGGGGTTGAACAATCGGGAAATTGCCGAGCAGTTGTATATTTCGGAGCGGACGGTGAAAAACCATGTCACGCATATTTTAGGGCGGCTTCAGTTGCGCGATCGCACCCAAGCCGCCCTGTTTGCGGTGCAATTTGCTAAACCTCTACCCCCTCATTGAGTAATGTGGCTAATCGCTGGCTCAGTTGGGCTTTGCCGAAATGGGCGATCGCCTCTTGCCGTAACCAATCCCCCTGACAGCGTTGATCTTCCCCCTGGAGCATAGTGATACAAGCTTGGGCGATCGCCTCCCCATTGCGATGCTCCACCTGCCACCCTAGGCGGCCATCCTGTAAGGGATCAGCGGAGCCATCCCCCAACCCTGATAAAACAGGGATACCGCTGGCCATCGCTTCGAGGTAAACAATCCCAAACCCTTCCTGAGAAGGCATCACATAGGCATCGGCAACGCGGTAATGGGCGGGCAATTCTGCGGTAGGTACATAGCCCGCAAAGATGACGCGATCGCTCACCCCCAAATCCGCCGCCAACTGCGCCAACCGAGGCTGATCCCCCCCCCGACCAATGACCAAATATTTCACATCGGGCATCTGGGCGACAATCTGCGGTAAAGCCTGAATCGTCACATCCACCCCTTTATAGATATCTTCGGGCCAGAGGCGAGCCACCGTCATCAACACTTGAGATCCCGTTAACTGATAACGCTCTAACAATGCCGCCGGTTTAGGCCCTGGGGTAAATTCCGTTTCATCCACCACACAGGGGAGAAATTGCACCCGTTCCGGGGGAATTTGGTAAGCAGCACAGAGGCGATCGCGGCTATGGCGGCTAATTGTCCACACCTGATCCGCCCCTTGCAGGCCGCGAATTTCCCAAGGGGAAAGATATTCCCAATTCCCCCACACTTCTTTGCCATAGGTCATCAACACATAGGGAATTCTGAATAACTTGCAATAGAGATACACCAAAGGGGCCAGCTTCACATGGCCACAAATCACCCGCTCCGGTCGTTCAAACAGCAGGGATTGTAATAAATGTTGGGCTAAACGGGCGCGTTCCATCGTTCGGGATGCATGGCCCAAATAGGTAAAGGTGAGTTGTGGTGAATCGAGGGGATTGTGAACCGGCGGCTGATCATGGAGCAGAGCCACGGTTCCCCGGCAACCCTTTTCTTTAGCCCAATCCTGATAGGCCGCCAACACATCCATCACATAGGATTGAATCCCGCCTTCACGGGTAAATAATTCTAAAAAAGCAAAATAATGGTTCATGGTGGGGCAAGTTTCGATAGTGGTGGTTGTCGGGGCGAAAAAATTTTTCGCCCCTCTATTTTCGCCCCTCCATCAAGGTTTGACATTAAGCTTCGGGTTCAATACCGAGCGATCGCAATTGTGCCGCCAACCGTTCAGCCCTTTCCTGCTGCTGTTGAGCCCGTTGCCGCTCCTGTTCAGCCCGTTGCCGCTCCTGTTCGGCCCGCTCTTGCTCAAGGGCAACCCGTTCCGTATCCCAGAGCAGCAAATTCCCCGCCCCATCCCACCACCGTAACCAATACCCTTGGAGGTTTTCCCGCTCCCCCTCCCAAGGGCCTAAAAATAGCTCCAATTCAGGAATCCAGAACTGGCCTTGAGCGTTGGGGGTTTGGAGTTGATAGGGGGGCGTGTGGTTTTCCTGGCGGTACAGTTCTAAAACCCCAGTTTTGAGGTTGAAAATCCCATAATTCGGAACGGTTAAAATCTGCTCATAATAGAAGAATTTCCCCGGTGGATAGGTGGATTTAATTGAGTATTCCGTCCCTTCAGTATCCGAGAGAAATTCTAAAACCACCGTCGGGAAATCCCCCTGAAGTTGGGGGGTATAGCTACGAATCACCTCCTCTCGATTGACGGTAATGTGAGGGATATAAACCCAGTCGGGGGCTTTGACGACCATCTTGTCATTGACCGTGGCACAAATCCCGTAGTTCGTGCAGGTGAGGGCAGTTGCCGGGAGACGGTTGGCGAGGCGGAGACTTTCGGTAAGGGCGGCGGCCAGGGCGGGTTGAGCAATATTGTCCACCGGATCATCGGGTAGCTGAAAGTCGTCGGGTAATTTTTGCCAAGTGATGACGTAGGGGGGAGCAGTGGCAACCATAGCAAGCTTAGAGAACATCTGCTCACCATTTTAGCCCGTTATCTCCAGCCTGTCCCCATTCGCCCTACCAGATTCAGGGACAATTGTCCCTAGGGGTGAGTTCAGGATGTGGATAACATTGTGGAGGCGAGTGATGGCCCCTCTTTTGTCGGATCGAATTCAAATACTGGTGCTTTCAGCAGTGATGATCGAAGCTTGCTAAAATTTCCTAGGATCACAAAAAAGAGCTACAATAAAATTATTCTTCTCTTTGTCAATACAAAAGTATTGTCGTGTGAAGGGTTTTGGGCAGGAATAGTTTACCTAATCTACCTTTAAGGTTGTTATATGAGAATTTCTTTTCTCAATGAGTTGTTAAACTCTTCCTCGCTTTTAGTTTTGTCCCGTTAAAAGGAAAAGAGGTAAAAGCTTTTATGCGTAATAAAATTGTTGCTATCCTTCTCACATTTTTTCTGGGTTGGTTCGGGGTTCATAAGTTTTATCTGGGCCAGAATGTTCGTGCGTTTTTTTATCTTATCTTTTGCTGGACTTGGATTCCTGCTCTCCTTTCCATTTTTGACTTCGTTGGACTTTTGTTGATGTCGGAGGAAGATTTTGAGCGACGTTTCAACGATGGAAAACGCGGCAAAGCCGGACAAGCCGCACTACCCAGCCGTAAACTTCAACAACGTCTTCTCAAAATTTGCAAGGAATACCGGGGTGCAACCCTTAGCGATTGTGTCATTGAAACTGGAGCCGACTTAGAAGAAGTGAAGATGATTCTAGATCGCTTTGCCCGACAAGGTCTTGTGAGTGTCGAAAACCGAATACACGACGGTGCTGTCATTTACAAAACGATCTGATATTTCCTGGCAAGCGATCGCTTGCCAGGAAATATGTTGTAACTTTTGTATTCCAGGGTTTGGAGTATCCCAAAAAATGCCGAAAATCACGCGGAGCAGATTCGTCGAGTAGTTGATAACTGTACAAAACATCATCGTGAAGAGGAAGAGTGAGCATTGAAAGAGTATGATTTCACCTTAAAATTTAGTCTTGAAAATTCTCAAACTGACCCTGATAGCTATGTTGAGGCTTTATCTGCAGGGGGTTGTGATGATGCTTTAATTGGAATTGAAAAAAAGGATATATCTCATTAAATTTTATTCGTGAAGCATCATCAGCTTATGAAGCCATTTCTAGTGCTATTGCTGATGTAAAAATCGTGATTCCATAGGCGAGTTTGATTGAAGTAGTCGTATGCCTGATTGGTGTAGGGGCGAAAAAATCTTTGCCCCTACTGGGCGTTTTGCTTGCCTCTTGGGTTATTCCAAAACCCTCAATATTAAACCCCTCACCCAAGGAAGGCGAGGGGCTTTGGATTGTTGATATTTTTGCTTAGGAGGCTAAGGCGACCTCAACCATTTGCTGTAGTTCGCCACTTTGGTAAAGCTCGATCAGGATATCGGAGCCGCCTAAAAATTCCCCGTTGAGATAAACCTGGGGGATGGTGGGCCAGTTGGAATATTCTTTGATGCCTTGGCGGACTTCGGGATCAGAGAGGACATCAAAGGTGGTGAACGGTACGCCGCAAATGTTGAGGATCTGGACAACATTGTTAGAAAATCCGCATTGGGGCATTAACTTGGAACCCTTCATAAACACAACAATTTTATCTTGTTTTACAAGGTCATCAATGCGTTTTTGCACTTCTGAGTTCATGGTGATTTAGGGGGTAGTAGAACATTGAAAGGGAAAGATGTTGGTTTGAAAAGTTAGGCGTTGGCGATCGCCCAACTATCCGGGGTATAGGTTTTCAAGGCCAGGGCGTGGATGGCTTCACTGGCTAGGGCTTCTTGTAAAGCGCCATAAACCATCTGATGCTGTTTGACGCGGGTTTTGCCTTCAAAGGCGGTGGAAATGACCGTCGCCTGAAGATGATCCCCGCCTCCGGTGAGGTCTTCTACCGTCACCTGGGCATCGGGCAACTGGGCCTTAATCATTGATTCAACTTGGTCTAGGCTCACCATAGGTCAGTTTACAAAGGGGTCTTCAAACATAAACTTGATTTTAGCGCTCTGTTCGGCATTCGGGGGATGGTTGTCGGCAGGATTGGCTAATCTGCAAAGCCGAGTTCAACCAATTGCTGGAAGGCTCGCTCGCCGAGGCCAGCGGTGGGGTTTTGCGATCGCACGATCTGGATCAACAGCGGCACGGAGAGTTCCGGCTGATTTTGGGCGCGGTGGACGAGGGCGAGTTGATAGGTGGTTTGATCCCGCAGTTGGGCACTATCGAGGGCTTTTTGTCGCTGATCTTGGGCAACTTCGCGATCGATGCCAGAAAAGGTTTCGGAAAGTTGCTGATGGAAATTAGAGAGTTGATTAAAAACTTGCCGGGCTTGCTGAAACTTGTTCTGGGCTTGGTTGTAGTCCCCAGCATTGACCGCCGCTTCCGCTTCGCCGATTAGGTTTTGGCCGCCGTCAAAGCTCAATAACGCAGGGATTGCCTCGGGGATAATTTCGGCAAAACTGCCAGTGGGTTGCACAAAGCCAAACCGCACCAATTGTTCATGGGCTTGACGACCGAGGGGGGTGGTGGGATTTTGCGATCGCACAATTTGGATCAGCAACGGGATGGATAAATCCGTCCGCCCTTGGGCATGGTGGGCTAAAGCCAGTTCATAGGTGGATTGATCCCGCAGTTGGGCGGTTTCGAGGGCTTTTTGTCGCTGTTGGGCGGCGCGGCGGCTGTTAATGCCCGCAAAGCTGCCGGAGAGTTGCTGATAAAAATTGGAGAGTTGGTTAAAGACCTGGCGGGTGGCTTGGAGCTTTTCTACCGCAAGGTTATAGTTGCCTTGGGCGCTGGCGGTGCGCCCCGCTTCGAGCAAGGCCATGCCCCCTTGCAGACTTAAAACACTGCTGCTTTGTTGCAAAATCCGGGGATCTTCAACGGCAAAGGGATCTGGCTCAGGGTTTGATAATTCTTGGGCTTGAACCCCCCCAGGAAGTCCTAGGGTTAAAACCGTCAAACTGGCCAACATCAGGGGGTGGATAATCTGCTTGAATCTCATTGAAGCCCTCAGACCCATTCCTAAAAACAGTAAAATTGATTGCAATCGTTTCCTACGATACCCTGTTTCAGACATAATTCTTAAAAAAAAGTTCTGTACTGGTGGCGATCGCTCCACCATGGCCATGAATCCCGGAGGAGCAACCCGTTGAGGCGATCGCCCGTTTTTGCCAGCCCTCGGTGAGGGGTTGCCTCGGATCCCATCTGCCACAACCTTGGGGGATTGGGTATTCTGGAAAGGATCCGTGCTTGCTCGCCCCTGTTATGGCCTACACCGTTAGCGAAATTCAAAGCTTTCTGACTGCTCAAACGCCCTTAGGGATGTTGCCCCCAGCGGCGATCGCCGCTGTTTTGGGGCGGATGCGGCCCTTTCGCTATCGCATGGGTCAAACCCTGTTGGTTCGAGACAAGATCCCCCATCAGGTGGTGATTCTGTATGAGGGACAGGTGCGGCTGATTGGCTACGATCCCACCACAAAAATGCCCCTGACGCTGCAACTGCTCCAACCGGGGGACATGATTGGCTGGGTGAGTTTGTTGCGGGGGATTGCTTGCGAAACGGCGATCGCCTCTACGGAAACCGTCGCCATTACCTTGGGGGCTGAGGAATTTTTCGCCGTCCTTCAGCGTTTCCCCGATGTGGCAACCCAGTTTCATCAACAGACGGCGATCGCCGAAGTTTTCGACCTCCTTTCCCGCCAAAGCCTCCCCAACCTCAAAGACAGTCACGCCCTCAAGGAATGGGTGCAAAATGCCGCCACCCATGCCCAAGTCTGTAGCCTCCCCCCCGGTCGTCACCTCCTCCAAGACGAACCCGCCCGCATCCTCCAATATCCCAATCTGGTTTGGTTTGTCAGTGGTGGCGGCCAAGTCACCCACTTTAAACCCGGCTATCCCATCAGCCTCGAACCCCAACAACGGAGCCTAGAGGTCGTAGGGGAATATCCCGCCCGGCTGATCGGCATCCAAGCCGCCGACCTGCTCCCCGTTGCCATTGCCGACACTTTCCCAGACTCCGACCCTCTCGAACTACCCCCGGAACCGGCAGAAATCCCCTACGCCGCTGAAATCGAAACCGTCCCCACCCCCCCCAGCGATGTCCCAAAGCCCAACCGCCCAGACTATCCCCTCGTGAAGGGGCGATCGCAACTCGATGCAGCGGTGGCCTGCTTCCAAATGTTGAGCCAATATTTTCGGATGCCCTTCCGCCGCGATGTGATTGAGCGGGTCTTAGGGGATCAACTACAGCGACAGGGGAGTTTATCCCTCTATAACTGTGGTTCGGTGGCGGAATTAATGGGATTAACCGCCCAATTGGTGAATATTCCCGCTAGCGCCCTAACGCGATTACAGGGGCCGGCCTTGGTGCAGTGGCAAGACCGGCTCGCAGTGCTTTATGAAATTAGTGATCAGGAATTGGTGATTGGTGCGCCGGAGGTGGGGATTCTGCGGCGCAAACCGAAGGATTTTCTCGAAGCCTGGGATGAAGTAGGCCAGGTGGTGCTGTTGCAACCCTCGAAATATACGCCTCAGGAACGGTTTGGCCTCAGTTGGTTTTGGCCGGTGTTGTGGAAATATAAGGGCGTGTTAACGGAAGTATTTATCGCTTCCTTCTTTGTTCAACTTTTTGCCCTCGCCAATCCCCTAATTATTCAAGTAATCATCGATAAGGTGATTGTCCAAAATAGTACGGAAACGCTGCAAGTTTTGGGGTTTTTCCTGTTAGGGGTGGCAATTTTTGAATTCATCCTCAGTACGGTACGCACCTATCTCTTCGTCGATACCACCAACCGCATTGATATGAGCCTCGGGTCAGAAATCATTGATCACCTTTTGCGGTTGCCCCTCAGTTATTTTGACCGTCGCCCGGTGGGGGAACTGTCGAGCCGGGTGAATGAATTGGAAAATATCCGCACGTTCTTAACGGGAACGGCGTTAACCGTTGTTTTGGATGCGGTTTTTTCGGTGATTTATATTGCGGTGATGTTCTTCTATAGTTGGAAACTGTCGCTGTTAGCCCTGGCGATTGTGCCGATTTTTATTATTACCACACTGATTTTTTCCCCCTTAATCCGCCATCAACTGCGGGTTAAAGCGGAGCGCAACGCCGAAACCCAATCCCATTTAGTGGAGGTGGTGTCAGGGATTCAAACGGTGAAGGCCCAAAATATTGAGTTGCGATCGCGCTGGCGGTGGCAAGAGCATTATGCCCGCTACGTTTCCGCCGGTTTTAAAACCGTGCAAACCTCAACGTTAGCGAATTCTGCCAGTAATTTCCTCAATAAAATTTCCGGCCTGTTGGTGTTGTGGGGTGGGGCCTATTTGGTGTTACAGGGGGATCTCAGTTTAGGGCAGTTAATCGCCTTTCGGATCATTGCCAGCTATGTCACCAGCCCTCTATTAAGATTGGCGCAACTCTGGCAAAACTTTCAAGAGGTGGGGCTATCTTTGGAGCGGTTGGGGGATATTTTAGATAGTCCCCAGGAAGGGGAAGCGGATCAGGGCAATATCCCGATGCCGTCGGTGGTGGGGGCGGTGAAATATGAAAATGTTTCTTTCCGATTTAAACCCAATGGGCCGCTGCAATTGGTGAATGTTAACCTTGATATTCCGGCGGGGAGTTTTGTCGGGGTGGTGGGGAAAAGTGGGGCGGGAAAAAGTACGCTCACAAAGTTACTCGTGCGGCTCTACGATTGGGAGACAGGGCGAATTTTGCTCGATGGTTACGATGTGGCAAAAGTAGAATTATATTCCCTACGGCGGCAGATTGGCGTTGTGCCTCAAGAGCCATTATTATTTGATGGCACAATTCAGGAAAATATCGCCCTCAATAACCCCGAAGCATCTAGTGAGGAAATTGTTGAAGCGGCGCGGGTGGCAGCGGCCCATGATTTTATTATGGAACTCCCCAGTGGCTATAACACGCGGGTGGGGGAACGGGGGGCGAGCTTATCAGGGGGACAACGGCAACGGATTGCGATCGCCCGCACCGTCCTCCAACGTCCCGCCTTCTTAATCCTCGACGAAGCCACCAGCGCCCTTGATTACCCCACGGAGCAACAGGTTTGTAGTAATTTAGCCCAAGCCTTTGGCGATCGCACCGTCATCTTCATCACCCACCGCCTCGGAACCGTCCAAGGGGCGGATCAAATTGTGATGATGGATAGTGGCGCGGTGGTGGAGGTGGGAACCCATGCGGAACTGATCTCCCTCGAAGGTCGCTATTTTGCCCTCTACCGCCAACAGGATGCCCGCCAAGCCTGATGGTGAAAATTTTTCGCCCCTATTGTTCAGGAGGCAGAGCCTCCGCAGGTGCATGACTTGGCTCTGCCAAGTCACGAGGGATTCCCATTCCCTATTGCCCGTTCCCTGTTCCCTGTTCCCCATTCCCTGTTCCCCATCTTCCCCACCCCATGCTATAGTAGAAAAGCTTAATTTTTTCGGGATGTGGCGCAGCTTGGTAGCGCACTTCGTTCGGGACGAAGGGGCCGCTGGTTCGAATCCAGTCATCCCGATTATTTAAATTTTGAACTGTACAACCCCTACCTTCCTCGCTCAGGGTGTTCAGCCTATTCTTGATCTGAATGTTATGATCATGCTCGTATTAGTTGGGCATTACCCCATCCATGCCGAAGCTGTCCAGCCTCCTCATCACCGCAACAAGCAGGTGGCTCCCATGACTCCAACCGTGACCATTCCCGCACATTTGCAAGTCACCCCAGAGCAATTTGCCCAAATTGCGATCGCTAATCCTGAACTGCGCCTCGAACAAACCCAGACCGGAGAACTGATCATCATGCCCCCTACCGGCGGTCAAACTGGGCGGCGTAACGCCAAACTGATTGCTTACTTTGTCAACTGGAATGAGCAAACTCAACAGGGAGAAGTGTTTGATTCTTCCACTGCCTTTCGTTTACCCAATGGGGCGGCGCGATCGCCCGATGTGGCTTGGGTACGGCGCGATCGCTGGTTAGCCCTTAGCCCCGCCGAACAAGAAGGGTTTCCCCCCCTCTGTCCCGATTTTGCCCTCGAACTACGCTCCAAAACTGACCCATTGGCAACCCTCCAAGCCAAAATGGGGGAATATCTCGACAATGGCCTAGGTTTGGGGTGGCTGATCAATATTCAAGACCAAACCGTCGAAATTTATCGCCCTGGCCAACCCCTGGAGCGGCGCGATCGCCCCACCCACCTCGATGGAGAAACCCTTTTACCCGGTTTAGTCCTCCCCCTGATCTCGTTGTGGGCCTAGGGGCAACCATTCCAGCCAGAAAAGAGAATATGTTAACTTGGCCGAAACGGCCGGAATTTCTCTTTCTCCTTGGCGATCGCCCCTATGTTTAGCCCCACCCTCCTTTGGTTCATTGCGGGAGCCATCCTCTGTTTTATGGAGGTGGTATTTCCCACCGCCTTTGTTGAATTCATCATGGGGGTAGCCGCTATCGGCGTGGGGTTGCTTGCCCTCATCCTGCCCTTTTTACCCTTTCCCGCCCAAGTTCTGCTCTGGCTCATCTTCACCACAGGGGGGATTATCCTCTCCCGGCGGTCTTTCACCCCGAAGCGGCGATCGCGCTTATTAGAAGATTCCCGCCAAGGTCGCACCATCACCCCCATTGCCGCCGGTGAATGTGGGCGCGTCGTTTGTGATGGCAACTCCTGGCAAGCGCGGTGTGAAGATGAAGCCCTGGCCCTAGATGCCAATACACCAGTCTTTATTGTCCGCCGGGAAGGAAATACGTTAATTGTGCTGCCCCAATCCGTAATTCAGCCCTAACCCCTGAAGATATACACCACAGTTCACTACGAGGTTGATCCATGCCTGAATTTTTTTTACTAATTTTGTTAGCCTTAGGCGGCTCTACCGCCATCGGCTCAGTGAAAATTATCAATGAAAAACATGAAGCCTTGGTGGAAAGCTTGGGGAGCTATAAGAAAAAGCTCACCCCCGGTTTAAACCTCATGGTTCCCTTCATTGACAAGGTGGTCTATCAAGAAACCACCCGCGAAAAAGTCCTCGACATTGCTCCCCAGTCCTGTATTACGAAAGATAACGTCGCCATCAGTGCTGATGCGGTGGTTTATTGGAAAATTGTGGATATGGAAAAGGCCTATTATCGGGTGGAAAATCTTCAAAAGGCGATCACCAATCTCGTATTAACCCAAATTCGCTCTGAAATGGGCAAATTGGAACTAGATCAAACCTTTACCGCCCGTTCTGAAATTAATGAAATGCTGTTGCGGGAATTGGATATTGCCACCGATCCCTGGGGGGTGAAGGTGTTGCGCGTTGAGCTTCGCGATATTACGCCCTCGAAAGCCGTGCAGGATTCGATGGAATTACAAATGACCGCTGAACGGCGGAAACGGGCAGCTATTCTCACCTCAGAAGGAGAACGGGATGCGGCGATTAATTCCGCCCAAGGGAAAGCTGAGGCGAGCATTTTGAATGCAGAAGCGGACAAAAAATCAGCGGTGTTAAGGGCAGAAGCAGAGGCTCAAAAAGAAGTCCTCAAAGCCCAAGCAACGGCGCGGGCCATGGATATTCTCATGGACAAAATGCGCAGCGATCCCCATGCTAAGGAAGCCTTGCAATTTATCCTTGCCCAAGACTATTTGACGATGGGTAAAGTGGTGGGGAGTAGTGAGAGCAGCAAGATCATGTTTATGGATCCGGCGAATATGTTTTCGACATTGGAAGGGATGCGATCGGTGTTAGGGGATATGCCCCACGATCTGAAAGACAATCGGTATTAACCCAGGCAAGGACTAAAGTCCTCACGACAAATATTCGTCGTAACGACTAAAGTCGTTATCTCCCAACCCCCAAACCGGCGGGTTGGGTTTTTAACGCTGTGTTGAACATCGGTTAGGATGGAAGCGTATTCGCGCTTTCTTGATGGTTGCTATGGTGATTCGCCGTCTTTGCTCTGCCCTGATTCCTGCTGGCCTTTGGTGGGGGATGGCGATCGCCCCCGCCCTGGCCATGCCCGGCCAACCCACGGCTGTGGTGGCTGCTTGGATTTTAGGCAATCAAGCCCTAGAGGGGGTGATGGGGGATGGCCTTTCGGTGCGCCGCAGTAATGGCGGCTCCCAAACCTTTGAATTTACCGCTTCGATTTTTCCCCCTGGCCGGCTTTCCCCGATGGCGGCGCGGGGTAGTTGTGCTACGCCGGTTTATCGGGGTTTAATCCGGTCTGAAACGATTACCTTGCGGGATGGGATCAATGGTGTGGTGATGGATCGCCTCGAGTTTGGCCTGCGGGCGGTTTATGGTTTGGATATCTATCAGGATTATCGCCAGGCCAGTTTGCTCTATGCCTACCCGATGACTGATGGCATTGATCTGGGGCGCAGGCTAGGGCGACCGGGGACGGAGGGCTATCAGGGGGAAATGCGGCGGGGCGATCGCTATGCCTATTGGTTGGAAATTGTCCACAACAATACAGGGATGGCCTATAGCGGTCAAATCACGGTATTCCTCAAAGAAGATTTACCCAAATTGGTGCGGGAAATGGGGGACGAAATCGATCCGGTGTGTGAGAATCGTTAGGTTTTGCTGGCGATGGTGGGCAAATTCCCATCGGGATTTGATCGCCTTGGGTTTAAGGACGCTCCCTCTCCCGGTACGATGGAATCATTGATCCAGCAGGAAACGAGGGGGGAAAATGGCGATGTTGAGGAGTAAACCGCTGTTAATCGGTGGGGTGGGTTTATCCTTTGCCCTCTGGGGTTGGTGGCAGTTGCAGGATGTGGGCTTAGATTTAGAAACCCTTGGGTTATGGGGTTTGATGGCCCTAGGGGGTGGGATGTGGTGGTTGCGGCGCGATCGCCCCTCCCTTACGGTTAATCATCGCCAACAATCACCCCTCACGGCGGCGCAACTGGCCCAAACCCAAACCCAAACCGAGCAACTGATCACGCTCCTCGCCGCAGAATCCCCAAATTTTAACCCCGCTCCCTACCAAGCCCAATTACAAACCATGGCCCAACCCACCCCTGGGCCGCTTCAGGTGGCGATTACCGGCGGTGCTTGGGTGGGAAAAACTGCATTATTACAGCAATTGGCAACCGGAGAGGGTTGGCAGTATCAGGAAGCAACAGCCCCCAAGGATCAAACCCATCTGGTTTTAGCCCTCGTGGATGGCGACCTCACCGCTGCGGCCTGGCTGCAAATTCAACAATGGCGGCAGGCCCATCATCAAATTTTCCTGCTTTTAACCAAACAGGATCACTACCCTGAACCCCAACGGCAACATCTTCTCGATACGCTCCGGCAACGGGTGACGGGTTGGCTGCCGCCGGATCAGGTATTGGCGATCGCCGCTGCGCCCCGGCCCCTCACCGTCCGCCACCATTGCACCGATGGCTCGATCACCGAAACCCAAGAACCCCAAGAACCCCAATTAGGGGATTTGCCCCAGCGATTAGCAAGCTTGGCGGCTCACCGGGAAACTTTAACCAGGGGCGTGCAGTGGCGACAACTGATCACGCTGCAAGGGGAAATTAAACACCAATTGAATCAGGGGCGAGGCGATCGCGCCCTACCGATCATCGAACGGTATCAATGGGTCGCAGCGGCAGCGGCCTTTGCCAATCCCGTCGCAGCGTTGGATCTGCTGGCTTCTTTAGCGATTAACGCCCAAATGTTCCTCGATCTCGCCCAACTGTACCGCCAACCCCTGAATCTAAGCCAAGCCCAAACCGCCGCCGCATCCATGGGGCAATTGTTGCTCAAATTGGGGGCGGTGGAAGTTTCCACCCAGGCGATCGCCACCCTCCTTAAAGCCACCCCCCTCACCTATGCCGCTGGCGGCCTCCTCCAGGGAATCAGTGCCGCCTACCTCACCCGCATCGTCGGCCTTACCCTAATCACCCACTTCGCCCAACAAGACCCCCTCCATCCCCCCACGACGTTTAATTGGGAAAAACTGAGCCAAGGACTACAAACCACCCTCAAGCAAACCCAAGCCGCTGGCTGGTTGAGGGGATTTGTCCAAGAGGTGCGATCGCGCTTGGTGAGTCAGCCCGGATAGATCTTTTGGGAAGAAAAGAGGATAGAGAAGTGAGGGAGAAGAGTTGAACCTTCTCCCTCACTTCTCACTTCTCACTCCTCACTTCTCACTTCTCACTCCCTACGGTTCCACCTGATGACGTTGATAATCCTGCACCGCATTGATTAGCGATCGCACCTCCGCCGTCCCCTCCGAAGGTTCAAAGGTAAAGGGAAACTTACCCTTTGCCAACATCCGAAATCCGAGGGGCAAAATACTCACCAAGCCCCGCACATCTTGAAAATAATTCCCCACCACCTGTAAACCAAATTTTCGTTCATCCACCCAACCCCCCGATTTCACCAAATCCACTAATACCTTCCGATGACGCACCGGGCGGCTACTGTCTTGATCATGGCGGTCTAACACCGCGTGTTTAATTTTACTAATTTGATCCAGGGGAGCCACCTCCATCGGACAAACCGTATTGCACTGATAACAGCGGGTACAGCCCCAAACTCCATCTAAGCTGTTATATTGTTCAATCCGTTCCTCCGTGCGCGTGTCACGATTATCGGTAATCAGGCGGTTGGCTTTGGCCAATGCATGGGGGCCGAGAAAATCCGGGTTAAAGGCCTTACTATTGCAGTCGGAATAACAGGCCCCGCAGAGAATACAATTGCCCATCTGATCGAGACGCGATCGCTCCTCTGGGGTTTGTAAAAATTCCCGTTCCGGCACGGCCCGCCCTTGGGTACTCACATAGGGATCCACCGCTTCGAGATCATCCCAAAACTGTGCCATATCTACTACTAAATCCCGCACCACCGGCAAATTTCCTAAGGGCGCAATGGTAATCACCGGGGGGCGATCGCTCCCCGGAGAATGAAAGCGAGCCACCTCCTGAGCAATATTTTCTTTACAGGCCAGGGTGGCACGACCATTAATCCGCATTGCACAACTCCCGCAAATGGTATTGCGGCAATTTTTCCGAAACGTGAGGGAGCCATCCACCTCCCACTTGATCCGATTTAAACAGTCGAGAATTGTCTCCCCGGGTTCGACAGTGAGTCGATATTCTTGGGGGTAAGGATTGCTTTGGGGCTGTTGGCGGAGAACTTGAAAAGTAACATCCATAGGGGTTAGAGGGGTGAGGACTGGCGGCGGCTCAGATCAAAAATAGCAACCTGATCGTATCCCTGAACCGAGGTGAAGGGCAAAACCCACACTAGAAATTTTGGTTTTTGGGTTGCTGATCGCGCATTTTAAGGATCGCGACAATATCTGGATTTTATCCCAATCGGGCAATGGAGATCCGCGATTTCCCCAGTTCGGGAAAAGTTTCAACAAACCTTGAAATTCTCTAGCCTGTGATCCCCAAGGCATTTTTTACCCCATCATAAAGATCAGCAATTTTCTTGATCTCTAGAGCCTCAGGGTATTACAGCAAAAATTGACAACCCCTAGATTCGCAGTCCCCACCACTGATTTTTGATCTCATCCCTCGGTTCTCGATCGCCCTCTAAAGCTTTTTTCAAAAAATTTTTTTCAAAAAATGTCACAACCTTGAAGTTTAGCGATATAGTTTTTACTATGACCAAATTTATGCAGTCATCCCTACGGAAATCTCAACCTTATAAGGAGGTCTATTAAAAAGATGTCTGATACTAAGCTGACTGGCAAAGCGCTCCTTCAAAAAGTAAAGGAGTTAGCGGAACTGCCTCGCCGTGAGACGGCAAAGCAATGCGGCTACTACACCCGCAGTAAAGGCGGCAATGCTCGCGTTAACTTGACCGAATTTTATGACGCAGTTTTGGCGGCAAAAGGCGTTGCTTTAGACCCAGATGGCGCTAAAGATGGCCGGGGTCGTGAACCGACCTATCGCGTCAGTGTCCATAAAAATGGTCAAATTGTCATCGGCTCTACCTATACCAACGCCATGGGTTTGCACCCTGGTGATGAATTTGAAATCAAGCTCGGTTATAAGCATATCAAGCTCAACAAGCTCGATGAAAATGGCTTGGTCTCTGGTGGTGACGATAACTAAGAATCCTCCATGGGGGGATTTTTTTCCCCATCAATCCACGGGTGGATACGGCATTACGGCTCCTTAATTTAAGGATCTCGTCTAGGGCCTATTGCAGTCGATACAACAGGATTATTGTTGATATGAGGTGATTTTTACCAATAGAAATCACCTCACTTTTTCATGGCAATCTATATTGCCAAGGGTATCCTCTGAAGTGTTGTCTGCCCTGCTCCCCACAGCCTCCTGTTGGGGCTAGCGGCTCTGCACCACCCCCAGAGCAGACGATCAAGCCTCCAACCCTCCGAGGGATAGCGATCGCCCTTTAATCCAACATTTAATCCAACATTCCGCAGGTTGCTCAATCAATGGTGCGTCAGCCGTGACGCTGCTCTTTTGCGCCAAAGATTAATCCCTCTGACGCACCCTACCATTGAATCTGCCGGGAGCGCAATGGAAGCGGGAGAATGTGCCCCAGGTGTTGAAGCACCGCAGTGCCTATCTCAATGGAGAGTTCTCTAGGATGCCATGGCTGGCATGAGTATATCTACTTATCGCCAAATTGAGATGCACTCGTTAGATTTAAACAAACACTATGACAAACAAGGAGAACTTAATAAATGGCTGACAAAACTCTAGATATTAAAGGTGTTAACGAACCAGTACCCCTCTTGAGAACAAAAAAAATCTTAGGTACGATGGCGGCTGGCGAGGTGTTGGCGGTCGAAGCCACAGATCCTGATACCGTTAAAAACTTCAGTTCCTTCTGTCGCCAAACGGGCCATGAGTTGCTAGAGTCCACAGAGGAAAACGGTGTTTTCAAGTTCCTGATCAAAAGATCATAAGCCTGGCACTATTATCGAGCGAACTTGTAGCGATTGCTATTTAGGGGTCTCCAGCGAGCACCCTACCATTGAATCGTAGGGTGCGTCAGACCGGATCAATGATGATGTTGATGGTTGAATTGTGCCTGACGCACCGTTCACTAGCATCATCAGTCTAAACCTGCGGAATGTGCGTTTAAGGGCTGTTTCTGGTGCGCCCCAGGGGCAGGCAGAGGATCATCGCCACAAAAAAGCCCTGATCCTCAATGGATCAGGACTATCTAGTTAACCGTTGAATCCTGTGGGGGGCGATGGATGCGCTGACGCGAATCGGTGCGCTCACACAATTCTCCCCCCACAAGCTTTGTTAGCCGCCAGCAACTGCCGGGACAATACTGACCTCATCGCCATCGGTGAGGGGGGTTTCCGGGCCATCCAGGAAACGAATGTCTTCGCTATTGACGTAGAGGTTCAAAAAGCGGCGAGGTTTACCAGATTCGTCACAAATCCGGGCTTTAATGCCAGGGCAAGCGGTTTCTAGCTGATCAATCATTTCATTGATCGTCGTGCCAGTGGTTTCGATCACCGCTTGATTGTTGGTAAATTTCTGCAAGGGAGTGGGAACGAGAACTTTAATGGCCATAGTGTGGTTTGAGAAAGAACAGAGATGGATGTGATCCCCCCCTGCCCCCCTAAGGGGGGGGATGATGGTTCACGGATCCGGGGAGAAATTTAGACTAAAACTTGCTGCCAATCGAGGCGATCCAGGGTTTGAGCCCGTTCCCATGCCCGCTCGAAGCTATCGAGTTTGGCTTCAATGGTGAGGGGTTCGGAAATATAACCTTGGATGGCTTCTTGGGTTTTCAAGCCGTTGCCGGTGATGTAAACCACCGTGGTTTCGTCGGGGCTGATTTTGCCCGCTTCCACCAGTTTTTTAAGGACGGCGATGGTTGTGCCGCCTGCAGTTTCGGTGAAAATGCCTTCGGTTTCTGCCAAGAGCTTGATCCCTTCGATGATTTCGGCATCGGTGGCGGATTCAATGTGGCCGTTGGTTTCGTTGGCTTGCTCGACGGCGTAAACGCCATCGGCGGGGTTGCCGATCGCAATGGATTTGGCAACGGTGTTGGGCTTGACGGGGTTGATGAAGTCACGACCCTCTTTAAAGGCTTGGGCGACGGGGGAACAGCCTTCGGCTTGAGCGCCGCTATACCGCACCGGCTTATCTTCCACTAATCCGCATTTAACAAACTCTTCAAAACCTTTACGGATCTTGGTGTAGAGGGAGCCGGAGGCGATGGGGGCGACGATATGATCAGGGAGTTGCCAACCCAGTTGTTCCGCGACTTCAAACCCGAGGGTTTTGGAGCCTTCGGAATAGTAGGGGCGGAGGTTGATGTTCACAAACCCCCAGCCGTAGGTGTTGGCCACTTCGGAGCAGAGGCGGTTGACTTGGTCATAGTTGCCTTTCACCGCCATCACCGTGGGGTTATAGATCAGCGTCCCTAACACCTTCCCGGCTTCTAAATCAGCGGGAATGAAAACGCAACATTCTAAACCGGCATGGGCGGCGATCGCCGCTGTCGAGTTGGCTAAATTCCCCGTACTCGCACAGGATACAGTGGAGAAACCCAGTTCCCGCGCCCGGGTCAGGGCAACGGATACCACCCGGTCTTTAAAGCTGAGGGTGGGCATATTCACCGCATCGTTTTTGATGTAGAGATTTTTCAGCCCCAAACGCCGCGCCAACCGAGTGGACTTCACCAGGGGGGTCATCCCCGTACCCACATCAATGACGTTATCCGTAGCCACGGGGAGAAACGCCCGATACCGCCAAATGGAATGGGGGCCGGCGGCGATGGTTTCACGGGTGACGGTATCGCGGATCTTGTCGTAGTCGTAGACCACTTCCAAGGGGGCGAAGGTGTTTTCGCAAATATTAATGGGGAGCAGGTCGTAGGTGTAGTCCCCTTCTTTCGATTTCAGGTGGGTGAAGGTGGCGGATTCACTGCGTTTGGCGATCGCTTGTGTCATGAAAAATTTGCTCTTAATTCAACGGTTGCCTGATACTAACACGGTCAAAAATGCCGGTCAAACATACCCGACAAAATTTATCGGGTATAAAAATCCCTGGAAAATTTGCCCCTGCTCTGCCAATTCTTGTTAACGTTGAGCAGGCTGATCGCTTTTGCCCATCACATTGAGCGTAGTCCCCCGGTTGAGCTACGGCACTAAACCGCAGTACGGGGACTGAATAGGCTTGATGATCCAAGCAAAGGCCGTCAATACTGCCCATGTGATCCCCTGCTGCTGATGATCCCGGAGACGCTCCGCCCCTCGATGCCAGTCCCTTGGTTTCGGATTACCTTAGGGGTAATCTTTTTGGGATGCCTACTGCTGCGCCTGTGGCGGATTGAGCAGTTTAATACGCTTGTCTTTGATGAGATTTACTATCCGGTTTTTGCCAATCGCTACTTAACGGGGCAATTTGTCTATAACTCCCATCCCCCCCTGAGCCAAACCCTGATGGCGGTGGGGATGTGGTTGGGGTCTTGGTTCCCCGCTGAACCCGATGTGATCAATGGGTTAACGGGAGCGATGCGCTCTACGTTCAGTTATCGCTGGTTGAATGCCGTTGCTGGGGCTGCGGTTCCCGTCGTCGGGGGGTTGATTGCCTATCACCTCAGTCAGCGGCGCAGTTTCGGAATCACCGCTGCCCTGTTGCTCTCCCTTGATGGCCTGCTATTGGTGGAATCCCGCTATGGTTTGAATAATATCTATCTGGTGTTGTTTGGCCTGTTGGGCCATTGGGCGCTGTTGCAGGGGTTGGGCGATCGCCCCCGCCCCACGGTGATCACGCGCCGGGTGCGTTGGTTCCGGGACTATCGGGGGGCGAAGTTTGCCCAGTTGCGGCGCTTCAGTGATTGGGTGAGCGATCGCCTCCGTTCCCGTCGCCCCCTTCAGCCGGAACAATATTTTATGTTGGCGGGGTTTTGGTTGGGCTGTGCCGCTGCGGTGAAATGGAACGGTTTGGGGTTTTTATTGGCGATCTATGGACTGTGGGGGATTTCCCTCCTCCTCCACTGGCTTAAACCCCAAACCTTAGGCTTTCCCTGTAACCGTTTAGCCACCCTCACCCCCCTCAACATCGCCCTTTATTTTGGCCTGATTCCCCTCCTCACCTATGGCCTCGCCTGGGTTCCCCATCTGCTCCTCAATCCCCACCCCAACCTCTGGCAAGTTCATCGCCAGATCCTCGCGTTTCACCATGCCCTAGGCAGTGGCGCAGGCATACACCCCTACTGTTCCCCCTGGTTTAGTTGGCTCTTGATGTGGCGACCCGTCGCCTATTTCTATGCCACCGCCCGCAATTTCAGCGAAACGGTTCCCACCTATCCCGTCCTCCCGCCGGAAGCGGTTCAGGTGGTCTACGATGTCCATGGCATGGGCAATCCGATCCTCTGGTGGGGGGCAACGGCGGCGGTGATCGCCCTACTCATCCAGCTATGGCAGGCTAACCCACAGGAGCGGGGGATTAGCCTCTATCTCCTCTGTGGTTATGGGGCGAATCTGCTCCCCTGGGCCAATGTCAGCCGCTGCACATTTCTCTATCACTACATGGCAGCCTTGATTTTCGCCGTGCTTGCCCTTGCCTACCATGGCGATCGCCTCTGTTGGCAAGGTTCCCCCAGCCGATGGCTATGGGGCATGGGTATGATCACCCTTTGCGCAGCGGCCTTCTGGTTCTGGTCGCCCCTTTATCTCGGCTTGCCCCTTTCCCCAGAAAGCTATCAACTGCGGATGTGGTTCTCCCACTGGATATGATGGCTATGGGCTGGTTTGGGCTTGGGGGGGCCGTGATACAGAGCCGGGCCGTCGGGCCGTCACCTGCTCCAGCAGCACCTCCAACGACCGGGCAAACTGAGGATCTTCCACCGTACCAATGCGATCGTTATTTAATTGCAGTTCTTCCCGTTGCTCATCACTAAGTTCGACAATAATATCGGGCTTAATTTTTCTATCTTTAGTAATGCTATTGCCGTTGGGGGTGCGATATTCCGCAATGGTGACAGCTAATCCAGAACCATCACTCAAAGGCCGCACCGACTGCACTAACCCTTTCCCAAAACTGTCCGTCCCCACCAACGTAGCGCGGCGATTTTCCTGCAAGGCTGCTGAAACAATCTCACTGGCACTAGCCGAACCGCCGTCAATCATCACCACCAGGGGTTTATTGGTAATCGCGGTATTGTTTGCCTCTTGCCGTTCCACTTCACCACGCCGATCATGGGTGGACACAATCCGGCCGCGACTGAGCCACATCCGCGCAATATCAATACTGGCGTTGAGCAGGCCGCCGGGATTGGAGCGTAGATCTAAAACGTAGCCTACCACCGCCCCCTCGCCTCGGATTGCTTCAAAGTCCCGCAGGGCTTTGCGCATATCTTGGGTGGCGTTGGCGTTAAATTGGGTGAGGCGAATATAGGCGATGTTCCCCGCTGGGGTGGATTCGACACGGGTACGCACGGGATGAATTTCAATGCGATCACGCCGAAGGGGGAATTCAATCTCTCGCTCTCCCCGTCGGATCGTCAGAATCACCTCCGTTCCCCGTTCGCCGCGAATCAATTGCACCGCATCATTAACATCCATCCCCAAGGTATCCACATTATCAATTTTCATGATGATGTCCTTGGCCAGAATCCCGGCATTAAAGGCGGGACTGTCATCAATGGGGGAAATGACAATCAGGCGATCGCTCTCCTCATCCTTGGCGATCTGAATCCCCACCCCCGTTAAGGAACCGGAGGTATCAATCTGCATATCTTGAAACTCTTTGGGATCCATGAAGCGAGTATAGGGATCATCCAAAGTTTTGAGCATTTCCCGCACCGCCTCGTAGGCATCGTCTTGGCTGGTGTAGGAGCGCTCTAGGTATTCCGTGCGGAGCGATCGCCAATCCTGCTGGTTAAACGTCCCATCCACATAATAGCGATTAATAATCTGCCACACCTCATCCACCAACTCCTTCGGGCTGGTGCTTAAGCTCAAAATCTGTCCCTGGGATAAGTGCAGTCCCGCTCCAGTTACCGCCACCGTCGTTAACACAAAGGCGGTTGCGCCAAGGACAAGTCCACGTTTTGCGAATACCATAAACACTCGTTGAGATGAGGAGTCACTTAAAGCTACTCTAACACAGGATTTTGTGAATGGCAGAAAGCCCTAATGCTGTTCCTCGAATTCTCCCCGTTAAAAAAGCTCATCAGCACTGCATTGTTTACCGCGACGGATGATCTGTTCCCCATCCTCGTTCAAAATAATACATTCAGTACCATTTGACTCACCTTTTCGCCATTCGACAAGAATCCAGACGGTCAGCGCTAACAAAACAATAATTGCCACTAACCCCATTTCTTGTAAGCGACGCTTCCAATCTGACATAACAGCCCTACTGTTTTGAACAGTCTTGTGGTAAGAAACTCAGTAATCAACCATTCAAACATGAACGAGGACTCCATCAAACTATATCAGGCTGGCGTGAGCCATCAAAATCCTGTGTTTCACTCAGCATACAAATGTTTCTATAGGAATTGGGGCTAACGGGATGGTCAACCTGGGTTGCGGCGATCGCCATCAATCGAACCATTATCTGGGTGAAAGGCGGTCGATTCGGGCTTGATAGCAGCCAGATTGTAACGAATGGTCAGCTAACCATTGGCGATCGCCCGGACGATCGGCCAGCCAGCGATCGATCACATCGCCCCAACGGACAGGAACCTGGAGAAACTCCCAAGCCGCTTGACTGTTTTGCGACAGCGATGCATAGAGGGAGGGGGAAGTGATTAATGCCTGAGCGCAACGGGCGATCGCCTCTCCATCCCCCGCCGGAAAAATCATTGCACTTTCCTGATGCTGTAAAATCCCCGCAAACATGGGATGATCAGAAGCAATAATCGGGGTTCGGGATAATAACGCCTGATTAATCGTAAAGGGAAAACCTTCAGGGTAGTTATGACGACTAGAGATTAAAACCAAATCCGCTGCGGCCATTGTATCAATTACTTCCACATTAGGAATTAGCCCCAAAAAAGTAACCGCATCACTAACACCCAAACGAGCCGCCTGTTGTTTAAATAAATCCAGGTTCCCCTTTCCGGCAACTTTAAACTGCATAGGAATCCCCGCTTGGCGCAACTTCGCCACCGCATTAATTCCATCCCCCACACCTTTCTCAGGAATCACAGAACCCACATAAAACATCGTCCAAGGCTGGGTTTCAGAACGAGGAGGAAAAGGTTTAGACTCACGATTTAACCAAATTTGCGGCCAATCCCAGGGAATAATTTTAGCCGGATTAACGCCAATTTTTTGTAAGCTATAACTAGAGTTAATATTGTGATTAAAGACCCATTCAATTTTAGGATGATTAAACAATCGTGCCGTTCGCCAATTTTTCAGCCGCTCCCGCCAAGTGTTTTGGTGATAGGAATTGGCTAAAGCCGCGATGGTGCGTAAATCTTTTTGGTGACTGGCCCAGCGAAGAATACTCATCATCGGCGCACGCACCATTAAATGAGTGGGGTTTTGGGCGGCAACTTGAGCCACTAATTCCCGATGTTGCTTAACGGGATCGGCTAAACCCGCTTCAATCACCCGACAACCATCGGGCAATGTTTCCTCATAGGCCGTCTCTGATTTACAAGTAAACACCGTCACTTGATGGTGTTTACTCATCTCACTAAAACGCTCCACCATAAAGGGATGACCGTGCCAGGTGGGGGGTTTTCCTGATTGAATCCGATACCAGGCATTGCGATAATCCCCCGCATATAACACCAACATGAAATGCATCTTTAAATCCCCCTAGGGCTGTGATTGAGGCTGTGGGATAACGACTCCAGTCGTTACTACGAGTGTTTGTCGTGAGGATTTTAATCCTCGCCTAAGATGCACTCGGCAAAACTTACCGCTCACTGAGGAGTTCTTCCATATCTTTGCGTTCCGCTGGTTCTGTTAAGGGTAAACTTTGGCGCGTATCGGTGATTAACCAATCGAGGGCGGCGGCTTTCACGTCGATCGCCGCGCCGTTTTTATCGACACAATAGCGACCAAATACTAATTTATCCACCAACCGCACCCCCGGCCCGAGGCGAGAATATTCAAAAATCACGCTATTATCCACCGTGGCCCCAGCGCAAATATGGCAACTGGGGCCCACCATCGCTGGGCCGATAATCGTTGCGCCATCTTCGATATAGGTCATGCTGCCGATGTAAACTGGGCCTTGAATGTCTACTTTATCCCAATTGACCCGCACATTTAAGCCGGTATAAACCCCCGGTTGCTCCTGCCGGCCGGGAATGTCTACATTTTTAATATCCCCCCGTAGGACACTGCGAATGGCGTGCCAATAATCGGGAACTTTGCCAATATCCACCCATTCAAAATCCATGGCGACGGCATAGAAGGGAGCACCCATTTCCACCAATTTGGGGAAGAGGTCGCCACCAATATCGTAAACTTGACCGGCGGGGATGTAGTCGATCACCTCCGGTTCAAAGATGTAGATACCGGTGTTGATCATTGTGCTGAGGGCATCTTCGACGGCGGGTTTTTCCTGAAAGGCTTGGACGCGGCCAGTGTCATCGGTGACGACGACTCCATAACTGGGGACTTGTTCTTTGGGGACGGTTTTGGTGATGATCGTGGCGATCGCCCCATGGGATTTATGCCACTCCACCGCAGCGGTGAGATCGAGATCAATCAACGCATCGCCACAAAGCACCACAAACGTATCATCAAAAAATGGCTTAAAATCCTGAATCCGTTTCAGCCCCCCCGCAGACCCCAACGCCCGGCCCACCAATTGCCCATCGACAATATTCCCCTCAAAGGAATAGCCCAACTCCACGCCAAACCGCTGGCCATCGCGGAAATACCCCTCAATTTCATTGGCCAAATGGCTGACATTGACCATCACCTGATCAAAACCATGCTTGCGCAACAATTCTAGGAGAAATTCCATGACTGGCTTTTGCAAAATGGGAATCAGCGGTTTGGGAATCGTATAGGTAATGGGGCGAACCCTTGTTCCCTTCCCGGCTGCCAGAATCATGGCTTTCATGCGTACTTATCCTCGTTAACGTCGGTTCTCAACAAGCTTGGATGACTCCACCTGATTTTATCCCATCTTCCGAGACTGGCTTAGTGAATCAGGGGTTTTATCGAGAGGTCTTCGTAGAAGTGAGATTGAAATAGTTCTACCTTGGATTGGGAGGCTAAGAGTAACAAGGCCCAAAACACCCCCACCCGCTCATGGGTGTTGGCCAGTTGGTGCTGAGATTCCGCCCACCATTGCACCAATTGATCGAGGGGGATGGTTTCCGTCGGGGCTTGATCAGCAAGGGCGGCCAGTTTTTGCTGATATTGGGGCAAGACCTCCCGCACAAAGGTTTCCAGTTGGCTGGCCATTTCGGTGAGGTTTTCATCGTGGGCGAGGGCGGTGATGTGTTGGCGGGCTTCTTTGTGGCTGTAGCCTTTGGTTGGGGGGCGGGGGCGGGGGGGTTTGGTTTCCAGTACCCGCGCCATTTGTTGAATTTGGGTGATCAGTTCGTCGAGGGTGACGCGACGGCGGCGCAGGGGCGGGGCGGCGGGGCGGCGGCGGATGTGTTTTTCCATGCGGGCGGGGAGTTGCCGCTCCGGGAGATGATTGAGGTCTTCGGGAATGTCTTCTGGTTCGGGTTCTGGGGGAATTTCGAGGCTATCGGCTTTGAGGAGGACGAGCATGGAGGCCCAAAGGAAGGTTTGACCCGATCGCGGCAGATCTGCTTGTTCCTGATGGGGTTCTAAATCCCCACTGAGGGCTAATTTGCTCAAATAGCGGTCAATAACATCAATTACCTGCACATCCCAGGGGTCAATTTCCCCCCGCTGGGCCAGGTCAACCAGGACGGCGATCGCCTCCTCCGCTAAATTAATATTCATCGCTCAACCCCAAATCTGTCCCCATTTTCACTAATTTTTAGTCAAGCCGCAAAAAAACCTCCGCTGGGCGGAGGCATAGAGAGGAGTGGCCGATGATCAACAAACTCAAGCAAGGTTGAGCTTTTTAAAGATCAAAATCGATGGGTAAACCCGTGGGGCTGGGGCGATTCGTGGGATTGACGGGGCGGGGAGCATTGGAGCGTAAATTAAGTTGCTCGCCTGTGCCGCGATCGGAAGGGGCTAAAAAGGGCCGCAGATTAATCCCCGCTAATCCATTACTGGGAGCCGGTTGACCAGCACCGCCACCGGGCAATTGCAGGCCACCGGGCAATTGCAATCCACCCCCTAAGATATTGCCTAAATCCCGGAGAATATCACCGCCCCCGTTGTTATCTTGGAGCGTGGGAACGCCTTGGGTTTGTTCCCCACTGTTGGCGAGGGTGAGGTTATTAAATACGCTGTCACGGGTGGCGATCGCATCTTGTCCGGGGGGAACCGTCAGCACAATCCGGCAAGACGGATCATCTTCTGTAGTGACACAGATCACATCATAGCCATTTTCCATCCCGGTGCGGAGTTCCACCAAACCATCGGGGCGGTATTCCTCCAAACGGCGGCTAATCTCAGCACAGCGACGTTCCGCCGACCAGCCCCCCCCTAATTCCCGGGGCGTTGCCCAGGCGTATTGCTGATTGGGTTGCTCCACGGGGCTATAGGCCACCGTCGGCGCACCGGTCATCACTTGACAGCTAAACCGGGGATTTTCCACCGGCTCAACCACCACATCGCCCTCCGTGGGTTGCGTCGGGGTTTGGCTCCAACTGGGGGCAGCTTGGGCCATAATCCCTAAAAGGGTGAGGCTCAGAGTGGAGTAGAAAAGAGTCTTTAAACGCATAACAAATTTTAAGGCGGGTAACGACAAGAGATTGAGTGACGGCAGAACTAACCCCGAACTGCCAAGACGCATAACTGAGCCATAAAGTTCCCAAAAGCCCAACGGACTTCAATCCGCTCCCGCACTGAGGAATACACCTGTCTCTAGCCCCCTAAACCCCCGCCAAAGTTTGTAGTCATCAACCATGACATGGGAGTAAATCCAGTATGATTTGTGCCAGTGCTTTGAGGCGGACGGGTTTGCTAAGATATTCATTGGCCCCCGCTTGTAAACAGCGATCGCGATCGCTCTCCATGGCCAAGGCCGTTAAGGCAATGATGGGGGTTGCCGCTAGCTCTGACACTTTACGGATTTGTTGAATGGCCGCTAAACCATCCATGCCGGGCATTTGAATATCCATCAAAATCAAATCCGGGGCTAAAACAATAGCCTGATCAACAGCATCCTGACCATTTTTCACCACTTCAATATGATAACCCTTGGCGGTTAAATAGCTGGAAATGGTGCTAATATTCGCCTCATTGTCTTCTGCCAACAACAACACAGGGGTATGCCCTACCGGAAATTTTGTTTCTAAAGCAGGGGAGTTAATGCAATTTTGTGATGTAATTTGTGGGGAGAGGTCAACAGAAGCCTGATAGGGAAGATCAATGATGAAACAACTCCCGATCCCCATTTCACTCGTGACACCGACTTGGCCACCATGGAGTTCAACAATTTGTTTCGTGAGGGCTAACCCCAAACCCGTGCCTTGATATTGGCGGTTGAGGGCGCTATCAATTTGAATAAAGGGTTGAAACAGTCTTTTTAAATTTTCTCCACTAATGCCAATCCCTGTATCGCTGATGGCAAAGCGCAAATCAGGGGGTGCATTTGGTTCGGGGGGGGTGATGGTGACGGCTAAGGTGATGCATCCCCCTTGGGGGGTAAATTTAACGGCATTGTTGAGCAGGTTAATTAACACCTGGCGAATGCGGCGCTCATCAAGGACAATATCCGGCAAATGGGCAGGCAAATTAACCATTAGTTGAATCTGCTTTTTGAGGGCCTGTTGTTTCACAAAGGTGATGCTTGATTGACACAGGGGAGCGATCGCCGTTGACGCACATTCTAATTCCACTTGCCCCGATTCAATTTTGGCTACATCTAAAATATCGTTAATCAACGCCAGCAAATGGGAACTACTCCGTTCAATGGTGGTTAAGGCTTTGACTTGGCCACTGTTGACGGCTCCAAATACCCCTTCTTGTAACCCTTCGGTCATACCGAGAATGGCATTGAGGGGGGTGCGGAGTTCGTGGCTCATATTGGCCAGAAATTCATCTTTGAGGCGGGTGGCGCGGATCAGTTCTTGATTGCGTTGGGTCAGTTGCGTTTGGGCTTGCTGCCGTTCGCTGAGTTCCTGTTGTAACTGCTCAAAGAGGTGGGATTGTTGGATGGCGATCGCCAGTTGATTGGCAATTTGCTGTAAAAGTTGGGCTTCAGATTCCTGCCAAACTCGTTGTTGATGGCAAGCATGAACCACCAACACCCCCCACAGCTTGTTATTCGTTTTTGGTGCCACCCAGCGATGAGCTTCGGCACTATGCAATTCTTGAAGAATGGGGGCAACAATTTTGGATTGAACCCGGCCAATGTGGGAATAGTCGAGTAAGCAATCAGTCCAGATGTCATCCGTCACATCGGGGACAATCCGGGGCTGCCCCTGCCAATAATGCTTGAGGATCTCCTCGGGCCAGACTTCATCCTCCCAATGCATCATCTTGAGCCTGGGCAGGTCAGCACCGACCGCCTCAGCAACGATCGCACTGTGGCCATCGGTGGCAACCTGAAAGACAATGACGCGATCGCTCTGCAATAACTCCTGTACCTGTTGGGTGGCGATCGCCAAAATTTCCGGCAGGTTTAGAGACTGGCGAATTTGGTGCAAAATCAATTCTAGAGCCGTTTGTTGGCGGAGTTGCTGGGCAATCAGTTCCTCTGCCTGTTGTCGCCGCCGATCCAAACGATAGCCTTCAATTAAGTTACTACAGGTGGTTAAGAAGGGCTGAAGATGTTCAATCAGATCCGGATCATAGCCCCCCGGACGATTGGCAATGCCCACCATGCCAGTGAGTTCATTGCCTTTAAAAAAGGGGATGCCTAAAAAAGCATTGAGGGGGGGATGTCCCTGGGGAACTCCCCCACGCCGGGGATCGGTGGGGACATCGTTGGCAATCACAGGTTTTCCCGTTAAAACGACTGCACCAAAAAGGGTTTTGAGGTTGGTAAACTCCATCCCTTTTTGATAATTGTCTCGATAAAATTTCTCAGTTTCTGCATTCCAAGAAATATTTGTGATGCTATGGGTTTGTAGATAGGGAACCCCACGAATTTTAAGCAAGTTTTCTTTAATATAGGCGGTACCATCGCCCCGAAATAACACTTCGCCAATAAAGCCATACTCACTATTGGTTAATTCCAGCAGGTTATTTAATAACCCTTCAAAAATCGTGAGGCGATTGGCGGCGGTAATAAATTGTGCCTGGGCATGGGTAATGGTGGAAAGGAGGGAATTGCTACCCGCTAGATCAATTTCTACTTTTTTGCGAGCAGTGATGTCAAATTGAACCGATAAAAAGCATGTCGGTTGACCTTGGGCATTGAGAAAAGGAATGATCGTGGAATCCACCCAATAAATATCACCATTTTTAGCGCGGTTACAAATTTCATCCCGCCAGACGCGACCGGCTAAGATTGTTGTCCACATTTGCACAAAAAATTGCTGGGGATGATAGCCAGAATTGATAATATGAGGGCTTTTCCCAAGGATCTTCTGTTGGCTATAGCCAGAAATAGATTCAAACCGTTCATTGACGTAAAGAATACCGCCTTTAATATCTGTGGTGAGGACAATGGCAGATTGATCTAAGGCAAATTTAAATGACTCCAGTTCTTGAACCAGTTTTTGCCGTTCGAGTTCGTTATTTTTGCGATCGCTAATATCCGTATGCGTCCCAATAAACCGGAGGGGATTGCCCGTCGCATCCCGTTCCACAATTCGCCCCTGGGCTAAAATCCAGCGATAGGAACCATCTTTACAGCGGAGACGATGCTCATTGCGATACACTTCGGTTTGCCCTTGCATATGCTGATCGACATCTCGGTAAGTATGGGTTAAGTCGTCGGGGTGGATGCGACTTTCCCACTCCTTAAAGTGGTTGGCAATCTCATTCTCTCCATAGCCTAACATCCCTTTCCACTGTTTATTAAACCACAGTGCATTAGTCTCCATATTCCAGTCCCATAGCCCGGTATTGGAGGATTCTAACGCCAATTCTAAACGCAGTTGGCTTTCTTGGAGCGCAGTTTCGTAACGTTTGTGATCACTGATATCAACAACAACACAGACGCAGGTTTCCTCCTCATTGGAAAGCATTGCAATTCCTAGCAATACTGCTACCGGATGCCCGTCCTTATGTAAATAGACTTTTTCAAAAGGCTGGATGGAATGATAGGTGATCAGATGATAGATGGCCTCAACATCCTGCTGTTGATATTCTGGGGGGGTCAAGTCTGCCCAGTTTAATTGGCTGACCTCAATATCCTGGCGACTATACCCCAGCATTTCTAAAAAGCGATCATTGGCAGCGGTGATCTGACCAGAAAAGTTGGTGAACATCATCCCGACCACATCAGATTCAAAGACACGCCGAAAACGGGCTTCGCTCGCTTCTAATTCCAGTTGGGCCTGGCGCATATGGGTGACATCCAAATTGACCCCAATCATGCTTTGGGGATGGCCTTGGGGATTGCGCATGACAACGCCATAGGCGCGAATATAGTGGAGGCTGCTATCGGGATGCATGACGCGAAATTCGGTGTTGTATTCTGCATCCCCTGCTAGTGTTTGCCGAAGGAGGGCCTCGATCTGTGGGCGATCTTCGGGGTGAACGCCATTGGCCCAAACGTCATAGGGAACGATCGCCTCCCCCTCAAATTCAACCCCATAAAGGCTATACATCCGCTCATCCCAGGTAATCCGATTTTGGGCAATATCCCAATCCCAACAGCCAATAGAGCCAGAGGAGAGGGCAATGCTTAACCGTTGGGAGAGTTTGGCTAATTCGGCTTCGGCTTCTTGACGGGCGGTGATATCCCGGAAGATGCCTTGCACGACGGTGGTATCTCCGACGGCAATGATCGTGCCGGAGAGATCCACCGGGATTTGATGACCATCGGCGTGGAGAATGCGGGCATTGAGGAGGGTGCGGTGCTGCTGTTTGGTAATCAGTTGCTCAAAGGCCTGGGTCATCCGCTCTAACTCTTCGGGGGGGTAGAGTTGGGCGTAGTGGCGCTGGGTTAGGGCTTGGCGGGAATAGCCGAATAATTCTTCGGCGGCGGTGTTGGCTTCGATGATGTCGCCTGCGGGGGTGGCAAGGAGAATGGCATCGCTGGCCCCTTCCATAAGGGCGCGATAGCGGGCTTCCCGGGCTTCAAGTTCGGCGGTGCGGGCTTGAATGCGGGCTTCGAGTTCGGTGTTGAGTTGGGCAAGTTCTTGTTGGGCTCGGTGGCGATCGCGAATTTCTGCTTGCAGTTGTTGGTGATGGGTGGCCTGTTGGAGGGCAATGCCCAACTGAATGGAGAGCGATCGCATCAGTTCAATCTCGCTGGTTTGCCAGTTGCGGGTTTGGCTTTCGGTGACATTCAACAGGCCCCAAAGCTCCCCCTCACAGAACAAGGGGACTAAAATTTTGGCCCGGGTGTGAATCCGGATCAACATCTCGCGATGCTGATCAGACATTTGGGTGGTGTAAATATCGGGGATGACTCGCACCGCCCCTTGGTGATCAATATCCACCTGGATTTCTTCAACACAACGATCAGTAATCTGCTCGCCGATCAAGGAGGGTTCAGAATGGGTGGATTCCGCCACGATCCAGGCGGTGCCATCGCCATCCAGCCGCCAAATGTTGACGCGATCGCACCCCAGGATTTGCCGGACTTGCTGGACGGTGGTGTCTAAAATCACTTGAACATCAAGGGAGGCCAAAATTTGCGCCGCTAATCGGGCGATGAGGCGATCGCGCTCCCCCTGCACCTGCATCACCGCTGTCCGTTCCGCCACCTGCCGCTCTAGCTCGGCGGCTCGGATTTCCAAAAGGGAAATGCGCTCCGCCTCCAGGCGTGTCACCTTTTGCTCCAGCACTTCCGCCAAATGGTAAAGTTCCAAGGGGTTAAAGGCTTTTAACATACTGGTTTGGGTGACAATCCCCGACAACTCCCCCTGCTCTCCCGCCACAATCATGCGGCGAATCCGGTGTTTTTCCATGAGTTGCTGCACCGTCCAAAGGGATTCCTGGGAAGAAATCGTAAACACAGGACTACTCATGACGGTTCCCGCTGCGGTGGCGGTCAAACTCAGGCCCAAGGCCTGAAACTGGACGAGATCCCGCTCGGTTAATAGCCCGACGGCCCGCTCAAAAGGGGCATCGGCACGGCCACCGGGCAGCGTAATCACCACAGAACTGACCCGCCGCTCCGCCATCAAGCGGGCAATATCCAGCATCGACTGTTCCGGCCCCGCCGTCAGCACCGTATCGCTCATCACCTCCACCACAGAACGCAAGCGCAACAGATCAATGGGGCGCGTCTGTTGCCGGAGGCTTTCGTGAGTCACGATCCCAATCAGGCGATTATCCTGATCGACAATCGGTAAATGGCGAATCTGATGGCGCTTGAGGAGGGCAATCATGCTAAACAGGTCGGTAATCTCCGATTCACGGCAGGTGATCACCGGCTGCACCATCACCTCCCCCACCGCCAAACGATCTAAGGGATATTGCTGGGCGCTGAGGCGCACCACATCCCGCTCTGTGAGAATGCCACAGACCCGATTTTGCTCCACCACAATCACCACACAACTGGCCCGGGCTTCGAGGTAGATACTCTGCTCGGCCTGGCGATCGCGATGGCATTGGGTATGCACAGCCCCCATCAAGGCGATCGCCTCCTGCACGGAAGTTTCTGCTGTCACCGTCAGGGGATGGGGCAGAATTGCGCTTTTGAGTTCAAGTAAACTCAGACCATAGTTGGGAAAATTCACAGCAGTACCGCTATCCATAGGCAACAATCAGGGGAAGTTGAGATCAATCCGCCCAGCCTGGGAAATTGTGGTCTGGAATCCCAAGAGATGAAGAAGGCGAAGACTAAAGTTTTCACGACCAATGCTTGTAGTCACGACTTCAGAGGTTAGCCCAAACTGGGTTTAATTACTGACAACCCTAGCCATTTATTGAACTCAGGTTCTCCGTAATTACCCGCTCTTGCAATTTGCCAGTGATGATCATTACAGCCTGTTCAGGAATAATTTGATCGGTTCTCAAAGTCCCTCTCCCAACTTGGGAGAGGGATTTAGGGTGAGGGCAACGTGTTCAGCGACTGGTGAACAAGCTGTACCTCAACTTTCACAGCTTATGTTTATTATTTTAGCCTAGTGTTTAGGAATTGATCTTCAATTTCTGCGGCACTCAGGGGTTTAGCAAAGAGATAGCCTTGGCCAAACTCACAATCGAGATGCTGGAGCCAAGCTAACTGAGCCTGAGTTTCAATGCCCTCGGCAATCACCGCTAGCCCCAACTGTTGAGCCAGGGTGATAATCGTTTCTACCACTTGATGGGGAGGGTTAGCGGCATCACGGGTGGGATTAATCGCATTAATAAACGAGCGGTCAATTTTGAGGGTATCCACCGGGAAACGGTGTAAATAGCCTAGGGATGAATAGCCTGTGCCAAAATCATCAATACTAATTTGTAAACCCCGCGATCGCAGGGACTGGGTGAGGGCGATCGCCATTTCTGCATTGTCCATAATCGCGCTTTCGGTAATTTCAAGCTTTAAAAAAGCAGGATTCACCCCCGTCTCTGCTAAAATTTGCTCCACATCGGCTAACAATGTGAGGGAGGCAAATTGGCGCACCGAAAGATTGACACTCATCGTCAGTTCTGGCCAGCCCCGACGATGCCACTGTTGCAACTGCCCACAGGCTTGGCGCAACACCCACAGCCCTACCGAGACAATTAACCCCGTCATCTCCATGGAGGGAATAAATTCCGCCGGAGAGACCAAGCCCCGGCTAGGGTGTCGCCAGCGAATCAGGGCTTCAAACCCCGCCAGTTTTTCAGTGCTTAAATCGAGAATCGGCTGATAGTAAACCGTGAAATCCGATTGCTTAAAGGCTAGTTGTAAATCATTCTCTAAGGTCAATCGTTGCAACATCGCCACGTGCATTTGTGGATCAAAAATTTGATAGCTACTTTTGCCGCGCAACTTGGCTTGATACATGGCGGTATCAGCATCTTGAAAAAGCTGCTCTCCATCCTGATTGAGGCGCGTTGTTTTCGCCAAGCCAATGCTAACAGTGATAAAAATCTCACAACTTTCCACCCAAAACGGCGCAGTGAAGCAGGCTAACAGCCGCGCCACTAAAACCTCCAGTTGCTCATCGCGATCCACATTTTCAATTAAGATTGAAAATTCATCCCCCCCGGTACGCCCCAGTAATTGCCCTGGAGAAAGTTGGCGATTGAGACGTTGGGCGATCGCCCGCAACAACTGATCCCCCACCTGATGCCCAAAGGAGCCATTCACTAACTTAAACTGATCACAATCTAATGTAATTAATCCCCAGGGCAACGGCTTAATCCCCTGCCGTTGCTCAAACATTTGCAGCAATCCCGCTCGACTAGGCAAAGCGGTGAGAGCATCTTGAAAAATCATCTGCCGCAGTTGCGTCGTCCGCTGCTGCACAATCGCTTCTAAACGAGTATTAAACTCCTCAAGCTGTTGATATTGCTGGCGAATGCGGAGCATAGAGCGAACCCGTGCCGTCAGTTCCATCCGATTCACCGGCTTGCTAATAAAATCATCGGCCCCGGCACTAATACATTCCACTAAATCCGCTTTTGTCGTCAGCGCCGTCACGACAATAATCGGCACTGATTGCCACCGCTCCATTGCTTTTAACCGCCGACAACATTCAATGCCATCCAACCCCGGCATCATCACATCCAGCAAAATTAAATCCGGCTTAAAGACATCTAAGGATTGCAAAGCATCCTGGCCATTAGAAGCATAATGAAGCCGATATTTTTCATTAGCTAAAAATGTTTCAATAACATCAAAATTATTCGGCTCATCATCAATAACTAAAATTGAAAACATAAAATAAAATCCCTTATTTAACCGAATCTTTAGCTGTCCTCCAAGATCTCATGATTGCTAATCGAGGTTGAGATCACCCTGATGATTATGGGTTTTGAATCCCATCAAACTATTGTAAATATTGATGTTTATTCATGAGGCTCCACCCATAGCGGCAATCTCACTTCTACCTGTGTTTCTTGATTATAAACACTGGTGATCTTTAAGTTTCCTCCGACTTTTTCAATGATTTTATTGACAATTTTCAAGCCCAAGCCAACCCCCTGCTGCTCATAGAATTTACGCTCAAACTGCATAAAAGCCCCCACTTTATGCAGTTGCTCCTCGGTTATCCCCCGCCCAAAGTCGTGAATCCAAAAAATAAACTGATTATCCTGGATCTTGCCCTGAACTTTAATCAGTGTACCCCGTTGAGAAAATTTAATCGCATTGTCGATTAGTTCGTGAATGATCGTGGTGAGATAGCGATCGCTGATGGCTATTTTTGCATCCGTGAGTTGCAGAATTAGATCCTCTTGACGATTGGCTTTGCGGGCAATGGTCGTTAAAACGGCTGCGATGCTGTCAGCAAGAAAATCAGTCTGGTCTGGTTCTAATCTGTAGGCGTGGGTTGGCTCTTGACGATGGGCGATCAATTCTAGTTCTAGATAGATCAAAAATTTTTTGGTCAGTTTTTCTAAACGCAGCGCCGACTCTTCGGCATAACCGATCAATTCTCTCTTCGGCATAACCGATCAATTCTTGTAATTCTTCAATGGGCATGGTGGCTAAATCTTCTTTGATTAAACCAATCATGCCTAACATACCGTTGAGGGGCGTATTTAGCTCATGGGAGAGACTAGAGGCTAAATTACCCCGCAGTTCACTGAGACTACTTTCGAGGAGGTGAATGGTATTGTTTTGCACATTGGCCAGGTTTTGAATGTTGTCATATTGCTGTTTAATGCGCAACATGGAATGAATGCGAGCCCGCAGTTCTAAGGCGTTGACGGGTTTGCTAATAAAATCGTCGGCCCCGGCTGTTAAACAGGCGGCTAAATCGGATTTGGCGGTGAGGGCTGTCACCATGATGATCGGGACGGCCTGCCACTGGGCCATGGCGCGAATCTGCCGACAAACTTCAATGCCATCAATGCCGGGCATCATCACATCGAGGAGGATGAGGTCGGGGTTGAACGTGTCGAGGGTGGCGATCGCCCCTGCCCCGCTAGCGGCATAATGTAATTGATAATCTTGTTCAGTTAGAAAGGTTTCAATAACGTCAAAGTTATTGGGTTCATCATCAACAACGAGAATAGAAGGAATATTGACCATTTTGCTCCTTTGACATTCTCTCCACGTTCATCAAAAATGATGAAATGCGTGAAGATCCATTGTTTGGACTGCCTTCAGGATTCTGCCAAAATACTAGGCTAGGCTGAGTAGCCACAGCCCTAGCGAGACTGTTTCCATCGGCATGAGCACCCCTTACCCACAGAGAGAAATGGGGTAGCTAGGGGGGGGAGAGTTGGGTACTGCCGAGACAGTTCAGTCTATTGCTCCTGTTTCAGGGTTTTTCTGAAGCAGTTTATCCCTCTCCTCAGTATGCATCCTGATGCTGTCCGATTAAAGGAAAGGTTGATTTTACAATACGTCGTATTTTAATACGATCAGGGAATATCAGGGAATAATCTACTTTTGTCCATAAAAGCAAGGGGGTGCGGACTTTAGTCCGCACTACAAATTCAGTTGTCCCCATGATTTTGTCTAGTACGATGACAAGTTGAACAAAATGCCCCTAGTCTTCATCGACGAGTACAATGGTGATATTGTCTGAGCCACCATTCGTTTTTGCCACTTCTACTAAGGTTTGGATCGCCACTTCTCCATCGGCTTCTGCGCTCAGGTGTTGGAAAATTTCCCCATTTTCCACTTCTTCCGTGAGGCCGTCACTACAAAGTAAACAGCGATCGCCCGCTTGAATATCCACCTTTTGAATATCGAGGCGTTGCAGATCCCGCCGCCCTAAACATTGAGAAAGCACGTGTCGCCAAGGGTGATTACGGGCATCTTCTGGGGACAGATCTCCCATTTTCATCGCTCGCGCCACCCAAGTTTGATCTTCGGTGATCTGCTCTAAGCTTTCGCCCCGGAGCCGGTAAAAGCGGGAATCGCCAATGTGACCGCACCAAGGTTCTTCATCCCGAAAGAGCAAGACCACCACCGTTGTACCCATATCCGCCCGCTCCGGGTGGGCATCTTGGTCGTCAATAATGTCTTGATTGGCTTCCCAGATGGCTTTTTCGAGGAGTTCATCGGAGCCGATTTCCGCATCCCAATTTTCATCGAGATAACTTCTAATCGTTGTGGTGGCAATGCGGCTGGCCTCTTGACCCCCGGCATGGCCCCCCATCCCATCGGCCACAATACAAAACCGGCCATCGGGATCAATGTAAAAATCATCTTGATTCACCGAGCGGAGAATGCCGGTATCTGTAATGCCTTTAAAACGACGTGCCATATCTCCTGTGTTGCTGCTAAGTAATGAATATTTTGGCTCTCTGTGATTTTAGTCTGATTAGCGGATAGCGGCACGTTATGGTAAGCGATCGTAACGATTAATCTGCCGCATCAGGCGCAGGAGGATGATGCCCATGGCTCCGGCGGCGATCGCCGCCAAGATTGCCAATGTTACTTTGCTATTCACCACCAGAATCGTACCGCAGACCAAAAAACCCACCAATAAAATGGAGTAGTTCGTCAGCATCTGCACCATGCCCAAACGGCGGAGAATGCGATCGGACTCACTCGATCGCACCCGCACCCGAATATCACCGCGATCGAGCTTCTCAATTGTATCCTCAATACGGCGGGGCAATCCCAAAGCGGTGCTGCTCACTTGGGCTGCCTGCCGCCCTAACTCATCAAAGAGGCTATTGCCGTGATTAGAATTATTCGTCATCAGATCCATTGCAAAGGGTTGGGCCACTTCCATAAAGCTAAATTCGGGGTCGAGGCCCTTACCCACCCCCTCTAGGGTGGAAAAAGCCCGCATCACGAAGGTGAAGGTGGCGGGAAAACGAAAGGGTTGATCATAGGCGATTTCATACAAATCATCGCTAATCGCGCTCACAGACTGCTCCTCAAAGGGCTTATCCATGAAGTTATCGAGCATATACTGCACCGATCGCCGCACCGGCCCCATGTCCCCCGTCGGCTGCAATGCCCCCAAATTAATCAGAGAGTTAATGACGCGATCGCCATTTTTCTCAGCAATGCCAAAGAGGGTTTCCATCAACCCCGATCGCACATTGGCGGTAATCCGCCCCATCATCCCGAAATCATAAAAGATCATCGCCCCATCGGGGGCAACGGCAATATTGCCCGGATGGGGATCGGCATGGAAAAAGCCATTATTAAGCAACTGCTCCAGATAAGCCTCTGCCCCCTGACGGGCCAGGCGTTTACGATCTAAACCAGCGGCCTCCAACGCCTCATAATGGCTAATCTTAATCCCCGGCACATATTCCAGCGTCAACACCCGTGGGGAAGTGTAACGCCAATACACTTTGGGGACGCGCACCCAATCAAAATCGCGAAACTGTCGCCGGAAAGTATCAGCATTCTGCCCTTCGAGTAAATAATCCGTCTCTTCCCAAAGAATCCGGCAACATTCCTCATAAATTCCCAACCAATCCCGGCCCTGACCCCAACGGGGATGATTTTGAAAATATTGGGTAATCCGGCGCAGAATAGCCAGATCAATGGTGAAGAGTTGTTTTAACCCCGGTCGCTGCACCTTGACCACCACATCCTCGCCATTGTGGAGTTGGGCGCGATGGACTTGGCCCAAGCTAGCAGCGGCTAGGGGCGTGGGATCGAAGCTGGCGAAGAGTTCGGTGAGGGGTTTGCCCGTATCGTTTTCAATAATTTCCTTAACGCGATCGAAGGAGAAGGCGGGAACCCGGTCTTGGAGCTTGGTCAATTCCGCCACATATTCCACCGGGAAGAGATCCCCACGGGTGGAAAACAGTTGCCCCACTTTAATAAATGTGGGCCCGAGTTCGAGAATGTTTTCCCGCACCCAGATGGCTTGTTTTTGGCGGCGTTTGCGCCGTTTTTCTTCACTATAGCCACCGGGATAGCTCCATTTTTTGGCATCCCACCACAGTTCAGCCACGAAAGTGAACACAAAGCGCCAGATATCCGTCCGCCGCCGGAGGGGGGAATAGTGGTCACGGTTCCACTGATAACGGGCCTTGCCCACTTCCATGGCAGTGGGCATCTCGTCGGTGGAGGGGGTTGGGGAATAGGGCAGGGAGGTTTGAGACAGAGCAGACACGCGGTTTTATGAAAGGGGTTTATAAAAAAATAAGGACAGCTTGCGGGGGTTAAGCCCGGTACTGGGTGAGGGTCGATCGCAGCCGGGCAATTTCGGCCCGTAAGTCGTCGATGGTTTCTTGTAAATCCGTGGGGGATGCTGGGGGGGCAGGGGTTTCACCGGAGCCATGGGTTTCAAATTGGCTCAGTTCGCGATCGGCGCGACTGAGGACTTCGGTGGTGAGTTGGCGGAGGTTTTCCCGCTGTTCGGCTTCAAATTTACCAAGGTCGCTGAGGGCGTTGGTGAGGCTGTGTTCAACTTTTTCACCGAGGACAGTGGCAAGGGCGCGGCCAACGAAGAAGGCACGGGTAACGGGATCGCTCATGGGGGGGGTTTAGTTTAGACTTTGTTACAAATTATATCGCAGTGCTTCAGGGAGATCCCCCCTGCCCCCCTTTTTAAGGGGGGTTTTTGGATTCAAGCCCCTGAAAAAGGGGAGTTTTTGGATTCAAGCCCCTGAAAAAGGGGGGTTTTTGGATTCAAGCCCCTGAAAAAGGAGGGTTTTTGTATTCAACCCCCTTAAAAAGGAGGGTTTTTGTATTCAACCCCCTTAAAAAGGAGGTCGGCGTAGCCGGGGGGATCGTGGGGATTAAGGCAAAGAGGGATCCCCCCTGCCCCCCTTTTTAAGGGGGGTTTTTTGGAGGGGGATTACCAAGGGACGCGGGCGGTGACGGTCATCAGCCAGGGGTGGCCCCACCAGAGGAGGAGGGTGAAGAGGACTACGCCTGCATAGGCGGGGCGGAGAAATTCGCCCCAAACAAGGGTTTGGCGACCGTCGAGGAGGGCGCGGAAGGGGATGATGGTGGTGCGGGCTTGGGCGGCGGTGAAGGCTTCGCCATATTTGGCGGCGAGGCGACGATCGCCATGCCACACCGCAAAAAGATGATGGGCAATTAACCCCAAAGAAGTGATTAACGTGAACGTGGTTCCCAGCCAAAGGGTATGGGCCACACACCAAATAATTTGCCCCACCATTTGGGGATGACGGGTGATGCGGATGATGCCGGTTTCAAAGAGATGGACTTCGGGACGGGCGATCGCCGCAATCTCCAGCAAGTTAAACGTGGCGGGATAAAGGAACAAAAACGAAATAGCACTAAGGATCCACACCGTCGGCTTCACCCCCGGCACGCCCTGCAACTGCCACAACATCGCCCCATCATAGCGATGGTTAAAGAAGTAGATAATTAACACCGTGGCAAAGGGGATACTCACCAACGCAAAGAGGACGCGATAGAGGCGAGGGCCGATTTTTCCCTCCCCCCAAGGGCGCAAAGCCGCTAGACCACTATGGGCAATGGCAAAACCCAAGAGGAGGCTTAACATCACAGTATGGCTCGTTGTCCACCAAGAAAAATCCGTCATTGATCGGCGTAGTTAATATTTCTTAACTTTTTAATTGTAGCGGTGGATTGCAACGGTTTGTTAAGGATGAGGAATTACAGTCAAGGCGGTTGATCCCCAGTTGTGATACTGTCTTTCACTAGGGGAAATCCCTTGATTTGACCCAGAACTTCCCTAACGGCATAACATCAAACATGCTCCTGGGTCACGCGGCTCCCTTGCTTTTCCTCACGCTCCTGTGAATATGTCTGAAATTCCGTTCACGCTGGATCAATTGCGCATTCTCAAGGCGATCGCCACAGAAGGGAGCTTTAAGCGTGCCGCTGATAGTCTCTATGTTTCCCAGCCTGCCGTTAGTTTGCAAGTGCAAAACCTCGAACGGCAGATGGATGTGCCCCTCTTTGATCGCGGGGGTCGTCGCGCCCAAATGACCGAAGCCGGCCATTTATTACTCAACTACGGGGAAAAAATCCTCAGCCTTTGCCAAGAAACCTGTCGGGCGATCGAAGATCTCCAAAACCTCCAAGGCGGCACGCTGATCGTCGGCGCATCCCAAACCACCGGAACCTACCTGCTCCCCCGGATGATCGGTCGGTTTCGCCAAGCCTACCCCGATGTTTCCGTTCAATTACAAGTCCATTCGACGCGGCGCACCTCTTGGAGTGTGGCCAATGGCCAGGTAGATTTGGCGATTATTGGCGGCGAAGTCCCGGCGGAATTGCAGGATGTGTTACGGGTGCGCCCCTATGCCGATGATGAACTGGCGCTGATTATCCCCGTGGATCATCCCCTGGCAAAAATCGGCACAATTCAGCGGGAAGACCTCTATAAGCTCAATTTCATTGCCCTTGATTCCCAGTCAACGATTCGCAAAGTCATTGATCAGGTCTTGATTCGGGCGGAGCTTGACCCGAAACGGCTGAAGGTGGAGATGGAACTAAACTCAATTGAGGCGATTAAAAACGCGGTGCAGTCGGGGTTAGGGGCGGCTTTTGTGTCGGTTTCTGCGATCGAGAAGGAATTGCAGATGAAGGTATTGCACCGGGCAATGATTGATAATGTGGTGGTGCGGCGGACGTTGGCGGTGATTGTCAACCCCAGCCGTTATCGCTCCAAGGCGGCGGATGCCTTTGTGAAGGAAATTCTGCCGGAATTTTCCACCCACGCCAATTTTTCCCTATTTGACGTGGCTCCTCGGTTGGATTTGGATGCTGTGCCTTCTTTGACGGTGGAGACGAAGGAGTAGGAAGTAGGGAGTGGGAAGTGGGGAGTTGATGTAGGGGCGTTGGCGTAAGCCTGCCGGAGGCACAAAAATTTTTCGCCCCCACGCCTATCAATGGAAGGAGTGAGAAGTGAGAAGTGAGGATTTATTACTCTTTGCTCTTTCCTCTTTCCTCTTTCCTTCCATCAACGATATTGAAGATTCCCCCCTGGGTCGCTAGGCTAGAGAGGAAGTTTCCCGGTGGTCGGGATTCGATTCATACCCCATTTTTCCCGACGCATGGAAATTATTTGTACTCGTCCTAGTTGTGGCTCACGGAATCATTTTCCTGATCTTGATGATCCCAATACGCTGAAAACGACTCAGCAGAAATTCTGTACGCAATGCGGGATGCCGCTGATTTTAGGGGGGCGCTATTTGCCGGTGAAGCTCTTGGGTCAGGGGGGGTTTGGGGCGGCGTTTTTAGCCCGCGATCGCTATACCACTTCTTTACGGCAATGTGTGGTGAAGCAGTTCCAACCAACGGGAAATCTTTCCCCCCAACAGTTGGCCATTGCTCAGGGCCTGTTTGAGCGCGAGGCGGCGGTATTGGAGGATTTGGGGCGGGAACATCGCCAGATCCCCGATTCCTTTGCGTTTTTCCCGTTGGTGACACCCAATCGCCAAGGCAATCATGATGAACAGTTTTTCTATTTGGTGCAGGAATTTATTGATGGTCAGGATCTAGAGCAGGAGTTAGCGGCCCGAGGCCCCTTTAGTGAGGGGGAGGTTTTGGAGGTGTTGCGGGAAATTTTGGGGGTGTTGGCGTTTATCCATAGCCGGGATGTGATCCATCGGGATATTAAGCCCTCGAATATTATGCGTAACCAGCAGGGGCGGCTGTTTTTGCTGGATTTTGGGGCGGTGAAGCAGGTGGCGAGTACGGCGGCGGTGGCGGGGGGGGTGCAAAATCATTCGACGGGGATCTATTCGATGGGGTTTGCGCCGCCGGAACAGATGCAGGGTTCTCAGGTGTACCCTTCAACGGATCTCTATGCGTTGGGGGCGACTTGTTTGGTGTTGTTAACGGGGAAATCCTCTCAGGAATTGTTTGATCCCTATCAGAATGCTTGGAATTGGCGGGGGTTTGCGCCTCAGGTGAGCGATCGCCTCGTGATTATTCTGGATAAAATGATGCGCCCGACTCCTAAGGATCGGTTCCAATCTGCTGAGGATGTGTTACGGTTCCTCACGCCTCAACCCAAACCGGTTGCCCAGGCTGCGCCGCCCCCTCCTCCGGCTCCGGCCCCTGCTGCACCGCCCCCACCGGCCCCGGCTCCGGCGATCGCCCAACCCGCCCCCCCGCCAGCCCCCATTGCTCAACCCGCCCGCCGAGGTTCTCGCGCTCCCTTTGGTTTAGCTGAAATTCTGGCCAGTTCGGCGTTTACCGGGTTTGAAGGTTCCTTAATTTTCATGATCTTGATCAGCTTAATCCAGGGGAACATATCTATCAGCATCGGCCTCTGGGGCATGGCCATGGGGGGATTAATCTATTGCCAATATCGCCGCCTCTTGGAAAAGTGGGATTTCGCCATTTTGGGTGGGATTACTGCACTCATTACCTATTTCCTTCAGGGTGAGACTCTCACCCTAATCTTAGAAAACTTGATGTTAGGCGATTTAGATAAAGTGGGCTATCTTGTCCTAGCCTTCTTCTCTGCCACCGTAGTCGTCTTAATCACTGCCCTCTTCCGTCTCATTTATCAACTCCTCTCCTCCCTGCTTTAAATGCACCACCTTACCCCCCTGCTTAAACCTGTCCAAAACCCCCCCTTTTTTAAGGGGGGGCTGGGGGGGATCTTCCTCACCCTCTTGCTCACCCTCACCGCCCAAGCCTGCCCCCAAGACTTTGAACCCCTCACTACCAAACTGTTGAGCGATCTGCCCAGTTATGCGAATCGGGTGATGCAGCGATCGCGTTCTGGTGGGGATTATCTTACTTATGTGCAGTTGGCGGGCCGGGCTGAGTTTGAGCCGTTGCCTTTGGGGGGGGCTGAGGATGGGGAGACTCGGCAGGTGTTTTTTACGACGTTGGAGCAGCAGTTTAGGGGCGATCGCGTTTTGACTCGTCAGCATTACCATTGGTTGTTTTTGACTCCGACGGATGGGGGTTGGGCGATGGTTTATTTATTTACGCGGTTTGGGGAGGGGAATGTGGATGCGGAACCGATGCCGCCCCGTGAGGTGAGTTCGGGGGTGATGGGTCAGGCGGTTAGGTTATGGTTGCGGGATTGTGAGGCGGGGGCGGTGGGACGTTAGGGGCGAAGGTTTTTTGCTCTTTTGTGTTTCATGGGGTTGGTTAGAGTTCGCCACGGAATGCACGCTGTAGAAGGGAATTGAAAAGATTTTCACTGATTTTAAAGAAATTCAAATTTGAATTTCTGTATTTTTCAAATTCCCTACGAAATTCGACATACTTTTCTTGTTTAATTTTTGATGGAACTATCAAATTAAATTTTTTAAGTTCACGAAGATTTAACGTTTTTTGTGCAATACCTCTGACTTGTATATCAGCTTGCCTTTTTACTGCATCAGATTGCATCATACCTAATAAGAATTCAGGATGAATTTTTTCACAATCTGGCTTAATGTGTGCAATATGTCTTTGAAAACAAAAAGGTTTGTTGGTTCTTACTAATGCAGCATTTCCATAACTACCTACCGTTGTATAAAGAATATCATTAACTTCAATTGGACAACGGTTTGTTAATTCCTTCCATAATTTTTCAGATATGTATTTACTAACATTGAAATCTAATTCACCATTGACAATATTGCTTATAAAAAGAAATGGAATACCTTGATCTGTCCAGTTTGGTGATTGATGTGTTCCATCCGTTACTCGCTTACAAAGATTCTCTAATTGGGTAGTTTCCCAGCCTTTGGGGTTGGTGACGGGATCGCCGAACATATCGAGGAAAGTGGCGCGGAGGAGTTCCTCCGTGAGGCGAATGGCCTCCTGTCGCTTACGCCGCACCGCATCCGCCTGATCCAATATCGCAGCAATCCGCCGCTGCTCCTCAATCGGCGGCACAGGAATTTCACAAGATGCTATTGCATCCTGTGATACTTGTTTGAATGTAGAACCTCTAGCTTGCTTTAATAGTTGCTCTTTCCCAACTTCTAACCAGTGCCATAAGTAACTTTGATCGAGTAGCTCTTCTTTTGCCCGAAGACCAGCTACCCCTCTACCAAGACAATATTCTTTATCAGCCCAATTCCGATCTCCTATGGTTGCCCGAATACAAAGAATTAAATCACCAACTTTACAAATTTTTCCAGGCAAGGATGTGTATTTTTTTGGTTCAGGATTTATATTTCCGAAATCTCCAGCACCGGCTAACAAAGGAATTCCCATCTTATCGTAGTTATAAGAATCACCAGGTGGAGCTTGTCCCATAGTGATATTACAAACTTCTTTTAATAGAAATATTTTCATCTCAAAAATTCCTAAATTGGTAGTGGTAGGGTGGGCACTGCCCACCATCAGGGAATAGGTGGGCGATGCCCACCCTACGCAAAACGATCAGCCCAAAAAGTAGTGGTAAGCACTGCCCACCATCAGGGAATAGGTGGGCGATGCCCACCCTACGCAAGGGGATAATTTCACAACAATCTCCCGATTTTAACAATTGCCAGTTTTTAGGAATCTTAGCATTGCCCATCCTACGCAAAATAATCATCTTGCGACCCCTCATTTTTCCACAATATCCTCCCAAAAACCCGGCTCCCTAACCCCAAAACCCCAAACCCACCACCACCATAACCCCCCACTTCCACAGCATAAGCCGCCATTACCGAAAAATCACAGTACAATCGGGAACCAAAAGAAACCCGATCAAACCCATAATGATGCATTTTCCCCGCACCTTGCCCCGCTTCTGGCGAGTTTTTGCCCAATTTTTCACCCTCTTCTCCCTCTGCGCCGTCCTCATCGTCGGCTGTAACCCCCAAACCAAACCAACCACCCCCACCGCCACCCCCTCCAGCACACCCGGCGATCGCATCATCTACGGAACCACCATCCGCCCCCGTACCCTCGACCCCGCCGACAGCTACGAAATGGCCGGCATTGATATGATTTACAACTTGGGGGACACCCTCTACACCTACACCCCCGGCACAACTGACCTCGTTCCCCAACTCGCCACCGCCATGCCCGCCATCAGTGAGGACGGCCTCACCTATATCATCCCCCTGCGGGAAGGCGTAGAATTTCACGATGGCACAGCCTTCAACGCCGAAGCCATGAAATTCTCCATCGATCGCTTCATGAACAACGGCGGTAAACCAGCCTTTTTACTCAACGATATTGTCCTCGAAGCCCAAGCCACCGGAGAATACGAACTCACCCTCACCCTCCAACAACCCTTTGCGGGCTTTACCGCCCTCCTCGCCTTTGCCGGGATTTGCCCCGTTTCCCCCGCCGCCTATGAAATTGGCGATGGTAGCTTTAACCCCAATGGCTTTGTGGGAACTGGCCCCTACACCCTGACGGAATTTAACAGCGACACCCTCCATTTAGAAGCCAACCCCAATTATTGGGGCGATAAACCCAAAAATAAAGGCGTGGATGTGCAAATTTACACCGATAACGCTGCAAACCTGTTCAATTCTTTCACCACAGGCGCAGTCGATCTCGCCTATCAAGCCCTCGATCCTGAACAAATCACCAATTTAATTAGCGGTGCAGAAAAGGGGGATTGGCAAATGCTCGAAGCCCCCGGTACGGCGGTTAATTATATGGTGCTGAACCAGAATCAGGCTCCGTTGGATCAATTGCCGGTGCGGCAGGCGATCGCCCATCTTGTTGATCGCGCCCTGATTACCGAGCGCGTTTTCCAAGGCCAAGCCGAACCCGTCTATAGCCTCATTCCCACCGCCCTCAGCGACTACTACGAGCCAGCCCTGCAAAATAACTACGGCGAACCCGACGGTGCAAAGGCCAAAGCACTCCTCAATGAAGCCGGATTTAGTGCCACAAACCCCGCCGTGATTCCCATTTGGTTTCCCAGTGCCTCCACACCGCGATCGCTCGTCGCCCAAACCCTCCAAGCCCTAGCCGAGCAAGAACTCGATGGAGCGCTCACCTTTGAACCCAACACCGTTGATGGCGCATCATTCTTTAAAAATATTCGTGAAGGGGTTTATCCCGCCGCCCTGGTGAATTGGTATCCCGATTTTCTCGATCCCGATAACTACCTTCACCCCTTCCTCAGTTGTAGCCAAGGCAGTGAAGTCGGCGGTTGTTCCCAAGGGGCAGCCCAAAACCAAGGCTCCTTTTACTACAGCACCGCCATGAATGAACTCCTCGAAGCCCAACGCCAGGAAACCGACCCCGCAACCCGCCAAGGCATCATTCGCGAAATTCAACAAAAACTCGCCGATGATCTCCCCTATATCCCCCTCTGGCAAACCAAAGAATATCTATTTGCCCGCAACGAAGTCAAAGGGTTAGCCATGAACCCCAGCCAAACTATCCCCTTCTGGCTCTTGGGTAAATAACCCGCACAACCCCTCTCCCCAGGTGGGCGAGGGGCTTTAAGATTCTTCTCACCCGCCATCACCCCATGCAAGCCCTCAAACTTCAAGGCCTCTTTGCCCCCCGCTTTTGGCAAAACCTGCTCCCCCTCCCGGCTCAACCCGCATTACAACGGGGGCAAAAGTTGCCGGATTTTCTCTTACCCGATGCCACCCATCGCACCACCGTCAAACTTTCTAGTTTTATCGGGCAAAGTCCGGTCTTATTGGCCTTTACCCGCATTTTCACCGAAAACCACTATTGCCCCCTCTGCTATCCCCATATTGTGGAACTCAATCAACGCTATGCAGAATTTACAGACCAGGCGATCGCCGTCTTGATGATTGCCAGCACCGACAGCCGCCAAAGTCAGCGGGTCGTGGCGGATTTGGGGCTAAAAATGCCGCTCTTGAGTAATCCCAGTTGTGATGTGTTTCGGCTCTACGGCACAGGCCAAGCCCTCGGTGCGCCACTTCCAGCACAGTTGCTCATGGATCGCACCGGGCGACTCGCTTATCAGCACCGCTTTTCCTTCCTAGAACCCAACGCCTCAGTCGATAAGTTATTGCAACTCTGCCAAGGGAAATAAAAACTAACCCGTAGGGGCGAAAAATTTTTCGCCCCTACCTATCCTTGAAAAAACCCCCCTAAAAATAGGAGGGTTTTTCTTTTAAGAAAATCTGACAATTACAACGCCCTAGAAGGAGAACGTGGTGCGCAAAGTACCAATGATGGCACTGTTATTGCTACCCAGTTGTTGGTTGGGATCCGTCAACCAGATCACCCCAGGGGTGATGCTGATGTTGTCGCTGATTTGATATTTGTAGAAGGCTTCCATGTGCCAGGAGAAATCCTTGCGGAAAGCAGTGTTATCCGCATTGACACCTTCGAGACCCCGGAGCGTAGGCTGTGCGCCACCGAACAAACCGAGGACACTGCCTTCTTTACCCAAGTCGGGGAAGGCCAAACCAGCCCCAAACGTCCAAATATCCGCATCACCCCGGCTGATTAAGCGGGCTTGGGTGAGGGTGGCAAAACCACTGAAGGAAATCGCATCACTGGGGCGAAGGGCAACGGATACACCGTAGGAGTTACTGGAAATGCCTCGGCTCTTGAAGTCGATACCAGCTTGTCCAAAGGTTGTGGCATTAGCGGCAATGGGGTTATTCGCTAAGGATGTTCCCACTAATCCAGAGTTAGCACGACCACCCGCCCCGAAGATGGAACTTTCACCAGAGTGGTAGGCGTGGACGTAGGTGAGACCTAAACCGAAGCGATCGCTAATGTTGGCATTGATTTGCCCCAACATCGCGTAGTCACTGTTGACCAAGCCACGGCTGGGGGTGGAGGCTTGACCGGCCAAGTAACCCAACGTGAGGGTACTGGGGCCGAGGATGCTCTCAATGGGGGTGAACCCTAAGCTGATGGCAGCACCCGTACCGCCACCAATGCGGTAGATCGGGTTACGGGATGCAAAGGTGGACAATGCACCGTTACCGCCGTCGTTGTCATCAAAATAGGGGTTCAGCGTGGGGGCGAAATCATCCCACACACCGCCGGTAGCAGCCACATAGGCGCGGGAATTTTGGAAGGGGAAGTAATAAGCCAACCAATCCACCACAACATCGTTGCCATTAGCAGGGCTGTTGAAGGTTTGCGTCCCTTCATAACCCGTAGCCGCGCCAATGGTGGGGAGGATCCTCAAGTTCCCCGCAGCCAAGCGAGTGGCTAAACGGTCTTCACCCGTAAAGCTGGTGTTCAGTTCGAGGCGAACCCGATTCCCGAAAACTGCATCGGTGACACTGTTCACCACACCAGCAGCATCGTCATTGTTGCTGAAGTCACTGGTGAGGGCAAAAATCGCTTCCCCGGCCAGTTTGGTGGTGGTGGAGAATTGGTGATCTTCGAGGAACGCGACGCGACCTTCAAGGGCATCAACGCGGGTTCCGAGGGTAGCCAATTCGGCTTCAAATTCTTGAATCAGGCGTTGCAGCGCTTCGAGATCGGAGCGGGTCACGAAATCAGCGGTGGAAGCGGCAATCAAACGCTCAATTTGTTGTAAGCAGGCGTTTAAACCAGCGGCAAATTCGTAGCGGGTGAGGGAGCGGTTGCCCCGGTAAGTGCCGTTGGGATAGCCTTTTAAGCAGTCATAGCGACGGACTAAATCGTCTAAGGCTTGGAATGCCCAGTCATTGGGGGAAACATCGGAGAACTGAGCCGCACCGGGAACCCCTTGGCCGAGGCTGCCATTGCTGTCTTCTGTGCCGTAGCGGTTGATCTGATCCAATACTTCAGCATTGGGAGCCGTTTGCGCGGCTGCACCCGTTGCGGTGGCAAGGGCGATCGCCAAGCCCAGCAATGCGGGGCTAACGCGGTTCAACTTCAAAAAGTTTCTAGCCATGGTTGTTTATCCTCACACCTTCAGTCAATGTTTACGGCAGTTCAATGGACACCGTAGTCTGTTAGACTACCATACCTTAGCAAAGTTAGCAGCAGTCACATCAGCAATTTTAACCAAAATCCGGATGATTTTGCGACATTCACGCTGAAATTTACCGAAATATTGATTGGAGTTCTCCATCTACGCCCGTCGGAGACCATTATAGCAATTTTGCTTCCTGGTGGCGGTATCTCTCCCTAGGGGGTGATGGGGTTTACCCCCTCAGGGCTGAAGCTTTTGCCAAGAGCTACTCCCTTGCGTCAGCCGGAGATTTAGCAAAGACAGGCTAAAGATCACGAGGAATAAAGCTAAACCAATGGTGCAAGCATAACTGATCTCTAAATTTTGAAAGGCTTGCTCATAGAGATAATAGACTACAGTTTTCGAGCTATTGAGGGGGCCGCCTTGGGTCATGATGTAGATTTCTTCAAAAACTTTAGTAGCTGAAATAGCAGAAATAACCGCCACTAACACCCAATAAGGGCGCATCAGGGGAATGGTAATATCCCAATGTTTTTGCCAGCCGGTCGAGCCATCAAGGGCTGCGGCTTCGTAGAGATCCAGGGGAATACTTTGCAGTCCCGCCAGATAAATCACCATGTAATACCCCAAGCCTTTCCAAATGGTAACAACCATTACACTCCATATCGACCAATGGGGGTCAGTGAGCCAGGGAATCCCTTGGGCAAAACCGAGGAATTGCAAAAATTGATTAATCAAGCCATTGGAGGCATAGAGGGCATTCCAGGCGATGCCAGCCACCACCATCGAGATCACCACGGGGGCATAAAAAGCCATGCGAAACCAGTGAATTCCCCTCAGTTTTTGATTGACTAAAATCGCTAAACCAAGGGGAAAGATCACCAAAATGGGGACAACTCCGATGAGATAGATCAGTGTATTCCCTAGGGTTTTCCAAAAGACGGGATCTTGACTGAGGCGTTGGAAGTTTTGCCAGCCAATCCAATGGGGGGGTTGGGTGAGATCATAGCCGTAGCGGGTGAAACTGAGGGAAAAGGCTTGGATGGCGGGTAAAAAGACGGTCAAGCTGAGGATGAAAAGGGCGGGAAAGAGGAAAAGATAAGGAGTCCAACGGGGGGAACGGAAAGGTGAAGGTAGGGGCATTGTCTTGTTGAGGAAGAGGGCGGAAAAGTTCTGCGTTGATGCTGGTTTGATGTTAGGATACCAACAGATTCGGGGCATCAGTGCTCAGATTAAGATTGCCGAGGGTTGCGGGGGGGAGCTGCGTTAGCGCACCGAATCGCTGTTTTGATGTAAGTTGCCCCATTGTTCAGACGGTTTTGTCCGTGCATCTTCGCCATTGGTCTAGGGTAGAGAACTGTGCCATCTTCAGATTTTGCTGCCAATTTACCAGACCCTACTGCCTTCAACGGCGGACTTTCTAGGGGTGAGCCGTTTGCCTGTGGTGTGGACGGATTGGATCATGCCCTCTGTTTACTCCAGGCGATGCCCGTGCCGATGGTGGTGGCGCGGATGGCTGATTGTCAGGTGGGCTATGCCAATGAACATTTTGAACAGATGTTTGGCATTGAGCCGGGCCAAGCGCGGCGGATTGATGACTATTTTGATCCGGTGGCTTGGCAGGTGATTCAGCAGGCTTTGTTACAATACCGGTTTTTGCCCAATTATGAACTGCACTTGCGACGACAGGACGGCCAAAGGATTTGCGGGGTGGTGTCGTTGCAACTGTTTGAGCAGGGGGGAGAGGGCTGGGTTTTGGGGGTGTTTTATGATACGACTTATCCCCGTGCCATTGAGCAGGCGTTGCAGGATAATCAGCGGCGATTAACGAGGCTGAACCGTGAGCCGCGACAGCGTACCCATCGCGCTGAGGAGGAAAGCCAACTGCTCCAGGAATTGAGTCAGGTGATTAGTACTGCTGACCATTGGGAGGCGGCCCTGGCGGGGGTGATGATGCGGGTTTGTGAAACGGTGGACTGTGCGATCGCTGAGGTGTGGTGTTTTGACCCGAGGGGTGAGGTTTTGGTGTTAAGCCCGGTGTGGTATAGTCGTTTGCCCGCTGCTGATGGGGAAAGATTCCGGGCGGCCAGTGTGGATTTTCGCTTTGGGCCGGGGGTGGGGTTGCCGGGGCGGGTCTGGGAGACGCAACAGCCCCAATGGTTCCCCGATGTCACCCTTGATCCGACGTTTTTACGATCGCACCTCGCTCAGGAATGTGGGATTAAATCGGGGTTTGGTACGCCGATTATGGCTCAGGGGAAAGTGGTGGCGGTGTTGGTGTTTTTTGCCACCCGGGCCGAAGTGCGCGATCGCCGTTTGTTGAGTGTGATGGGGGCGATCGCCACCCAATTGGGGGCGATGATTCAACGGCAACAGGCGATCGAAGCGGCAGGGGCGATCGCCACCGCCCTAGAGGAAAGCCAGCGGCAACTCACCAGCCTGATCGATGCTGTCCCCGGCCTCTTTTTCCGCGCCTCTAGTGAAGACGGTTGGCCGATGACCTACATGAGCGCTGGCTGTCAAGCCCTCACCGGCTACACCGTGCGGGAATTAGTCGATGCCCCTAACCATGCCTTTAACCGGATCATCCACCCCGAAGACTTAAACCGCGTCCTGGCCACGATGCGCACCCACCTCGAACGTCGTCAACCCTACGTCTTGGAATATCGGATCATCACCAAGGCCCGGCAGGAAAAATGGGTCTGGGAAAAGGGCCATGGGGTTTACGATGCCGCCGGAACTTTACTCGCCATTGAAGGGTTTATTTCTGACATCACCGAGCACCGCCAAACAGAATTGGCTTTGCACTCCCACCTCAGCGAACTGCAAGCCCTCTTTGCCGCGATGACCGATATTATCCTCGTCTTGGATCATCAAGGCACCTACTTAAAAATTGCCCCCACCAATGCCCAACTCCTCTACCGACCGGCGGAAGAACTCCTCGGCCGTGGCATCGCGGAAATCTTCCCCCCCGACATTGCCCAACTGTTTCTGCGCACCATCCACAAAGTCCTCGCCACCGACGAAACCCATCACAACCTCGAATACGCCCTCGCAATGCGCGGCCAAACCTACTGGTTTTCCGCCACCATTTCCCCCACCGTTGATCGCACCGTTGTCTGGGTGGCGCGGGATGTCACCGCCACCAAGCTGGCCCATCAAGCCCTCGCCGAAGCCGAACAAAACTACCGCAGTATTTTTGAAAATGCCCTCGAAGGCATTTTTCAAACCTCCCCCGATGGCCACTATCTCAGCGCCAACCCTTCCCTGGCCCGGATTTATGGTTACGATTCCCCCGCTGAACTGATCACCTCCCTCACCGATATTGGCCATCAACTCTATGTCGATCCGCAACAGCGGTTAGTGTTTGAGCAGTTAATGAATGACCATGGCGTAGTGGTGGGGTTTGAATCTCAGGTGTATCGCCGTGATGGCCAGGTGATTTGGATTGCGGAAAATGCGCGGGCGGTGCGGGATGAAATGGGGCAAATTCTCCGCTATGAGGGGATGGTGATGGATATTACGGATCAAAAAGAAGTGGAGGCGGAATTGCACCGCCGCGCCTTTTATGATCCCCTCACCCAATTACCCAATCGCGCCCTATTTCGGCTGCGCTTAAATGAGGCGATCGCCCGCAGCCAAGCCAGTGATGCCACCCATCCCTATCATTTTGCGGTGTTATTTTTAGATCTGGATCGGTTTAAAGTCGTGAATGATAGTCTGGGGCATTTAGTGGGGGATCAATTGCTGATCGCCATTGCCCGCCGCATTGAACAATGTTTGCGACAACCTGACATGGTGGCTCGTTTAGGGGGGGATGAATTTACGATTCTCCTTGATGGCATTGAAGACATCCACGCCGCCACCGCCATCGCTGATCGCATCGAAACCGCCCTCCATGCCCCCTTTGAGTTAGAGGGTTATCAAGTCTTTACCGGCGCGAGTATCGGCATTGTCTTGAGTCGCAATGTCCATCCGCTCCAAGGGATGGGCATCCATCAAACCGTTGAAGAGTTGTTGCGGGATGCCGATACGGCTTTGTATCAGGCTAAGGCGAGGGGCAAAGGTCGTTATGAACTGTTTACGCCCACGATGCATCAAAACGCCGTCAGCCAAATGCAACTGGAAACGGAACTCCGCCAAGCCTTAGCCAGCCAAGCCTTTTGCATCTACTACGAGCCGATTGTAGACCTGGCCACTCAGCAAATTGTTGGCGTGGAAGCCCTCCCCTACTGGCAACATCCCCAGCGGGGTTTGATCCCGGCCTTGGAATTTTTAACCACCGTCGATGAAACGGGCCAAGGGTTGGCGATCGCCCAATGGATGATCCAATCTGCCTGTCAACATTGCCAACAATGGGAACTCACTCAGCCCCTATTCATCCATCTCCACTGCTCCCCCCGCCAACTGCTCCACCCTGAATTTCTCGATCAAATCGATCGCGTCTGTGTTGAAACCGGCGTGCCGCCCAGTCAATTGCGGTTAGAAGTGACCGAAGGGTTATGGAGTATTGCCCCGGAGGTGTGGAATGAACGCCTCCTGGCCTTGGGCGATCGCGGTTTGCATCTCTGCATTCACGACTTCAGCACCAGCCACACCAGCCTCAGCCGCTTGGATCAATGCCCGATCCAAACCTTGAAGCTGGCTCCCGCCCTGATTGCCGAGATTGAAGACAATCCCAAAACAGCAGAAACGGTACGGATTTTAATCCTCCTCGCCCATCAATTGGGGATGGCGGCGATCGCCGCCGCCGTCACCACCGCCCCCCAAGTCGCCACCCTCCAGGATCTCGGCTGTGAATTTGCCCAAGGCCCCTACTTTGCTGAACCCCTCACCGCCGCCGCCATCATTGAACAGATTCGTCAGGGAGCGTTGCGGTTAGGGGGGGAGAAAGATTTATCTTGAGGCGTTGATTTTTGCTCCTCAATATCTCCCGTGAGAAACTAAGCATCTCGCCCCCCTTGGGAGAAAAGGCTGGGGAATGAGGGCAGGTTGGGTCTACTTAGCTCCGATTTTGTTACATTTTTTGGGAAAAATTTGCAAAAATTGTCATTTCCTTAACAGGAGTTTAACAGAATCCGCCTTTGCCTTAAAAGAAGTTGCAATTTTGCCGATTAACCCACGCCACAGGCTAGGCTCAAAGATACGCAGATTAGCCAGTAGTGCAGCGCGACTGCCCTCCATCCTGCCCCACTCTCCATCCTAATAAGGGGTATCCTATGACTCAAAATTCTGATCCCGTCCGCAATGTGGCCCTTGTGGGCCCCTATTCCAGTGGTAAAACCACCTTGCTTGAAAGTATGCTCGCCGTCACAGGGGCGATCGCCCGCAAAGGTAGCATCAAAGACGGCAACACCGTCGGCGACCACTCCCCCGAAGCCCGCGATCGCGCCATGAGCGTGGAAATCTCCGTCGCCACCACCACCCATGCCGATACAAAAATCACATTCCTCGACTGTCCCGGCTCCATTGAATTTGCCCAGGAAACCGACAACGCTTTAGTGGGAGCGGGGACGGCGATCGTCGTCTGTGAGGCAGATGTGGCCAAAGTCCTCACCCTCGCCCCCCTCTTTAAATTCCTCGACGATTGGGAAATTCCCCACCTCGTCTTTATCAACAAGCTCGATCGCTGCCGGGATAGCTTCATGGACATCCTTCACGCGATTAAAACCGTCTCCAGCCGTCCCCTCGTTCCCCAACAATACCCCATCCGCCAAGACCAGGATTTAATCGGCTACATCGATTTAATCGACGAACAAGCCTACCACTACCACGCCGGCCAATCCGCCGATCCCGTCCCCCTCCCCCCCGAATTGCGCAGCGAAGAACAGGCCGCCCGGGATGAAATGCTCGAAACCCTCTCGGAATTTGACGACCACCTTCTCGAAGAACTCCTCGAAGAAATTAACCCCCCCAAAGAAGAAATCCTCAAAGACCTCAAGCAAGACCTGAGTGCCGATCTCGTCGTGCCCGTATTTCTGGGCATTGCCGAGCAAGATTGTGGCGTGCGCCCCCTCCTGGATGCCCTCGTGCGGGAAGCCCCCGACCCCAACGTCACCGCCGAACGCCGGGGCCTCACCCCCACCGAAGCCGGGGAACCCATCGCCCAAGTCCTGAAAACCTACTACACCGCTGGTGGTAAGCTCTCCCTCGTCCGGATTTGGCAAGGGACAATTACCGATGGTATGACGCTCAATAATGAGCGGGTGGGGGGAATTTATCGCCTCATGGGGGCACAGCAGCAGGGGATCAACCGAGCCACGGTGGGGGAATTGGTGGCCCTGGGTCGTTTAGAGGGGGCCAAAACCGGCGACACCCTCAGCCCGAACCCCGTCAAACCTTTGCCCAAAGCCGATTTACTAGAACCGGTGTTTGCCCTAGCCATCAGCCCAGAGCGGCGCAAGGATGAGGTAAAACTCAGCGGTGTGTTGCATAAATTGGTGGAAGCGGATCCCGCCCTGCAATGGGAGCAACACGAAGATACCCGCGAGGTGATCCTCTGGGGGCAAGGGGAAATTCATTTGCAAGTGTCCCTTGCTCGGTTAGCACGGCAGTTTAACCTGCCGATGACGACGCAACCGCCCCAAATTCCCTATAAAGAAACGATCCGCAAGTCTACGAATATCCACGGCCGTTATAAACATCAAAGCGGCGGCCATGGGGCGTTTGGGGATGTGTTTTTAGATATTCAGCCCCAGCCCCGTGGGGAGGGATTCCGGTTTACGGATTCGATTGTCGGGGGGGTGATTCCAAAACAATATATTCCGGGGGTCGAAACCGGCGTGCGGGAATACCTGAATCAGGGGCCTTTGGGGTTCCCGGTGGTGGATGTGGCGGTGAATTTGAGCAATGGGTCTTACCATGCTGTCGATAGTTCGGAGCAAGCTTTTAAGCAGGCGGCCCGGATTGCGATGACGGAGGGGATGGCGAAGTGTGAGCCGATTTTGCTCGAACCGATCTTAAATATTCAGGTTGCTGCCCCCAATGACTTTACCTCGAAGGTGTTGCAGTTGGTGAGCGGCCGGCGGGGGCAGATTTTGGGCTATGAACCCCTTGAAGGTTGGCAAAATTGGGACAATGTGACGGCCTATCTACCCCAGGCGGAGATGCAGGATTTTATTGTGGAGTTGCGATCGCTCACCCTCGGTGTCGGTTTCTTCCATTGGCAGTCTGACCATCTCCAGGAAATGCCCGATAAGTTAATGGCCAATGTTTTGGCGAAGGTATCGGGAAGCTAAATTGCTGGCATGGGGGGGGATTTTACCGTAAAAATACGCAATTTTGTTTGTAGCTCTTGTCAAGTTTCAACAATTTTCGTTACATTAAAAATGAAATTCCTTCCCACAGCGAATTTTATTTGTTGATTAAGATGGAATAACTAAGAGACGTATTTCCCCACGTCTCTTTTTAATGGCCATTTTTGGTGATCGGGAATCTCGTTGATGGCGGGGTGTGGGGCGAAAAATTTTTCGCCCCGACGGGATGGGAAAAAAATTTAAGGGGTAAGCATGATCTGGGCGATCGCCTCCTGCACCGTTTGAGCTAGGGGTAAAACATCCCCCTCCACATCGTCAAGGGTACTACTGGGATCAATGGGGAACCGCAACGAAACCGCCACCCAGGGAACCCGCTGCCGTCTCACCTGGGCCCACTGATCTTGCCAAAACCACCAACCAGCACTAGGGTTGCCGCCAGTGGGCGTGGCGTACCATTGTAAGATTGCGACGGTTTGCTGGCGGGGAACCACTTTCGTTGCGGCGGTGTCGCGGGCGAGGAAGTAGCGGGCTTGAACGGTGGTCGGGGGGTTGGTGGTGGTGAAGGAGAGTGATGGGTGCGCGATCGCGGCTCGCCCCCCCTCCCGATTCCAGCGGAAAAACCCATCAATATCCGACCATTCCACCCCTGGCATTTCCTGCGGCCCCCATTGGGGCAAAATCATCACAAGGGCGGTGCGTTTGCCCCTTTGGGCCGCCGCCTGTACCGACCATTCCCGCCCCCCCACATTGAGCCGCGCCTGACCCTGATTGTCCCAACCGGGGAGGGCCAAACCGGTATCCCGTAGATCTCGCAGGGCGGCCAAATTAGCCACGGGAAAGGGTTCGCGCCAATTGGTTTGGCCGCTGAGGTTGAAGACTATGCCCCCGATCAGGAGTAGGAACAATAGGAGGGCGATCGCCCCTTGGCGTAATCCTTCCTGCCCTTGGATTTTATCGTTCATTTTTTCTCCCACCATCCCCCGTAGTTGATAATTCCCGTTGCCGTTCCTAGGGTGAAATAGTTATCAATGCGTTCAATGCAGTCTAACCACACCACCACCGCCATTAACATTACTAAGGAAATTAAATCCCCCCCCATGCCTTCATGGGCCCAATTAAACAGGGTAATGTGATCCATGCCATAGAGGTAGGCAAGGAAGGTATTACGCAAAATATTCACCACCACACTAATGATCACAGTGCCGCCAAAGAGCCATAACACCTTGGGGCGCGATCGCCACATCCCTGTCCAATGCAATAACATCCCACCAATATAAAGGCTCGTAAACAGCATTTTCAGCCCCGAACAATGGGGGGCAACTTCGACAAAATTGCCCCGCACGGAGAGATGAATGCCGGATACATTTAAATCCGGGACATTGAGAACATGGAGAATAAACCCCGCCGTTCCGGCGATAAAGTTTTGTAGGGGCAGGATGTAGGGGGAAATCAGATAGGGGATGGGGTTGGGGGTGGCAAACAGGGTAAACAGGAGCGGGAATGCCTGCAATTTCAACCCCGGAACCCCCTTAAGCGTCAGACAAAGGCCGGTGAGGATCAGGGGGAAAGAGGCGTTCATCAATTCCCCTGTGCCGATTAGGTAGGCGATCGCCCCCAACCCCAACAGCACAAACCCAGCAGGATGGCTTTGGGCAGGGAGTTTTTGCCATCGTTTGCGCTGTTCCCACACCAAATAACCGGCGTAGGGCAACCCTAGGAGGCCATGGCTAAAATATTCATGCTCTAAGCTAATACTTTTATTGAGCCAACCATCAGCCCAATGGATCAGGAGGGGGCCATAGAGGGCAGCAAACAGGGCGAGAATCAAACCATTGAGCCAATGGCGTTGAATCAGGGGAGGCAGGGAGGAGGTGGGTTCCATGGGCAGAGATTAGTGAGAGGAGCAATGGGAGGCGATCGGTACGCTATCGCGGATCGCCGCGACAACGGTTTCCACCTGAGCCGCTGTCAAACCGGGAAACATAGGTAGAGAGAGGATTGCCGCCGCCAACTGTTCCGTCACCGGGAAATCCCCCGGTTGATAGCCCAGAAAGCCATAGGCGGGTTGCAGGTGGCAGGGAATCGGGTAATGGATGCCGGTTTGAATCCCCGCCGCTGTTAACGCGGCTTGGAGTTTTTCCCGTTCCAGGGGAGGCTGAACGCGGATCACATAGAGGTGATAGCTATGGCCCGGGCCGCTGTGGTTGACCAAGGGACAGATGCCCGGCAGGGAAGCGAGGGCGGTGGTGTATTCCTCAGCCCGTTGATGGCGGGCAGCATTCCAGGCCGGTAGATGGGGCAGTTTGAGGCCGAGAACGGCGGCTTGGAGGTTATCCAGGCGGCTATTCGTGCCCCATTCCTGATGAATATATTTTTCCCTTGCGCCATAGTTGCGATAGGCGCGAATTTTGCTCGCAATTTCGGGATCATCCGTGAGTACCATCCCCCCATCCCCCATCGCACCAAGGTTTTTACTGGGATAGAAGCTATAGGCCGCCACTGTGCCGATGGAACCGGCGATCGCCCCATCCCGGTGGGCAAGGTGAGCCTGGGCTGCATCTTCGATGATCAGCAGATTATGGCTTTGGGCAAAATCTTTGAGGGCTTGGGGGGCAACGAGTTGGCCATAGAGATGGACAGGGGCGATCGCCTTTGTCCGGGGGGTCATTTTTTGAACCGCCGCCTCCAGGTCAATCAAGGCCGTATCGGGGTCGCAATCCACTAAAACGGGGGTGGCTCCGGTGCGGAGCACGCCGATCAGCGTCGCAATAAACGTATTGGCAGGAACCAGCACCTCATCCCCCGATTGAATGCCAGCGGCCCGCATCCCCAAAGCGAGGGCATCGGTGCCGGAGGCCACACCAATGCCATAGGCCACGCCACTGGCCGCCGCAAAAGCCTGTTCAAAAGCAGCAAGGTGAGGCCCAAGGATAAATTGCCCTTGGGCGATACAGTCGCGCCACAACTGTTCAATTTGGGCTTGGAGGGGTTCGTGCTGGAACGAGAGATCGACAAAGGGGACGCGGGCCATGGTGGACAAAGAAATGGACTACTTCCGTTGTAGCTTTATTCTCTGGCGATCGCCAAATCCTCAGGGGAGGTTAATCCCTAAAATAGGGCAGCAAACAGGATCATCGAGCGAGATAGCGAGGTATTGATGCGTGATTTTCTACCCCAGAGAACGGGGGACGGGTCGATCACCTTTTTTTCGGCGGAATTTGGTGAAACCTTTCACTCCCAAGGAGGGGCAGCGCAGGAGGCAGAGGGGAAATTTATCGGCCCCTGTGGGTTGCGCTCCCTTCAACAAAACCGGCTCCGCATTTTTGATGTTTGCTATGGCTTGGGCTATAACAGCGCGGCGGCCTTAGCGGCAATTTGGGCAGTAAATCCCGATTGTCATATTGAGTTAACCGCCTTTGATGTCGATGACGGGCCAGCCCAAGCGGCAACGGCCCACCTCGATCCCTGGCCTGCCCCCCTTCATCCCCTATTCATCCACCTCAGCCAGGATCATCAAGTCGAAACCCCAAAGCTCACGGCTCAATTCCATTTAGGAGATGCCCGCCAAACCCTGCCAGGGGTGATCCGTCAGGGCCAACAGGCCGATGCCATTTTCCTCGATCCCTTTTCCCCTCCCAAATGCCCGCAACTCTGGACGGTGGAGTTCCTCACCATTGTGGCTCAAGGATTAGCCCCCACGGGAACCCTCGCCACCTATTCCTGCGCGGCGGCGGTGCGCACAGCGTTACAGTTAGCGGGGTTACAGGTGGGGCCGTCTCCCGGGGTGGGGCGCAAAGCTCCAGGCACGATCGCCCGCTGGCCCGGTCAACCCCTCCCCCCCTTGAGCCAACAGGAACAGGAACATCTTGCCACCCGCGCCGCTGTTCCCTACCGCGATCCGCAATTGCAAGATGCCGCTCCGGTGATCCTCGCCCGCCGTCGGGAAGAACAAACCATCAGCCCCCTAGAACCCAGCAGTCATTGGAAACGCCGCTGGTTTTGGCAGGAAAGAGGATAGAGAAGGGAGAAGGGAGAAGAGAGGCAAAATTAGTCTGCACTGCTCACGCCTGGGGGCTGGACACGAAAAAACTCGGGAGCTTGGTAGCCCCGTCTCTTTAGAGCGGGGCGGAAAAGCAACTCGGCGGCTTTAGCCGCAATGATATGATAGGATCCTATCACCTTCTCTAAGACCCAAATGAAAGGGGCTTAACATCCCGTGAGGGCAGACTTGCATCATGCAGAAATGTCGGTAGCAAAGGCGTTTCATTGGCGAGAGACAAAAGGTGATTGAACGAAAATAAGTAAAGGGAAGCCTTCGGGCAACCTATAGAGGCGTACTTGACTTCGCCTAAGAGTCCGTTTTACGGAAGTTCTAAAATCCCTCCGGGGAATCCCCGTCTCTTTAGAGCGGGGAGTAGTCAACTAGCCTCCCCCCAGTCCAAACCCTAGGGATCAGCAGGATCGGCCTAAAATAGATTGGATAGTCCAATCGTTTTTGGTCATTGTCATGGCCCCTTAAAATCAGTCCATGAATTTCTTGCAAAATGCCCTCACCTTGAGTCAATTACATAGTGCCTTCACGCTCTTTACGAGTTTGTTGGTGGAAGCTTTGCCCTTTTTGCTGTTGGGGATTTTGCTGTCCAGTGCGCTGCTCTTTTTTGTGGATGAGCAACAACTGATTTCCCGAATGCCTCAAAATCCGGTCTTGGGGTCGTTGTTTGGCAGTTTTGTGGGTTTTCTCTTTCCGGTGTGTGAATGTGGCAATGTGCCGGTGGCGCGGCGGTTGCTGACCCAAGGCGCGCCCACATCGGTGGCCATTGGCTTTCTCCTCGCTGCACCGACGATTAACCCGATTGTGATTTGGGCCACTTGGGTGGCGTTTCGGGATCAGCCCCAGGTGGTGGTGTTGCGGATTGTGTTTTGTATGATCATCGCCACGGTGGTGGGGGTGATTTTTAGTTTTCAAAAGGATCCCCGGCCGATGATGCAGCCGGAACTGGCCAAGCGGGTACTCTACCGGTTACAAGTCCGCCAAGCGCCGGAACAGCCTTCACTGCTCCAATCGGGAACTTATTTATTGGGTCAAAACGGCTCGCCGCTGCGGTTGGAAACGGCAACGCCTGCGGATTTTACGCCCCCTAAGCCGATTAAACGGTTTTCGGCACAGAATTTCCGGCTGTTTATGGACAATATGGTGCAGGAGGTGCGGGAGTTGGGGGGGATGTTGGTGTTGGGGAGTGCGATCGCCGCCAGTTTGCAAGTCCTTGCCCCCCGGGAATTGGTGGTGAGTTTAGGCCAGGGGCCGCTGACTTCAATTTTGGCGATGATGTTGTTGGCGGCGGTGGTGTCGATCTGTTCCACCGTTGATGCCTTTTTTGTCCTCGCTTTCGCTTCGACATTTACCACGGGTTCACTGTTGGCCTTTATGGTCTTTGGCCCAATGGTCGATCTCAAGGCGATCGGCTTACTGCTTTCCATTTTCAAACCCCGCGTCATTGCCTATCTCTTCCTGATTGCTGGGCAACTGACCCTACTGTTGACGCTATCCTATACTTACTTTTTCTAAACATCTGGGTGCTGCCATGCTCCGCCTCAAACGGCTCTATCCTCAACTCCTGCCCTGGCTTGATGTGGTGGCGCTCTTCCAATGGGGGGCGTTACTCCTCAAGTTTTATTTCAGTGGCCAATTGCAGTTATTGATTCACCCCAACTACAACCTTTTGGTTTTAGGGGCTGGGTTTGGATTTTTGATCTTTAGTAGTTTGCGAGCCAAACATTTAATCTATCGCCGTCGCTCTGGGGTCAATGATGGCCCTGTTCAACACGTTACGCTCTTTCCACCGGGTTTGGGGTCGGGGCTGCTGCTGGTTTCAGCCTTGTTGGGCTTCCTGATTTCTCCCGCAGTGCTTGCCAGTGAGACGGCTCTGCAACGGGGTTTAAACGAATCCCTCCCCTATACTCGCACCGAAGCCCAATCCTTTTACAATCCGATTCCACCAGAGGAGCGTTCTCTCCTCGATTGGGTGCGGACGCTGAATGCTTATCCTGAACCCGATGCCTATCGAGATCAAAAGGTGAATTTAAAGGGGTTTGTGGTGCATAGCCCGACGTTACCTGAAAACTATCTGCTCATTTCCCGGTTTGTGATTTCCTGCTGTGCGGTGGATGCTTACCCCATTGGTTTGCCGGTGCAGTTGACGACGGATCGGGGGGATTATCCCCAAGATGGTTGGCTTCAGGTGCAGGGGCGGATGGCGACGGCGGAATTGGCCGATCGCCGTCAGTTGGTGATTGTGGCGGAAGCGATCGAGACGATCCCCACCCCCCGTGATCCTTACGAGTTTTAAACCGATGCTCAAGCCTGATAAGTTTGCCCCTACCCTGTTTCCCATTGATCTGGCGGCGATCGCCTCCATCTTGGCCTTCTCAATCCTGCTGTTGTTGCTGTTGATTAGTGGCAATATTTGTCAGGGCGATCGCTGTTGGATCGATACCCGGCCCAAGGTGGCCCAATTTAGTTGGCAGAATCAGGTGATTCGGGCGGCGGATAATGCCTTTGTGGTGGAGTTTAATCGCCCCATGGATCATCAGGGGGTGGAGGACAATCTCAAGCTGACGATTCCCGATAAACCGGAAATTACCGATCCCCTGCCGGGGCGGTTTAGCTGGGCGGGCCGTCGTTTGGCCTATACGTTGAATTTTCCCGCTCCCTATGGCGATCGCTATCAAATCACACTCGAAAATGCCCAGGAAAAATTTCGCGGTAGCGATGAACTGGGGCAGGAAATGCAACCCTTTGAAGCGGTGTTCCGCACCCCTGATCGGATTTTGGCCTACATTGGCTTGGATCGCTCAGAAGCGGGGCGGCTCGTGCTGTACAATCTCACCCAACAGCGGAAAACCCTGCTCACGCCTCCGAATTTGGTGGTGACGGAGTTTCAGCCCTACCCCGATGGCCAATCGATTCTGTTTTCTGCCCTCGATGGTAGCAATACCCGCAGCAGTATTTTGGAGCAGCAACTCTATCGCGTCACAACGGGGGTATCCCTGGCGATGGATCCTCAGGAGCGTCCCACCACGGGGGCGGGGCAAGTCAGACTCGTGTTAGATCATCAAACGCACCAACTGCTTAACTTCGACCTTTCTGCCGATGGCAGTATTATTGTTGCCCAACGGGTCAGTCGGGAAAACCCCACGGATGTGGGCCTGTGGTTATTGCGGGAGGGGCGGGATCCTGTGGCGTTGGAGAATCAACCGGGGGGAACGTTTCAAATTGCGCCGGATAACGCTTTGATTGCGATGGCTCAAGGGGAGGGAATTGCGCTCCTTTCCCTAGAACCGGGGGCGGAACCCCTGGACTTTTTAGCTCAATTTGGCATGGTGTTGGATTTTTCTCCCGATGGGACGACGGCGGCGATGGTGGATTACAACCGCGATGATCCTGATCTGCTTTATACGCGATCGCTCTATCTGGTCACGAACCAACGCACCCAAGAGAAAATTTTTGATACGAAGGGTTCCATTGTTAATTGTCAGTTTGACCCTAGGGGGGAGAATCTTTATTGTTTACTGACCACATTGTTAGAGGGTCAGGAATATCGGGAGCAGCCCTATATTGCGCAGGTGAATCTTGACAAAAAGGAGATTCAACCCCTAACCACATTGCCGGATTATCAAGATATTCACCTCAGCGTTGCCCCGGATGGTTTAGCCCTGCTCTTTGATCAAATTGTCACGGATCCGGAGGGCAATAGCGGGTTACAAACCGATGCAGGCGAGTCGATCAGTGATAGTCAAATCTGGCTCCTGATTCCCTCTATTGATCCCGAAAAACCGCCGGTTTTGGAAACCCTACCCTTTATCGGTATTCAACCCCAATGGCTCCCCTAAAATTCAGTAGGGGCGAAAGGTTTGAATTTTTCGCCCCTACACCCATCAACGGACAGACCTAGGCGAGATGCTCAGTGACAGCGCGGCTGAGAACCTGCGTCCAATGCTCCACCGCATCAGCTTGGGCCGCCTCCACCATCACCCGGATCAGGGGTTCTGTTCCTGAAGCCCGCACCAAAATGCGACCGCGATCGCCTAAATCCGCCTCTGCTTGGGCAATCACCCGCTGCACCGCTTCGCAATCGCGCCAATGCTGGCGACGCTCCCGGCTTTCGACACGAATATTTTGCAATAACTGGGGATAGGTTTGGAAACTCTGATCCCGCAGTTCAGCGAGGGAAACCCCCGCTGTTTTGACTAAAGCGGTGAGGTGCAAAGCGGTTTGCAAGCCATCGCCGGAAAAACTGTGGTGGTGACAAAGGATATGGCCCGATTGCTCACCCCCGAGGGCGGCCCCTAATGCAAACATCGCCGCTTGGACGTGCTGATCCCCCACATCGGTACGGTGGAATTGGCCCCCTTGGGCCTGCCAAGCCCGCTCAAACCCTAAATTGGCCATCACTGTGCCGATCAGGAGATTGTCGGGGAGTTGGTTGGCGGCCATGAGTTGCTGGCCCCAAAGGTAGAGGATGTAATCCCCATCGATCACACGGCTTTGATTATCGACGGCCATGACGCGATCGGCATCGCCATCGAAGGCAAAACCCAGATCCGCGCCGTATTCTTGAACGGCGGCTTGGAGGCGTTGGAGATGGGTGGAGCCACAGTTAACATTGATGCGATCGCCATCGGCGGCATCATGGAGGGCAATCACCTCTGCCCCCAAGAGCCGGAACAGTTCCGGGGCTAACTGCACCGCTGCCCCCCAAGCCAGATCTAAGACAATTTTTAAGCCAGTGAAATCAGCGGTGGGGAGCGATCGCTGCAAGGAATCCGCATAGTCCCGGATTAATGTCACGGTATGTTGATGTTTCCCCCAAGCGAAACTACCTAAAATTGGCTCCCCCTGGCCCCGCAACCCCGCCTCAATACGAGCCGCCGCTGGTTTGCCTAATTTTGTGCCGTTGTGACTAAAAAACTTAATGCCGTTATCCTCCGGGGGATTATGGCTCGCGGAAATCATCACCCCCCCCAGGGCATGGGTTTGGCGGGTGAGATAGGAAACACAGGGGGTAGGGCAGAGGCCCACATTCCACACCTCCAGGCCAGCGGAAGTCAAGCCAGAAGCCAAGGCCGTGGCGAGCATATCACTGGAATTGCGGGAATCTTGACCAATAATCACGGGGCCCGGCGGCACTGGTTGATCTTGCAGCACTTGGCCGGCCCAATAGCCCACTTCTAAAGCCAAGGATGCATTAAGGAGTTCCCCCGCCTTGCCACGAATCCCGTCTGTCCCGAACAAGGGGGTTTGCGGCAATAGCCCCGCCAGCCGGCCGATACCAGGATGGGAGGGGGCTGCACAGGCTTGGGGTCGAATCGGTGATGATACCATAACTAAAATTTTCCTCACTCACACCAAAATACTGATGTTGCTACATTCAACCATCAGCCTCTATTTCCAGAACTTTATCGTATTGGTGGGGGAGTTGCACGGAAGTGGGAAGTGGGAAGTGGGAAGTGGGGAGATTGATGTAGGGGCGAAAAATTTTTGTGCCTCCGGCAGGCTTACGCCAACGCCCCCATGCCAAATCTGCGATCGCCTACCGATCAACACTACCCACCGGATTCCCGATCAGGATTGCCCGTTCCCCGTTCCCCGTTCCCTATCCCCCCCAATCAACACCTCCATCTGCTCCATCGTCAGCCCCCGCTCAATATATTGGGGTTGATCGGGATTGTAGGGACTGGCGAGGCGATCGATGGTTTCAATAACCGCTGTGTCGTCAAGGATGGGGATATCGGGGTCGAAGGCGGTGGGATGGGTGAGGGAACTGGAGAAGCCTCGGAAAATCAGCACAATTTCCGTCTCATCCTGAACCTGGGCCGTAACGACTAATACTTCTTGAGGATGAGCCTGGGTGTAGACTTCCAAAGGTTTTAGAATGGACATACGAGGTTCAAAAGGGTAGATCATCATATTTTACTGTTGCGATCGCAACAATTTGCTACCTAAATGATCCAGAGGAGCCCTCAGAATTTTTGTACAATGGTAGATAACGACATTATTTAAAGTTATGAGCGACTCCATTACCCCTTCGCCACGCCTGGCGGAAAAAATCGAAGTCTCGATCCAATTGGATTCTGACCTTGTTGATCAACTCCACCATCTCAGCAGCGACCCCAGTCGCATTATCGAAACCGCGATTAAACAATGGTTACGAGGTGAGCGAGAGCAAGACGACGAGCTATCACGCACGTTTAGACGGAATCCCCCCGTTCCTCCTCGTGGTGAATGGAACGATTAAGTGATTAAAAACCGTCCAGCCCGCATGGACGGTTATTTTTATGGCAGAGTAGTATAGAAACTGAACTCAACACGGCATGACCTGTAATCGCGTACCATGGACGCTGCTTCTGCACCTCAACCCCCAAATTGCTGGCAAAGTTTAGGTGCTGAACTGGCATTCACCCAAGATAGCTCTGGCCAATACTCCTCATTTTATTGGCAACGCCCTCCCAATAAGGCCAAGCAAGCTCCGGCGATCATCACCCACACATCAAGCGAACATCATCTGTTTCAACCAGTGGCCCAAGAAAGCTATCTGGAAACGATCCATCGGGTGATGGAGCGTCGGGTTCCGGAAAATTACCATTGTTTGTTTTCCTATCAGGATGAAACGTTTCCCGTGGAGTTGGCGATTAGCCCGATTCTCAAGCATGAGGGGCGGGTGGTGGAGGTGTTGGTGTTGGGGCGGCTGTTGGAACAGGCGGGCCTGACGCGGACGAATCGCCTGACGGGAGCATTGCCCCACAATAACTATCAGGATTTAATTACCCAAATTGCCCGCAATATTCGCCGCAATCCCTATCAAAACCTGCTGACGAAGCTGGCCCGGAATATTCGCCTGACGCTGGATCTCGAAACGATTTGGCAGCAGACGGTGGATAGTTTGGGGGAGGAGGTGCGGGTGAGCCGTTGCCTGATTATTTCCTATGATTCCGATAGTCAGATGTTGCGGGTGGAGTCGGAATATTGTGATGCTCATTACCGCTCGATGTTGGGGGAGCGGTTCCCCATTGATCAGACTCCCTATTTACAGCAGGCGATCGCCACCGATGAACCCCTCGCCTTTGACTATATCCCCGATAGCCCCTTTGAGGAGAAATCGGTTTTAGTGGTTTCGACGTTTTATCAAAATAAGCGCAATGCCTTAATTTGTTTGCAACAGTGCGATCGCCGTCGCCATTGGAGTGATGCGGAAATTGAGCTAGCGCGGGAATTAGCGGCCCATGTGGGAACGGCGATCGCCCACGCCACCCTTTATAAAGATTTAGAAGAAGCCGGAATGCGAGCAGAAGAAGCCTCCCGCCTCAAAAGCGAATTCTTGGCCAGCACCTCCCACGAACTCCGCACCCCCCTCAACGGCATCATCGGGTTTATGAAGCTGATCCTCGATGGTTTAGCCGACGACCCCGCCGAGCAGCGGGAATTCCTCGAAGAAGCCCACCGTTCCGCCCTCCATTTATTGAACCTGATCAACGACATCCTCGATATTGCCAAAATCGAAGCGGGGCGGATGGAGTTGGAATTTACCGAAGTCTCCCTCGAAGACCTCTTTGAGGATGTGGAAAAGAAAACCCGGCCCATGGCCGAGCAGAAACAACTCAGTTTTGAAATTCAACTCCCCTCCTCCCGCGAACCCATTAACCTCTATGGCAACTATCAGCGGTTGTTGCAAGTCCTCTTAAATCTTGTGGGCAACGCCGTCAAATTCACCCATGAAGGGGGAATCACGATCAGCGCCGAAATTGTCAAAAAAATGGTCACAATTAACGGCCAACGGTTTCCCGGCTTTGTGAAAGTGCGGGTGGCAGATACGGGCATCGGGGTTCCCCTCGATAAGCTGGATATGCTGTTTAAAAATTTCAGCCAGGTGGATATTGGCCGCACCCGCTCCTACGGCGGCACGGGGTTAGGGTTAGCCATTTCCCAGCGATTGGTGGAAACGATGGGAGGCACAATTCAGTTTTTCAGTTTGGGGGAAAACTTGGGGTCAACGGTGACATTTACAGCCCCGATTATGCAAATCCCCTTAATGTTGCGGAGTAAACCGGCGGAAGGGGAAGGATGAAGGATGAAAGTTTGCTTTCTCCCTCACTTCTCACTTCTCACTTCTCACTCCTCTCCCCTCACTCCTTCCGTTTGGGCAACAAAAAACCGCCCCAATCAATATCGGTGGGCGGTTTGATCTAAGCAATCGGAGGGTATAGGGCTAGTTTAGGTTGGTAGGGACAATGAGTATTGTTACCGATTTTACCGATCCTGCTCAGAACCAAAATTTATCGCCGTTTGTAGTGCGGACTTCAGTCCGCTCCGGCTTAGACGGGAGAGTTAGGACATCGCGTAGACATCGCGTAGACATCGCGTAGACATCGCGTAGGGTGGGCAATGCCCACCAGGAGAGGGTTTCGGATTTCTGAAATGTCCTAACAATACTGACTATTGCTATGACTGATTTTGGAGACGGCTAGCGGTGCGCAAAATTTGGCCGGCGAGGATGGCCGCGCCAAAGCCGTTGTCAATATTCACCACACCAATGCCCGCCGCGCAGGAACTGAGCATCCCCAACAGGGGCGTAATGCCGCCAAAACTTGCGCCATAGCCAATACTGGTGGGGACGGCAATCACGGGGCAAGCGGCTAATCCCCCGACAACGCTAGGCAAAGCGCCCTCCATCCCTGCCACAACAATCAAGACATCCGCCGTCGCAATCAAATCTTGATGGCGTAATAATCGCTGAATCCCCGCTACGCCTACATCCCACAGCCGCTCAACGGTAAACCCCATTAACTCAGCGGTGACGGCGGCTTCTTCGGCAACAGGGAGGTCGGCGGTTCCGGCGGTGAGGAGGGTGATTTTACCCAGGGGTTGGGGTTGGGGGGTTCCCAGGGCGCAAATCCGGGCGGGTTCGTAGTACCGCAATTGGGGGATGTGGGGCTGGATTTCGTTGAAGATAGGGAGGGTGATACGGGTGGCCATGGCCACGGCAGCTTTTTGGGCCAAGATGGGGAAAATTTCCACCAGTTGGGCGGGGGTTTTGTCTTGCCCCCAAATCACTTCAGGGAAGCCGGTGCGGTGTTGGCGATCGCCATCGAGTTTGGCAAAACTCCCCACAGCGGTATAGGGAACTTGGCGCTGGAACTGTTCCGCCGCAAGCTGGGGGCTAATTTCCCCCGCTGCAACCGCAGTAAACAGGGCTTGGAGACTATCCGGTGACACGATGGCTGATCCTGAAATGACAGTCTTTGATCATACCCGATGGGGCTAGGGTTCTGGATGTTCGTAGGGATTGAGGCGCACATCACTGCCGGTCTCATCGCTGTGGTAGATCCAAGCTTGATCGCCATGGGCGACAATCACCCGCCAACCGGCGATCGCAATTTTTGTGCAGGGGGTGTTAGGGGTGGGATAGATGCCCAGGCAGCCATCCCAGATCCGGGGTTCAGCGGCGATAATGGCTAACTCCTCTAGGGGTCGGCCGGAATCCGCTTGGGCAGTGGCCAAAATGCGGCCAGCGGTTGCCGCCGATAACCCCCCCAACTCCGCCAAGGGTTCCGGGCGGATTTGGCGGGCCCGGGCATCGGTACGATAGCCCCAATCCTGCTCGCCATCGGTCAGCACAACGCGCCAGCCCTCCGTTAACACCGCCATACAGAGTTCGAGGGGATTGGCAACCCCTAAGCAGCCATCGGGCCAGGTTTCAGCGGTGATCGAACGGACTCGGATTTGAGGGCGGGGCAACCCCTGCTCACGGATGCCATAGCGGATCACCCGCTGTTCGATGGCGGCGAGGGGAATGGTTTGGGTTTGGGCTTGGGTGTGGGGAATTAGGACTGTGCCGAGGATCACGGGGATTAGCCCCAGAAGGATGAGAGGGCGTTTAAACATGGGTAGCAAAGGCAAAAATAGGGCTTGGGTCTGTGAGGAAGGGGGCTGTGGCCCCCATGACGAATGATCTTGATGAAGTGCTTTGAGCCTAACCCGATGGGGAGGGGAGGCGATCGCCGTTCCCAAAATTGATACGGGTGATGAAGGGACGGCAAAGACTCAACTTTGTAATTCTTATTTTTCAGGAAACTTTTCCCCAGGGGAATCCCCACAGTTTCCACAGCTTTTCCGGAGGTTTTCCCCAGAAATTACATGATTTTCCACAGATCACAAAAGCTAAAACCGACTTTTTGGTTGGAACCTCAAAAGGGAAGGGATCGGGATTGTAAAAGGGGGTATACGGAGTTTAGGTAAAGTTGTGTAACAAAAATTAGGCTCAAACCTTGATTCTTGCGTAAACCTTGAGTTTTTCTAAAGCCATTGTTAACATTTCTCAGCATTGACAAATCCCCCCCTTTCCCGCGAAATAGAGTTAGAGTCTGTATTGAACCATGACTGGATTTCTACCCATCACCAAAATTTAAAATTGTTCTCCAGGGGTCGTCATTCAGAACTTTAGTCTCGCTGTTGTCTGCACGACGACGGGATCCCCTCCCCTTAACCCCATAAAAGGCAAGTTATCGGGCGATTCGCGCAGCGTACCTAGTCCCCTGCTATTCTTCCTCATCCTTGGCTGCTGGCATCTGCTGATGTTTGCTGCGGCTCGGTTTGACTTGTTTTTCTGCTTACGAGGTCATCATGACAACTCAAATCAGTATCCTGACCGAAATCCCCGAAGACCTACACCAATCCCTTCGGCACTATCTGGATCAACACCCCAGTTGGGATCAAGATCAAGTGTTCACGGCTGCCTTGTCTTTCTTTTTGCTCCATGGCGCTCATCCCCCTCGCCCCCATCTGACGGATTCCCCCGACCCAGCAGCGGCAAAAGCTTACCTAGAAACGCTGTTTCACACCTGATGCAGTGGTAAACTAGGGTCTGTTTTTGCGTCCCCTCCCACCATGCTAGAAAGTTTGATTGTTGGTGCAGGCCTGAGCGGCCTGGCCACGGCCCACCGGTTACAGCAGCGCGATCGCCATTTTTTAATCACCGAACAGGACGATCGCGTCGGGGGTGTGATGATCAGCAAGCAGAGGGATGGCTTCCTCTGGGAGGAGGGGCCGAATAGTTTTCAACCCAATCCCATCCTCTTAAAACTCGCCGTGGAGGTGGGTTTGGGGGATGATTTAGTTTTCGCCGATCGCCATCTGCCCCGGTTTGTCTATTGGCAGGGGCGGTTATTGCCCGTACCGATGAGTCCGGGGGCGGCGGTGCGATCGCCCCTGTTGAGTTTTGGCGGTAAGCTGCGGGCGTTGTTGGGGGCATTGGGATTTGTGCCGCCCAAGATGGGGGCGAACCTCACCGAGCAGGGAGGCGACGAAACGATTTGGCAATTTGTCCAGCGCCATTTGGGTTCAGAAGTTGCCGAACGATTGATCGCGCCCTTTGTATCGGGGGTTTATGCCGGAGATGTCCATGGTTTGAGCATGGCGGCAGCGTTTCGGCGGGTCTATGAGTTAGAAGCGAAAGGGGGCGGTTTGGTGGCGGGGGCGATCGCCGCCCGTCGTCAAAGTCAACCCACCCCACCCGATCCGAGCCTGCCCCAAACGAAACCGGGGGAACTGGGTTCATTCCGGGAAGGGATGGAAATGTTGCCCAAGGCGATCGCGGCGCGGTTGGGCGATGGGTGCGCTGGCGCGGATCGCCTCCGTTGCCAATGGACATTAACGGGGATTGAACGCCTCCCCAACGGCTACCGCGCCCAGTTCGACACGCCCACCGGCCCGGAAACCGTGGAAACCCGCAGCATTGTCCTCGCCATTCCCGCCCATCGCGTCGCCCCCCTCCTCGCCCCCCTGACGGGAACCGCTCAGGAGGTTTTAGGCACGATTCCCTATCCGCCCGTGGCCTGTGTGGTGATGGCCTATCCCGATCAAGCTTGGCGGCGGCCCCTCCAAGGTTTTGGCAACCTAAACCCGCGCCATCAGGGGATCCGCACCTTGGGAACGATCTGGTCTTCCACCCTCTTCCCTGGCCGCTGTCCCCAAGGTTGGCGGATGATTTCCAGCTTTATTGGTGGCGCAACGGATCCGGCGGTGGGGGCAATGGATCGGGAGGCGATCGCCCAACAGGTTCACCAAGATCTGAGCAAAATGCTCGTCAAACCCGAATTTGAACCCGAAGTTTTAGCGGTGCGGGTCTGGCCCAAAGCGATCCCGCAATACACCCTCGGCCACGGCGATCGCCTCCACCACCTCACCACCCACCTCGACCAATTCCCCGGCCTGTTCCTCTGTAGCAACTACACCGACGGCGTAGCCTTGGGGGACTGCATTCGTCGGGGTTTGGCCGCAGCGGATCAGGTAGAAGCACTGTAGGGGCGTTGGCGTAAGCCTGCCGGAGGCACAAAAATTTTTCGCCCCGGAGGATCCCCCCGGCTGCGCCGACCCCCTTAACAAGGGGGTTGTTCTGGAACCCCCCTTTTTAAGGGGGGCAGGGGGGATCCTCCCACAGATCGAGTTAAAAGCAATACAAATCACCCCCCTTTTTAAGGGGGGCAGGGGGGATCCCGATGACGCAACCCTTAGATATTTTAATCCTCTCCAACGGCCCCGGCGAAGTGACAACCTGGGTGCGGCCCGTGGTGGCGCAATTGCGGCAGCAGTATGGGGAGGATCGGCAACGGTTGCGGATTTCTGTGGTGTTGGCTCCCTGTCCCCATGGGACGGGCCATGAGGCGGCGGTGGTGCGGAGTTATCCGGAGTGCGATCGCCTTCAGGGGCCGGAGGCATTTTGGCCCTTTCTCCTTGGGGGGAAAACCGCTGAGGGTTGGGATTGGCGGCGGGCTGGGATTGTTTTGTTTTTGGGGGGGGATCAGTTTTTTGCAGTGGCGATCGCCAAACGCCTCGGTTATCGCCTCGTGATTTATGCCGAATGGGAAGCCCGTTGGCCCCGTTGGGTGGATCAGTTTGCGGTCATGAATGCCGGGGTGCGGGAAAAAATCCCCGCTGCCTATCGCCCTAAAGCCTATGTGGTGGGGGATTTAATGCGGGATCAGCCCGATGTCGAAAGTGAGGCCGATCCGACAGAATGGATCGCATTTTTACCCGGATCAAAAGCGATGAAACTTTCCCAAGGTGTACCCTTGGCGATCGCCTTTGCGGATCATCTCGCCCAGCGCCGTCCCCACACCCGCATCGGCATTCCCCTCGCCCCCACTCTCGATCTAGCCCGTTTCTGTCAATTTGCTGACCCCGACTTTAACCCGATGGTGAAGGTGATCGGGAGTAGTCCCATCACCCTCATTGAACCCCCCACAGGCAACCCCTATCTCCGCACCGCCACCGGTCAAACCCTGGAAATTTGGCGCAGTTTTCCCGCCCATGGAGACCTACGCCGCTGTCGTTTCTGCCTCACTACCCCCGGAGCTAACACTGCCGAACTCGCCGCTTTACAAATCCCAATGGCGGTGATGGTTGCGACCCATCACCTGGAGGCGATCGAGGTTTGGGATGGTGTGCTGGGGTTAATGGCACGGTTGCCGGGAGTAGGCAAACCGCTGATCAAAGGGTTTAACCAGTTCATGTATGGCCAATACCGGCGGCGGGAACAGCAGGGAAAAAAACCGCTATTTGGTTGGCCGAATATTTGGGCGGGGCGGGAGATTGTCCCGGAATGGGTCGGCCCCCTGACGGGGGAGTTTTTAGCGGATCGGGTGGATGGGTTACTCAATGATCCGGCGGCCTTAGGGGCAATGCGGGCGGATTTAGGGGCGGTGCGGGGGGAGCCAGGGGCAGCGGCGAAGTTGGTGGCGGGTTTGGTGGAGCCGGATGAGGGGCGATCGCCTTAGGCAGATGTGAGACCATCCAGATTAGGTGAAAATCTTTTCCTCTTCTGGGCGATAGATAAATTCATAATCAAAGGGAACCGGGCGAATATTGCGCACGATCGCAAACCCTAAACTACTCACCACATCTGTTGTAAATGTCACCATTGCCAACTCTAATAACTTGCGATCGGGAATATTTGGCTCCTTAACAAAATAATTGCGCTGGGCAAAAAATAGCGTTGAATCCTTGGGGTTGATAATGCCGTTTAAACGGTGGGCGTGTTGGATCGGCTTAATATAGGTGAGATAAAAATCCTCTTGGTTGTGCTGCATTAAATAAAAACGCTCCTGCTGCAACCAACTCATTTGGAAAATCATTTTAATCAGTTCAAACCCTAAAATATAGTTTAAAACATAATTTTTTTCCTCTGGACTAATCACTAATCTGAGTGCCGATTCTAAAAATTTATCCGGTTCGCGGCGGGCATCTTGGGCAGAATGAATATAAAATTGGCGAATATAACGACGCAGCGTCATACTATTCAATTCCGTTGTAATATGAAAACTGAGCAAATGCTTTTGCACTTTTTCCTGAGTTTCATAGTCCTGGATGATCTTGGCAATTAAACCATCAGCGGTGTATTGATCCAGAAAATGGGCTTGATCTTCCGGTGGTGCTGCACAGAGCAAATGACACAGCGAAAGGAGATAGCGGCGTTCTTTCCAATGGAGTTTTTCGGCCCAAAGCTTGGCTTCAGTGGGGAGTCGGTCTAGCATATTGCCTCTTGAGCGTGCCCCATGGGTTGACGAGCAAGCCCACAGGAGCGGAAAAGGGGGGGCAGATAGTGCTGCGGTAGTGCAACCCTATTGTTATCCTAAGCGATCGCTTCCTGGGGTCGTCAACCGATGAATCCCTGAACTTTCCAAGGCATTGGGGCTGAACTTGACCCGAAAAGGGAGCGCTTACTAACTCCGCAACTCATCATATTTAGCCCGCACCGCTTGAATATCCTGCCACATTAACCATTTGGGTTTGCCCTTTTCGCGGGAAGGGTTGCGGAGTAAATAGGCGGGGTGAAAAATGGCCATACAGTGGCGATCGCCCCAATCTAACCATTGGCCGCGAATTTTCGTGATTCCCTCTTTCCTACCGGTGAGGGCCTTAAGGGCGGTGGCTCCGGTGAAGAGGATAATTTTAGGGTCAACCAGGCGAATTTGTTCTAATAAGTAGGGGCGACAAGCGTCCACTTCGTCGGGGTTAGGGGTGCGGTTGTTGGGGGGACGGCAGTTGTGAACAACGCCCGCCGGAGTGATGAAGTTGGCAGTTTCCGCCACATCAATGCAATAGACTGGCATTTCCGAGGGTTGGGGTTGCAGCAATTCGGTTTCTACGCTGGCCCAGTCGGTACTCTGCCCTAAATAGTCGTGAAACTCCCCTTCAGTTTGCAAGCCAGGGGAGCCAGCTACAACCAGGCGTTTTAAGGGTAAGCCGGTGGCGACGAGATCCGCGATCGCGTACCCATCGCCCCGCTTCAATTCCTCCACCGGCAACCAACCCCGCCGCGTCAAGACGGGATGATCCCCCGTGGCGGTATAGCTACCCGGTTGTCCCCGTAATGTCACCCGATAGAGCCAGCGATTCCCCAAGGGGGAGCAATACCAGCCGGTAACATTGCGCCAAACCAAGGTACGATCCGCCGCCAAGCTCAACACTTTCCCCGCCCACCGATTTTCCACGAGCCAAGCCAGGGGCCGATAACCCAATTCTGTGGCGATCAGCGTATCCCCCGTCAGGCATTTCACCACATTGGCGATGTAGATATCCCGTTCGGTGCTTAGTTCAACAGAGGCGAGAATTTTTTCCAAGAGTTGCCCAGATTTCCCCACAAAGGGCAGGCCGGTTTCATCTTCCTGCTGCCCTGGCCCTTCCCCAATCAGGAGAATATCCCCCTGGGGATTGCCCCGACTCACCACCACATGGGTACGGGTAGCACTGAGGCCGCAGCGATCGCACCCCCGGCAATGTTCCCCCAATTGGTCTAAGTCTGCATAGGTTCCGGGGGGGATGGGGATCTGGCCGTTGTGGGGAATTTGGTCGAAGGGGATGGGGGGCGGGCTGGGTTCAGGACTACTAAAGAGACTGAGTTGTTCTTCTTGGGTCATGGAGGGAAGGGGCGATCGCTGTGATTATAATACAGCCACTCCGCTCTCTAAAACTTACTCAAACTTAACCATTTGATGTTTAGTTCCTAACTTGGATCTTCCGAGACCTTTCCATCACGCTTGCTTACACGGCTGAACTATCCCCAGATCATTGAGCATTGTGATTGTTTTTATGGCATTAGTTCAGTATTGTTAGGACGTTTAATCCGAAACCTTCTCCTGGTGGGCATTGCCCACCCTACGCGATGTCTACGCGATGTCCTAACCTCCTTGGCTACTGCTGTACAGATTTTAAGCTTGCCAGTGTCGCAAAGTGAACAGTATTTATTGATAACCTTAAACGGCATCAAGCCCACACTTACCCCCATCGCCTAGGCTCCACGCTCTCCCCTTAATAACAATGGGTTTAAAAACCCGGTTTTTCAGAAAATAGGGTGAAATTGGTTCAATTGAATACCAAATTTATGTAGGAGCGAAAAATCTTTCGCCCCTACTCAGGGGATTGCAGTGAGAGGGTGCGTCAGCCGTTAGGTTATTGTTGTGGGTCAAGGGTGGCTGATCTGACGCACCCTACTACTATTCCCTATTCCCTATTCCCTATTCCCTGTTCCCCCTCCTCATCGGCAATTTCCGCTTGCAGTTGCGCCAACTCCTCCGGGGATAGCTCCTCTAGGCGTTTGCGTAATACGGCATCCTTGTAGTTTTGGATTTGGGTGTTGAGGGTCATGCCCTTGGTGGCAGCCCGTAATACATAGGTTCCCAACCACACCATCAGGCCCCCGATTAAGAGGGCTTGACTCCAGATCCCGGCGGTGAAATTGTCCACCCCGATGCCACGAAAGAGGAGATAGATTAAGCCCCCGGAGAGGAGGACGAGGAGGGTGAGGGCGATCGCATCAATGCGGCGCATTAGGATTCCACCCGCTTCGGTCGCAGGTTCAGAAAGGGACTCAGCAGGAGTAACCCCGGAAAAAAGAGAAACACAAAAAAGTACATCACCACCCGCTCGATGGAACTGGCGGTATACCAGCGGAGATTGAGATAGCCATAGAGGGCAGCGGGCAGCACCACCAAATAAAGACCACTCAACACCAAGTAGAGGAGGGCGATAAATTGAGGACTATTCAGATCAATCATGATGGCATGGCCGGAAAATATCGCCCCTATTGTACCCCCATTCTTTGCCCATCCTCCAGAAGGCGCACCAAAGCCACCCGCCCAAACCGGGGGTCTACTTCCACGCCGGTCACTTCGACGATTTGCGCCATCAGAGCGCGGGAGAGGGGGTAGTAGAACGACTGCCCCAAGGGTAAAGCGAGGCATTGCTGAAAAATCTGCTGGCGATGACAGGCGGGCAGAAAATTTTCCTCCCCCAGCCGTAACGATGCAGCATTATAGAAAGATAACTTTCCTTCGTAATTGAGAATGCCTGCGGGATTGTCCAGTTGCTCACACCAGCGCAGGGCTAAAAACCATTTCGCCTCGGAGAGACGACAGTAAACGCGCTTGGGGTTGGGATGCTCAAGGGCGCGATAGCCCTCCGCACAAGAAACAATGGTTCCTCCCAAAAAGCCAAAAATTGTGCCAACGGTCTCATTCATGACGGTTGTATCCCTAGGTTGGATTGCTTACAATTGCAGTGAAAAGCGCGATCGCCAAGACACGACCCATCAACCTCGACGGCTAGGCTCGTGTTGGTAAAACATCAAAGGCTAGGGTCAACACCCCTCCCTATGGTTAGCTTAAGGAGTGGGAGGGATCTTTGCGGAAAATCACTAAAAGAGTTAACAAATCAAGCCCGCATGGTAAAGTGATGGCACTCAAACGGTTCTGGCTGGGAACAGTGGCCAGACTAAGGGGGAAAGTCTAGTGCAAGCCTAGCGCTGTCGCGCAACTGTGATGGGTGCAAATGCCCTAAGTCAGGATGCCCACCGTTTGAACTGAATCCTCTTCAAACCACTGCGCTGAACAGTGTTTAATCCTGCAACAATGAGCCATCGCAATTTACAACGAAATCGAATTTTAGGGTTATCCTTAGCGATCGCCCTCCTTTTGCCCGGCCAAGCCGCCTTTGCTCACCATGCCTTTGGGGGGACTCTCCCCAATAATGCCTTCACGGGGTTTCTTTCTGGTTTAGCTCATCCAATTATTGGCATGGATCATTTTGCCTTTGTGATCGCCACGGGCCTGCTCGCAGCCCTCTGGGGCCGTCAGGGTTTAATCATTCCCGTCGCTTTTGTGATCACGACATTGGTCGGAACGGGCCTCCATTTGCAAGCGTTAGATTTACCCTTGGCAGAATTGGCGATCGCTGCTTCTGTGGTGGGTTTTGGGGTGTGGTTGGCACTGCCGGAGCGGGGGCAATGGTGGGGGGTGGCGATCGCCGCCGCCCTTGCGGGCATTTTCCATGGTTATGCCTATGGGGAATCGATTGTTGGGGCGGAAATGAACCCCTTAATTGCCTATCTCGCCGGTTTTGGCGTGGTGCAGTTGGGGGTTGCCGTCGGCGTTTTCACCCTCGCCCAGCGGTTCTGGCCGAATCGGGAGGAGGTGAAAGCCCTGCCCCTGCGCTTTAGTGGGTTTGCGATCGCCGGTCTCGGTTTTGCCTTCCTCTCTGGGGCAATCCTCGGTTAAAGTCATGCATAAAATTCCAGTTACTGTGATCACGGGCTTTTTGGGCGCGGGAAAAACGACCCTTGTGCGCCATTTGTTGCAAAACAACCAAGGGCGGCGCATTGCCGTTTTGGTGAATGAGTTTGGTGAAATGGGGATCGATGGCGACCTGTTGCGCTCCTGCCAAATTTGCGACGAAGACGAAACCCCCGAAACCAATATTGTTGAACTCACCAACGGCTGCCTCTGTTGCACTGTTCAGGAAGAGTTTTATCCCACAATGCAGGCGTTATTACAACGGCGCGATCGCCTTGATGCGATCATTGTCGAAACCTCCGGCCTCGCCCTCCCCAAACCCTTGATCCAAGCCTTCCGTTGGGAGGAAATCCGCAACGCGGCGACGGTGGACGGCGTGATTACGGTGGTGGATTGTCAGGCTTTAGCGGAGGGGACGCTCGTGGGGGATCTCGATGCGATCGCCGCCCAACGGGCCGCCGATCCGAACCTTGATCATGAAACCCCTTTAGAAGAACTGTTTGAGGATCAGTTAGCCTGTGCAGATTTGGTATTACTCACCAAAACCGATGGCGTAACGGCAGAAATAGCCCAGAAAACCCAAACTTGGCTCGCCGAGCAAGTCCCCCCAGGAGTGAAAATTGTCCCCTGTCAACAGGGGGCCGTGGCAGCAGATTTACTGTTAGGCTTTAATGCCGCCGTGGAGGATCACCTCGAACAACGCCCCAGCCACCATGATCACGAGGAGGAGCATGATCACGACGACGAGATCAATGCCGTGCAGATCGTGAGCGATGGGTGCGCTATCGCGGATCGCTCCTTTGATCCCATTGCCCTGATTGAACGGTTACAAACCTTGGTACAAGCCCACGAAATCTATCGGATTAAAGGGTTTGTCGCTGTCCCGAATAAGCCGATGCGGTTGGTGTTACAAGGGGTCGGCAATCGCTTTGATTCCTTCTACGATCGCCCCTGGCAACCGGAAGAACCCCGCCAAACCCGATTAGTCATCATCGGTCGGAATTTGCATCAAGGGGAAATTGAGCAAGCAGTATTCCTGCAAAAGGAGTGAGGGAGAAAAGCGTAGGGGCGAAAAATCTTTCGCCCTTCCATCAACGTAGGAGCGAAAAACCTTTCGCCCTTCCATCAACGCCCCACTTCCCACTTCCCACTTCTCACTTCCCACTTCCCACTTCCCTAACCCGATTCCCTCAAACGCCAACTAGGCGGCCATACCCCCCGCACCTTTGTCCAACAACGCTCCATCAGCGATGGCCGCAGGGTGTTCCCCAATAACCGATAGGTTTCCTGTTCGGGGATGGCCAACTTTTCAGCAAGGGCGATCGCCCTTGCACAGGCTTCCCGGGCTGCGCTGATCTCTCCGACCTGTTGATCAAACCGGGCGCGATGATAAAGCACTTGGGCCTCCAAATGCTGCGCCTTCAATTTTTGGGCTAACTGCAACGCCTCATCAAGGCAGTCCCGCGCCTCGGGATATTCCTCCAAAGCCAAATGACTTTCCGCCAAATTACACAGCGTCCGGCCAATCTCCCACTGATCTCCCAAGGCTTGGGCAATGGGTAAGCTTTGGCGCAGGTGCTTCACGGCTTGGGTATAGTTCCCCAAACGGCAATAGGTCATGCCTAAATTAGCCAGGGCGATCCCCACCCCGGCCTGATCCCCATGGGCACGGGCCAAATTCCAAGACTGTTGATAAAGGGACATGGCGCGGTCATAGTCCCCCGTGGCATTGTAAACACTGCCCAAATGACCCAACCAACGGCTTTCATCGCTGGGACTTTGGGCCGCCCGGGCGAGGCGGAGCGCCTTTTGCAGTAAAGAAATCGCCTTAGGGTGTTGACCCAAAGCCAGGTTGGCCGCCCCTAAATTACCAATGGCCAACCCCTTTAAGGCCGGATCTTGGCATTCTTCGGCAATCACTAAACATTGCTCAAAGGCAGCGATCGCCGCCTTATATTGCCCCAACGCGAGGCGGATCGTGCCAAGCTTGGCAATGGGTGCGCTAACGCGGATGGGTGCGCTAACGCGGATGGGTGCGCTAACGCGGATGGGTGCGCTAACGCGGATGGGTGCGCTAACGCGGATCGCCTCCCCTTGCCGTTGGTGATCGGACATTTTTTTCGTCAGGCTGATCAGTGCCTCAAAGGTGGCGATCGCCTGGCCATAATCCCCCAAACTTTGATAGGCATTGCCCATCCCCAGTAAAGCCTCCACCAATCGCCCTTGATTCGGTTGGGGTTGTTGCCGCTCCAGGGGTAAAAACCGTTGAAAATAATCTAAAGCATGGGGATAATCTGTCAATTGCCCATAGGCAATGCCCACATTAAACAGTGCTTGGCGTAGAGCATCGGGAGGCGCATCTTGGCCCACCAACGTTAAATATTCTTGCAAAATATCAATGGTTTGGTGGGGATGGTTGAGATGGGCGTGGGTATCTCCCAAATAGAATAACGCAGCTTCTAGGGTTTTAGTGGGCGGTATTTGCATCGCTTCCACCCAAGCTAAATATTGCTCCAAATATTCAATAGTGGCCTCATCCTCTTGGCTTAAATAGCAAATTTTCCCCAACACAAACAGCGTTGCGCCAATTTGCTGAGGATTATCAAGACTATTAGCCCGCTGCAAATAAATTTCCAAATAGTCGCGAGCTGTCCCTAGCTGCTCACGGGCATAGTAGGCCGTTCCCAACTGTAAAGCCACCAACGCTAAGGACTCATCCACTGCCCCCGTCCAATCCTGGCGATCATAGTAAGCCTGAAGATATTCGAGGGTTTTGGCGTAATCTTGCACTTCATAGGCCGCCGTTCCCAACTGCCAAAGGGCTTGATCCACACCTTCGAGACCGGGCATTAAGTTGAGGTACTGCTCCAAATAGGTGAGGGTGGCGGTGTAGTCTTTTTGTTTAAAGCTGGCGGTTCCCAAGGCAAAATAAACCGTTGAGGGGATTAGGTTGGCCTCAGCGGTGGTGAGAGCTTGCTGGAGCGTGGCGATCGCCTCCCCATAATCCTGTTGATCATAATGGGCTAACCCCAATTGCACCAAAGCCTCTGGCTCCTCTCCCCCTTGGGCAAAATAGGCTTGCAAATAGGCAATAACTTGGGCCGGTTGTTGCTGATGGTGAAAAGCAGCCCCTAAATCGCGATACACCGTGGCGGGGGGGGGAAAGTCGGGGGTTTGTGCTCCGATTTGGAGGTATTCCTCCAGATAGGCGATCGCCTGAGGATATTGCTGTACATGGATTTGCGCCTGACCCAAATGCAGGAGCGTCGTCAGGGTAATTTCAGGATCAGCCCCTTGGCGGGCGATGGGTAAATAGGCGTGGAGATACTCGCTGGCTTTGTCGTAATGGCCTAAATGGTAATGGGCATAGCCGAGATGGGCCAAGGTTGCCCCATCCCCCGCCGTTAGGGCCTCCCCTTTCACCAATTCGAGGCATTGCTCTAAATAGGCGATCGTTTTGGCGTAGTCGGCGCGGGCATAGTAGGCATTGCCCAAATAGAGATAGGTGGTTCCCAAACTCCCGGCTTCCCCGGCTTCAGGCAGGGCCGTGAGATACCGCTCTAGGTAATGCACCGTTTGATCATAGTCTTGGAGGGCGTAGTAGCTGGCCCCCAAGCCGTAGAGACAGAGGGGAACCATGGTAGAGGGGGCATGATCGACAATGGCTTCATAGAGGGCGATCGCCTCCGAAAAATAGCCCCAATCCTGCAATTGCCAATGCAACGGCTTGCCCTGCTCCACCGGCAACAACAGCACCTCACTGGCCTCTTCCCAAGCCGCCAAGGCCCGAAAATGCTCAAAGGATTCTAAATAGCCCCGCACCCGCTCTAAAGGGGAATCACTCGGCGGCGGCTGATAGAGTTGTAAATAGAAAAAGGCCCAACGAATATGGGCAATATCACTGAGGCTATCCTCCCCAAACAAGTCCCGCAAACTGGGGGGCGGCGGTACAGGGGTCGTTGCATCCCGCAGGCCACTCCAATATTGGACACAGGCAATAAACCGCGCCAATCGGGACAAGGTTGGGGCCGAATCAGCCGGGGCATCCGGCTCCCCCGTGAGGTAAAACCGTTCATCCCGGTAACGAGTCCGCAGGGCTTCACGGGCGGATAACTCCCGGAGTTTTAGGTTGTGATCGAGTTTAGAGTCAGTCATACCCTCTACCTCCCGGTGTTGCCTTTATGATTGTATGGAGGAAGGACGGAATGCGATAGTGGGGGGCATTGTGGATCATCACCGTTTCCAACCAAAAGCGATCGCTCAGGGTTTCAAAAGCTTGGGCCTGAAGGTGGGGATCTAAATCCGCAATGAGAAACTGCCACCCCGCCACCGGAGCCGGCCCCCGTTGAGTAGCCCCCATGGTGAGCAGTTCATAGGCTAGGGGCATTTCCTGGGCTAGCCGTTGGCTCGCCCTTTCCAACAGGGCTGCAATGGGTACAGTGTCGCGCATCGCCCAGTCCTCCATTACTTCAGCATCCCCCGCCCCACTACCCTCTGCCATGGGTAAATCATACTCATAACCATAATCCCGCCAGTAGGCTTGGATATTGCCATTGTAGGGGGTGCTGCGGATTTCCCCCGCAATCATTTTGAGGGCTAGGGGGTGGCCTTGATAGGTTTGATGGATCGTTTCTAAGCAGTGATGATCCGCCTCGGTGGGCAGGGGAACGCCCCAATGCTGAAAGAGCGTGATCGTGGGGGGAAGGGCTAACCCTTTGAGGGGAATGGCTTGGGTTTGGGCGGGAAGGGTTGGGGGTAAGGTTTCGAGGGTGAGCAGGAGGCGCGATCGCATTTCCGGCAATGTGCCCAGATGGTTGAATAATTGCTGCACCGTATCACTGAAGGGGAGCGTTAACCCCTCAATCCAGAGTAAACAGGGCTTAGATTCTAATTTGGCGGCGATCGCCTCCATTAACCCCTTCACCCCCCCCCGCCGCTGGGTTTCTTGGGTAATCGCCTCCCCCAATACTTGACGGGCGATCGTCCCCAAGGCCAGACCGACCCCTTGTACTTCCACCGTTAACACCCAAGGATAGGCTTCGCGGAGGCCAACATCACCAATTAACGCCTGAGCCACGGTACTTTTGCCCATGCCCGCCATTCCCGTAATCACCACGAGCCGCCCATCCCCCTGAAAAGCCTGCTTGATCTCCATCAACACATCCCCCCGACCAAACCCCACCGGCAAAGGTTCCGGCGGTGCAGGGGGCGCTTGCAGATCCTCAGCGCGGAACGTTTCAAAGTCTTCCCGTTTGAGCTTGAGGTCAAAGGCCCGAAATAAGCTTTTAATCTGGTTGAGATCGTAACTTTGCTGACGGTAGAGAATATTTAACGTTGTTTCGACGGGCAAATTGGCCGTTTGGGCAATTTGCCGGGATGTCACCCGTAAATTTTGGGCTTGATAGTGGGTGTGAATTGCTGCCGCCAACTTTGCAGAGCCGCTATGGGTCAATAAGCTACCGCGTTGATTTCGGGGGGATGGGGCCATTGATCTCTTAAGAAGGGAACGGGGAACGGGGAATGGTGGGGTTCCGCATGGGGGGAGTGGGAAGTGGGGAGTGGGAAGTGGGGAGTGGGAAGTGGGGAGTGGGAAGTAGGCAGTGGGGGATGGGTAAGTGGGTCAAAGGGGATGCGTCAATTGCAGTCATCATGATAACTGACAGTACAAGTTGATCTTGACATCCTCCCCGGCCTAAAGGCACGGGGATTCCCAGTCTGTCCACATTAAGTGGACTCCTGATGGGTAGACAGACAAGCAACTGCCCCAGATCGGGGTCTAACACTGCTTAACGCCTGTCCATTCAGGTCGGCAAGCCCTGCCGCCATAATATTTACACTGGCATTCACGTCTCGGTCTTGTTCTGCACCACAGTTGAGGCACAGTACCGACCGCACAGAGAGATCCAACTTGCCCCACCGATAACCACAGCAGGAGCAAACCTGAGAGGTGGGTTCCCATCGGCTGATCACCCTCACCTCTCGGTCTTGGATCAGGGTTGCCTTGGCTTCACACATTGTTCTGATGTCTCGCCATCCAGCCCGACTAATCGCCCTGGCTAGACACCGATTCTTCACCATCCCGGCAACGTTGAGATCCTCCAGTACGACCACACTGTTTTCTCGCACCAAACGGCTCGTCAGCTTTTGGTTGGTATCCTTACGGATATCCCATTGCTTTGCTTCCGTCCGGGCGATCGCCATCCGCAACGACTCACGCCGCCTTGATCCTTTTGTGGCTCTGGCTAGTTTGCGTTTACCTTTACGGAGCTTCTGATCTAAAGCACGGGTGTCCCTCGCTTTGACCTTTGCGCCCGTGCTTAATGTGGCGAGAGTTTCAATGCCCAGATCTACGCCGACCCCTTGGTTTTTGGGTTCGACGGTGACAGGCTCCACCTCCACCACAAAGCTAAAAAAATACCGACCTGCACAGTCCTTGATCACTGTAACTGAACTGGGTTCAGAGGACAGTGGCCTTGACCATTTCGTTTTCAGTTTGCCAATCTTGGCGAGATAGACCTTCTCCCCTTTGATCGCAAATCCTCTTTGGGTAAACCGAGCCGATTGACGGTTGAGCTTCTTTTTGAATCGAGGAAAGCCAACTTTCGAGCCACTGCGCTTACCGCTGCGGGACTCGAAAAAGTTTTTGCAGGCTACGCCTAAGTTAATCACCGATTGCTGCAAGGCTACAACCGACACTGCTGACAACCAATGGCGGGCAGGGTCTTTCTTGGCTTGGGTAATGACTAAGCGTTGCAACTCAGCATTGCTGGGCCATTTTTCACCATGGGGAATCCCTTTAATCAGAGCCAGGGCATCGTTCCACACCACGCGGCAGCATCCGAACAGCTTGGCTAGTTCGGTTTGCTGACCTGGGGTGGGATAGATTCTGTACTGATATCGGCTTTTCATGGTGCTAGGATACCAAAGCTAGAGAGGATTGGGGCGATAGACTCCGGCAGAAAAGCCGCCCTGGAAGGCTTGTCCTGAGCTTGCCGAAGGGGCAGGGGCGAGGCTTCAGACCCATTAGTTTTGGTGAATGGTGCGTCAGGCCGAGTTGATTCGTCAATAGCATGATTGATCCTGTCTGACGCACCCTACGGCTCAAGGGTAGCTCAAGGGTAGGGTGCGTCAGAGCGATTCACCCATGAGAGAAAAACAGCCTAACAACTGACGCACCATCTTAATTTATTCGCAGAGCCAAGGCTTGCTGTGGGTTTCCCAGGTGACGAGTTCCGCTTCTGAGAACCAGAGGGCGATTTCCCGCTGGGCAGTTTCGATCGCATCGGAACCATGGATCAAGTTGCGCCCCACCTCAATACAGAAATCGCCGCGCAAGGTACCCGGTTCAGCGCTGAGGGGGTTGGTGGCCCCGATGATTTTCCGCGCCGAAGCCACCACGCCTTCCCCTGACCACACCATCGCCACCACGGGGCTAGAGGTGATGAAATCCACGAGGCCTTGAAAAAAGGGCCGCTCTTTGTGGACATCATAATGCTGCTCCGCTAACTCACGGGACACCGCCATAAACTTCATGCCCACCAGGGTAAACCCCTTGGTTTCAAAGCGTTTGATCACGTCGCCAATTAGCCCCCGCTGTACGCCGTCGGGCTTGATCATAATAAATGTCCGTTCCATGCCATCACTCCTTAAATGGTTCAATATGAGCAGTCCAATCGTTAGATTAGCCCATCGCGATCCGCTCTGCTGGATTTCTGCCACCTGGCCCCCTAAATCTGCCCAACTGGGGGATTGGGGCCATGAAATCCGGCTGTAGATTTAATCGGTGTAGGGGCGAAAAATTTTTCGCCCCTACAGGTTAACTATCCCGTTTGCGGGCGAGGGTCAAACCATCCGCCACCGGGATCACACTGAGGGTAATCCGTTCATCCCCATGGAGTTGCTCGTTAAAGTGGCGAATCGCTTCCGTGCGGGCATCCTGATCCGTGGGATCCGCCACCCGCCCCGACCAAAGCACATTATCAATCACCAATAACCCACCAGGCCGCAACAGTTGGAGCGATCGCTCGTAATACTCCAGATAATTGCGCTTATCAGCATCAATAAAGGCAAAATCAAAGGTTTCCCGCTGGCCCATGGTGAGGAGGCTATCGAGGGTTTCCAACGCTGGAGCAATGCGGAGGTGAATTTTAGCCGCTACCCCCGCCGCTTCCCAGTAACGGCTGGCGATTTGGGTCACTTCGCCATCGGTATCACAGGCAATCACCACCCCATCGGGGGGCAGGGCCAGGGCCACCACCAAGGCACTATAGCCGGTAAATACGCCAATATCGAGGGTTTTTTTCGCCCCAATTAGCTCCACTAAAAAGGCCATAAATTGCCCCTGTTCCGGTGCAATTTGCATCTGAGCCATGGGGTGTTGGGCGGTTTCGGCTCGCAGTTGGGTGAGGATATCCGGTTCCCGCAGCGAGACTTGCTGGAGGTATTCGTAAAGTTGGGGGGTGAGGTTGAGACTTTTCATGGGTGTGTGAGAGAGCGTCAGCAAATGTGAGGAGGCAGGATTGCCCCTCACTATAATCCTCGAATCCGGCCAAAACCGGATAACGTTAGAATCAAGAACTCTATTCTTTATTTTTAAACCGCCCTAAAATTCAATGTCCCGTTTACGTCGTGCCATTGCTGCTCAAGAATTTTTAGTGACCGCCGAAGTGATGCCTCCGAAGGGGGGCGATCCCCACCATATGCTGGCGATGGCTGCGGGGTTGAAGGGGCGAGTCCATAGTGTTAATGTCACCGATGGTAGTCGGGCGGTGGTGCGGATGTCTTCTTTAGCCGCTTCGATGTTGTTGCATCAGGCAGGGATTGAGCCGATTTGTCAAATGGCCTGCCGCGATCGCAATCTGATCGGCCTGCAAGCGGATTTAATGGGCGCTCATGCCTTGGGCCTCCACAATATCCTTGCCCTCACGGGGGATCCCGTTAAAGCGGGGGATCATCCCCAGGCCCGCAGTGTGTTTGATCTCGAATCGGTGCGGCTGTTGAAGTTAATCCAGCAACTCAATCAAGGCGTTGATGCCAATGGTAAGCCCCTCACTGATGGCAAATTGGATCTTCTCGTCGGGGCAGCAGTAGACCCCCAACTTCCCAGTTGGAGCAGTTTACAACGGCGGTTTGAGCGCAAGGTGGAGGCGGGGGCGCAATTTTTCCAAAGCCAGTTAATTTGTGATTTTGACCGTTTGGAAAAATTCATGACCCAAATTGCGACGGTGGGCGATCGCCCCATTCTCGCCGGAATTTTCCTGCTCAAATCCGCCAAAAATGCTAACTTTATTAACCGCTATGTGCCAGGGGCGAATATTCCCCCAACGATTATTGATCGCCTCGCTGCGGCCTCAAACCCCCTCAAGGAAGGGGTCAAGATCGCCGCTGAACAAGTGAAACTGGCCCAAAACCTTTGCCATGGCGTTCACATGATGGCGGTACGCCGGGAAGACTTGATCCCGGAAATTCTCGACCGGGCCGGGATTGCCCCGATTCAAGATCATTGATTGGGGGGGCAGGGGACTGAAGTCCGCACTACAAAAGGGTTAGGGGAGAACAGAAATATTTGTACTGCCGTGGACGGTTTTCACCCATTTCAGCCGTTTGGGCCGGATCGCCATGCGGGCGGTGGTGGCAGGCATGACGATAAACCAATGGAATAGATAGGTAAAGCCTTGAGCGAGGCTCACCAGGAAGGCCGTTGCCTCCCGCATCGAACCCACCGGCCTCACCCGCAACGACCCCACCACCATCCCCAAGAAGGCAAAGGACATTACCAAGGCTGACATGGGCATCATCACCGGGACATGATGGCGCAACACCACCATCAACAGATCAGGAATGGCCGCTGTGGGCAAGACATATTGCAGGATGAAGAAACAGATCAGATCCCAAGTTTTCAACACGCCCATGCGGTTACGGATGATCAATCGCCAATAGTCTAAATACCGTTGATAGCCCCCCTCGGCCCAGCGGCTGCGCTGATGCCAAAGGGCTTGGACACGAGTCACCCCCTCTTCGCCAATGGCGGGATCGAGGCAAAAGCCAATTTGCCAGCGATCGAGATGGAGGCGGATCGTTAAATCGAGATCATCGGTAATCGTTTCCTCATTCCAGCCGCCACACCGCGCTAAGGCCATTCGCCGCACAAACTGGCCATTGCCACGCAATTCGCCAATGCCACCGATGCCAATGCGCTGCTGTTGGTAGTAGCTATCCAGGTACATTTCCACCGCCTGACCCTTCGCCCAAAAGTTTTCTTCCGGGTTAGAAATGGCTTTGCGGACTTGGACGGCTCCCATTTGTTCATCGGCAAAGAGGGGGATCACCCACCGCAGCAAATCGGGGGCCACGATCGCATCGGCATCAAAGACGGCAATAATATCCCGGTCAATTTGGGCGATCGCCTGATTCAAGGCCCCGGATTTTCCCCCTCCGGCATTGGCGGGACGGTGAATCACTTGGAGTTGAGGAAATTCGAGGGCGAGGCGATCGATAATTTCGGGGGTGCGATCGGTGCTGTAGTCGTCAATCACCCAAACTTCATAGCGATCGCGCTGATAATCCAAGGCACAGAGTTGCCGCACCAACCGCTCAATCACCGCCGCCTCATTTTTCGCCGCCACCAAGAGGGCAACGGTGGGAGCCGTGGCTAAGTCTTGAGCCGCTAAGGGTTTAGGGGTAGGGTTGGGACGGGCCACCACCAAGCGCAAAATATTTACGCCAATCATCCCCGTTAGGGCCACCACCAACCAAATTCCCCAAGACACCAAATGAAGGGCGAGGACAATCCCCCACACCATCATCAACGCAAAGGCGGCTTTGGTGCGCCGTCCCCCAGTCCCCTGGAAAAAATCACTACGAAAATCTTCTTCCTCAGTTTCAGGATCAGACCAATCGGACAAAATCGCTTCGATGGGATCTAAGCCCTCATCGGGATCGGGGGTGTTCCAGGGGTTTTGGGACATGGTTCAACGGGATAAACAGCAAGGGAATGGGCGATCTGAAGGGAAGCGATGGGCTTTTTTGATGCTTTATTGTAGCCAAAAATGTTACAAAATTTAGCAGAATCTTAATTTTTGTAGCGAGGATTCCGCTCTGATATTCTAGGGAAGTTCCCCAAGCCTTTTGACGCAATTTTACCAACGACCGCCCGAACGGGTTTGGGGGTGTTGCCCATTGCAATGTTGTTCATGGCGATTTAAACAAACATGATGATCATCCAAAATTGGTTAATCACCCTCAGCATAGGTTTGGGTTCCCTCCTGTGGGTGGAAGTGGTGCGCGATCTTTACCATTGGGCGGCGCACCAATGGCCGTTACTCTATCGTCTCCATGGTTGGCACCATCGGGTTTTTCGCCCCGATCTATCGGTGATTAGCCCGGAAATTTACCGCCAAGCCCATTGGTATAACGATGTGCCGGAGGCGTTGGTAATGCTGGTGATGAGTTTGCTCCCCTGGGCGATTCCCTTGAGCCTCTCGTTTCCTCAGCCTTGGGTGGTGAGCTTGGGGACGGTTTATACGTTGACATTTTTGGTGGGGGCGATCGCCCGTGGTTCCGGTTGGCCCCAAGCGGATGAATTAACGGATCTCACCCATCGCCCCGGCCCCTTTGATGCAGCCCCGGCCCCCTGGTTTGTAAATCGGACTTACCATTGGCGGCATCATTTCGATGACCAAAATGCCTACTATTGTGGCACGTTAACGCTGGTGGATAAAATCATGGGGACAGCACTTTCCCTGAAGGGTAAACGCATCGCCGTCACGGGAGCCTCTGGCACATTGGGCCGGGCATTGTTGGCGCAACTAAAGGCGCGAGGCGCGAAGGTGACAGCTTTAAGTTCCCAAACTACGCCGATCTTCCTACCGGGGGAAACGGAGCCGTTGCCCTTGGTGACGTGGCAGGTGGGGGAAGAGGCGGCCCTAGCGGCAACCTTGGCAAAAATCGATATTTTGATCCTCAACCATGGCATCAATGTCCATGGTCAGCGGGATGCCCAAGCCATTGAGCAATCCTATCAAGTCAATGCCTTTTCCAGTTGGCGGCTCTTGGAATTGTTTTTAACGACGGTGGAGGGGAATAAGGCGATCGCCACTAAAGAAGTATGGGTCAACACCTCAGAAGCTGAAGTGAACCCGGCCTTTAGTCCCCTCTACGAACTGAGCAAACGCACGTTGGGGGATTTGGTGACATTGCGCCGCCTCGATGCCCCCTGTGTGATTCGCAAGTTGATTTTAGGCCCCTTTAAAAGCGAGTTAAACCCTGTAGGCGTAATGGCCCCCGGTTGGGTAGCGCGGCAGATTGTTAATCTCGCGGTGCGGGATGTGCGGGATATTATCGTCACGATCAACCCCTTAACCTATGTGCTGTGGTTGCCCAAAGAATGGGGGCGATCGCTTTATTTTCGGTTGTTTAGTCGGTAGGTTTTGGGGGAACGGGGAACGGGGAACGGGGGATGAGGAACGGATCGTTTTGATGGGTGTGGGGGCGAAAAATTTTTGTGCCTCCGGCAGGCTTACGCCAACGCCCCTACATCAACCCTTCCTACTTCCTACTTCCTACTTCCTACTTGCCGAGCCTGTTTGACCATCGCAATCAAAGTCTGATGAGCATCTTCGGAATCGCTCAAGGTGTGATCAAAGGCAATGCGGATCGTTTCGGTGTTGCCTTGGGCTGTGGCGTTAATCGTCATCCCTTCGGGATCGATCGCTAGCAATTCCGCCTGTTCGGTGGCGGGGCGATCGCCATACACTTGGGCATAGAGGGCGATCGCCTCGGCATGATCATCATTCATGTGGGCACAGATGCGATCGCTCACTGCGGGGGTAATCGGGTCAGCCATGGAAATTTTTCGCTAAACAACGGGTACAAAACTTGAGTATATCCTCTGGGTTGCGGGTTTGTTGGGGATAGGCGATCTCAGGACGTTGGAGGATCAGCAATCGCACCCCCAAGGCTTGGGCCACCTGCTCCTTGACCTCTTGCCCCCCTGGGGTTCCCGATGCTTTGCTCACCACCGTATCAATGCCCCACTGTTGCCAGAGGGCGAGTTCCAACGGGGGAGTAATGGGGGGACGGAGGGCGATGAGGCGATCGGGGGTAAATCCGGCGGCGAGGGCGGCATTGAGGGCGATGGCACTGGGCAAAATCCGCGCAAAGAATGTGCCGCGATCTTGCCAAGGGGCCAACTGAGCCAAAGGGCGATAACCAACGATGAACAGGACGCGGCGATCCTGCAAGCAATCCCCCGCCAACAATGTGGCCCAATCCGGGACGGCGATCGCCCCCCTTATCTCCAAATCCTGCCGTTCATAGCGGAGATAAGGGAGATCATGGGCTTGGGAAAGGGCGATCGCCCCCTGAGAAATCACCGTCGCGTAGGGGTGGGAGGCATCGATAATGCCGCAAATATGATAGTTAGTGATGAAGGGGAGTAGATTTGTGGGATCTAAGCAGCCAACCCTGACCTGAATTTGGGAATGCTGGGGATAAAGTCGGGCGGCGGTGGGGGTGGTGACGGTGATCACCAAAGAAATGCCGTAGGGGAGGAGGAAATTCACCAGATCGCGACTTTCTGAAGTTCCCCCGATTAACCACAGGGCCGCCATTATTCCGGTTTTGGCCGAGGCTGATCCCTAGGTTCTTGAGGGGTGGACTGCTCCAATAACGCCCGCACCTCCGGCGGCATCACATCCACCAGGGCGATCGCCGCCGGATCATCGCTCTCCTCAGGATCAGCCTTGGGCAACGCTCCCCCCCGCAACAGCGTTAACTGCTCCATCGTGTCCCCGATGACACTGGTCAGGTTTTGGCGGGTGTAGCGGTGGTTTTCCTGCTCTTGGCGCAGGGCATCGAGGGCGCGATCGCGCTCCTGTAACACCGCAATCAATTTTTGCCGCAATTGCGCCTCATCCCGCAACGCCGCCAATTCAGCGGCAAAAGTGGCTGCTTGGGCGGGATGGGTGGGGGGAGGAGTTTTGATCGCCTCCAATTCCCCTTGCAGTTTCGTGATTTCCGTTTGGGCTAATTTAAGCTCTTCCCGGCGTTGGCGGGCTTCGGTGTTATACAGCTTGCGCCAATGGGTCGCACTGGCCTGGGCCGCATCGCGATCGCGCTCCGCCTCCGCAAGACCCTGCTTCAACGTGCGAATTTCCGCTAACCATTGGACTAATTCTTCACTCATGCCTTGCCCTTGCTCAACAGATCACCATTGTTTCAGATTAACAAAGGAATTGCTGTGCTGAGTGGTCGTGATGGAGGGGCGAAAGGTTTAATTTTTGCGCCCCTCGCCCATCAATTTTGCTCAGGGTCTTAAAGGGATTGAGTCAAAAGGGAAGCTAAACAAGCCTGGAACGCCGCCGCCACCGTTGCCGCATCCTGATACCGTTCCCCCAACAGCGGTGCGGTTAAGGTTTCAATCACCTGCCGTAGCTCATCACTCAACCCCGGCACACTCACCACGGAAAAGCGGGGCGTATGGGTATCGAGGCGGTAATACTGGATGGGGGGGTTGCCGGTGAGCAGAAAAATTAAGGTGGGGCCAAGGGCGTAAAGATCCGATTGAGGACAGGGTTGCCCCCGATCCTGCTCTGGGGCGGTGTAGCCCTCTGCCCCAATGCGCGTGCCGTGGGGCGTGCCGATCTCCTTCACCGCCCCAAAATCGAGGAGGACAAGCTGGCGATCGCCCGTCCGGATCATCAAATTCGCCGGTTTCACATCCCGATGCACCAAGGGCGGATTCAACCCATGCAAATAGCCCAAAATCCCACACAACTGCACCATCCATTGCAACGCCTCCGCCAACGGCACAACCCCGTTCTGCCGCACCCATTGCTCCAAATTCACCCCATGGATCAACTCCATCGCCAGATAGGTCTTGCCATGTTCCGTAAAGGAATCGTAATAGCGGGGAATGCCAGGATGGTTGAGGCTGGCTAAAATTCGCGATTCCCGGGCAAATAATTCATGAGCCTTGGGGATTTTCGCCATATCCGCATTCATTGCCTTGAGGACAATTAACTGCCCCCGCGTTGCATCCCGCGCTAAATAGGTGGTTCCCATCCCCCCCTGTCCCAAAGTCTTCAATACCTGGTATTGCCGGATCAACTGTTGGGGTTGGTAGAGCATTTCGCCGCAGTGGATGCAAAACAGCGCCGAAGCCGGATTATTCTCATGGGCGCAACGGGTTGGCGGTGGTGGGGGTTGATAGTGGAATTGAATCCGGGGGCCGCCATGGGCCAATTGCAAAAGGGCATCCCCAGGGATCAGGCTTTGGCGAATTTGCCGGCCGTTGAGAAATGTACCATTGGCCCCGTAGCTAATAATCCGCCATTGCTGATCTTCACAGCGCAGTTCCGCATGGTAGCGGGAGACCTCTGGGCAGTAATCCAAAACAATCTCATTATCACTGGCGCGACCAATGCGGATAATCTCGCTATCTTCAAATTTCCATTCTCGCAGGGGGGTGCGACCGTCCAAAAGGGTGAGAGTGAGCATGGGAAGAGCCTGAGAGAGCCTTAAGCGTGAGGGCAATGGGTGACAGCTTTAACCGAAGCATTAGCCAAGAGGGTTAGGGGATTGCGTCGGGTATTGCCCACCAGGAGAGGGTTGCGGATTTAACGTCCTAACAATACTGACTACTGCTATACAAGCCCGTTCACCCATCATCAAAAACCGCCTTAACGTCCCGCTTTGAGCAGGGAGCGGACTGAACTACGAACTGGGATGGGTGAACAAAGGGCGGCTAGAACTGATCGGCGTTGGGACGCATTTTAATCCGGATTAAAATGCCGGTGATGTTGTCATGGCCATTGTATTCGTTGGCAAAGTCGATGAGTTTAATTAAGCCGCTGTCGAGGTTGGCTTTTGAGGCAATCAGGGGCACGAGGTATTCCCCATAATGTTTCTCCAGCAGGTCGTTATCGGATAATCCATCGGAACAGAGGAGTAATAATGTATCTTCGTTAAGTTCTAAAAATTGAACGTCGGGGTGAACGTAGTCGTTATCCCTTGGCCCTAAGGCTTGAGTGAGTTGGTAGGCATCGGGGCGGGCGTAGGCATCTTGGGGGTCAACGCCTCGGAGGATTTCCCGTTGGCCGACTTCGTGATCGACGGTGAGTTGTTCGATGCCCTGCTTGCGGGTGATCCGGTAGACGCGACTATCCCCCACATGGGCGATCGCCACGTTGATATCCTGCACCAACACCATTACTAAAGTAGTTCCCATCCGGCCACTGCCGGAGCGGGCGTTTTTCATGTTGACGGCGTAGAGCTTTTCATTGGTCATTAAAATGCCTTCGCGGATCACGGCTTCATCGGGGAGTTGGCTGCGATCGCTCCAATGGGTGGCGAAATATTGCTGAAGGGTTTCCACTGCCATTGCACTGGCCACTTCTCCGGCGGCATGGCCCCCCATGCCATCACAAACGATATAGAGGCCATGGGCTTGGATCTGCTTGCTCATGGCGTTTTCGCGGCGCACCATTGAGGTTTCAATACCAAAGTGATCCTCGTTGTGATCCCGCTGTTGGCCAATGTCGGTAAACCCGGCATCGGCCAAACTGAGGAGTTGCATGGGCAGAACGACGGTAGGCATATCATCCCCCATACCCCGATAGGTGATTTTATCGGGGTCTTCTGGGAGTTCCAATTCTTCGAGATCTTCCCGGTCGGGGGGGGCAGCTTCTTCGATTTCTTGTTGACGGGCGATCGCCTGCAATTCCCCCCGGGCCGCCTCCACCGTTAGCAATTCCCCTCCTTCAAACCGATCCAAAAGCGTCATCATCGGCCCGTAGAGGGTGCGCCCCGATGCACTAAACAGCCGTTTCCACAGTTGGCCCAAGGTATTGAGGGGGGGAGCAGGTTGATCGAGGGGGTCGGGGATCAGTTGGGCAAAGCAGAGCAGTTGATCTTCATCAAGGCGGAGGTTGCTATCGGTGAGCAAACTCTGGCAACAGCGGAACTTGGCTAATTCTGTCCAGAGCCGTAGGGTTTCATCGAGCCAATAGAGGAGTTGTGAAAACGGGATTGCTTCGCTGCCCCAGGCTTGGGAGAGTTGATCCCAATCGGAGCGATCGCCAATCACAATCACACTGCAATTTTCCCCTTGCCAAGTATCTTGGAGAACCGGGATCGCCGGACTGAGGGATTCTTGGAGGACGAGATAGGGAATGGCGGCATCCATCACCCCCAAATGCCGCCAAAATTCAACGTTGGGGCCTTGATCCACGACCGCATCTTCCGCTGGGGCGGTATCGTTTTGATCCTGTTGCTCGACGAGGAGGTCGAGATAGGTTTTTTGCAGGGGTTGGCTATCCCAGACCTTGATTTGAGCAGGGTTGGCAGGGGTTTCGTCAGGGTTGAGGGGTTGATAACGCTGTTGGGGATCGAGGGGATTGAGGGGATTGAGGGGTTCCGATTCGCCCCCCGTTTGTAGTGCGGACTTCAGTCCGCCTCCGGCTTGAGCATCGGTGGGATTGAGGGGTTCCAGTTCGGGGTTGGCATCTGCCAAGGGGAGGGCGATCGCCAGCAGCGGTTTCGCCACCATGGCCCCGCATTGTTCACAATCCTTTGCCGTCCAACTCACCTCAGCCCCACATTCCGGGCATTCCTGAACAGTGAGCGAACTCCCGCACCGCTGGCAGAATTTATTCGCTTCCGGGTTTTCAAATTGGCATTCAGGGCAAATGATCATGGCTAGGCTAGAAGTAGGGGCCAGGGGAAAAAAGAGGCAATCAAGACATCCGATAACCGATGGCATGGCGATGCCATACGTTCAAGTGTAACCAATGCGAGCAAAGCCAATTCTGGAAATTTTTTAAAAGTAGGGGCGGATTGTATCCGCCCTGCAAGGGAGAAGGGACTTTAAATCTGGCTTCACTTGAAAAGAAAAGAGGATAGAGCAGAAAGGAGAGAGTGAAATTGAGATTTCCCCCTCACTTCTCACTTCTCTATCCTCACTCCTTCCCTAACGATAGCGATCGCCTAGTGCGGCGCGGGCCTGCTCCCGGTCGTCAAAGTGGATTTTTTCTGTGCCGAGGATTTGGTAATCCTCATGGCCTTTCCCGGCAATCAGCACCCCATCACCAGGTTGGGCGGTGAGGATGGCTTCTCGGATGGCGGCGGCGCGATCGCCCTCCACGATCGGCTTCAGGGCGGGATCAATGCCCGCTAGCACATCTTGAAGGATCTGCTCCGGGTTTTCGGTGCGGGGGTTATCGGAGGTGACGACGGCAATATCCGCTAATTCGGCGGCAATTTTGCCCATGATCGGCCGTTTGGTGCGATCGCGATCGCCCCCACAGCCAAAGACGCAAATCGCCCGCCCCGGAATAAAGGGCCGTGCGGCTTTAATCAAATTCTCCAAACTATCCGGCGTATGGGCATAGTCCACAATCACGCTAATATCCTGATCGGGCCGCACCTGTACCCGCTCCATCCGCCCCGGCACACCGGCAAACTGGGGCAACTGAGCGACGATAAAGTTCAAATCTACGCCTAAATGCAAGGCCGCCCCCGCAGCGGCCAGAAAATTGGCCAAATTAAACTGACCCACTAAGGGAGATTGAAAGGCCGCTTCTCCTTTGGGGGTATGGATTACGCCGGTTACACCCGTAGCGCCATAGTCCAAATCACTCAACCACAGATCGGCTTCAGGATTGCTAATGCTATAGCTCCAAGCCTTCGACTCCCATTGCGCCAATAACCGCTGACCGTAGGGATCATCCCCATTAATCACCGCCCGACCTGTACAGTATTCCTCATTAAAAAGCAGAGCCTTCGCTTGAAAATACCGCTCCATGGTTTCGTGATAATCCAAATGATCTTGGGTGAGGTTCGTAAATACTGCCACCTCAAAAGGGCAACCCTTGACCCGTCCCTGATCCAAGGCATGGGAACTCACTTCCATCACGGCGTTTTGACTTCCGGCATTGCGGGCGGTGGCTAATTGCGCTTGCAAATCCACAGCAAAGGGGGTGGTGTGGGTGGCGGTTTCGGCATAGCCGGGCCAGCGGACGTAAAGGGTTCCTAGCAGGGCGGTGGGGGTTTGGCTGAGGAAGTATTCGATCAGGTGGGTGGTGGTGGTTTTGCCGTTGGTTCCCGTTACGCCCACCATCTTGAGGGCTTGGGCGGGGTAATCATAGAAGGCTTGGGCGACGGCGGCGCAGGTGTTCACCAGATCCGCGACGGGAATCACGCATTCCCCCCCCGTAGCAGGGATTTTTGCAGCGGCGGCGGGGCTAACCAGGGCGGCGATCGCCCCTCCCTTCAATGCCCCCGGCCAAAATTCCCCCCCATCGACCCGCGTCCCCGGCATCCCAATAAATAAATCCCCCGGTTGGCAGGCATGGGAGTTTGTCGATAAGCCTTTGACCTCCTGATCTAGGGCGGGATGATCCGGCAAGGGGCTTAAACCGGGAACAAGATTCAATAACGCTTTTAACTGCATGAACAACTCCTCAGGGGACTTTAGGGGAATGTGGCAAGAATTTCCCTACGTTGTACTCAATTTTTTCAGCATTTGCGCCACTTGGGCCACAGAAGCACGGGCGGAAAAGCGGGGAATGGGGATTTCTGCCCCATTGTGCAGTGTGGTTAACACGGGGATTGTGTATTCATACTGGGCAAACCAAGCATCATTGGTGGTGATGTCCCGGACTTCGAGGGTGAAGGCGGGATCGGTGACTTGGGCGAGTTTTTCTTCAAGGCCGGTGCAGAGGTGGCAACCGGGTTTGCTGTAGAGGATGAGGTGCATGGGAAGTGGGAAGTGGGAAGTGGGAAGTAGGAAGTGGGAAGTAGGAAGTGGGAAGTGGGAAGTGGGAAGTAGGAAGTAGGCGGTATGGTAGGGGCGTTGGCGTAAGCCTGCCGGAGGCACAAAAATTTTTCGCCCTGGGCAAATATGGTAGGGGCGAAAAATTTTTCGCCCTGGAAGTGGGGTTTGTCGTGCGGACTTTAGTCCGCATTTTCGGGTTGGGGGGGATCGGTTTCTAGGTCGGGTTGGAGTTGGAGGAGGCGGGCGCGGTTGCGGCTGGCTCGTTCATAGTTGGGGTCGAGGGTGAGGGCGGCATCGTAGGCGGCTAGGGCTTCGGCGTAGCGGTTGAGGTTTTCGAGGGTGATGCCTTTGTTATTCAGGGCGTTGATGTGGTTGGGGTCTTGCAAGAGTGCGTTTTCGTAGGCCGCTAGAGCGTCTTGGTATTGCCCCAGTTCATCCTGGGCATAGCCAATATTATTCCAAGCGCGGGCGGGGTTGGCGGTTCCCCAATTATCATCGCCTTTGAGGGCACGATCGCAACTTTTCACCACACTTTGATACAACAGGGTGCGATCGCTGGCAAACAGTTCTCGCTCTGTCGTGCTGGTTTCGGGGGTGATGAGTTCCAGTTGGGTGAAAATGGGGAGGAGAATCTCAGCGTCATTATTGCGGGGATCATTGGCCAGCTTAAGCAGGACGGCGCATTGGTTATACCAACCAAGGGCATAGTTTTGATCGGGATCGCGTTGAATCGCTTCCCGATAGGAAACGAGGGCGCGATTGGGTTCCCGGAGATCTCGGTCGTATTTCACCCCCTGATTGAGCCAGAGGGCGGGGTCGCTGTCGTTGAGGGCGATCGCCTTTTCGCAGGCTTCCAGGCCAAGATTGCCGATTTCTTCCCGACAACGATCAGCCCAGTATTGATAATCCTCTGGGTCTTGAGCTTGGGCCGTGGGGCTGAAGGTGACAAGGGCGATCAGTAGGCTAACGGCAATCCCCCCTGTTGTGATTAAACCCTTGGGTATCAATCGATCCATAACTTTTCCTCTTAGGGCATAGGGCTGATGTGATGGGCAAAGCGGGCTTAGGGTTCCCCGGCATGGTAGGAACTGCGCACTAAGGGGCCAGACCGGACATGACTAAAACCGAGCGATCGCGCCCGTTTCCCCCAATGGTTAAATTCTGCCGGTGTCCAATATTTGACCACAGGTAAATGGGCCAAGGAGGGGCGCAGATATTGCCCCAAGGTGAGGCGATCGCACCCCACCGCCCGCAAATCCTGCAACGTCTCCTCAATTTCCGGCTCCGTTTCCCCCAATCCCAACATTAACCCTGATTTCGTGGGTATAGCGGGATTGATTTGCTTTACCGTGGCTAAAACCGCGAGGGAGCGATCGTACTTTGCCCCCCGTCGCACCGGCCCTTGAAGCCGTGCCACGGTTTCTAAATTGTGGTTATAGCAGGCGGGTTGGGCAGCTACCACTTGGGCAATGCGATCGCCCTGGGCCTGTTCATAGCCTAAACCGCTCCAAAAATCCGGCGTTAACACCTCAATTTCTGTTTCAGGATTTAAATCCCGAATCGCGTTCATCGTCGCCACAAACACCCCCGCCCCGCCATCGGGGAGATCATCCCGTGCCACCGCCGTGAGTACCACATAGCGCAGCTTGAGCAATTGCACGGCTTCAGCAACCTTTTCCGGCTCTGTCGGATCTAACGGCATCGGGGCATGGCCCTTATCCACCTGGCAAAAGCCACAACTGCGGGTACAGGTCGGCCCCATTAACAAAAAAGTTGCCGTGCCTTGGGCATAGCATTCACCCCGATTGGGGCAGCGCCCCTCCTCGCAAATGGTGTGAATATTGCGCTGGCGAATAATGCGCTGAACAGTGGAAAGCTCGCTGGCTTTACCAATGGGGCGACGCAACCAGGGCGGCAACGCCGCTAATTCAGAACGAGCCTGCACCACAGTCAAATTCCTAACTCAATCTTTGCATTCTAGCGTTTACCCCACCGTTCCCCCGTTTGTTGTGAGGACTTCAGTCCTCTCCGGGAAAGCCTACGGTTTATACACATCTCACGGCCTGATCCCCCCGGCTACGCCGACCCCCTTTTTAAGGGGGTTAATCCGGAACCCCTTTTTAAAGAGGGCAGAGGGGGATCTCGCTCCGCCGCAGTCAACAACGAACAGGTTTATCATCAGGACTTCAGTCCTCTCTGGGAAAGCGGAGTAAAGTCCGCAGTACGAACATTTTTCGCGAGGCCCTCAATCCTGATTTTTCCCCAACAGCAAAAAATTACCCTTTCCGCAAGGGCTAGACTAATGTAGGATCAATGCTTAATATTCCCCCCAAGAGGAGTTAGTTGTGGCTAGTCAGAAGATTCTTGTAATTGATGACAGTCGGGTGATCCGACGCATGGTGAAGGATATGCTCCCCGTTGGTAACGTGGAAGTGATCGAAGCCAAAGACGGGATCGAAGGCCTCAACTTGATTCGCGCAGAAAATCCCACCCTGATCATGCTCGACTTTCTGCTGCCCAAGAAAAATGGCTGGGAAGTCTATCAAGAAATTCAGCAAGATCCCAAACTGGCGGTTATCCCTCTGATGTTGATGTCGGGACGGAAGGAAGAAGTCACGGAAAAATTGCCGGAACCCTTTGAATTTTTCGCTTTTGTTGAAAAACCCTTTGAGAAAAATCAATTGGTGACGGCGATTAAAGAGGCGATGCAGAAGTCTGCCCTCAAGAAGAAAACTCTCAAAGTTGCCCCCGTTGCAGCACCCCCTGCCCCGGCTCCGGCCCCCGTTGCTGGTGGTGGCGGCAGTAGTCCGGCGGAACTCCAAGCCCTCAATCAGAAAGTGGCCCAGATGGAGAAAGAAATTGCCCTGCTGAAAAAACAAATGGGTCAATTGGTACAGTTTATTAAACAAAAACTGCGTTAGTGTTTTTGCCCTTCACCCGGCAGCATTTAAGATAAAGCAAAGAATTTGGCGGTGATTTCATGGTGGATTTGCTCCGGGTGGAACAGCTTAGAATTGCCTATCCGACCCCCTACGGGGAAACGGTTTGGGCGGTGGATGGGGTTTCTTTTCGCATTGATGCGGGGGAACGGTTGGGGTTTGTGGGGGAGTCGGGTTGTGGGAAGAGTACCCTAGGCAGGGCGATGTTGCGGCTGTTGCCCCCGACGGCGCAGATTGAGGGGGAAATTTGTTTAGAGGGCCGCTCGATTTTTGAGTTGGATCGTTCCCAGTTGCAGCGGTTTCGGGGGGAGGCGATCGCCCTTGTTTTTCAAGACCCGATGACACGCCTCGATCCCCTGATGACCATTGGCGATCATTGCTTGGAAACGCTCCAAGCTCATCGCCCCCAGTTGAGCAACAAACAGGCCAAGGCCAAATCCTTGGAGGTTTTAGACGCGGTGCGGATTCCGGCGGCCCGGTGGGAGCAATATCCCCATGAATTTAGCGGCGGGATGCGGCAACGGGTGGCGATCGCCCTTGCCCTCCTCCTTGAACCGCAGTTAATCATTGCCGATGAACCGACAACGAGCCTAGATGTGACGGTTTCGGCGGAAATTTTGCGGGAGTTAACCCGGTTATGCCAAGAGCGGAATTTAGGGTTAATGTTGATTTCCCATGATTTGGCCTTAGTTGCCGAATATTGCGATCGCGTCGCGGTGATGTATCAGGGGCAAATGGTGGAAACCGGCCCAGCACGGGATATTCTCACCCAACCCCAACATCCCTATACCCAATCCTTAATTGAAGCAGCGCTCCATATCCAAGCCCTACAAACCCCCGCACCGGAACCGGAAACAACCCCTGCACCGCTCCTCCGGGTCAGCCATTTAAAACAGCATTACAGCCTAGAGGCGAGTCTGTTGCAACAGTGGTTTTCAGGAAAAACGGCCCCGGTGATTAAAGCGGTGGATGATGTCAGTTTTGAGCTTTATCCCGGTGAGGTGTTGGGTTTGGTGGGGGAATCGGGTTGTGGGAAAAGTACGCTATCGCGGACGATTTTGCAGTTGGTGCGCCCCACGGCGGGAACGGTAGAGTTAAACGGCCAGGATATTACCCAGTTAACCCCTAGCCAACTGCGGCCCCTGCGGCGGCAAATGCAGATGATTTTCCAAGATCCTTTGGCTTGTCTGAATCCGTTAATGACGGTGGGCCAAAGTATTGCCGATCCGCTGCTGATCCACGGTTTAGCTCAAGGGGAGGCGGTACAGGCGCAGGTGGCGGCAATCTTGGCGCGGGTGGGCCTTACCCCCGTGGCGGATTATATGGATCGCTTTCCCCGTGAGCTTTCGGGGGGGCAACAGCAACGGGTGGCGATCGCCCGTGCTTTAATTACGCAACCTCAGTTACTGATTTGTGATGAGCCGGTGAGTATGCTCGATGCCACGGTTCAAACCCAGGTTTTGGATCTGATGCGGGATCTTCAGGGGGAATTTAACCTCACCTATTTGTTTATTACCCATGATCTTTGGGTAGCGCGGTTTTTGTGCGATCGCATTGCGGTGATGCAGGGGGGCAAAATTGTCGAAATGGGGGAAACAGAGGAACTGTTTACCAACCCCCAACACCCCTACACGCGAACATTATTGGGGGCTGCGCCGTTGTTGAGTCAGTTTGCTTGAACCCCTCACCCCAAACCCCGTAGGGGCGAAAGGTTTAATTTTTGCGCCCCTACCGGCCAAAATGGGGCAAAATTTGGGGTTAATCTTGCCGGGGGATCAGTTCCGGGCGTTGGGTTCCCAGATCGCTGATCCCAGCGGCGTAGACCATGGCGAATAGGCTGGCGGTGACGGGGGTTTCCGGGACGAGGGTGCTAGGGGTGAGGTGGCTGGAGACTTTCCCTTCACTGGCATCAGGGGTGAGATAATTGGAGCCTAAGACTAAAAGCAGTGTGGCGGTAAACAGGGCGAAATTTTGCGTCTTCATTGCGATGTTCTGTAAAAGCTTTACGAAATAGGCAAAGGCGAGCGTTCATCCTATCATTTTCTTAAGTCCTCTGTTGATGCAGAGGGACAGAAAGGGCGATCGCCTTGACCATCAAAATCTACCTTAATCGAGAATCGAAGGGGAGGCGATCGCCCCCCTGGCCATTTCCCCAATTGTCCCCCCATGATTCAACCGATCTCCCTCCATGTAGAACGTCAGGGCGAAGGGTTTCCCATCCTCTGCCTCCATGGTCATCCCGGCTCTGGGCGGGCTATGGCGGTATTTACCGAAGCCCTCGCCCCCCATTACCGCACCCTGGCCCCCGATTTACGCGGTTATGGCCGCAGCCAAGTCCGGGAACCCTTTACAATGGCGGCCCATGGGGCGGATTTAGAAGCATTACTGGATCGTGAAGGCATTGAGTGCTGTTTCCTCTTGGGGTGGTCGTTGGGGGGGATTTTGGCGATGGAATTGGCATTGAAAGCACCCCATCGCTACCCTGGCTTGATCCTGATTGGCACGGCTGCCCGGCCCAGGGGCAAACATCCCCCGGTTTCCGGTTGGGAATTAGCCGCGACGGGGATCGCGGCCCTGTTGAACAGCCTTAAACCGGGCTGGCAGTGGAATATTGACACGTTTGGGAGGCGATCGCTCCTCCGTTATCTCATCCATCAACCCCACCCTACCCCCTATCGCTATCTCGCCCAAGCCGGGACTGCCGCCTATTTAAATACCAGTCGCCACGCCCACCGCGCCCTCAACACCGCTCTCCAAAAAGGCTATAACCGCCTAGAGGATTTACCCCGGTTGACAATGCCCGCCCTGATGTTAGCGGGGGCTGAAGATGTTCACATCACCGCCGCCGCGAGTCAGGAAACAGCGGCAGCACTGCCCGACTGTGATTGGTCTTGCTTCCCCAATACTGCCCATCTTTTACCGTGGGAAATCCCCCAAACCGTCACCTCCAGGATCCTCTCTTGGCTCGCTGGCCAGAGGGCCAGAGCGATGAGCGGGAAGTGATTGAAAATCCTATCCCCGTAAAAACAGATGACCACTGAGATCGGGAATTGTCTCAGGATCAATGATCTCCCCCAAAGAGTCATCAATGGTTAAGTCATTCGGCTTCATCTGTTTGATAGCGGTACGGATTCCCTGGGCTCCTTCTTCCTTGAGGTCTTCGATATAACCCGGACTGGACTCCTGGGCCTCCGATGCACTGGCAAAAGGCCCAAAATAGTAGGTACAACGGGGCTGCTCTGTGGTGATCTCAACCCAAAAGGCTTTGCCGGTTGCCTCGAGAAATTTCAGCCAGATTTCTTTCATCTCATCCCCCAAAACGGTTGTTTTTAAACGCAGTGAGCCAGGGTCTCATGACCTCAGCTTTACATTCCTTAATAATTGCTGATTTTTACTCTACTTTATACTCCCTCTGTCACTTTTTTAAAAGTCGCATCTGACACAGTTTGCCCAAGGCCAGCGGGCCAGCGTTGCCGAAAAACCTCATACAACACCATTGCCGTTGCGACGGAGGCGTTTAAGCTGGGGACATTACCTTGAAGTGGGATTGCCACCAAACTATCACAATTACGCTCGGTTAACGTGCCGAGTCCTCGGCCTTCTGAACCAATCACAAGGGCGATCGCCCCCTGTAAATCCACCTGATGGATCGGTTGGGGGCTATGGGCCGCTGTCCCATAGATCCAAAACCCGGAGGTTTTCAACTCCATCAAGGCCTGTTGAATATTCGTCACCCGCGCCACGGGGAAGGTTTCCAGCGCACCAGCGGCCACCTTAAACACCGTCGGTGTAATCCCCACCGCCCGCCGAGCCGGAATCACCAACCCCTGCGCCCCCATCGCCTCCGCCGTGCGAATCATCGCCCCTAAATTATGGGGATCATTAATACTATCGGCAACAATCAACACCGGCTGCTCACTGACCGTCGCAGCATGGGCAATTAAGCGGGTCAGATCCCAATATTCATAGGGGATCACTTGGGCAACAATCCCTTGATGGTTGCCCCCCTGGGTCATCTGGCTCAAGCGATGGACTGGCACTTCATCAATCACCATCCCCTGCTCCTTGGCTGCGGCAATCAGGGGGCCAAGGCGGCTATCTTGACGGACTTTTGCCGTCACCCAGAGGCGGGTGGGGGGGCGATCGCCCCCCAAAGCTGCCACCACCGCATGGCGACCATAAACCAAATCATCCCTTGTGGTCATAACAGTCAAAATTCAAAATAATCGAGTAATTCACTTAAACGCGGGGGATTGGTGAGATAAAGATAGCCGAATAGCGTTTCGAGGCTGCTGGCCTGTTGATAAATGGCGGGATCTAACCGGGCGGGGGGACGTTTAGCCGCATTGCGACCGCGACGACAGAGATCCTGCTCCAAGGGCGTTAAATGGGGCAAAATTCGCGTTAACTGGGCTGCCTGTTGCTCTGCCCGCACCTGTGCCACCACATCTTGATGATAGGCGGCAATCCGTTGGGGGGGAATCAGATAATACATTCGCATCAATAGTTCATAAACACCATCCCCAATGTAGGCCAGCACTGTGGGCGACAACTGCTCCACCTGACAAAGGGAGCGCGGTAGAGGTTGAAGGCCATTCAACCGCTGCCGCGCCCACTGTTGCATTTCTGGGTTGGGAATTTGCTGTTCACCCACAGGCCTTTACGGTGTCCTATTGCGGGGGAATATTGGCGATCGCCTCCTCAACGGAAGGCTGCAACGACAGGAATTTCTCCAGCCGCACCAACTTCACCGTTTGAGTCACGCGAGCATTACTGACAATCTGGAGCGTCCCGCCAGCGGTTTGGGCCTGCTTCACCAGTTGCACCAACGCACCCAGACCCGAACTATCGACAAAATCAATTTGCGACAACGCCAGGACAACGTGCTTCGGGCCCGCATCAATACATTCCCCCAAAACCCGGCGAAACGTCGGCTCAGAAAAAGCATCCAGCAAACCCGTCAGCCGAAAAATTTGACAGTTTTCTTTGATTTCCCGTGTACCCCGCAGGCTCACGGTGAGATTCAGTTGCTCAGGAATGGCTCTACCCTCCCTACTCTAAACGGCAGTTGATCAGTCCCTCAGTATAACAGGCTGACCCAGCAGCGACTAGGCAGCGGCCCGATGCTCCCGCATCAAATCCACAAATTGCTTAAACAAATAATCTGCATCATGGGGGCCAGGGCTAGCTTCCGGGTGATACTGCACCGAGAACAGGGGCAGGGTTTTATGGCGCAAACCCGCCACCGTTTGATCATTAAGATTGAGATGAGTAATTTCCACATCTTCCCCTAAAGAATCTGCGGTGACAGCAAAACCATGGTTTTGGCTGGTAATCTCCACCTGTTGCGCTAAACCACAGGGTTGATTCAAACCGCGATGGCCAAACTTGAGCTTAAAGGTTTCGGCACCGAGGGAAAGGCCGAGGATCTGGTGGCCCATGCAAATCCCGAAAGTGGGTTTTTTCGCCGCCAAGAGAGCCGTAGCCGTGGCAATACCTTCAGTGACAGCGGCAGGATCGCCAGGGCCATTGGAGAGGAAAATGCCATCGGGGTTATGGCTGAGAATGTCCTCCGGGGAGGTGCTAGCCGGTACAACGATGACGCGACAGCCATAGCTAGCCAAACGGTTCAAAATATTCCGCTTCACGCCAAAATCAATAGCCACCACCGTTAAGGGGGTTTCATTGCTCCCGGCGGTGGCACTAAATTCCCAAACGGTATCCGTTGGGGTTTGCCATTCGTAAACTTGGGAGGTGGTGACTTCCTTCACCAAATTTTGCCCCGCCATGGAGGGGGCGGATTGCACCTGCCGCAACAGTTCTTCAGGATCGAGGATTTCCGTCGAGATGCCGCCATTCATCGCCCCCGCCGAGCGGAGCCGTCGGGTGAGGGCGCGGGTATCTAAGCCATAGATGCCGGGAATTTTATACTGTTTGAGGTAGTCAGGGAGGGATTGGGTCGATCGCCAATTGCTCGGGCGATGGCAAATATTCCGGGCAATGACAGCACGGATTTGGGGGTGGTCTGATTCTTCATCCTCGGCATTGACCCCGGTATTCCCCAGTTCTGGATAGGTAAATGTGATGATTTGACCGCGATAGCTGGGATCGGTAAGGACTTCTTGGTAGCCCGTCATGCCGGTATTGAAGACGACTTCACCGATGGCCGTCCCCGTTGCTCCAAAGGAAAAGCCGGGGTAGATCGTACCGTCAGCGAGAACGAGCAAGGCGGGGGATGCTTGGGAAATAGGCATATTTTAATGTTGCGTCTAACTCAGCCAAAGACTTACTTTAGCGGGATTCGTGGCGAGAGAAAGAATTCAATCGGACAATTTTAAGAAATGGGGGGAGGGCTGGAAGGGGGCGATCGCCCTAGCGGACAGAGCAAAAAAGCTGAACGCCTTACCCCAAGACGAATCTAGCCTCGAAGGTAGAATACCTACAAGCGCGGTAACAATGGGTGAGATTGACGCTCTCGTTTCCCTAGGGACGGGGGCAGACTAAACGGCGCGGTTACTCCATCAGAGATCAGGGGATGTTAACATGAGTAGAGCGTCAGCCTTAGATTGACTCAGTATATGCCTCCACATACTTCAGAAGATTGGATTAACTTGGCCAATGAACGCGCTGCTGATGCAGACGTAATTACCAAGAATCGAAACACTTCAGTCACGTCTGTTTATCTAGCAGGCTATGCCGTTGAATGCAGTTTAAAAGCACTCTTGCAAGATCGAGGAACAGGTTTTCCAAGGCATGGTCAGGAGGGGCATAATTTGAAAGGCTTATGGGAATCATGCAATTTTCGACTTTCTGATCTTCATGATTCTAAAGGGGAAAAAACATTCTATCTGACCACATGGGACACTTCACTCCGATATGAACTCACTTGTGATAGCTCCCTCAGTTATCAAGAGTTAGTGGAAGGAGCTAAACAGTTAACGGGATGGATAAAAATGAAAATTCGTCGCAATAAATCTAGAGGGCGTAGATGAACTATTCAGAAATCAAAGAGAAAATTGAACAAAATATGTCATCTGCTCATTTAATGATTGAGGATTTACGCATTCAACCAGATCAGTATCTCGGTTGGCGTATTGCATTGATTTCGCCGGATTTTACTAAAAAAACTGCTTTAGAACGTCAAAAAATTGTCCTCAATGGACTAGAATCCCTAACCATTCAGTGGTTAGACTTACTCACCCCTGAGGAAAAAGAATGGGCAGGTTCTTTACCTCTTGATGCTCCTGTGGAAAACCTGCCCCTATGGCCACAAGCATTAGCACGCCCCAGTAATCCTGAAACTGTCCTATTTGCTTCAGATTTAGAGGATGATTTAGATCCTCCTATCATTGCCACATTCTACTCTCTCAGAGGGGGAGTTGGTCGCTCTACTGCACTGGCTTATACAGCCAGAATTTTAGCCAATCGGGGGCGAACTGTCTTATGTGTTGATATGGATTTAGAAGCCCCCGGATTAGCAGCTTTATTCGGGAAGGAAAATGAAATTCAGCCAGAACAAGGTTTAATTTTTTCATTGCTGAGTTTAGATCAAGGTGAACGTCCTGATCTACAAAATCAAATTATTCGTATCTCAGAAACAGAGGAGTTATATTGTTTACCCGCAGGTTTACCAAATGCCAACTATGCAAGATTATTGAATTTTATTGATCCAGAGGCTTGGTATCGAGAAGACCGGAATCCTTTACGAGAATTGATTAATATTTTAAGTACGGAACTTTCGTTTAAGCCCGATGTTATTTTATTAGATGCGAGAACCGGAATTACTCCTCTCAATGGCCCCTTACTCTTTGATTTAGCTGATTTAGCTATTATTGTGTTCTTCCCTCACCCTCAAACTCAAATCGGAACTGGGGCATTAGTTCAAGCATTATTGGCTTCCCATAATCGTAGAACTGAACCTAAGCTCACACCTGAACCTAGATTTATTGTTTCACCCATTCCAGCTAGCCAAGCTCCAGAAGTGATTGAACGGTATCATCATCGTTCCCTTGATTGGATTAATCATTGGCTGGTCAGTTTGAGAGATAAAAGATTCAATTTTGAGTCAATTATTGAATCAGAAATCACCCATTTTATTCCCTATCGAGAAATAATTGCAACATCTGATCAAATTTTATCAACTCCAGAATACTGGCGTGACTTTGAGCCGGTTGCTGAGTGGATAGAGGGCTTACTGCCAATGGCTAGTGAGGAGAGTTTACCTGTGAGTTTATACCAAAATAGAGCCGAAATTTTGCAAGCGTTAGAATTCTCAGCCAGTAGTGCAGAATATCAAAGTAATTTGCTAAAAACCTTTGTGGAGACAAATTTAGTTGAGCGTGCGATGCAGCCTAATATTCCACTTGTTTTAGGCCGAAAAGGCACAGGAAAAACAGCAATTTTTCGTCGTCTGTTAGAAGATGATCAACAACATTCAATTGTAATTCTTGCGCCAACTCCGCTTAAAGATAATCGCCTTTGGGTTTTTACGGCTGAATCGTCTAAAGAGATTGATAGGCAGTTGGAAGCCCATCAAAAAAGTTGGCGTGAATTTTGGCTAATTCAAATGTGCCTTGCTTGTTATTTGTCTTGGCAAGGAGAAAAACCTCAACCCCATGAAACTTTAAGGGATATTTTATCCACTCCATTAAATACTGAACTTGACTTAAGCAACTGTATTGAAAGTTTCTTGCAAAAACCAAAATGTGGTATCTTGATGAAAGATTGGCTGATGCAGTTTGATCAATCTGCTTCAGACAGAACTTTTTTATTGATTGATGGGTTAGATACAAGTTTTGGTAGTGGTAAGTCAGAACAAGCACTCAGGACAAAATCTATTGCTGATTTGCTTTCCTTAATCAATGATTTAGAACATGATTTGACTCACTTTAGGTTTAAAGTCATGTTACGGGAAGATATTTGGCGCAGATTAGTATTTGAAAATAAAAGCCATTTTTTCGGTCGTTCAGTCACGCTTCAATGGTCAGAATCTGTCGATTTCTTTAAGGTAATTATCAAAGCAGCTTTACAGTCAAATACGTTTAAAGATTTAGTCCAATCTGTTGAAGACCAACAAGGCCAAGGGCATTTTTCATTCGACCGTGATGACTTAAATTTAACAGAGCAACAAGTTTGGAATATTTGGAATTTACTCGTGGGTGAACGAATGCGGGGCGGGAAATCGGCCTTTACCCGGAATTGGGTTTGGAAGCGGATTGCGGATGGCAGTAATAACCATAGTCCCCGTGCGCTGTTACAACTTTTCGCGCAAGCAACGGATTGGGAACGGCAAGAACAAGCAAGGAATGGCTATGGCAAGACTGTGATTCGCCCGAAAGCCTTAATTGCTTCCCTAGAAGAGGTATCGAAACAAAGTTTGGATGCTTTAATTCAGGAAGAGTTTCCAAATCTGGAAAACTTGGTTGAATGTTTAAGGAAAATAGGACGCTCTCCATTTAAGGCGAATGAAGTAGAGGGGTTAGATGATGAATTAAGTTTGGCAAAGGAAGTGGGCTTGCTTTCTATTTATGAAGGAACGAATGATGAAGTTGAGCGCTATAAAGTTCCGGATTTATACTTATCAGGTATTGGGATGACCCGGAAAGGTCAAGCCTAAGCGATCGCCTGTTGCATTAGGATAGGCTCTAGGGTCTTTATGTACTACCTAAAAAAAGAATGTCTTGTCATAGGACAATGAGCAGATTGGCAACAAACCCCGGCCGGATCTCGTCGGATCGGCCAGAATAAAGACCATAGATGTAACGCAAGAGTGGTTTTCCTCCTCCCCCAGCTTATGAAGAACAAATTTTTTACCCACCCCCCCCGTTGGGTTTATGGGTTGATCGCCCTGATCACCACCGGTACGATTTTCTTGGCCCAGCCCGTGCAAGCGATCTCGATTTGGGATATTATTCGCGGCGGTGCGCAAGTCCTTCAGGGGATTCAATTGGGCAGTATGTCCCCGGAACGGGAAATGTCCCTCGGTGGCCAAATTGATCAACAAATTAAACAACAACTGGCGGGTAATGGTACGCCGGTTGTTCGCAATGATCATCTCGCGACTCAATATATCAATACCATTGGTCAACGCATGGTAGAGCGTCTCACCCCCGAAGAGCGGCGGAACATTAACTTCACCTTCCAGGTGGTGAATGACCCAAATGTTAATGCCTTTGCAACGATGGGGGGCTATGTCTATATCAATGCGGGCCTGATGGTGCTGGCGGATACGGAGGCGGAACTGGCTGGTGTGATTGGCCATGAGATGGGCCATATTATTGAACGCCATGCGATTAAACAAATGCGAGAGCGGGCGATTCAGCAGGGGATTCTTTCCGCTGCGGGGTTGAATCAAGCTCAGGTGATTCAGTTGGGGGTTGAGGTGGCGTTAAATCTCCCCAATAGCCGCAGTGATGAAAATGATGCTGATACGTTGGGCCTGAGCATGATGCGCCGGGTGGGGTATCATCCTCTGGGGATGGCGAATTTCATGGCGAAACTGGCCCGTCAAGGCGGGGGCCGGGGGATGACGATCCTCAGTACGCACCCGAATCCGGGCGATCGCGTCAACAGCATTACGCAACAAATTGCCCAAAATCCCCCCACGCCTACGGAAATGGGGGGGATGGATACTCAAGCCTACTGCTTGGAAATACGGCGGGTGGTGAGCGATCGCATTCAATGTTCCTAGGAGGTGATTGTCCCGGCGAGGGGGGAACTGGCGGCGGCGTAGGCCTTGATGGGAATGCGCCCCGCTTGGTAGGCTAACCGTCCTGCTTCGGCGGCTAGGGCCATGGCTTTGGCCATTTGGGGGGGATTTTGGGCGAGGGCGATCGCACTATTGATCAACAACCCATCGGCCCCCAACTCCATGGCCGCCGCCGCCTCACTGGGCGCACCAATCCCCGCATCGACAATCACCGGAATTCGGGACTGCTCGATAATAATTTGAATATTGGCGAGATTTTTCAACCCCTGGCCCGAACCAATGGGGGAACCCAAGGGCATTACGGTGGCACAGCCCACTTCCTCTAACCGCTTCGCTAACAGGGGATCAGCGTTGATATAGGGTAGGACTGCAAACCCTTCTTTCACCAACTGCTCCGCAGCGTTGAGCGTGCCGATGGGGTCGGGTAATAAATATTTACTATCGGGAATGACTTCTAACTTGACAAAGTTGTTGTCTTCCTGCCCTAAAAGTTTGGCCATTTCGCGACCGAGGCGGGCAACGCGGATCGCATCTTCAGCGGTGGCGCAACCGGCGGTATTGGGGAGCATCCAAATTTTGCCCCAGTCGATCGCTTCTGCTAACCCCTCATGGCCGGGGGCTTGGGTTTGGACGCGGCGGACGGCAACGGTGACGATTTCGCAACCACTGGCGGCAATGCTAGCCTGCATCGTGGCAAAGTCGCGATATTTGCCGGTTCCGGTCATCAGCCGGGAGGTGAAGGGGCGATCGGCGATGATTAAGGGGTCTTGGGTGGTGGTAGCTGTCAACATCGGGGGTTTTCCTGGAAAGAGTCCAAAAATGAGCATGGACTTTTCATTGTACGCTCCCGGAGGGTTTGGGGTTAATGGTGGGGGCGATGCTTCGATGGAGAACCCGTCCTTGCTCAGTTCACCGCAAGTGTGGCGGATACAGTTCAACTCTATTGTTAGGCTGTAGACCTCTTGACATCCTCCCCGGCCTAAAGGCGCGGGGATTCCCAGTCTGCCTACATTAAGTAGACTCCTGATGGGTAGACAAACAAGCAACCGCCCCAGATCGGGGTCTAACACTGCTTAACGCCTGTCCATTCAGGTCGGCTTGCCCAGCCGCCAAAACATTAAGTTTTAATGATGCCATCATACCATAGACAGGAAAAACTGGATCAATCAATTGGACGAAAAAAGCCGCCCTAAAAGGGCGGGGCTTCAAACCCATTAATTTTGGTGAAGGCTATCGGGACTGAGGGGGACAAAATCCCCATGTTTAGACCATGGGTTAATTGATCTGACGCACCCTACAACTGGACGATCAGTTCAAGGAGTCGGCACGGTTGGAGGGGGCAATTCGGGAGAATTGCGGGGACTGGGTTGTAAGGTGTAAGCTGGTATTACGGCTTTTAGATGAGGTGATTCCTATGATTGCAGCTAGAGAGCAGGAGCAGTACTTTACCCCTGAAGCGTATTTTGCTTGGGAAGCAAAGCAGTTAGAAAAGCATGAGCTAATTGATGGGCGAGTTTATGCGATGAGTGGGGGAACAAGAAATCATAGTGCGATCAAACTGAATATCGGTAGTCTCATTAAGGCACACTTGCGAGGAGGGGGTTGTAGAGTTTTTAACTCAGATTTAAAGATTAATATCCTCCATACTCCAAACTATACTTATCCTGATTTGAGTGTGACCTGTGACGATCGCGATCGCGAGCATCCTCTCTACATCACTTATCCTTGCTTGATTGTGGAGGTTTTATCCCCTAGTACTGAAGCCTATGATCGCGGCAAGAAGTTTGAAAAATATCGTCGTAATCCGAATTTAGTGGATTATGTGTTAGTGAGTTCTGAGGAGATGGCGATTGATATTTATCACAAAAATGGGGCGGGGGATTGGCTGATTCTGAGCTATCGAGCGGGCGATCGCCTCACATTAGCCAGTATTAATTTAACGGTGGCTATTGAAGAATTTTATGAAGAAATTGTATTTGAGCCATCAGCGGATGGGGTTGAGGGAGTAGACTCGTCTCCCTGAGTTATGGGGTTAATGGAGGCTATCGGGGCTGAGGGGGACAAAATCTCCGGCGGTGGTCAGCCCCAGGAGCATGGGGGAATTTTGGGGGATGGGTGTGCCGGTGAGGACGCAATGTTGATCGGTTTGGGCGATCGCCTCCACGGCGGCCCGGAGGTCTTGGCGGGAAAATTGGGGGCGGTAGTCGCCGGATTTTTGCTGAACGTAGCTCCAGAGGACATCTCTGATCAGGGCTTGATAGCCGGTATTGCCGGAGAGGGCTTTGAGTTTATCTTTCAATTCACGCTCTAAACGAATACTGGTGACTTCCATCTCGGTGGTGGTGCGGGTCAAGGTGCGCATGATGGCAAATTTCTCCAAAAAAAATTGTGGACATTGGGATATTACAAGTGTAGTATAGAAAAACATTGGTTACGAAATTTCGTGGTTAAATCAGTGCAAAACTTGGCTCAAGCCATGGGCGAGGGGGAAAAAATGGGAGATCACAAAGTAACTGCCAATTGCAAAACTGGGGGCGATCGCCTCAGGGGTGAGGGTTTTATCTCGCCAGTTTTGCCCACCAGTTTTGGTATTGACGGCACAATTTCCCCCATCAATCCCCAATCCGGCAAACTGCCGATCTTGATTTTCTCGGTTCTCAGCGGTGACAGGCTAGCTTGGCGAAGGACTTGCGCCTGAATGTCAAAGCTTAACGATGCTTTGCCCCGCTTCTGAACTGTAGAGGCGGGGCTTTCCGTTGATGGTTGCTGAATGTTTTGCATTTTTTGCCCAGCATTGAAGGCTTAAGAGCAATGTTGAAATTAACTTATACTGACGATGGTTTTTGGCTCGAACAATTGAGCATGACAGTGGAAACCTGGTTGCAATCTCGCCTTTTGGTTTCGCTCCATGCGGGGACGGCGTTAACGATGGAACCGACGACGGCTTCGTTTTTGCTGCCGGAGGATTTGCCGGAATTGGCAACCTTTGAGGCGTTGCTCTGGCCGGAGTTGGGCTGTGGGGTGACGGTGGCGGCTTGTGATGCGGGCTATGTGGAGATTTGCCTAAATGGGACGTGGGTCGGGGCGGATCCGGAGGCGGAAACGGGGGTTTTTGTGACGCGGTTGGGCGATCGCACGGAAACGTTCCTGTACCGTTTATGGCGACAGGCGGAGGCGATCGCCGAATTACATGGAGATTAATTTGCTGGGGACTGTAACCTACCCCTGAGCGAGGCTGTCACCGCTAACTGCCGATGGTAACGTTCACGGGCTTCTTGTCGAACCCGGCCCTCCATAATTTCTGCTTGTAAGCGGGTGAACAAGAGTACATCTTCTGGGCGACTGTGGGACAGAAGACAGCGCAGTTGATTTTCGGCTTCGACGGTTAAACACCCTTGGCCGAGAGCTTCTTGGACAATTTCACCAATACTCATCACAACACTCATCCTCCAACATCGTCATTGATGGTCGGCCAACCGCCCATAGAGGGGGTATGACCTCTCATACTGGCAAGAATACTGAATTTAGCAGATTTTCCCTATGATCTGGATCAGTTCCTCCCCTTGATTTTAGTCAGTTTCCGGGAGAGCGATGTTTGCGGCAATTCATTTGTACTCAGTATTTTGTAGTAATGGCTTGTGATCCCGGCGTTGCCTTTCTGTGCCGAAACCTGGCTGTAGAACTGATATTCTACAGGTTAAGGCCATAGTCGTGAATGGTGCGTCAGATGCCCTTCAACTATCAACATCATTATTGATTTGGTCTGACGCACCCTACGCTTCAATGGTAGGGTGCGTCAGAGTGATTAATTTGTGATGCGAAAGAGGAGCGTAATGGCTGACGCACCATTAATTGAGCAATCTGGGGAATGTTGTTTTTACGGTTGATGATCGTCGATCAGAAAATCTTTGGTAAATACAAAGTCTCGCAAAAAATAAAAGGAATCAGTTTTCAATCCATCATCATCTTTGTTAGATTTATTATCCTTTTTATCATTCTTTTTGCGCCCAATATAACCTGTTAGAGGAGAGGATAATTCAATTAAAATATGGTACATTTCTCGATCTTGTAATGTGTAATTTCGGCGGAATCCACCGCGTAAAAATTCAACAGATCCACCCTCTTCTTTGACTAGCTGAACTAAATCAGACCGGATTTGTAATTCATGAATGACTTGATCAAGATATTTTCTCAGTTTTTGGTCTGCTTGCTCTCCAAAGGGTTCACACTCTAAGCATTCTTTCAATGCTAACAAATCAATTGAGCCGGGATAGTGTTTTTTCAATTGGGTTAAATTTTGAATGGTTTCAGGACGAATTACATTAAGATGGTTGCCTACAGCCACCTCATTAGTAGCCTTTGTTAATTCACCACCAGCAACGATTATTTTAATGCAATGATCATAATGCTCTTTTAAAAAAAATGTATGCCCTAATTTAATTAATTGTGATGGTGTATGATTGGAGACTTTTTCGGTTTTGGTAGCTTTGCATTCGCCAACAATGGGATAGGGATAATTTGCATAAAAGTCTAAGCCGCCGGGGCCTCCGGTGGCATTCGGATCAAGGCTGGCTTTGGAGTTATTGAGCGTGTTTTTAAATCCTAAAAAGATCAAGGCTTTACGGATTAAGCGTTCAAAGTCATGGCCTTGGCTGGAATTGCCAATGGTGGCAATTTGTTTAATCCATTGATCATCATCGGGGCCGATGACAGGGAGAATCGGCGGTTCGATGACAGGGGGAATCAGCGGTTCAATGACAGGAGGTTTTGAAGGGAGGGGTTGGCGTGATTGTAAATTCTGGAATTGTTGGTTAAATTCTTCAGGCGTGAGTACGGGGGTTGAGGAGTCAATATTGATGGATTGCCCGATGGCGATGGGTTTGCCGATTTTTTCGGTGACGTTGGCGATCGCCTCCATTGCCACTTTTTCAGCAAGTTTATACACCTTTAAGTAGGTCAGAAATAGATAGGAGCGGTTTTGTTTGCGCTTAATAAGTTCTAATTCTGTCCAGATTGTGTAATGGGTGAGGCTTTCTACTTCTGCGATTTCGCTAACGAGTTCGCAGCGTTCACATTTTGCCCAGGCTTCAATCCAGATTTGGGATGAGGATGGGGGGTTAGGGGGTTGGGCTATGGTTAAGTTGGGGTGGTAGGCTTGTTCTGTGGATGGGGTTTGGAGGGGATAGAGTAAAAAAGTTTGACCCGGACGCAGGGAGCGATTGGGCAAAGCAGCGAGGGTTACGCCTTGGATTAAGGCTTGAATATCCATGCTGGGTAAAGCAATGGCCAATGACAAACTATTGGATTCGCTCATTATTCATGGGTTTGAATATCTAGACTGTCTTCGGCATAGCCAAAAATAGTGATGATCCGGTGTACAAATTTAACGATCTGATTAGAACTCAAATTGGTTTCTACATAAAGACCTGAGCCAGAAATTTTTTCAGGGTTTTTAAGATCTTCGGCATTTTTGCTAAAGTAAGAATTTTTGCGACCTCTGATCTCTAAAACCTTAGCAAAATCTTTATTGTGGTGTAGTTTCATCAGAGCGCAAGTCATAATTAAAAGCTCACGCCACGTTGTCACCTCATACTCAGTGCCGTTTAAAGAGAAAGAGGCGATATTCATCCCCCGATAATCACGGGTTAACCAAGTTTCAGCCGGTGGGTTAACAGTTTCAGGAGTAGCAGATTCTTCAGAAGTTTGGTCTTCTGAAGTAGTAGCAGATAAATCAGACTGTGACGCTGGCTCTACTGGCTCAGTGCTAGAATTGAAAGATTCCGTTGTACTTGCTCCTGAAATGCTCTCACTTTCTGTAAATCCGTTTAGCACATCTCTCTCTTTCTCCGATTCAGTTGGATCATTTTTATTATTAAACTGATCGACATTATTAAACTGACCGACAATTTTCATAAGTTCAAGATCAACAGGATCAATAACTTTAACGTCTTCCATGTTACCTGATGGAGGACTTAGTATTTCTAGCAACACAGGATTAGTGAGCATTGTTGCTTGGGTATAACTGAAAACTTGATCATCAGTCAAGTTGTAGATGTCTTTTTGCTCATTAACGATATACAGCTTAATCAATAGCTCGATGTTTTCTAACTCTAGATCAACCCATTCCCCATCCTGCTGCTCAACTAATTGGGTAAGTAGTTTGGAGGAATCCCAATGACTTTTGATTTTTCGTGATTTAGAGCGGACTAAGCAACCACGATTCAGATCAAAAGTTTTGTAATCAACAAGCCGGTGCATTCCCGCACCGACAGATAAACCATGAGTATGCTGAAGCACCATCACCCCCAGTTTAAAGGGTTGATCCTGCTCTGTGCCTAGAATTTTAAAATTGATCCAATCATTATTTTTGGCTTTCGGAGCAATATCAACAATTTCCTGGACAATCACATTGTTGAGTTGATCGCCCGTTGGGGTTTTTCCTGAAAGGGATTGCCCGATAAGTGCTGTAAATCCAAACCGTAAAACATTGCCAATGAATTGGCTATCCTCAAGGGTTTCACTTAAATTGATGTCATTTTCTCGACTTAATGCCAGTTCAATGCGCTCATCGGGGCTTTCTGGCAATAAATCTGTTTCATCAACCTTAAAGTTTTCCGCACACCACTTTAATGCTTCCCGCATCGTGGGGCGGTTTACTTTAACATATTTTTTGAGTTGATCGGTGGTAAATGGATAGATGGGTTCTGGTGGAACTAATTGTCTTTTGTGATAAAAATGACTGAGATAAAGTGTAACTAACTCAATCATTGAGTTAGGCTCAACGATGAATTCTAACTCAATGGGCTTATTTTGCGTAAAGGCGCATATCCGTTCATGGACACCACCATATTGCATTGATGTAAATAAGTTGATATAAGTATCTTGCATCATCACCATGAGGATGATCACGCCTTTACTTAAATTGTACTGCTCCAATGTGTCATACAATGACTTAACTAAAACTGCAACTACTTGTTCTGTTCTCAATCCGTCATTATTAGAATTATCTGCTGTATCAAGCTCATCAAAGCAGATAATAATTGAACTGTAGCGGTCAATTAAATTTAAAATTTGCTTAACAACGTTTAATGCGCTACTTTCCTGATCTTGATTGCCATGAATAGAGGGAGGAATGCCTAAATATTGAGCATGGGATGCTTCCAAGATTTCACCCGCCAACCATCGCTCCGCATAACTGGATACTTTCGGTGAAAGCATCCACAAAACTGTACGGACAATGTAAGGATTGATATAGTTGGGAATATTGAGCTTCCGAATCAACAAATCAATCAGATTACTGCCTTTTTGCAAACCATCTTGATAGACTTTATCAAATTGATTGATTAAAACTTGCGGCTGCTTTGGGTTGGGAATAACACTATTAACGATAGTACTGGCTAAAGCTTGCCACTGGGTAATTTCTTGACTGTTGGAACGACTGAGACTGTCAACAATCGTTTGCTGAAAGTAGAAATTGATTTGATCTAAGTCTGTAAAATTTAGAACATTGACATAGACAAATATCGTATCATTTTCATTGATTAACTGACGACGAATGCGATTGATCAGATGAGTTTTTCCCTGGCCCGGCGTGGCTGTAAAAACGAGGGATGTAACTTTTTGATTATGGTCTTGGCGCACATGATCTAAGGCTTGGAAGACCGTATCAGAAGCATGGGCATTAAAGGACACTACATCAGGATGACCTTGGCCCCAAACATTATCGGAGCGAAAAACGCCTATACCTTTAAAGATATTTTGGCTTTTGATCGCATTGTGGATCTGTTCTAGAGGCGAGGGGGAGGGTTTAGACATGGGAGAAAGTCCTGATCAGGGATGGAGACAACTAATACAATCCTTGTAGCCGTTCAAAATTAGTGATGAGTTCGCAATTAAAGCCGTTTTGCGTAAAAACGAAATGCACCACCGGGTAAAGTTAAAGAATCTTCTCGTTTATCTGGGGTCATATCTGGCATTTCTCCAGTCATGAGTTGAAAAATTTCATCTTCTTGCATTTTAATGAACCACTCATTAAACTCTAAACGATCTACAGCATCTCCAATTTCACGCCGAATGCGATAAATCGGCACTAGGTTTTGTAGGTTATAACCTTTATCTAAGGTTTCATGCACTTTCAAAACTACCTTTTTGAATTCTGCGTAGTTTTTGATTTTGCTGATTTTGGCTACTTTGGGCGGTTCAGATTCAACGGTTGGCTGTGGAGAGACTGGCGTAGAATCTTTGTTAGACCGCATCCATTTCAGCAGAGCATTGGGCAGTTTAACCCCCATTGTTGGCCCGTCAAATTGAAATTCTGGATTTTTCAAGCCTTCTTTGAGGATTTCTAAGCCTTTGGGAGTTAAAGAAATGCTAACAGAACGATCTGTAGTGATTTGGATCGCACCGTCTTCTTGCAGATCCTTAAAAATGTCTTGATAGTCCCCTACCTTTTCCTTAGAACGCAAGAGCCACTTATTGAGATCAGAACGTTTGACCTCCTGATTTGAACCTTGCAAATCCCAAAGAGAAAGCAACAGACGGGTTTGGGCTTGGGTTTGACTGCCCCGGAGTCCATTAGCAGGTGTTGACATATAGTTAACTGATCAAATTTTGTAAATTGTGGTGTGGGATGCGGAAAACATCTTCTCCGCCCATTGTAGAAGGTTCTTCCAGTAGACAACAAATTGATCAACCCTCCTATACAAAACTATACATTTTTTAAAGTTCTTCAGTTATCAACCCCCCAAACTCCCCCCTCAGCACCAGCAACAGAGGCGATCGCCCCAACCCCGATTAATCCCCACAATCAGCAACAGCAGCTAGGACAACTTAGGCTATGATCCATCTAAGACCACGCCTCATGATTCAGACTCCTATGAAGCCCTACCTTGCCGCTGCCCTTCAGATGACGAGCAAACCCAACTTAATGGAAAACTTGCTAGAGGCAGAGGAGCGCATTGAACTCGCCGTGCGGCGCGGGGCCTCCCTAGTTTGTCTGCCCGAAAACTTTTCCTATATGGGCTTAGAAGCCGATAAAATGGCCCAAGCCAAGGCGATCGCCGAAAAAAGCGAGCAATTCCTCCACACCATGGCCCAACGCTATCAAATCACCCTCCTCGGCGGCGGCTTCCCCGTCCCCACCCCAGAAGGCGATCGCGTCTATAACACCGCCCTCCTCCTCGCCCCCAACGGCGAAGAACTCGCCCGCTACCATAAAGTTCATCTCTTCGATGTCAACCTCCCCGACGGCAACACCTACCGCGAATCCAGCACCGTCATGGCCGGCACAACCTTGCCCCCCGTTTACCCATCCGAAACCCTAGGCAACTTGGGCCTGTCCGTCTGCTATGACGTGCGCTTTCCCGAACTCTATCGCCACCTCTCCAAAGCAGGCGCAGACGTGCTATTTGTCCCCGCCGCCTTCACCGCCTACACCGGCAAAGACCATTGGCAAGTGCTACTCCAAGCCCGCGCCATCGAAAACACCTGCTACGTCATCGCCCCCGCCCAGGCCGGCAACCATTACCAACTCCGCCATACCCACGGCCACGCCATGATCATTGACCCTTGGGGGACAATCTTGGCCGACGCAGGCCCAGATGGAGAAATGGCGATCGCCGAAATTAACCCCGATTGCCTCGCCCAAGTCCGCCGCCAAATGCCCGCCCTCGAACATCGCGTCTTTGGCTAAAAGGGAAGAAAAGAGGATAGAGAAGAGAGAATAGAGAGAAATTGAAATTTCTCCCTCACTCCTCACTCCTCACTCCTCACTCCTCACTTCCTACTCCTCACTTCCTACTCCTCACTTCCTACTCCTCACTTCCTACTCCTCCCCTTCCACCTGAGATTTATACTCCGCAGCCGTGAGAATGTCATCAAAATCGGCATCAGGGTCTTCAATGCGGATTTTAATCAGCCATCCTTCCCCATAGGGATCCTCAGCGATCGCCTCCGGGGCATCAATCAAGCCATCATTGCGCTCAATCACCGTACCGGAGAGCGGAGCCTTTAAATCCTCCACCGCCTTCACCGATTCAATCGTACCGAACCCTTCCCCGGCTTCCACCTCCTCGCCAATTTCCGGCAACTCCAGAAAAACAATATCCCCCAATTGGTCAATGGCAAAAGCCGTAATGCCAATGGTGGCAATCTCCCCATCAAGGCGAACATATTCATGGGTGTCGAGGTACTTCAAGTCCTCCGGGTAGTCAAAAGCCATAATCTCCAGACCTCAAGCGTTGCGTAGGCGTGCGTTTGCTGACAATTAACCGTACTATGAAATCGGAATTTTCAGGTAAAGCCAGGGAGAAAATTCAGTATTGTGGAGCAGATACTCAAAAAAGGGGAGGGGTGGCGATTGGGGTGGCAGCCCCAAGGCGGCGCTTTCCCTGCCTTGGTGGGGGGAGAAGATTGGGCCATTGAATTGACCGCCGCAGAATGGGCAGATTTTCAGCGTTTGTTGATGCAATTGGGGGAGGCGATCGCCCAAATTGCCCCCGAACTGATGCCCGAAGAACACCTTAACTGTACCGTCGAAAGCGAAACCCTTTGGCTTGAAGCCGACGGCACTGCCGCCGCCTATAGCCTTCGCCTCATCCTCAACACCGGCCGCCGGGCCGAAGGCAATTGGCCCCCGGAAGCCATAGCCGGATTACAACAAGGAATGCAAATGCTCACGGTTTTCTAATCTTTAAAAACGCGGTGAACGTTCGGATTGCAGACTTCAATCCGCTCCCTAGTCCTGAAGATGGTCAATGAATGCTGTCAGCCTTTCCCTCCACCGATGCAGAACGCAAACTTAACCGGACACACCAGCCCCAGATTTCGCTACATTGGGCAGAGAACAACTCAGGAATTGATGGTTCATGGCATTTCCTCGCGCTAGCGGCATTTTATTACACCCCACCTCATTACCTGGCCCCTACGGCATTGGCGACTTAGGCCAAGCCGCCTATGATTTTATTGATTTTCTCGTCGCCAGCGGCCAAAAACTTTGGCAGATCCTACCCCTCGGCCCCACCGGCTACGAACATTCCCCCTACACGATGAATTACAGCGCCTTTGCGGGGAATCCCTTAATGATCAGCCTCGATCGCCTCGCTCAAACGGGCTTACTCCATCGAGCAGATCTCGAACCCTTGGGGGATGTGGATCCCGAACGGGTCAATTTTGAAGGGGCGATCGCCCACAAAACCCGCTATCTAGAGCAAGCCTATCAACAATTTTCCCCCAGCCCCGCCTTTGCAGAGTTTTGCCAAGAACAGGCTTGGTGGCTAGAGGATTATGTGCTGTTTATCGCCCTCCATGAACAGCACCCCGATTTGATGTGGTATCAATGGCCGCCAGAGTTAGCCCGACGAGAACCAACAGCCCTAGCCGCCCAACGGGAAGCATTGGCAGAACGCCTCACCTACCATCAATTTCTGCAATTTCAATTTTTCGAGCAATGGCGCAGTCTACGCACCTATGCCAATGAGCGCGGCATTCAAATCATCGGTGATGTTTCTATCTATGTCTGTGAACACAGCGCCGACGTATGGGCTAATCAAGAAATTTTCAAACTTGACCCCGAAACCCTCGCCCCCATCTATCGGGCCGGTGTACCGCCGGACTATTTCAGCGCCACGGGGCAACTGTGGGGTAATCCCGTCTATGACTGGGAAAAAATGGAGCAAACGGATTTTGATTGGTGGGTCGATCGCTTCCGGGCCACATTACTTTATGTTGACCTCGTGCGCATTGATCATTTCCGAGGCTTTGAAGCCTATTGGCAAGTGCCGGGCCAAGAGACCACCGCCCTCAATGGTGAATGGATTCCCGCCCCTGGGGAGGCCTTCTTTCAAACCTTGGGCCATCGTTTGGGCCATTTGCCCGTGATGGCGGAGGATTTGGGTGTGATTACGCCCCCAGTGGAGGCCCTGCGCGATCGCTTTGATTTTCCCGGCATGAAAATCCTCCAATTTGCCTTTGGGGAGGATGCCCAAAATCCCTACCTCCCCCACAACTACAATCGCAACTGTGTCGTCTACGTCGGCACCCACGACAACAACACCGCCCTCGGCTGGTGGGGAGAGGCCACCCCAACGGAGCGACACAACCTCGCCCATTATCTCGGCTATCGCAGCCCTGAGCGGCTGGAAGGGGTGAATTGGCGTTTAATCGGCATGGCCTTGGCTTCCGTGGCCAATCAAGCGATTCTGACCCTTCAGGATCTCCTGGATCTTGATAGTCAGGGACGGATGAATGATCCGAGCGTCAATGGGGGGAACTGGCGATGGCGGTATCACAGTAGTGAGCAGTTGACGGCGGATTTAGCGACTCGTCTCCGGGAATTGACCCAACGCTATAACCGTTAGGTGGGCAAACGACGGGGGAGGGTGACAGTAAAGCAACTCCCGACCCCCGGATTGGATTTAAACTCAATCTCACCGCCGAGGAGTTCGACACATTTACGGGCGATCGCCAACCCCAACCCCGTCCCCGGAATCGTTCCCACATTGCCAGCCCGATGGAAGCAATCGAATAAATGGGGCCAATCCTCCGGCGGGATACCAATGCCATGATCAGCAACGGTAAACACCCCCTGATCTGGGGTGAGGGTGGCGGTGAACTGCACCGCTTGATCGGGGGCGGAGTATTTGAGGGCATTGGTGAGCAGATGGGTGAAAATTTGCTGGAGCAGGATCGGATCGAGATTGGCTTCGATCTCCGTCCCTTGGGGGTGAAAGTGAATGCGCACCCCATCCTCAGGATGGAGAATCGCCAACTCATCAATGCTTTGGCGGCAAATCTGGATAAGATTCACGGGTTGGGCGATCGCCTCCATTTCCCCCGCTTCCGCCTGACTGACCCATAACACCTCATTAATCAGCTTATTCATGTGTTGTGTCGCCCGGCAAATCTGTTGAAAACAGTTCTGGCGTTGCTTATGGTTGAGGCGCGAATATTGATGGGCGAGGGATTCCGCCGCGAGGGAAATCACCGTTAGGGGCGTGCGATACTCATGGGAAATCGTGCGGATCATCCGCGATTTGAGTTCGCTGAGTTCTTTTTCCTTGTTTAATGCCCCATGGTGATCCTGCTGAACTTGCACCTGCTCCATCGTCCAGATGGTGCGCAAGGTTTCCACCGACTGCATCCCCTGCTGGGCGACGTTTTCAGCACAACGCAATGGAAAGTTCAGACTATATTCCGCGATCGCCGCTGCGAGGCGCTGATCAAACTGGGTTTGTAGCGTGGCCAGTTCCGCCTGCACCTCAGCCAGTTGGGCTGCTAACTGTTGAGCAAGTACCTGCTGTTGGTTCAGCTTGATTTGAATATCCGTCAGTTCAGTTTGGGATACAGCAGCAAGAGAGGAATTGGGGATGGAAGGATTGGTGTCTACCAAAGCGCGGCCCTAAGCAGTGAAATCCGAGAGACAAGATGGAGGGGCTGCGGGGGCGACGGCTCAAAAACAGTCAGGATCACAACCCGATGGATGAACAGTATTGTAAATTAGGGTTGCCAAATGTTAAAGAAATTTAATATTTTGATCCGAATCTACTTTAAAGACCCAATGCTAACCCCATCAAAATGCGATCGCCGCCGTCTCTAGTCGAAAATTTGCTTCACAATAAGGAACCGTAATCATGCAGAGTCTCAACAATGGACATTAACACAGTTGCAACAACACCCCTCGATTGGTGTGGTGAAGGGTTGGCGATCGCCTGTTTTGCTGGCGTAACCCTCCCCCTGACTGGGGACTTGGCTGCCCTCAATGACCGCCTTGATGGGACAATTGCCGAATTGATCACTGAAATGGAATTTACCGGCAAGGCGGGGAGCAGTGCCGTCGCCCGTGTGGGTAGTCATAGCCCCGTGCGCAAAATTATCCTCATCGGTTTAGGGGCAGAAAAGGATTGCCGTCTCAATACCTTGCGGACAACGGCGGCATTAATCGCCCGGATCGCCAAACAGCAGAAGCTGAAAACCTTGGCGATTCAGATCCCCGCCATCGGCACCGGAGCGCAAATGGCGCAAATGCTCACGGAAGGCCTCCATTTAGCCCTCCATGCTGACAATCGCTTTAAATCCAAGCCGGAGGATCAGCCTAGTCTATTGGTGACGGTGGATCTGTTGGGCTTAGAGGATGTGGGGACAGGGGTGGCAACCGGGGAGGCGATCGCCCAAGGGGTGATCCTCGCCCGTGAATTGGTAGCCGCCCCCGCTAATGCCGTCACCGCTGTCACCTTGGCGGAAACGGCCCAAAGCCTCGCCCAAGACTATGGTTTAGAACTAGAAATTCTGGAGCAGGCAGACTGTGAAGCCCTCGGCATGGGTTCGTTCTTGGGGGTGGCGAAAGCTTCAGACCTGCCTCCGAAATTTATTCACCTCACCTATAAACCCACGGGAACCCCGCGCCGTAAGGTGGCGATCGTCGGCAAGGGTTTAACCTTTGATTCTGGCGGTTTGAATTTGAAAGTGGCCGGCGGCATTGAAACGATGAAGATGGATATGGGGGGAGCGGGGGCAATGTTAGGGGCAGCGAAGGCGATCGCCCAACTCAAGCCTGATGTCGAAGTGCATTTTATCAGTGCCGCTACAGAAAACATGGTCAGCGGTCGAGCGATGCGGCCAGGGGATATCCTCACCGCCTCCAATGGCAAAACCATTGAGGTAAACAACACCGATGCGGAAGGCCGGCTCACCCTCGCGGATGCCTTGGTATTTGCGGAGAAGTTAGAAGTGGAGGCGATCGTGGATCTCGCGACGCTCACCGGAGCCTGTGTGGTGGCTCTGGGGGATCAAATTGGCGGCCTCTGGTCTACCGATCCTGACCTCGCGGCCCAATTGAAAACCGCAGCGGAACAAGCCGGGGAACAGTTTTGGGAAATGCCCCTCGAAGATCAATATTTTGAGGGTTTAAAATCTCCCATTGCAGACATGAAAAACACCGGCCCCCGTCCGGGCGGTTCGATCACTGCGGCCCTGTTCCTCAAGCAATTTGTCGAAAAAACCCCTTGGGCGCACCTCGATATTGCCGGCCCGGTCTGGGCAGACAAAGAAAGCGGCGTAAACAACGCCGGAGCGACCGGCTACCCCGTCCGTACCCTGGTGAATTGGGTCTTAGGTTAATCGCATATCCGTAGGGGCGAAAAATTTTTCGCCCCCAAATTTGCCCCGCGTTACTTGGCAGAGCCAAGTAACGCCCCCCCGGAGGCTCTGCCTCCACAAGGCGGCAGAGCCGCCCCAAGCCCATGCCATGGCAGAGCCATGGCACGAGGTCTTTCTTTTTTCGCCCCTACCATTCCCCATCCCCTAAACCCCCAAATCCACCCCCACCCGATGGGCGCAGGCAAACCCCGAAAACGCCACCGCATTTAAACCCTGGCCGGGAAACGTGCTATCCCCCACACAATAGAGGCCCGGAATGGCGGTGCGATTAAAAGGCATTCCCAATAATCCCAACAATTTGCGGCGGGGGATGGGGCCGTAAGTGCCGTCATCGCGGCCGAGGAAACGGCGATGGGTGCGGGCTGTGCCGATTTCTTGATAATCCAAGGCGGAACCAATGCCGGGAAAGATGGCTTCTAAACGGGTGATGAGGCGATCGCCCGCCTCTTCTTTTTTCGCGGCATAATCTTTCGCGCTCAACCCTTCCCAATCACTGATCCAACTGGGGGTAAAGGTGTGGATGATGTGGTGGCCGGGGGGGGCAAGGGTGGGGTCTAAAAGCGTCGGAATGGACACAAAAATCGTCCCCTCCGCTGCTTCCATTTGGCTCCAATCCTCCAACAAAATATGATGGCATTCCGTTCCCGGCGGCAACAGATCCGCCTTAACCCCGAGATGGAGACTGAGGAAACTAGGGGATTTTTGATAGCGTGCTTGCCAACGGCGTTCACTACTGGGGAGATTTTCCGGGGGCAAGAGTTTTTCAAAGGTATCCCAGCGGGTCGCATTGGAAATGATCCGCCGCGCCTTCAGGGTTTCACCGTTGGCCAGCTTCACGCCCACCGCTTTGCCCTGCTTGATGAGAATTTCTGTCACCCGCGCCTTGTAGCGAATTGCGCCCCCCGCCTGCTCTAATCCCGTGACCAATTTGGCGGCGATCTGGCCTACGCCCCCCTTGGGGTAGTTAATGCCACCATAATGGCGATCGCTAAACACCATCCCTGCATTAATCATCGGGGTCTGATCCGCCGGAACCACCGACCAGCAATAGCATTCCATATCAATAAATTTCAGTAATTCCGGATCACGAATGTAGCGGCGGGCAATATCTCCCGCATTTTGGGGCAGGTATTTCACCAACCCCAAACAGGCGAGGGGATGCTGAAAAAACACGCGGAACAGATAGCCCAATTCTTCGAGGGAAAGCAACTCCATTACATTGAGGCAATTAAACACCGCCCAACATTCATCGTAGAATTTACGGATGCCTTCCCGTTCAGCGGGGAAGCGATCGCCCAATGCCGTTAAAAACTGCTGATAATCCCGATGGACTTTCAGGTCTAAACCCTTGGGGAGGTGGTAATGAATTTGGGAAACGTCGGGGATGGTTTCGATTTGCTGGCCTACGGCGGCTAGGGCGCGGGTGAGTAAATTCGTTGTCCCCTCACTACCAAAACCAAAAATCATCGAGGCCCCCACATCGAAGCGGTAGCCCTCCCGCTCAAAATACCCTGCACTCCCCCCCGGTATCAAATAGCGCTCTAACACCAAAACTTGCAGGCCTTTCGCGGCCAGTTGGGTGGCGGTGACGAGGCCGCCAATGCCGGAGCCAATGACGATCGCATCGTAGGTTTTCGTTGAGTCTTGTTGAGAACTATTAGTAATTGCAGTCATCTGCGTTAATTCTAGGGAAGAAAAGAAGGGCACAGCGAGACAGATTCTTCCCTAGCCTACCATTGACTGCGAAGGAGAGGGGGCGATCCGCCCCTCAATCCCTGTCATAAATCCTTAAATACCCACAATCTCCCACCCCCAGCCATGAAAAGGGGGACAAGGCAATTTGCACTTGTCCCGCTTGCTGAATCCATAACAGAGAGGAGAACACGATATTGATTATGGACTTATTGAGAATATCTGTCAATACTATTGAGAATTATTTTTGTAGAGGTGGGGGCGAAAAATTTTTCACCCCTACCCGGGAATCTTGCCAATCCCCCTAGGCGGATCGATGGGATTATTTTGGGAAACTGTGCCCAGCCGCAGATTGGCGCAAATCCTTCAGGAATCAGCAGAATCCGTGATGTAGATTAATCTACCCTTTGACAGAAGTCACTTGTTCTTTGGGAAAATTTGCGTACCCTTAAGGTTAGGGGGTGAATCCCCCCAGATCCGATCCCAAGCGTCCCCCCCCTCTCGATTGATATAACTTGCCATGTCATCACTTCCTTTTTCCACGCCGCAGGATGATTCACCCCTTGATCTCCCCTTAGGGTTATCGGGTCATGAGCCAGCGCTCAACCCAACGGTTGATGAAATCAATGATGTTGACTATACGGAAACAGAGGAGAACAAAGGGGGGAAACGGGGGACTCGTACCACCACCGATCTCGTCCGGCTCTATCTCACGGAAATTGGCCGTGTTCCCCTTCTGAAGCGGGATGAGGAAGTTTCAGAGGCGCAAATTATTCAACGCTATGTGCAGTTAATGGAACTGCGCGATCGCGCTGCCCACGCTGCTGAGGCCCCGGAAACTTTGGGTTTAACCCGGATGCTCCTCAGCCATGCCAATGCCGATTGGCTCTGGCATCCCTACCTTATTTATCGTCACCATCTCCAGGTGATGTTCCGATTTGTTTTATTAATCCAAGCCCACGATCGCCTTGTTGCCCAACTGGGCCATCGCCCTTCTTGGGAACGGTGGGCCCGCAGCCTGGATATGGATACGGAACTGCTCAAACAAACCATTTCCCAGGGGAAAAGCCACTGGGCCATGATTGCCAATCTGACGGTGGCGGAATTGGAGCAGATGCAAAAATCCGGCGCTCGTTCCAAAGAGCACATGATCAAGGCTAATCTGCGGCTCGTCGTCTCGGTGGCGAAGAAATATCAAAATCGGGGGTTAGAACTGCTCGATCTGATTCAAGAGGGAACCTTAGGGTTAGAGCGGGCGGTGGAAAAATTCGACCCCACGAAGGGCTATCGTTTTAGTACCTATGCCTATTGGTGGATTCGTCAGGGGATTACGCGGGCGATCGCCACCCAAAGCCGCACGATCCGCCTCCCCGTCCACATCACCGAAAAACTCAACAAAATCAAAAAAGCCCAACGGAAAATCTCCCAAGAAAAAGGCCGCACCGCCCGCACTGAAGATATCGCCAAGGAATTGGACATGACCCCGGAGCAGGTGCGGGATGTGCTGTTACGAGTGCCCCGCTCTGTTTCCTTGGAAATTAAGGTCGGGAAGGAAAAAGATACGGAATTGGGGGATTTGCTGGAAACGGAAGAGGCTTCACCGGAAGATAACCTGATGCGGGAAGCCCTGATGCGGGAGTTGCAGCAATTGTTAGCGGATCTCACCACCCGTGAGCGGGAGGTGATTCAACTGCGTTACGGTCTTAAAACCGGCAGCCCCTATTCCCTCGCTGAAATTGGTCGCGCCTTGGAGCTTTCCCGCGAGCGGGTGCGCCAAATTGAAGCGAAAGCCCTCCAAAAGTTGCGCCAACCGAAACGCCGCAACCGTGTCCGGGACTATCTAGAAAATTTGGCGTAAAGGTTTCAACCATCCCTAAAAACGGTTTTTTTGCCGCAATGCAGAAACCCGGTTTTTCCAATGAAATCTGCTGAATCAGTACAGTAGGGGCGAAAAATCTTTCGCCCCTACGCCAATTAATTCTACAACGAGATTCCCCATCATTAGATTATGATTCCCCATCATTAGATTATGGGGAATTTTGGCATTAATTGATCAATTTCAGTCATTAGCTGCATAGTTTCCGTAAGCGAAACCACAATTTTTTGATAATGGAGAACATCGTCAAAGCCAAGGGTTCGCTTTGCTTTTTTGCGGTCTTTAAGCCATTTATCAAGCACTTGATAGCCTCCGATTTGAAACTGCCATACTTCCGGCTTAATTCCCTCAAAATAACGGGTTTGATTGATATAAATGCGCTGTTCTTGAGATTTATAGGTTACTTCAGTAACAGCATTATTCCCTTCTCCTCCTACCCTTGTAATCAGTTGATGAAGTTTGGGAGATTTCAGCAAATGTAATTCTACAAGAGCCTGACCTTTTTGCTCTAAATCGTGAAAAAGTTGCTCATTGTTCGTAAAGGGAATACGCGGAAAGTCAAGCCGGAGAAATTCTCCATAGCGCTGGCGATATACGGGGCTATGCAAGATTGCATAAATGTAATAAAAAATGGCTTCTGGTTTTGGTTGATCACGAAACTTCTTTTCAATGCTTTTTAGAAAAGTTGGTGTTAAATTGGATTCAGATTTTTTAATTAAACTAATTTGTTGATCACTTTGATTAGGATGAATATAAAGTGGAAAAATATTGGCGTTATCGGCTGAAGAAAGTATGCTTTTATCGGCTAAAAGTTGTGTAACAAAAAAATTAGATGAATGATGCTCTCGACTTCTTCGGATTGCCACAAGACCTAAATTTAGATCATTAAACTGTTGATTTAATTGAGGGCGAGATCTAGGGCCTGTCATCAGTTAGAGAGAGTAGAATAGGTGAACTGAAAAAAGCCTAAGAGATGAAAAGATACGCACTCAGAGATGACCAATGGGAGAAAATCAAAGACCTGTTGCCCGGTCGGGAAGGT